>Ga0315275_10001831_pt1 | contig 18983 bp, 17 predicted proteins | sample YL17G03_0_MG_FD_205557 | JGI IMG/M metagenome (GOLD analysis project Ga0315275, IMG submission 205557) | Sediment microbial communities from Yellowstone Lake, YNP, Wyoming, USA - YL17G03_0 | ecosystem: Environmental > Aquatic > Freshwater > Lake > Sediment | place: USA: Wyoming | collected...
CGCTCGCCTTTACGGCGGGTTTTCCTAAGGTAATCTTCGAGCTTGCTGGGGTCGATGTTGTACGTTAGCGGGTCAATGTCCACATAAACAGGGATAGCCCCCAGCCTGGAAATGGACCCTGCCGTTGAGAAGAAAGTGTAAGAGACGGTGGCTACCTTGTCCCCGGCCTTTACGCCCATGGCCATCAGAGAAAGGAGCAAAGCGTCTGTGCCCGAGGCCACACCAATGGCATAGGGCACCCCTAAGAAAGTAGCCATCTCCTTCTCGAAAGCCTCCACCACCGGACCCAGGATGAATACTTGGGTTTTCAAGACCTTCTGGATCGCCGGATGGATCTCAGCCCGAATCTTTTCATACTGCCTATTTAAATCCAAAAGGGGAACGTTCGTATGATCTCTCCTCCTGATCGAAAAAATCGGTCAATCCCTTAATTCTTCCTTACACAAAAAGAAAGCCAGGAAAAATCCTGGCTTCTCTCCAGGTCCGGATCCTCTCTCCTTCGCAGAGTGCCGCCTACCCCCTCCCGGCAGGTTTCCCATGCCCCCGTTCCTCCGGTAGAAATTTAGGACGCTTTTCTCTTGGCTACCTTATCGAGAATCTTCCAGGTTTTCAAAAGCTCCAAAGCCCTTTCTAAGGGGGGATCTTCCTGAGTCTCGGTTCCTACGGTCGCCTCTTTCTTCTTCGATTTATCAGAGGACGTCTCCGGAGTTTTTTCCGGGACCGCCTTCTCTTTTTCTCCCTGGAGGTGGTGTTCCAAATCTTTCTCCCGCATCAAACGCGGAGGCGCTGCCCGCCGAGCTTCCGGCCCCAGATCTGGTACAATAATATCTGGCACAATCCCCTGAACTTGGATGGACCGGCCGTTTGGGGTATAGTAGCGAGCTGTGGTCAATCGGATCGCCGAGCCATCCTCCAGAGGGATGATGGTTTGCACGGAACCTTTCCCAAAGGTTGGGGTGCCCAATATCACTGCTCTCCCGTGATCCTGAAGGGCGCCAGCAACGATCTCGGAAGCGCTGGCGCTCCCGGCATTTACCAGGACGATCAATGGATATTCATGCTCCTTCGCCTTCTGCTGGGCGTAAAATTTCATCCTCTGCCCTTCCACCCGCCCTTCTGTGTAAACAATCAACCCCGAATCCAGAAATTCGTCGGCCACCTTGACCGCTTGTTCCAAGAGTCCCCCGGGGTCATTGCGCAGGTCCAGGATCAACCCCTTCAACGTTCCTTCTTTGGACTCCAGGCGATCGAGAGCAGCCCTCATGTCAGAATGGGTCTTCTCGATGAACTGATTGATCTTGATATAGCCATACCCTTCCTCGACCATTCTCGAACGCACGCTGCGGATGGGGATGATGGCTCTGGTCAAAGTGATCTCCTTGGGCTCGGTGAATCCTGAGCGCATGATGGTGATCGTCACTTGGGTTCCCTGTGGGCCGCGCATCAGTTTCACGGCGTCCACCAGGGTCATATCTTTAGTGGATTTTCCGTCAATAAGCAAGACCCGGTCTCCGCTCAGGATCTCAGCCCGGGAGGCAGGGGTATCTTCTATGGGAGCCACCACGGTAAGGACTCTGTCCCGAATCGTGATCTCGAATCCTACTCCCCCAAAGCTCCCCCTTGTTTCGGTCTGCATCTCTTTGAAAACCTCCGGAGACATGAATGTACTATGGGGATCCAGCGTCTCCAGCATGCCATTGATCGCCCCATGGATCAGATTGCTGACCTTAACTGGCTCGACATAATTTCGCTCCACGATGGTCAAGACATCTGCCAGAACCTTCAGTTTTTCGTAGGCCGAATCGATGTCCGCTCCCACGCGGTGCACCTTGCCCCAGCCTATGAACAGTCCCAGGACGATGACCAGGAAGGTGGTGGCCAGGATTTTTTTCTTCGTCATCCAATAACGCATCGATTTCTCCTTTCCACCCGGGAATCCCTCCCGAGTGGGTTACCGAGCCCTCGAATGGGCCAACCATTCCAATGGGTCCAAGGGTTTTCCCCGTTGGCGAATTTCAAAATAAAGGCAGGGTCCTTTGAGTGAACCCGTATCCCCCACCAAGGCTACCACTTCCCCCCTCTGAACGTCTTCTCCCACATTTTTCAGGAGGGTGGAGGCGTGTCCCGAAAGAGTGTAATAGCCTTCCCCGTGATCAATGATCAGAATCTTCCCGTAACCTTTGAACCAATCGGAATAGAGCACACGTCCATTATAGACTGCGCGAATCTCTGTTCCCATCGGAGCTCTGATCTCAATCCCCTTCTGCAGGGTGAAGGTGTTGAACTTGGGGTTCTCGTTCTTCCCGAAGGTGCTGAGAATTTTACCCTCCACCGGGAAGGCTAACTTCCCCCGAAATGTTCCAAACCCCTTGCTGGGAGAGATAAAGATCTCTTCCTTGGCTTTGGCCCTGAGGTCCTTCTCCAGGCGATCAATAAGGGCCTGTAGTTGTGCGGAAGCTGCCTCCAAATCCTTAAGTGCTGCCAGATGAATGCGTTTCTCATCGCGGACAGAATCAAGGAGCCGACCCTTCTCCGAATGGTCCCTTTGAATTTCTGCCCTTTTTTGCTCCGTCGTTTTCTTCAGTCGCTGGAGCTCCCGCTCATCTCCCTTCAACTGCTCCCGGTGCTTTCCTATGAAAGCCTGGCGCTTGTGGTAATCTTCGATCAATTGGCGATCTTGGCCGAGGATCGATGCCAGGTAGCGGCGGCTGCTCAAGAACTCTTCGTAAGAGCGAGAAGAGAAAAGCACCTGGGGCATGCCGGCATCCCCGAATTTATACAAGGCCACCAGCCGGCCTGCCAGAAAAGTCTCCTGAGAAGTTATCGTCTGGTTCAGGTATTGCAGGTCCTCGTTGGCCTTCTGCACCTTCCGGTCCACAACCCTTAATTGTTGGTTCAGAGCCTTCAGCTCTTTCTCCCTCTTGGAAAGGCTTCGGTCCAGGTCGTTGAGCTGGGAAATGACGGATGACTCTCTTTTGTGGATGTCTTTAATGCGCTGTTTCTCTTCCTGGATTTGTTTCTTGACCCCGCCCAACTCCTTCTTGGTCTGAGCAACGCCGCTTTGCATCTTTTGCATGTCAGTCCCCGCCATCCCATTGCCTGTCCAGCTCATTGCTGCCAGGATGGTGAAACCGAAGAAGGTTCTTAAACGCGTAGGTACCTCCCCACGGAAACCTGAGTCCCGAGAAGCCCCAAAGCCAACCCTCCCAGAGCCATCGCGGCCATTTGTTCCACGGTGAGAAAATGCACAGGAAAATTCCCCAGCAGGTCTTTCAGGGGGTCGTAGACTTTGGTTGAAAACAGTTGGAAAAAGGCGAAAAGCATCGCTAGGGCCAAACCGGCCCCCATAAACCCTTGCAGAATCCCCTCGATATAGAAGGGGGCCCGGATGAACAGGCCCGTCGCCCCCACGAAGCGCATGATCTCAATCTCTTCCCGCCGGGCGAAAATGTTCAGACGAATGGTGCTGGAGATGACAAAAATGGTAGCCAGGAAAAACAGCCCTCCCAAACCCAGGCCCAAAACCTCCAAAAGTTCCATGAAAGCGGAGAAGCGCTCCACCCATTCGGCCCCAAATTGTAAATCCTCTACCTCCGGTGCGCCCCGCAATTTTTCCACCAGCCTCTGCACGCCAAGGGAGTTCTGATACTCCGGTTTGAGTTGAATCTCTAAAGAGGCCGGCAGAGGATTTCCTGGAAGACCCTTGAGCAACCCCTGTCGTCCTTTCAGCCTTTCCTCTAGGGCCTTCAGGGCCTCATCCTTGGAGCGGTAATGCACCTCCCGCACTTCCTGGAAATCCCGGATTTTCTCTTGTAGACGGTTAGCCCCCTCAACACTCACAGAATCCGTAAGGTAAGCCGTAACCCGAATCCGGCTCCCCCACTCCTCCATTAATCCTTTGGCATTGAGGAAGATGACCAGGAAAAGTCCGAGGATCAGAAATGAAAGGGTAATCGTTCCCAGGGTGATGGCATTCATCCCCGGGTTTTGATTCAGGTTTTGCCGGGCTTGGCGGAAAAAGTATCCCCCCATTCGGAGCTCAGTCCTCTCAGTCGAAAACGGGTGGCTTGAACATTGTATTTTCCACCATTCGGCCTCGTTCTAAAACGATCCGCTCTTTGGGCAGCATCAGCGGCAGCCGATCATTATGAGTCGCCAGGACCACGGTTGCTCCGCGAAAGTTAATTTCGTCGAAAAGCCTCATAATTTCTTCTGTTGCCCCCAGGTCGATGTTTCCTGTGGGTTCGTCGGCCAAGATTAGCAAGGGTTCATTAACAATGGCTCGAGCGATGGCCACTCGTTGTTGTTCTCCAGCCGAAAGCTGGGATGGAAGGCAAGTTCCTTTACGTTCCAGTCCCACCAGATGCAAGGCTTGAGTGGTTTTCTTTAAGACTTCCCTCCTTCTCCCCCCCAAGACCTCCAGAGCAAAGGCCACATTCTCAAAGGCCGTCCGGTGGGAAAGGAGTTTATAACCTTGGAAAACCACACCCAGACTCCTCCGCAGGTAAGGAATCTCCCGCGACTTCAACCGCACAACGTCAAACCCGTTAACCCGGATCTCTCCTTTTGTCGGACGTTCGGCTGCATACAGCAATTTTAGGAGCGTCGTCTTCCCGGCCCCGCTTGGGCCGATGAGGTAGACGAATTTTCCTTTCTCCACCTCCAGAGTAATGTCAAAGAGCGCTTGGGGACTTGCGTCGTAAGCCTTGTTTACATGAACCATCTCGATCATCGCGGGTGGCCTTGCTCCTCCGAGAACCCCTCTTCTTCATGGCCCCGATTTCTCGAGCGGCTTTGGCGATGACTGTAGGGGCGAATTGAAAGTATTGCAGAATAAACCGAAAATGCTTCAAATCCTTGAAATTTTTACAATGTTAACACATCCATCGGCCAATCTCAAGATTTTAAATAGCCAGAAGCATTCAGCCTTCAGCTTTTTTTAAACATCTCGCTGATGGCTCTTCCTCCGGGACTACTGCAGGCTGGCTATGACCGTTTTAACCTTTTCTTTCTTTTCGAAAGCCAAAGCAAATTGTCGTGCTTCCGGCAAAGATTGAAATTGCCCGATGCGTACCCTATATAATGTCCCCTTGGCCGCTGCGGTGCCGGTGACCTGGTAAGCCGGATATCCTTTGGACCGTAATTGACTCACCAGTTCCCGGGCCTCTTCGGGGTTGTTGAAGGCACCGACCTGCAGCGTAAATTTGGCCTTGGGTGGTGGAGTTGCTTTCGTCTCTTCGGTGGGGGGGGTGACCGCCTTCTCTGCGGGGCGCGATAACTTTTCCCCAAAGGCCTTCTCTTGGGTCGGGGAGGGTCGCAAGTCTTTTTCTTTTTCTTTTCCTTTTTCCGGAACTTCAGGCAGTATAATCTTGGCCTCCCTGCTCGGCTGGGAATCCATCCCCTTGACCTCCGGGGCGAGAGGGGGGCTTTTTTGCCCCTTGGCCTGGGCTCTTAAGGAAGACGCGTCGGTATTCTTGAAATCGCTTAGCCCTTTTCCCATTCGAACCCCGGTAACGAAAGCCACCAGGGCTAAGATAAGGGCACCGGCGACAACCAGGGACCATTCAGTCCCTTTTCTCCCTTCCTGAGGTTCCAGGACTTTAGTCTCACTTGGGCGGGCCTTTGACCCGCCCGGTTCTTCCGTTTTGTTCATCTTTCCCTGCACGGTCTCCATCACATTCGCTCCAGAATCTCCATCCCCAACATTCTCAGGCAGATGGCCAGGACTTCTTTTACCCCGTGCGTCAGAAGGACTCGCGCCTGAGTGATTCCTTGTTCTTCGCCAAGGACACGATATCGGGCCAGAAAGAGGTTAAATGACATGGTTAGTTCCAGCATGTAAACCGCAATCACAGATGGCTCATACTCTTCGGCAGCCCGTTCTACGACCGCGGGAAGTTCTCCCAGACGCTTGATCAAATCGAACTCTTCGTCGCTGGAGAGAACGTTGTAATCTACCTTTTCGGTTACCTCCCCGGAATGTTTTCTCATGATCCCGCAGCAGCGTACGTGTCCATTTTGGCAATAGGGGCCAGTGGCCCCTTCAAAACCCAAAATCCGATCCCAATCGAATTCCACATCTTTGGTGCGCTTTGTCCTAAGGTCATTAAAGATAATCGCTCCGAGGCCCACGGCCTGGGCTATATGTTTTCTCTCCCCTTGGGGGATCTTCCCGATGCGGGCTTCCTTGTCTTCCCCCCGTTCGTCGATCACCCTTTCCGCTCGCTGTACGGCCTCGTCGATGACGTCTTGCAGGAAAACGACTTCTCCCCGCCGAGTGCTCATTCCCAATACATGCCCGAAGTCTACGTGCACCAACTTCTGACCCCACCCATATCCCATGAGTTCCAGGACTTTGAACAACTGTTGAAAATGGAGCCGCTGCGGAATGCCCACAACGTAGATTAATTTTTCGAAATTCCATTTCTGGAACCGATATTCAGCCGCCGCAATGTCCCGCGTTAGGTAAAGGGTGGCCTCGTCTTTTTTCAGGATGAGCGCAGGGGGCATGTTGTAGGCTTCCAGCGGAACCACCCACGCCCCTTGGCTTTGTACTAGAAGTCCCGTTTGGCGTAGGCGTTCGACCAAAGCGGTAAGCTTGTCTTGATAGAAGCTTTCCCCCTCATAGGAATCGAAGGTTACACCCAGGAAGCGATATAGCCGTTTGAATTCTTCGACGCTGATCGCCCGAAAGCGCTCCCAGAGAGAACGGGCCTCGGTTTCTCCATCTTCTAATTTTTTAAACCAGGCGCGCGCTTCCTCATGAAGCGCTCCATTCTTTTCCCCTTCGGAGTGGAATCGGGTATAAACCTCAAATAGATGCTCCAGAGGCTGGGCTTCGAGTTGGGCCGGATCTCCCCAGTGTTTGAAGGCAGTAATCACTTCCCCAAACTGCTTGCCCCAATCTCCCAGGTGGTTCAGCCGCACGACCTGGTAGCCCCGTCGTTCAAAGATCTGGCAGAGCGAATGGCCCATAATCGTCGAACGCAGGTGGCCGACGTGGAAAGGCTTGGCAATATTGGGTGAAGAGAACTCGATCAGGATTGTTTTCCCCATTCCTTCCGAGCTTTTTCCATAGCCTGCGCCCTGGGAAAAAATTCCTTTCAAGACCCCTTCAGCCCAGGCTGGCCGCCGGATCCGGAAATTGAGATAGGCTCCTGCGGAAGTGCAATGGGACAACAATCCTGCCGGCTGAAATCTCAGCGCGATCTCTCGGGCCAACGCCTGAGGGGGTTGACCTTTGACCTTGGCCAAAGTAAAACAGGGGAAGGCGTAATCCCCCCATTGTGGATCTCTGGGGACCTCGATCATTCTTTGCCCTTCCTCAGGGGATAGACCTGTCTCCCGGAAAATGAAATCAGCAATGGCTTGGGTCACTTCGTTCATCGATCCACCGCGCCCATCCTCAACTGGCCAGAAGCTCCTCATAGATTTCCGGGCGTCGATCCCGCAGGAAGGTCCACACCCGGCGAGTCCGTTCAATTTCCGCCAAATCGATGCCGGACATGACCACCCCTTCCTGCGCGCCGCTGGGCTGGTCTACCAATTCCCCCTCCGGAGAAGCGCAGAAACTTTTCCCGTAAAATTCTTGCTTGGCTTCGCTCCCTACCCGGTTCACTCGAAAGATGAAAACTCCGCTTGTCGTTGCATTCGCACAGATTACCTTTTCCCATTTCTCCTGGGAGGCCAGTGCCGCAGCCGTTGGCGAAAAGATGATCTGGGCCCCCTTTAAGGCCAGGATGCGAGAACCCTCCGGAAAGAAATTATCCCAACAGATTTGGACGCCCACCCGGGCGTAGCGCGTGAGGAATACGGGAAACCCCAGGTCCCCGGGGTGGAAATAAGCTTTCTCCTCCCAGAGGGGGATCTGGGGAATATGAACCTTGCGGTATTTTCCCAGGATTTTCCCATCCGCATCAATGACTACCGCGGTGTTGAAGTGCAAGCCCCTAGGGTCTCTTTCAAAAAGAGGCAACACCATGACCGCCTCCATCTTTTGGGCTATCCGCTGCATGGCCTCCGTGCTCGGCCCTGGCACCTCTTCGGCAAGTTGGAAATGATCCGGCCTGATATCCATCGGGAACCAATGGGTGTTGAAAAGCTCCTGGAAGCAGATTATCTGCGCCCCCCGCTCGGCAGCGATTTCGGCCAGCAGTTGGGCTTTTTCTAAGTTCTTTTTTGGATCCTGGGAACAATTCATCTGAATGCCCGCGATCTTTAGCATAAAGCTTTACTCCCTGGTTTTTAAAAAAGTTTAGCCCCTTTCTTTGCAAGGGTCAAGGAAGAAAAGCCCCTGGCTACCCTTGGTTTCCGTTTCGTTCATGAACTCACAACGATTTTCCTGGACTAAGCAGGGAGATGATGGACTTAAGCAAATCGGCGGGATGGGCCTGTAATCCTTTCCTACACCTTTTCTCGGTAGAATAAGAGCAGTTAAAGGCCTATAAACATGCTGTAACGGCAGAAGTTAAGCTTCGGGCCCAAGAAGAACAGTTGCCTTTTTTGCCAATCCCGCCGAGGGCGGGACTCCCCGTCCCTCGACTCGGGCCCCGGTAGAAGGTTAGATTAAAAGAGAAGGTTAGCCGGTAGTTTATAAAAAAAGGCCCCGGCGGAATCTTCCGCCGGGGCCTCATGCGGGTCTAAATATTATACCAGGAATTACACTTTCACTACGTTTGCGGCTTGGGACCCTTTTGCCCCCTCGGTAATCTCGAATTCCACTTTCTGGCCTTCAGCTAAAGATTTGAACCCCTCTCCCTGGATGGCTGTGTAGTGAACAAAGATATCTTTACCTCCCTCTTGTTCAATAAAGCCATACCCCTTACTGTCATTAAACCACTTCACCCGACCCGTCAACTTCATCAACATCCTCCTTTTCTTGCTCGGACCGACGCCCCGCAGATCGGTTCGCATGCCTGCCGACAGCTATCGGCTCATTCGACGATGCCCATATCACAATTCCTCAATTCCTGTCAAGAATTTTTTAAGTCTAATTTTTAAGTCTTATCTCCGCACTTTTAGCCCCTCGGTTAGATTATGGCCCTAGCCGGAGGACGACGAGCGAAGAAAGAAGCGGCCGGGAATCGCCCCATTTGAGGTTTCCATGTTCTCTTCTGCAAAGTGAGGCGGCATAAAGGTATAAGGTTGACGGATGGGTCTAATTGCAAGAGGAATTGCTTAACTCATGGAGGTTCGCCATGCAGGCACCTCCGATGGAAGGACAGGCTTCTCATAATTCCGAGCGGGGCGCTTTTGCGGCTAGGCCTGGCTTCCGTCCCAGCTGACCGCAGGCGGCCAGAATGTCCGATCCCTTGCTCTGACGCACCATGGCTGTGAAACGTTCGGCTCTGAGCACCTCTTGGAACCTTTGGATAGCCTCGTCTGTGGGCCTACAAAGAGAACTTTCTGGATGCTCGTTGAGGGCGATCAAATTTATTTTGGCCCGAATCCCCCTCAGTAACCGGGCAACACCAAGGGCGTCCTCCTTGGAATCGTTGACCCCTCTGATCAGCACATATTCGAAGGTAATGTTCTCTCGCTTAGCCAGGGGAATCTTCCGGCAGGCGGCCAGCAAATCCTCAAGGGGGTACTTGCGATTGATGGGCATCAACTTGTTGCGCTGCTCATCGGTGGCGGCATTCAGAGAAATGGCCAGTTTGACAAAGTGTGGCCTCGAAAAGAGCTCTTCCATCCGTGGGATAATCCCGGCGGTTGAGAGGGTAACTCGTCGATGGGAAAATTGGAGTCCGAGGGGAGAGCGGATCACTTCCAGCGCCCGGACCACATTCTGAAAATTCTCCAAAGGTTCCCCCATGCCCATAAGGACCAGGTTCGTTAGTTTGCCCTCCGGGGGAAGAGTTGCTCGGGCACCGATGATCTGGTCTATGATCTCTGATTGGTCGAGGTTGCGCAGGAATCCTCGCTTCCCGGTAAGACAAAATTTGCAACCCAGGGCACAGCCGACCTGGGTGGAAAGGCAAAGGGTATAGTGATCTCTTTCTGGAAGCAAGACGCTTTCAATCCCTTCCCCGTCTTCTAAGAGAAAGCGATATTTTCTCGTGCCGTCTCGGGAGGTTTGCACTTCCGCTGGCTCAAGAAAGCTGATCCAGGCCATCTCCTCCAACTTTTTCCGAAAAGCCTTGGCCAGGTCGCTCATCTCCCCAAAGCTGCGCGCCCCACGCCCATATAGCCATTGGGCAAGCTGCGTGGCCCGGAAAGGCTTCTCCCCCAGCGAGATCACGAATGCATCTAACTCCTCGAGGGATAAATTCTTTAGATGAACCCGTCCTTTTCGATCCTTCACGGCTCTTTCGTCGCTGCCTCCCCGGCCACCCACCCAGTACTGAAGGCTGACTGTAAATTATACCCCCCGGTTTTCCCATCCACGTCGATCACTTCTCCACAAAAATGCAGCCCTCCTACGATCTTCGACTCCATGGTTGATGGGTGAATCTCTTTCACGGAGATGCCTCCAGCAGTAACAATGGCCTCTTCTACAGGCCTGGGACCTTGGATGGTTAAACGCCAATCTTTTAGCAAACTCACCAGCCGCTTCCTCTCCCCGGATTGGACCTCACTTCCCCTTAAGCTCGCGGGGATTGCGGCCCTTTGGATAAAAATGGAAACCAGCCTCTTCGGTAAGAGGTGGGGCAGGATGTTTATGATTTGCCTTCGACGGTGAATCTGAAATTCGCGGATCAAACGCGCTTCAACCTGTTCCCGGGATAAGGCGGGTTTGAAATCGATGGACAATTCCTCCTTACCTCTGGCAAGCTCGCTTACTGCTATGCCGCTCAGCGTAAGAATAATCGGCCCGGATACGCCGAAGTGGGTGAAGAGCATCTCGCCGAACTCCTCCCCAGCTTTCCGGCCGGAAGCGAGAAGAGTTACCTTTACGTTCTTTAGCGCCAACCCCTGCAGGTCCCGGACAAAGGGTTCTTCAATCTCCAGCGGAACCAGGGATGGGCGGATCGGCTGGATGGTGTGACCAAGATTTTTGGCCATCCTGTACCCGTCGCCGGTAGAGCCGGTCTGGGGGTAAGAGGCCCCTCCGGTGGCCAGGATAACCCGGTTTGCCTCGAAAACACCCGAATCCGTCCGCACGCCCATTGCCCGCCCTCCAACCACCAAAATTTCTCGCCCAGGGGCATGGAACACCACTCGAACACCATGGCCAGAAATGTAATCGCGAAGAACCCGCACGACATCCTGTGCCCGGTCGGAGGCCGGGAAGATCCGTCTTCCTCTCTCCTCGATCGTGGATAGACCGCAGCTGTTAAAGAAGGCAATTAAATCATCGTTAAAGAAGCGGGAGAAAACATTGTGCAGGAATTTTCCGTTGTGCCGGTAACTCTCGATGAAGGTCTGGAGGTCCCCGCTATTGGTGAGGTTGCAGCGCCCCTTGCCGGTCAAGGACAGCTTGATTCCCACCCGGCCCATTTTTTCCAGGAGGAGGACTCTGGCCCCCAATTCTGCGGCCCGCCCCGCAGCCATCAGACCCGAGGCGCCCCCACCCACTACGATCACGTCCCATCTCAATTTTTTAACCACTCAGCGCTGGGCATGCTGATGCTCCAAAACGGAGACGTGGTGACGGCGAGACCCGGTGAGTTTTTTTCTCTTCGTCTCCCTTTCTCCGTTCCTCCCCTCCAAAATTTTATCTCTGTGGGCTCTGTGTCTCTGTGCTGAAAAGTTTTTTATCCACAAGTCTCTAAGGCGCTGAAAAAGTACTTCATCTCAAAATCCGCGGTCTCCGGCGCATCGGACCCGTGGACAATGTTTTGCTCTATGCTTGAGGCATATTCCTTGCGGATTGTGCCGGCCGCAGCCTCTTTCGGGTTTGTCGCCCCCATCAACTCCCGGTTCTTGGCGATGGCTTTGGGTCCTTCCAGGATCATCACCACGCATGGCCCCCAGGACATGAAATCCGTCAAACTGGCGTAAAAGCCCTTACCCCGGTGGACGGCGTAGAATCCTTCCGCCTCCTTTTTGGACATATGAATCATCTTCATGGCTACAATCTTTAGACTCGCGTTCTCAAACCTTTTGATTACTTCCCCGATCAAACCCTTGGCTACTCCGTCCGGTTTAACGATTGAAAGCGTCCGCTCCATAGGATCCTCCCTGGAATCAGCTTTTAGCTATCAGCGGTCAGCTTTCGCCCCCACCCTCCCCCTCGAGGGGGAGGGATGGGAGAGGGTGCCTTTTTTCCCTGAACGCTGACAGCTGAAAGCTAATTGCTCTTAATAAGCTTAAACCCTTCCTCAAACCCCTTGACATTGGCCTCTTTGAACCGCTCGGGAGAGTTGGCGTTGACCAGCCACTTGACTTCATGGTAGTCGAAAAAGGGCACCACCTTGACCAGAGCCCCGAGCATGACCACGTTGGTCATCTGAATGTTACCAAGCTTGTTGGCCAGGGCAGATGCTTCGATGACCCAGCCATGGAGACAATATTTCCGGGCAGCCTGCAAGATCTCTTCGCGGGCCGGATATTCATCCAGGCCCATGTTGTTCAGGACCGTCGGTATTTTCATAGCATTCAAGAGGTAGGTCCCTTTGGGATTCAAGAGGCGGATGTGCCTCATCATCTCGACATACTCCATACCCACGAGCAAATCGCCCTGCCCCCGGGAAATCAGCGGCGAATAAATTGTCCCATCAGAGATGCGGATATGGGAGACGACCGAGCCGCCACGCTGGGCCGCCCCGATGGTCTCGGCCCCCAAAACATTCAGCTTCTTATTCATGGCGTACTGGGAGATGACTAAGGAAGCAAAGATGTTCCCCTGCCCCCCCACGCCAGCAATGACCACATCCATTTTCATGAGATGGCCCCCCTTTTGCAAACATCCGCGCAGAGCGCGCAGCCCACGCAAATCATCGGGTCGATGGAGACCTTTTTCTGCTCTTTGTTGATAGAGATGGCTGGACAGCCAAAATCATTGATGCAGATCATGCAGCCATTGCAGCGTTCCGGGTCCACACGAACCTCTCGGGGCTCGAAGACCTTTTGCCCCCGCCGGGTGGATAGGAGGTAGCAGGGCATTGAAGACACAATCAGCGACGGACCCTCTTCCTTGACAGCTGCTTCGAGGGCTTCCCGGCATTGTTTGATGTCGTAGGGATTGACTACCCGGTAGCTGATGCCCAGTGACTCGGCCAATTTCGGCACGTTTACCGGGGTCGTCTTCTCTCCGGCCAGAGTCACCCCGGTTCCAGGATGAGGCTGGAATCCGGTCATGGCTGTCACTGTATTCTCTCCGAGAATGACCTTGACGTTTATCTTATTGTTGGCGGCATTCATCAGCCCCAAAATCCCATTATGGTAGAATGTAGAATCACCGATGAAAGCAAAGACCGGCCGATTCACTCCGGCCAGGACCATCCCGCTTCCCATGGGTACAGAAGACCCCATGCAGTAGATGGTGGACTGGAGCTCCATGGGCCGGAAAGAACCGGCGTCATGGCAGCCGATGTCCCCGGCGACAATCCCTTTGTGCTTGCGCACAGTCTGCTTCAGGGCGTTGAGAATTCCCCGGTAGTTGCAGCCCACACACTGCGTGCGGGTACGGATGGGAATATGCAGGTCCAGGGTTGGAACCTGCGGCTGAGCGAGCTTCACCCGGGGAGCTGCTTTGGCGACGGTCTCCAGGATCATCTGCACGTTCAGCTCTCCGTCCGAGGGTACGAACCCGCTCCGCCCCAGCACTTCCACCTCAATCTTTTCCTCCTGGAAGATCCTTTTGAATAATCCCTCCACAAAGGGCTCGGTTTCTTCGAAGATTACCACTTTTTCCAGGCCTTGAACGAACCCTTTTATTTTTTCCCGCGGCAGCGGTAGCGTCCCCAATTTCAGCAGGGGAAGCTTTTGATCCAGGTACTGTTCGGCCTCCTTGATCAGCGTATAGCCCATGCCGCAGCCGACCAACCCGATTTTCCCTTCCCCTTTCTCAATCCAGTTGTAGGCACTCTCTTCCATGATTCCCCGCAGGAGCAATTGCTTCTCATTCAACCAGCGATGGCGGATTTGCGGCCGCTTCAGCCCCCCAAATTTGGGCATCTCTACCGCGCTCATGATGAAGCGCTCCCGGTCGGGTTCATAGTGCGCCGCGGGCAGATCTTTGGGCAGATCCTCAAACTCAACGATTCCGCGGGCATGACAGACCCGGGTGACCGGGCGGAGGCAGAACACCAGCTCCGTCTTTTCGGAAAGGTCAAAGGCTTCTTTGACCATGGCTTTGGCCTCCTGGGGAGAGCAGGGGTCAAAGATGGGGAGATGGGCGTATTGATGTACCAAAATGCGGGTGTCTTCTTCGTTTTGCGATGAAAGTCCCCCGGGATCATCGGCCGAGATCAAGACCAGGCCTCCCCGGATCCCCGTGAAGTTGACATGCATCAGAAAGTCCGTGACGAAATTTGTGCCGTTGTGCTTCATCACGGGCATGGCCCGTACATGGCAAAGGGAAGCACCGGTGCAAAGCTCGAAGGCCACTTTCTCGTTATTGGCCCACTCCACGTGCACGCCCGGGACTCCCAGGCAATCATCGACGATTTCCGTGGCTGGGGTCCCGGGATATCCGGCCACCACGCGGACTCCGGCCTCAAGCGCCCCGCGGGCGATGGCCGTGTCCCCCATGACATAATGTTTCTCTTTCATCGGATTATCTCTCCTGACCCTTTTGAGGATTCACCAAAAGACAAGGATCACAAAAATATTTCTTAATTCTATGATGCTTTATTTAACCGAAATTTATGATGATTTTTATCATGGAGAAAATCCTTACGCAAGAGAAAATGATGGGCATAAATTGCAAGTTGCGGATTGTCCATTTCATAGGTAAACATCCGAATTTGATTTCCGAAATCGTTGCTTGGGAGAGGCCCAAGCCCAGGTGAAGGTTGAAATGGAAGCCATTCCATGCCATATTGATACTTGGAAGAAATTTCTTTGAGGTTGACCGATGAAAATCGAATTCATTGACGCTCGGGACCTGCCCGACGCTTGGTTTCAGTGTGTATACCGCATTCTCGACTCCGGCCACGTTTATGAGATTGATAAAGGGAGCTTCCAGGGACAGAAGCGCCGGGAGTTTGACTTTGTCGTCGTGCAGATTCATTATCCCGGGACTCGACCCCTGATTCCGGACATTCCCCCGGGCTTGGGAATCCCTGCCCCCACAACCATGGAATATGTGGACCGGTACCTGCGTTACTGGATCACCGACGAGCGGGAGAAGGAAGAGACTTACACGTATGGTGAGCGACTGACCAACCCAAAAATCAATGAGATTTCCTTAGGGGTCAACCCTGTCGAGGAAGTGATCAAGATGTATAAGACCTCGGGACCAGGGACGAACCAGGCCACTATGGAAGTGGGCATGCCCCAGGATATCGTCAACCCCGACCCGCCCTGCCTGCGCCTGATCGACACCCGCGTGCGCTACGGGAAGTTTCATTTCGTCGTGTATTTTCGCTCCTGGGATTTATGGGCCGGGTTCCCGGCCAATCTGGCCGGAATTCAACTCTTGAAAGAATACATGGCTCAGCAGATTGGCGTAGAGGATGGGGAGATCATTGCCGTCTCCAAGGGCATGCATCTTTATGACTATACCTGGGATTTGGCCAAATTGCGGACTTACCGTTCCTGATCTAAAAATTTTCACCACAGAGGGCACAGGGATAATAAGAACAAGCTTAGAGACAGAAGAAAATTCGTGGATGTCGATAGATTTCTCCTCGACTGTTTTTTCCCTTCTGCCTCCTCTGCGATCTCTGTGGTTAAGCACTTATGGAAAAAAAGATCAAAGAAATTTTAGCCTGTCGTGGTAAGGCCTGCATAGAAGATCCACGATTTAAGCGAGCCGCAGTACTCATTCCCCTCTTCAAAAAAAATGGGGAGTATCACATTCTCTTCACCCGCCGAACGGACATGGTTGAGCACCACAAAGGACAGATCTCTTTTCCCGGAGGCCGGCAGGACGAGAAGGACAAAGACCTTCTGACCACTGCGCTGCGCGAGGCGAGGGAAGAGATGGGGATAGAGAAAAAGGATGTGCGCATCCTGGGCGAGCTGGACGACATCTGCACAGCCACAACGGATTTTTGTGTCTCTCCTTTCGTTGCGCTTATCCCATATCCTTATCCTTTTAAGGTGAATTCGCAGGAGATCGAAGAAGTGCTGGAGGTGCCCTTATCTGTATTATTGGACGAGAGCAGGTTTCGCCAAGAACTTCACAAAGGAGATGGGAAACCTTTCCTGGTCTATTTTTATCAACACAAGGACCACACCATCTGGGGTGCCACAGCCACAATCCTGAAGCAGCTGTTGGATTTGCTCCCGGAGGAAGATAAAGCAAGAATTAAAAAAGCTATATGAGGCGGCATTAATTTTTTAACAACCATCTTTTTCCTTTACTCAACTCCCCCTTCCCATCACAAATAAGATTGACATCTCCCCTTTAACCCCGTAAAATACCCCTGTTGATGAGCAGCGCATTCCTAATTTTGCTCGAGAAGGAGGAGGAATCATGAGGAAAACAAGTTTACTGTGGCGCGTTTTTTGGACTGCCGTCCTTGGCCTGGCGTTAGCTCTTACCGGGCCCGGGCTGGCTGGGATGGCGGCTGCGAAAGAGAAGGCCAAACTGGTCGTCTGGTGGAACAAGGGATATTACAAGGAAGAAGATGAAGGGATGCAAAAAATAGCGGCGGAGTTTGCCCGCCAGAATAATGTGGATGTGGATATAACATTTACCATCCAGGACGACCTGGGCCCCAAGATCATCAGTGCCCTGATCGCCCGCCGGGTACCAGACGTTGCCTTCTGCTTCTTCACGGACTGGCAGATCGCCCCAAAATTCGCCTGGGAAGGACAGCTGGCGGACGTCTCTGATGTCATCAAAGACCTGAAGCCACGTTACCTGGAATCCCACCTCAAGACTGGCTGGTTGTACAACAAAGCCGCCAAGAAGTGGAGCTATTATTCCGTGCCCATTGAAGCACAGGCTCTGGGCAGCCACTACTGGAAGGACCTGGTGCAGGAGGCCGGCTTCGATCCTGATCCTAAGAAGATCCCCATGAAGTGGGATGAGTACTGGGGATTCTGGAAGAAGGTACAGGATAGCCTGCGCAAGAAGGACCCGGCCAAGTATGGGAAGCTTTACGGCATTGGTATGACCGAGTCCAGCCGGGCCACGGATACCTTTTACAACTTCGAACAGTACCTCCTGGCCTTTCATGGTGAGATCCTATCGCCCGAAGGGAAGGTGATAGCCGCCGAGCCCAAGAACCGCGAAGCCATCGTAAAAACTCTAGCTTTCTTCACCAGCATTTACAGTGAAGGCTATGTCCCTCCGGATGCCCTGACCTGGACGGACGCCGACAACAATGTCAACTTCAACAACAAGACGGTGGTGATGACGCCCAACCCCTCCATCTCCATCCCGGGAGCCCACTTTTTCACCAACAAAGAAAACTATTACAACAAGATCGGAAGCATCCTCCAGCCAACTTCCCCTGTGGATGACAAGGGTTATCCCTATTTGGTATCGGTAAAGCCGATCATCATTCCCAAGGGCTCCAAGAATCAGGCCCTGGCTAAAAAGTTCATCAAGTATGTCCTGGAGCCTAATAACTTTGCTAATTATGTTAAGGCCTCAAATGGCCGCTGGTTCCCCTCCTTCAAGGATGTAGCGGCGGATCCATTCTTCCACGATCCGAAGGATCCGCACGTCCCCGTGGCTACGGACCAGCATCTGAATCACGAGACACGCCCCTTCTACTATAGCTATCATCCTGCCTACTCCCAGGTTTACACGGAGAACGTCTGGGGTAAAGCCATCTCCCGTGTCGTAACGGAGAAGTGGAGCAATGAAAAGGCAGCGGATGAAGCGATAAGCCGGATTCAGACGATCTTCACCTCCTGGAAGTAATTTGACCTTCCTGCGAAGAGCCTGAGTGTGGGTGGGGGCCACAGGAGCCCCCGCCGGCAGAGAAAGCCTTATGCCCCAGACCACACCCGTCATTGTTGCTTCCATCGCTACCCCCCGCCGAGAACCCTGGGCGCGGAAGACCGCTCTGGGCTTGGTCTTCTGCGCCCCGCTCATCCTCATCTTCCTGGTCCTGGTCATTTACCCCATGATCTATGAAGTTTACCTGGGCCTGGACTGGGAGATTTATACCTCTATCTTTTCAGACCCCATCTTCATTCAAACCCTCTGGAACACGGTTATCTTCGTGGGGTTGGCGGTCAACGTGAAGATGTTCCTGGCCTTGCTACTATCGGCGCTGTTCAGCACAGAGCACCGGGTCACGAGGATCCTCGGCGGAATTTTCTTGCTTCCCTGGGCCATCCCTGCCCTGCCGGGGATTTTGTCCTTCCGCTGGATGCTGAACGGGCAGTGGGGAATCGTAAATAAAATCTTGAACGACCTGGGTTTTGCTGGCTACCCCTGGCTGGTCCGCAGGCCCACGGCCCTGGCGGCGGCCATCGTGTATCATATCTGGAAATATCTCCCCTTCTGGACCTTGATTTTTGTGGCCGGACGGCGCGGCATCCCCAAGGAGCTTTATGAAGCCGGAGACATTGATGGCGCACCGCCCTTCCAGAAGTTCCGGTATATCACGTTGCCCATGCTCCGCAACCTCTACCTGATCTGTTGCCTGTTATCCATGGTTTTCACCCTGGGTGACTTCGTGATCATCAAGATCATGACCGGGGGAGCACCGGGTGACTCCACCCATGTCTTGGCCACGCTCGCTTATCGGTACACGTTTCAGATGGGCAAAATTGACTGGGGGATCGGAACCTTCATTACCGCCCTGCCCATCACATTGTTGTTCATCTTCATCCTGATTCGTAAGATAAAATAGGAGTATCTTTTATGCGCCTGCGCGGCTGGCGGAAAGTGGCTTTTTTCGGTGTTTGCGCCCTCGTCCTGGTATGGACGGTTTTCCCGGTTTACTACATGCTTACGCTGTCTCTGG
>Ga0315275_10001836_pt1 | contig 18966 bp, 20 predicted proteins | sample YL17G03_0_MG_FD_205557 | JGI IMG/M metagenome (GOLD analysis project Ga0315275, IMG submission 205557) | Sediment microbial communities from Yellowstone Lake, YNP, Wyoming, USA - YL17G03_0 | ecosystem: Environmental > Aquatic > Freshwater > Lake > Sediment | place: USA: Wyoming | collected...
TCAACGTCGAGGGTCTGAACGATGCGAGAACGAAGCTGGCGGACTGTTTCAGCATCCTGCCAGCGGCGAATAAAGGTGATGAGTTCCTGGTTGACTAAGTCAGGACGTTCCCACTGAGGGATATGTCCTGCCTTGGGGATGCGGACGAAGGTCGAGCCGGGAATGGTTCGATGGAGCATGTCGCCGGCAGGGAGGGGGAACACTAGGTCTTCCTCGCCCCACACAATCAAAGTGCGGTGGGTGATCGTCCCGATGCGCGGAGCGAAGTTCTGCTCCCACAGCGGGAGGTTGGTGCCGACGGTCAACAGAGCCCGGAAGAGTCCGGGCCGTTGGCGGTTGCGGTTGGATCGGTCCAGTACGGCAGGGGTTAACAGTGCCGGATCGTAGACGAACTCACGCAGAGTGGACTCGAGCACGAGGCCTCCGAAGAGCCAATTGCCGAATGAGACGAGCCAGGACGGGGCACTGGTCGTCAAGGCTCGACGAAGCGAGGGGCTGGCCAGGTGCTCCATCACATGAGCTGGGAGTCCGTCGATGAGGATGAGCGTCGAGACGCGTGTTGGGTGGTCGAGGGCGAGACCGATGGCGAATCCTGCGCCCATGCTGTTGCCCACCACGCTGGCCTGGGGAATCTGGAGTTCGTCCATGAAGCCCACGAGATATTCCAGCAATTGATCCGGTCGGTATTCGATATCCGGTTTGTCGGAGAGCCCTGCTCCAACCAGGTCTGGGGTGATCACGCGGAAATGGGGGGACAGCGCCATCTGTTGATGTTCCCACTGCCACATTGAGCCCCCGAATCCATGGAGGAGAATGACGGGCGGTCCCTGTCCTACGTCGAGGTACGCCATGCGTTGATTATGGACCGTGACGGTCTTGATCGGGAGTCGCCCAAGGGCATCGAACCACTGAGGCAAGGAAGAATGTGATGTGCAAGCAGTCAGCATGAGCGACAGGCCGACGAGCGAGGTGAGTATCCAGGCACGAGCGCTGAGAGTTGGAGCCGCTGGGCTATCGTGAAGGGAGCTATTCCAGCTGGATGACTGTTTCATCTGTCTTCACGTTGTCGCCTTCGGCGACCAGGATGGCTGTGACTTTGCCGTCGATCGGCGCCGGGACCTGGCTTTCCATCTTCATAGCTTCGATGATCAGGAGAGGGTCACCAGCCTTGACATCGGCATCCATCGCGACGAGCACTTTGACGACGCGACCAGGCATCGGGGGAGCCACGTCGCCTGGTTTGGACGGCCTGGGCCGTTTGGGTTTGGTACTGGTTCCAGCGTCGGGAGCTTCCGGCACGCCAGCCAGGATCTCCTGGATCGGCTCCAACGAGACTTCTTCGAGTTTGTCGTTGACCCGGATGTAATAGGGTTTGCGCCCGTCGACCTTGCGTCCAGAACCGGATACCTTTACATGGTAGGTTTCGCCGTGGACCGTGACGTTGAATTCGGCGGGGGCTAAATGGAGTTCGGTGGCCGCAGCCGGTCCGCTGGGCAAGAAGCTCTCGAGGGGCTCCAGCATGAGGTCCCCCTTCTCGCGCGCCTCAAAAAAGTCTCGCGCGATGGCGGGGAACAGGGTGAACGAAAGCTGATCTTCCATCGTAGTGGCCAAGGCGGGCAGATCTTTTCTGATGGCCTCGAGTTCAGGCTCCAACCGATCGGCGGGCCTCGTCTTGATCGGCTGGTCGTTCCCGATCGCCCGGGCCATGATGTCGTGATCGAGCGGCCCCGGCGCCCGCCCGTAGAGCCCGAGGAAGTAGTTCTTGGTTTCTGTGGTGATGACTTTGTACCGTTCGCCCGTCAGGACGTTGAGGGTGGCCTGGGTGCCCACGATTTGACTCGTCGGGGTGACGAGCGGGGGATAGCCCATTTCCTTTCGGACGCGCGGCACTTCATCCAGGACTTCTTTTATCCGATCGAGCGCATTCTGCTCAGTCAGTTGCGCGGCAAGATTCGAGAGCATGCCGCCGGGAATCTGGGAGGTGAGGATCTCGGCATCGACGCCGGTGAACTCGCTTTCAAACTGCCGATACTTTCGGCGAACGGTGCGGAAGTGTTCGGTGATCGGGAGGAACGAGGCGAGGTCCAGCCCCGTGTCATACGGGGTGTTGCGTAGCGAGGCCACCATGGTTTCCGTCGATGGGTGCGAGGTGCCGCCGGCCAACGGCGAGATGGACGTATCCAGCATGTCCAGACCACCCAGAATTGCCATGAGGGAGGTCATCGAGGCCATCCCCGAGGTGTAGTGTGAATGCAAATGGATCGGGACCTTTACCGCTGCCTTGATCCGTCGGATGAGGTGATAAGCATCGAGCGGCGCCAAGAGCCCGGCCATGTCTTTGATGCAGAGCGTGTCGGTTCCCAAATCTTCCAGCTTTTTTGCCATCTCGACAAAACGGTCCACGCTATGGACGGGACTGACGGTATAGCTGATGGCGGCTTCGACATGTTTGCCGCAGGCTTTCACTTCTCGCATGGCCCGCTCGACGTTGCGGATATCGTTCAGCGCGTCGAAGATGCGAAAGACGTCGATGCCATTGGCGGCGGATCGTTCGATGAACCGTTCTAGCACATCGTCGGCATAGTGCCGATATCCGACCAGATTTTGCCCGCGGAGCAACATTTGGAGCTTGGTATTGGGCATGGCGGCCCGCAGCGCGCGGAGCCGTTCCCAGGGATCCTCTTTGAGGAAGCGCAGGCAGGTATCGAAGGTGGCGCCACCCCAGACCTCTAGCGACCAATAGCCGACGGCGTCAAGCTTCTGGGCGATAGGTAGCATGTCTTCCGTCCGCATGCGCGTGGCCAGGAGCGACTGATGGCCGTCGCGCAAGGCAACATCGGTAATCAAGATGGGCTTGCCCGCCGCCGGTTGGATCGTCAGCTCTTGACCGCTCTTGGTACGCGTCTTTGACGTCCGGACGGCTGGCAGGGCTGTCCGCTTCTTGGGGGCCTGTTTTCGTGAGGGTCGCCGTGTCGCCATTCTGTCCTGATCTGTTCGTTATCTTGTCACTGGATAATCGGGGTTGATAAGCAGCTGTGTTGCTACAGCCCTTCGTAGGCGGCGATGGCGGCGGAGAGTGCCAGCACCAGATCTTCCGGCTGCTCGAACTCGTCATAGTTGAAGAGGTCAGGATGTGTCTCCAAATAGGAGGTGTCGAAATGTCCTGCCATGAAATCCTGCTCCTGCATGATCTCCTTCATAAAGGGGATCGTAGTCTTCACTCCGCGCAAGACATATTCTTCGAGTGACCGTCTCATGCGGCTGACGGTTTCTTCCCATGTACGGCCTCGCACGGTGAGTTTGGCTAAGAGGGCGTCGTAGTAGGGCGGCACCGTATAGTCTTTGTAGACCGCTCCGTCGATGCGCACCCCGATCCCGCCAGGCGAGAGATAGGCGGTGACGGTGCCGGTGCAAGGCATGAAGTTGTTCTTGGGGTCTTCGGCGTTGATGCGGCATTGGATGGAATGGCCTTGGAGCGTGACCTCCTGCTGCGTGATCTCAAGAGGCAGGCCGGCTGCAATGGCGATCTGATTGCGCACGATGTCGATCGCAGTGATCTGCTCGGTGACCGTATGTTCGACTTGGAGGCGCGGGTTCATCTCCATGAAGTAATAGTGGTGGTCCTGATCGAGGAGAAACTCGATGGTGCCGGCATTATCATAGTCGACAGCCTTGGCGATGGTGATGGCCGCTTCACCCATCTCGGCACGAAGACGTGGCGTCAGAATCAAGGATGGCGCAATTTCGATGAGTTTCTGGTGCCGGCGTTGGATCGAGCAATCGCGCTCGCCCAGATGGATCATGTTGCCGTGCCGGTCGGCTAGGATCTGGAATTCAATGTGATGCGGCCGCTCGATATATTTCTCGAGAAAGACGCTGCCGTCGCCGAACGAAGCCTGGGCCTCCCGTGACGCGACTGCCATGTTCTCGCGGAGCTCGGCATCCGATCGCACCACCCGGAGACCGCGCCCCCCCCCGCCCGCGCTGGCTTTAATGATGACGGGGTAGCCGATTTCGTTCGCAAAGGACAAGGCTTCGTTGACGTCGGTGACGCCGCCTTCGGTGCCGGGGACGATCGGGACGCCGACTCGTTTAGCCAGATCGCGAGCTTTGATCTTGCTCCCCATCAAGTCGATAGCATGTGGCGACGGGCCAATGAAGGTAACGCCTGATGTGTGGCACAGCTGCGCAAATTGCGAGTTTTCTGAGAGAAATCCATAGCCTGGATGGATGGCATCGGCGCCGATTCGTTGTGCCAGGTCGACGATCTGTTGGCTGTCCAGGAAGCCTTTGACCGGTCCCGGACCAACCATGTAGGCCTCGTCCGCCTTCTTGACGTAGATCCCGGTCGAATCGGCTTCGGAGTAGATGGCAACGGTGGCGATATTCAATTCGCGGCAGGCGCGAATAATTCGCATGGCGATTTCGCCGCGATTGGCCACCAGAATCTTCTTGAACATACCCGTCCCTGTCTCCTCAGAACGTTCGCGATTCTGCGAGAGTTGTCAGGCGAAAATGAGCGCGTAAGCTAGCATAAGATCAAGAGTCTTGTCGAGGGAAGAAGAGGGTAGAACGGGCTGCTTCTAGGGGAGTAAGGGAGGTGGCAGGCCCGGGAAATCCGGTTGGCTTTCCCGGGGAGTGAGTCTACTTGGACTTGATCAAGACCGGCTTTGACTGAGCGCTTCCTCCACCTGCGACGATGATGACGAACGACATCCCCGCTTTCGCCTCCGGTACGGTCGCCTCAATCGTTGAGTCGTTCATGAACTTGAAGTCCACGGGTGTTTTTGAGGCTGCGCTGAAGGTCACCGTGTGGAAACATTCCTTCGTGCCGAAATTCTCGCCGGTGATGACGACTTTATCGCCCGGCTTGGCTTCGTCCGGCTCGACCTTGGCGATCCGTGGGCGCTTGCTCCGGTCGCATATAGGGTCCCGTTCGACTTTCGCGGCATCGGACCCCTTGATCGATTCGGTACCGTAGAGGGTGAATCCTGCGCCATCGACCATTGCGCCTGGCTCCTCCGCGTAGGATACGGTCAAGGGTGAAACCATGGATCCGATGAGTCCCAGTAACATGAGCACCGATGATCGCCACGTCTGCATAGGTACCTCCTTCAATACAACGCCGCACGACTATTTCTCTTTGAGCGGAATGTACGTTTCGGCAATGAGTTCTTGACCGGCTTGGGATAGGGCGAACCGGGTGAATGCCTCAGCCAGGGGATGAGGCTCCTTTTTGGACACGAGAAGGACTGGGCGTCGGAGCGGATAGCGGCCATCTTTGACGGTGGGGGCCTCCGGTTCTACCTTGTCGATGGGCAAGAGTCTGACGGCGACGCCGCTGGAGACGACGGACAATCCCTGGCTCAGGGACAGGTAGGTGACCGCAGACAAAGGGGGAAGTGTTCCCACGACGGTCTTGACCACCTGTTCATCGGGGCCAATCACCTTGGCGGTACCGGTGATCTTGCCGGTAATGCCGAGTTGCGATTCAAACGCATCGCGGATGTTTTGGTTGCTAGGCCGGTCAATGACCAATATTTTCGTGTCTAAACCACCGAGTTCTGACCACATCGTGATTTTACCGGAGAAAATGTCAGCGACCTGTTGCTTCGTGACTTCTTTCATGAAATTGGAGAGGTGCACGAGGACGCCAATCCCATCCCACGCGATGGGCGTTGCTGAGAGATCTGGTGCTTCAGTTCCTGTGACGGCGATGTGAGCCTGGCCTGATTTCACCATCTCAACGGGTTTCGAATTGCCGTCCCAGACGACATCGAGATAGGCTCGGGGGTTGGCTTTTTCAAATGCGCGGGCGAGGGGTTCGATGGTCGTTAGCTCCGGTCCGTTGCCGACGATGGTCAGGTTCCCGGCGACCTCTGCAAGGGCGACGAGGGCCATTCCCCAGCTTAACAGAAGGCTGAGGCCTAGCGAGAGCACGAGTCTCGCGATCATGGGGACTCCAAGGTGTCGAGGTGGATATTGGGAAGAGGATGCTGTGCGGTTGCCTGCCATCCCACGGTTTGGTTCAGTTCTCCGTGATGCCGCCGGTCGAAGGATCAGACGATGGGGCCGTTTCGGGGGCGGCGCGTTTCCCCATCAGCGGCGGCAGCTTGGCGAACTTATCCATCCGCTCGTCGAGCATATTATAGGCTTTCATTTCGGCGAAGCCGGTTTTGTGAGTCCCTTTCACCTGTGTCGTGCAGGCGGACATGAGCCTCGTGGCGCTCTGGGCGTTACAGTGAGGGCACACGGTGTCTTCCACTCTGGCGTGGACTGATTGGGTGGCGTCAAACTGCTTCTCGCATTTGCCACAACGATATTCGTAGATCGGCATGTTTCGTATCCTTCAACTGGGATAAAATCCGGAAAGGGCGCAAATGTGCTCTTGACCAGCCGCTGAGCTTTGCCTTATTGTACACATCTTGCGGATATGAGTTCTAGTGGTTTAAGAGGAGGATTTCGATGCCCCTGTTGATTCGGAAGTACAAGAGTGTCAGTGGAATGATGCAGGAAGAGCGGATTGACGATGAGGATCGGATCGCGCGCTACATGAGGCTCTTCGACAAGGACGATATCAAGAAGCTCGAGACCGGCGTGAGGGTGTTCATCGAGAAGGATGAGTGGCAACTCCTGCCGTAAATTCTCTCAATCGTCGGCGAAACCTCCTCGTAGATCGAATTGAAATCTGATGCGGGCCGTGAATGCGGCCAATCCCTGAGCGGTGAAAAGAGGGCTGTGCCGTAGTTTGTCTGAGAGGTGTGGTTGTTATGACCTATTGGATTCACATCGCGCGGTCGATCGATCGGGTCACGCTCCACAAGGATCGTTGCGCGGAGGTGCCGTCGTCGACGATCGGTTCTTCCAGCGATTTTTGGGAGGGAGGGTGGTTCGATTATCCGGATAAGGAGCGAGCCTTAGCCGCGATGGAGCAGGCAGGGACGACGGATCAGCGGCTTTGTGCTCTGTGCAAAGCATGACGGGGCCGTGCTGAGTACTCAGTACTGCATAATTTCCTGAGATTCAAGCCCGGCTCTCAACATTCAAATCTCAGCACTCTTTCAATCCCATGCCACGATTCGCGCTCCTTCTGACAACGTTCATTTGGGGCGCGACGTTCCCCGTGACCAAAGCGGCACTGGAACAAATTCCCCCGCTCTCGTTTCTCTTTCTCAGATTTCTCCTGGGCACACTCCTGGTCGGGGTCGTGTTTCTGCTGTGGAGGCGTCGCTTGCACCGCGAACCGGTCGTCTTGCGGGCTGGCGCGATTGCCACATGCTGGCTCTTTCTAGGCTATGTCCTCCAAACGGTCGGGCTCCACTATACCACCGCATCGAATTCCGCCTTCATTACTGCGTTGTATGTCGTCATCGTGCCCTTGATCCTGCGTCGGTTTGACCAGCGCGTGTGGTTGGCCACCGGGATCGCCTCGGTAGGGCTCTGGTTGTTGGTCAAGCCCAGCACATCCGGGAATCTGGGCGATCTCTTGACTCTCGGCTGTGCGATGGCGTTTGCCTCTCACATCGCCTGTCTCGAACGGTTTACCCGCGAGGTTGATGCGCCGTCCCTGTTTGCCTGGCAGATGATGGCTATGGTTGTCCTGTTGCTTCCCATCCTTCTGGTTGAACAGGCGCCGGCTGAGGCCTTTGCCCCGACATCGATGTTGCTCGTCGGGCTCGGGATTACTGGAGGACTTGCGACAGGGGCCTTTGCCGTTCAAATGTGGGTGCAGCGCATTTTACCAGCGCAACAGGTGGCCCTGATCTTTGCATCGGAGCCGGCCTACGCAGCCTGGCTTTCCTGGTACTTTTTGGGGGAAACATTGGATCTCCAGGGGTGGGCTGGAAGCGCCTTCATTTTAGTGGCAGTGGTGGTGGGTTCATGGGAAAGCGACTCTCAGTCACCGGCGCCTGCCGTCAGGGCAGTTCAGCCAACGTAACGCGCGTTACAGGAGTCAGATGGCACAAAAGTTCGGCAATGGGCGCTGGGTGCAGGAAGGGTTCCTGGATAATCGCGTCGAGGGAACGATCGTGGGGCGAATTGTGTTTGCGGTGATCGGTCCGATCGATGTGTATTTACGGGGAAACTTCAAACCAGATATCGCGGGGCAGGTCATTCAGTTTCGGAATCGCCGGTTTGAGGACGAGGACATCGCCGCACAGATAATTGGCGACATGGAAAATCCGCAGATTGGGGATGTGAACTTAATCTCGTTCGACCCCCATCCGAACCTTGTTCCTCATCCGTATATCGAATGGTTTTCGACGAGGAAGAATCATTATCGCATTGAACTGGAGCCGGCAGAGGCCTGGATCGTTTCCGCATCAGAGGTGGGAGAGATCGATCAGGTGAGTCAAACAATTCGTGAGGCGCTCGCCGGGCAGGTGATCGAGCGGCCAAAGCAGGAGCTTACGGAGTGGGTGTAACAGGATATTGAACGCGCGAAGCGCGAGACATGCCCGAAAGCGCGACGTGGAAAGATTGGGTTCCCAACTCTATCGGCCCGTCTCGCTCGTCCCGCTTGTCTCGCGCGGCTAGCCTAGCTTTCTAGATCGCGATCGCGTCTTGTTTGCTCTTTCCCTCACGCACGTATATCGGCACGTCCTTGATATCCCACACCAGCCCCAGTCCTTCCATCAGCCTCAGGCCGTAGTAGGTCATATCGACTTCCCACCAATAGAATCCTTGCCGGGTGGATGCGGGATAGTAGTGGTGATTGTTGTGCCACCCTTCTCCCATGGTGATCAGGGCAAGAATGAAATTATTACGGCTGGTATCCCCGGTTTCATACCGCTGGGAGCCGTAGACGTGGGAGAGGGAGTTGATGGTGCAGGTGCCATGAATAAGGACTACCGTGGACACGAAGAATCCCCAGATCAACATCTGGGGACCATTCGTGCCGAGACCCGGCGCATAGGCTTCGAGCAACATGCCCAGTCCAAACATTCCGAATCCGGCGAGGGTGGGGACGAGGATGTCAAAGCGATCCAGGAAGCGGAGTTCGGGGAACTTCGCGAAGTCTGCAATGTTCTTCAAGCGAGGAGCAAAGTGTGTTTGCGACGTGAACCAGCCCATGTGCGACCAGAGAAATCCTCCGTGAAGAGGAGAATGCACGTCATCCGGCGTGTCCGATGCGATGTGATGATGGCGATGGTGTCCGGCCCACCAAAGCGGACCGCGCTGGGCGCAGGAGCCTCCAAGTACGGCAAACGCGAACTGGCATGCGCGGGACGTTTTGAAGGTCCGGTGCGAAAAGTAACGGTGGTACCAGCCGGTGATGGCGAACATTCGGACGAAATAAAAGGCTGTCGCGACGGCGACGGCAGTCCAGCTCCATCCCACCCAGATAATCCCGAGACACAAGACATGGACGGCGATGAGCGGGATGCACCGAATCCAGTCCATCTTTGGAGGTCCTTCGACTTTCATGTTTTCAATTCCGGCCCAGGAGTCGAACCAGCGGAGAACCGTAAGCTTGAAGTTCTGGGCTTTGGTTGTCTGTAGGGCGGTTACGTTGGGCATTCGCTTACCTCCAAGTCAGGGGGCGACGCTTTACTGGGACGAGGTGCGCGGCACATGTCGCCCGGTAAGGCTGTATGAGTTCGCGGCGCTTAAGGTATAACTCGTCAGGCAGGCCGCAGATACTGGAGTGCAAAGACTAATGCTTCGGTACTCCAGTGGTGCAAAAAACAAAACATTATACACAGAACCGTTACAAAAGTGAAACAGGCCGTTTGTTACGCGCGGATTCTTTTTTATTCTACCGGATTCAGAGGGACTGGCTACTGTTTACGCAGACGCTACTCCACAATCGCATCTCGCCACGATGCTCGTTCCATTGCGAATTGACACCCTCGCCCCCTCGTCTCTAGAATGCCAAAATGATGAACGATCGCTTCCTTAAAGCTTGCCGGCGCGAACCGGTTGATTGTACGCCGGTCTGGTTCATGCGCCAGGCGGGCCGTTATATGGCAGAATATCGTGCGCTCCGTACAAAGTATTCGATGCTGAAGTTGTGCAAGACGCCGGAGTTGGCGGCGCAGGTCACCCTTCAGCCAATCGATCGGTTTCCGCTTGATGCGGCCATTATTTTTGCCGACATCCTGTTGCCGCTTGAACCGATGGGCCTTAATTTAGAATTCGCGGAGGGTGAGGGGCCGGTCATCTACAATCCGGTGCGAAACCAGGCTGACGTGGAGCGGCTCAAAGTTATTGATGGTGGTGAGCTTGAGTATGTGGCTGAAGCCATCCGTCAGGCACGGCGCGCGTTGAACGGGCGAGTGCCATTGATCGGATTTGCCGGCGCTCCGTTCACGCTCGCAAGTTATGCCATCGAGGGCGGAAGTTCGCGGAACTATCTCCTCACCAAGCAGATGATGTATGGCGAGCCAAAGATCTGGCATCAGCTCATGGACAAGTTCGCGCGGGTCATCACCGGCTATCTGCGGCGGCAAATCAAGGCCGGTGCGCAGGTGATTCAGCTGTTCGACAGTTGGGTGGGCTGTCTCTCGGTGGGCGACTATGTCGAATACGTGATGCCGCATGTCCAATTGATTTTTGAGGGGCTGAAACGAGAAGGCGTGCCGATGATTCATTTCGGCACAGGCACCTCGGCGATGCTCCGTCAGATGCGAGAAGCGGGTGGTGATGTCATCGGGGTCGACTGGCGCATCCCTCTCGATGAGGCCTGGGTGATGGTGGGACACGATGTCGCGGTGCAGGGGAATCTTGACCCCTTAGCACTTTATGCGCCGTTGCCTGAAATCGAACGTCGAGTGGAAGATATTCTGCGCAGAGCCGGTGGACGTCCTGGGCATATCTTTAATCTGGGCCATGGAATCTTGCCGACGACGCCGATCGAGCATGTGGCCGCCACCATCGATATGGTCCATAAATTAGGCGCAAGATCGGCAACGGGCTAGAGGCGTTCGGCGAGTAGTTGAAGCTAAGGCGATAGGTGTGAATGGCAGAACCTAAGCAACCGATCGCGGTCCTTCTCATGGCGATGGGTGGGCCGGATAGCCTGGAGAATGTAGAGCCGTTCCTGCTGGATGTGCGGGGTGGGCGTCCCACGCCGCCCGAACTGGTTGAAGAGATTCGGGAACGGTACCGGGCGACAGGCGGGAAGTCCCCTGCGGTCGGGATCACCAAGGATGTGGCCAAGAAGCTCGAAAAGCGTTTGAACGAGGCGGGTGGTGAGCGGTATCGGGTCTATGTCGGGTTGCGGCATTGGCATCCGTTTATCAAGGAGACCTATGCCGAGCTGTTGGGTGATAGGCCGGAACAGATCATCGGGCTTTGTCTGGCGCCACAACAATCCTCTCTGAGCACTGGGGCCTATCGGAGAAAAGTCGAAGAGGCACAGACTACGTTACAGAATACGTGCCCGGTAAGTTACGTCGGCAGTTGGCATCGGCATCCCGGGCTGATTGAAGGGATCGTCGAGAACATCCGGCAGGCGTTGCTGAAGTTTCCCGCCGATGTGCGAGAGACGGTGCCGGTGCTCTTTACAGCCCACAGCCTTCCGGAGCGTATCGTCGCGATGAAGGATCCCTATCCCGACGAGGTCAAAGGCACGGTTGCCGCGGTCACCGCGCTGCTAGGAAACCAGCCGACGCGTTTTGCGTATCAAAGCCAGGGACGATCGAGCGAACCGTGGTTGGGGCCGACGGTGGAGTCGGCCGTGAACGAGCTGACGCGTGAGGGCCACCGACTAGTATTGGTCGCGCCGATCGGCTTTCTCTGTGACCATGTGGAAACGCTCTACGACATCGATATTGAACTCAAACAGTATTCGGCTAGTCGAGGCCTTCAACTTGAGCGAATTGCCATGCTGAACGATTCGCCTGCCCTCATCGACACGCTCGCCTCGGTGCTCAAGGCACACGAATCATCCCACCGCAGTATCTTGTGAGTATGCTTCGTACAGTCGCGGTTATCGGTGGAGGGATCTCAGGTCTTTCGACGGCCTATGCTCTTCACGAACGGGCAGCGGCCGCCGGTATCTCGATTCGCTGTATGGTGGTTGATGCCGCTTCGGAGTGGGGAGGCAAGATCGTCACCCATCGGGTCGGCGATCTTGTGACTGAAGCAGGCCCCGATTCATTTTTATCACAGAAGCAGGCAGGCCTCGAACTTTGCGCCAAATTGGGGCTGACCGATCAGCTCATCAACACCAATGAGACCACCAAGAGAGCCTGTGTGTTCTCGCAGGGCCGTCTGCGCGAACTCCCGGAGGGATTGGTGGTTATCTCGCCCAATCAATTGGGGCCCTTTCTCCGAAGCGGTCTGTTGAGTTGGTCTGGGCTCGCGAGAATGGGGCTAGATCTCATGATGCCGGTGAAACGGTCGCCGGGCGACGAGTCGCTCGCCGGCTTTTTCAGACGGCGCATGGGCCGACAGGCCTTCGAGCGGATGCTCGAACCCTTGCTGGCTGGCATCTATGCGGGAGATGCGGAGCAGATGAGTGTGCAGGCCACGTTCCCGCGTTTTGTCGAGTTGGAACAGCAGTATGGCAGTGTGATTCGCGGGATGATGACGGCACGGAAGGCCGGTTCCTCCGCCCCGCATGCCGGTCCGAAGCGCACGATGTTCGTCAGTCTCAAATACGGGTTGTCGGATCTGGTCACGGCCCTTGTCCGTCAATTGACGGATCACGGCGTGACGCTGAGGGGCGGCTGCGGCGTCGAAGCCCTCCGCGTGCGATCTCATCAGCCTGGTCGCTGGATGTATGATGTCATCCTCAATGACGGCTCGGCCTTGTCCGTGGATAGTCTCGTGTTGGCCACTCCGGCTTACGTGTCGGCGGAGTTAGTTCGTCCGCTTACGCCCATTGCCGGCGGGTTGCTGGAGATGATTCCCTATGCCTCCACGGCGACGATTGCGATGGCCTTTCCGCGAGCTGCGGTATCCGGTGCGGCAGAAGGGTTCGGCTTTGTCGTTCCGCGGGCAGAAGGTCGGGACCTCATTGCAGCAACCTGGACCTCGCTCAAGTGGCCCCATCGAGCTCCGACAGATCAGCTGCTGGTTCGTTGTTATGTCGGCGGAGTCGGGCGAGAGGCCATCCTTCTATTGGATGACCAGGCCCTGGTAGTACGGGTGAGGGCAGAGTTGGCCAGTATGTGTGGCGTGACGGCGGAACCAGGGTATGTGGAAGTGAATCGCTGGATGAAGGCCATGCCGCAGTATACGTTGGGACATCTTGACCGGCTAAGCCAGATTGAGGGGGCCCTCAGCCGTTATGGGGGCCTGATTCTCACTGGCGCCGGCTATCGAGGCGTCGGGATTCCGGACTGTATCCGTGACGGGGCGGTTGCGGCCGAGCGTGTCGTGCGCTATCTGTCCGGAGAGCGAACGTCATAAGAAACGAGGAAGCACTATGGATGCCCGGATGCAGATCGCAAATGTTACTGGACCGTACCGAGAGCCTCGAGAGCAGGTGTTTTCCTATGACTATTCGATACAACGGGCGTCCTGGCCGACCGCCCAGGCCGTGCGCGTCAAGGTCGCGATCCCGGAGGAGTTGGATGTGGTTCGGGGCAAGATTTTGGGGGACGTCGTCGGGACACCGGGGCAGCAACTCATGATATCAAAATGTTTATCGCGACATATTGCGGACGAAAAAATCCGCATTGCTGAGGCTGACGGCATGTTGGCAGAACGCCGCGATACCGTCGTGGCTCCCTTCACGGGGCCACTAGCTCATTTATTCGCACGACTCGATGCCTGGGCGGTTGAACAACACGTAGCGTTGCGGGCTGAAATCAAAACGTTGGTTGGACTGTAGTCGGGCCGTCGATTCTGGGAAGGCTGAAGGCGAGAACAACTAGGTCATTGCCTGACTTTCACCATTCGAGCGCCTGTCGTATTCGTGGCGCAAAGTCAAGCAATGACCCCGGTGCATGCATCCCATCTCTTCCCCACACAGCCCAAACTTGGTATGCAGTGAAATTATTGTTCTCTCCTAGTCAGGACAATTCCATCAGAGCCCGCGTTTAAAATAGCAGACATCTTAAATATTCTCGGTTTGCCGATACTTGGCAATCACTACCCAGTCACGCTCTAAACCTGTCACTCTGATTTAGAATGTCTGACCCCACAAAAACGGCTGAAGTACAAATACAGTACCAATGATTGGTGGAAGCGCTCCCTTTTTACCTTTTGCTTCTTTCAGCTCATACAGGTCACCGGTGAGTTCAAATTTATTCGCCGAAGCGAACATGTCGAACAGGCCGCCTGGGCCAGGCTTAAGACGAGAGAGAATATTGCTATTCTCAGGGAAAATGAACAATCCATCACCCATTAAGTCATGCAAGCACCCGCAATATTTGAGGACCAGGTTGCTATGACCATCGTTATCAATGTCAAAGTCGGCTCGCTGTAGGGAGTCGCATGAGTGAACTGGATATCTCTCATCATAAATGTTCTTGATAGCCTCCCATTGTATACGGGTAAACGCTTCATGATGGTAGGTGAGCTCTCCGTGCTGTTTTACATCCTCGTTGAACAAGTTGAGCAAGTTTTTACACAGAACCTAGTTCTTACTCATCGCCAGCGTATAGGCCTCTTTCCCCACCCAGGCGACACCAGTCATTCCCAACAGAAGCACTACCGCGAAAACGACTCGTCTGATGTTCATGCGCACCTCCGCTTTATTAACTGACATGTACTTCAAGATTGCACAGCAACAAAATATTCTGGCGACTCGACCGTTGACTTCTCGAGGCCCCAAATAGACCCAATAAGGTCATGTCTTGCAATCACACATGTAGCTCTAGCGTTAATGCTGCAGGGCAGCCTGATGGCAGATTCACAGATTTCGACACAGGAGGCAACGAGAATGCCGCGTCGATCATTCAGAGCGTAGGGGTAAAGAGATCGACATGCTGAGTTGGGTAACGGGCCTCACCCAACGGCCTAATGTGTGAGTGAACAACGTACGCTCGTATCCGCGACCCGACGTCTGAGCAGTTGAACAGCAGGAATCGTGGCGGGACAGAAATGAAAAGTTGCTCGGCTATAGCAGGGCCGGTGTTGCAGGCTGCTCAAAAAGACCGTCCAGCGCGACCGCAGCGAACTATCACTTCATGCCCCTTTATTTCAGCATTCTGTTAAAAGATTTTTCGATACTCCTTTGAATGCACACCGGACTCGTCGGCAAAGCCGAGGGAGGCGCTGTCAGGATTGCCGGTGTTGTTGAGATCGATTCGATAGTGCCCGCGGATTTGTTCCATCGCCACTTCAAAGGGAACGGCTTGGGGGTACAGGTCGCCCGGGGCATGCGCGCCGCGGGTCAGGGTGCGGATCACGTCGGCCTGCGCGTACTGGGCGTCGGACACAATGTAGATGTTGGCGACGGCGTGGTCCCCGAGTTTATGGCCGGCCGTTGTGGCGGGCAGGAGATCGATCAAGGTGCCGGCAAGCCGGTCTTTTTTAAACCGCTTCAAGAGTCCGGCGACTTGGCTATCGGTCGCTTCCGGGGGGACGGTGAGACTGATCGCGTTCATGTCCGAGACGGTTGTGTGGACTTTGAACAGCACGGGTGCCGCTTCGGGATCTTCGATGATCGGTCCGGTTGGTCCTTCCGTTCCGGCGACTTGTTTGTTCTTTGAGCTGGGTACGATGAGGGCCACAAAAATCCAGAGTCCGAACAAAATGCCGAAGATGACGATCAGGGGGTGGACTCCGGCACGCTTGCCTTCTTCGTAGGGGTGCGGCTCATCGTTCATGACGGCATTCCTTGGTGAGGGTGGCGGGATTCTGCTTTTTGGCTTCTTCCCACAGTCGATCCATTTCTGCAAACGAGAGTTCTCCAACCGTCCGGCCCGACGCGGTCGCCTGGGCCTCGATGAATTGAAACCGTACTACGAATCGGTTGGAGGATTGGCGCAGGGCGTCCTCCGGATTCACTTTGATAAAGCGGGCAAGATTTACGAGGGAGAACAGTACGTCGCCGAGTTCCGAGGCAATCTGCTCCTGCCGCACTGTCGCGGCCCCTGCGTCTGGCTCTGTCTGGTTTGACGAGAGGGGGCGGATTGCGGCGCGGAGCTCTTGGATTTCTTCCTCAATCTTGCCCAGGACCTGATCGAAGCCTTTCGCGTCGTGGGTCCAATCGAAGCCAACGCGCGAGGCACGCGCTTGAATTTGGTAGGCCCTCAGGAGAGCCGGCAATACTTGCGGCACTCCGTCCAGCACCGAGTCCGGTCGGCCGGAAGCCCGGCGTTCCGTGCGTTTGATATCTTCCCATCGCGCGACCACCTGGTTGGCATTCGTCGGGGTCTGGTCTGTAGGCCCGTTTCCAAATACGTGGGGGTGGCGTCGAATCAGTTTGTCGGCCAATTGCTCAAGCACATCCTCGATGGTAAAGCTGCCGGCCTCTGAAGCGATCTGACTATGAAAGAGCACTTGTAGCAGCACATCGCCGAGTTCTTCTGGCAGCTTAGTCCGGTCCTGCCGGTCCAGGATTTCTAAGACTTCGTAGGTTTCTTCCAGAAGGTAGGGTTTCAACGACTCATGCGTTTGCTTGCGATCCCAGGGACATCCGTTTGGCGCGCGTAGCGATGCCATCAAGTTGACCAGTGTATAGAATCGTTCAGACATCGTCGTCCCTATCATCTCCGCGCTGAGTTAGGCGTCCATTATACCCGGTTCTTGACAGGCTTCAATCGGTCGGCTCGGCTTGCGCCTCTCCAGGGCCTATGGTAGGGTACCGTCGCAGCATCTGGAGCGGGGGAAACGTCTGTGGCCGCAGAGCAAGAAGAAGGATTTGTCGTTCGGGATCGACGGGGTGGGAGTGGGCCCGATCGTCCATCTGCTACTGCGGATGCCGTGTCGGGGACACAGCCCCCCGAGCAGGTGGCACCTTCTGATCCGCACCAGGGTTCGGGAGTTCCCGTCACCTTTTCATCCTTCGTTATTTCTCTGGGCAGTTCCTCTCTGATGTTGATGGGGGAACAACTGGATCCCCATCAGCCTCCGATGCCGGCGAATCTACCGCAAGCGAAAGAGATTATCGACTTGCTCTCGGTCTTGGAAGACAAGACCAAAGGCAATCTCACGACGGAAGAACAAGCGGTGCTGCGGGATATGCTCTACGCCCTTCGGATGAAGTACGTGAGTTTGGCTGCCAAGTAGTAATACCCCTGCCGCCTGTCGACCCCAGACGTGTCTGTCAGCCACCATGGTTCATGCGAGGTGGTGAGACGCTCCCCTGATTCGGTGAGCGTGAGTATTCATTCTTCCATGCGTCGTGGCGCCGATAATCGGGGATGCCGGATGTGAATGACAGCAAGCAGGACACAGGCTCTCTTTCCGGGACAAAGATGGACAGTGGTTCCGTGACGGGGATTGTGCCGCCTCTTGCCGGGGCCGGTCGATTTTCACGGCTATCCGGGCCTACTCCGGAGCCGGAACGCCGGAAGATGCACTTGCGGCCGGTCTGGATCGTCCTCATTCTGCTGCTCCCCTGTCTGGCGCTGACCTTTTACTATTCCCAGGTCGTGATTCCCGGTGGCGAGGAAACAGATTCCTTTCTGCCCACGACCAGCTACGCGTTTGTTCTCCTCCTGCTTAACCTCGATCTGATCGGGTTTGTCGTTCTGCTGTTGCTGCTCTCCCGCAACCTCATCAAGGCCTACTTCGAGCGGCGGCATCGACTATTCGGATCGGGCTTTCGAACGAAGTTAGTGGCGGCCTTCATCGGGTTTTCGCTCATTCCGACGGTGCTTCTTGCGGTGGTCGCAAGTGGGCTGGTGAATAAGGCCGTCGATGTGTGGTTCAGTGATCAGATCGAGCAGGTCATGCGGGATTCGTATGACGTGGCGCGAATGCAGCATGCCGGCCACATTACCCTGGCTGTGAACAGTGCGAGAGCCATCAGCCATGAAATCTATCGGGAAGATATGCTGCTGGCGGAACAACGCGATCTGCTGGTGGCCGCCATGGCTCGCAAGCGGGCTGAATTCGGCGTGGCAGGGATTGAGGTCTTCTCGGCCAAAATGGAAACGCTCACCAAGGCGCTGGATCTCGACGTGCCCTCATCAGCACTCAATCTGCCGATCGGCCAACTGGTGCTCCAAGTGATCAACGGGAAGCAGGAAGTGAATGCGGTGCAGGAGGCCCAAACCGGGCGTTTGGTGCGGGCTGCGGCCCCCATCGCAGCGGGTGGGCGTGGCGGCGAGATCGGTGGCGTGGTGGTGGTGGAGGCCTTTGTCCCCGAATCTTTGCTGGCGAAAATGGAAGGGATCGGCCATCAGTACGATGAGTATAAGCAGACCAAGGCCATGAAGAATCCGATCAAGGCCGGGGCCTATCTCTTCGTCGCCGTCATCACGGTGCTCATTTTGTTTGGGGCGACCTGGTTTGGGTTCTATGTCGCGCGAAGTATTACGGTGCCGATTCAACGGCTGGCTGAAGCGACGGAGGCCATTGCCCAAGGGGATCTCACTGTCCGGATCGAGGGGATTGCTACCGATGAAATCGGCACCTTAATCGATTCGTTCAACCGCATGACGGCAGATCTACAGGGGAGTAAGTCCAAAATCGAAGAGGCCAATATTTCACTGCGCCACAGTAATCTTGAACTTGATCGCCGCCGTGCCTACATCGAAACTGTAGTCGAGACGATTGCCGCGGGCTTGCTCTCCATCGATAAGAACGGGCTGATCACGAACTTCAATCTGTCCGGTGAACGAATCCTCGGGCTTGCGGCGGATCGATTCCGTGGCAGACCGGCCAATGAGGTGTTCAAAGAGTTTAGGCTCGATCTGTTCCAGACAGTCTATGATCGGATGCTGGCTGATCAGCGCGATACATTGGCTCTCGAGGGGCCGATGGAGATCGAAGGCAGGTTCTTGACCATCGGGCTTCACGGTTCGCGCATGAAGGACGAAGCGAACAAGGATCTGGGTATCGTGCTGGTGTTCGAAGATCTCACGGAGTTGATCAAGGCGCAAAAAGTGGCGGCGT
>Ga0315275_10001838_pt1 | contig 18964 bp, 10 predicted proteins | sample YL17G03_0_MG_FD_205557 | JGI IMG/M metagenome (GOLD analysis project Ga0315275, IMG submission 205557) | Sediment microbial communities from Yellowstone Lake, YNP, Wyoming, USA - YL17G03_0 | ecosystem: Environmental > Aquatic > Freshwater > Lake > Sediment | place: USA: Wyoming | collected...
GATATGGCGATGACTTTGAACCTGCGCTCTCTTTCGTTTCTGTCGTTGGCCCAGGTCAGATACAGCATTGCGGCGCTGATTGGAATGAGGAACAACAGGGCCGTGAAGTGGCCGAGGCTGTATCGCCTGAGCAGGACATCGCGGTTCTGGGCGATGAGATAGGCGACGTTGCCTGGGATAATCCACAGCAGGGCGTTAGCCAACAGTATGATGGCGGTTGTAATCCATTTGGCTTGCCTGGATTTCAAGGCGGCCTTGATATTCATACACATCCTTTCGGGGGCGAATGCCTCTTGTCGCCGGGTTCCATCTGCAAAGCGCATTGCCGCGGACGAGCAGACAGGCAACAAGCATACACGGCCCGGGGCGATAAGGCAAGCGGCAGAGACGCAGGTTCAGGGCAAACGCATCTAAATGGAAATCGCGTTTCTTGAGCGCATAAACGCGGCTTCACTTGCAGTGCAGGTTACAGGATGATCTCATCGACCCTTGTTTCTGAACCAAAAACGCCAAATCGTAAATTTAGATGCAATCGCCTGGGGGACGCCTTGAATTGAATCTCCTCTAAAAGAGACCTCAAAAAATTCCTAACTTTGAGCAGAAATCTCTTGACGCGTACAGTTAGGCCCTATAATTATGGCCGCAGTAAGCCGTGGACGAGGGTGTGCAGGGCCGTTGTGTTTTCCTGGTCTTCCTGCTGACGTGGGCGGTCTCGGCCAGCCGCCGGACACATAAAAGGATTTGTGTGGCTCGCTCCATGGAAAGGAATAGTGCAAGAACGTGGAATTGGGGACTCCTCAGTGGGGGGAGTCTGGCAGTACGCTTCAAGACAAGTGCCTCAAGCGGTGGGTCCTTTCTGCGCCTTCGATTGTCACGCCGTCAAGTCTGCAATTCCACAACCGGCCAGCATTCTCCGGCCGGTTACTGGAATCTTCGTTCAACCGGAATAGTAACTGCCATCTCTATCTCGGAAGGAGGTGATGAGCCTATGCGCTGAAACTGATAATTGCGCGGATAAATGGATTTATCCCGCATAGTTTTCTGTTGGGGGATGGCAACAATTATTTGGAGGCCGAAACAATGAACATTTTGAATCGAAAAGGCATTTCATGTTGGGTGATCCTCTTGGTCATAGTGACGATCAGCGCACCCCAAGCCTTGAGGGCGGACCCTGTGGCGCTTTGCGTGCCTTGGGAGCCGGCAAATCCCAGCATTCCCCATTACACCTATAGCGGGGCTGCGATCACGCTTAAAGGAATCGCGCGAGGCGATGCGATCGACTATGAGTGGGACTTTGGGGATGGCAGTCCAACCGTTGCGGGGGGTATCTCCGACCCTTACAACTTAGGTGTCAAGCACACATACACCGGGGCAGCAGGCCAACTGTTTATTGCCACTCTCACCGTCAGCAACGGCTTGGGCAGTGAAGACAGCGACCAGTACCCTATCAGAATCCACGAGAGTTCGGACCTGAGCAATTCGAACCACCTGGAGGTCCGCATCAATATGGCCGTGGACGAAGGGCTGTGGTGGCTTCACAGCAACATGATCAGAGGCACTTACGGGCCGGGCAGTCCGGGCTATGACCAGCCCTACGGCTATTGGGATCCGGGGTATTATCCCGTGGCCGCAGTCGGCACAAGCGTGGATGCGTTCCAGTTGCACGGCAGCAAGACCGATATGGCCTACGATCGCGACCCGTACGTCGAAACCGTGCAGCGGGCACTGAACTTCCTGCTCTGCAACACCTACTCGTACAACATCAGCCCACAACCCGCTGGTGACCCCGACACGAACCGCAACGGCATCGGCTTGGTCGCCAACCAATCCTCCTATCTCTATGACGGCCGTCAAACCTACATTGGCGGAATATGTTTTGTCGCGCTGGCCAGCAGCGGGGCGCCCAACAGGCATGCCGCCGTCGGCGGAGCGAATGTTTACGGCAGAACCTACGCCGAGATTGTGCAGGATATGGTGGATTTCTTCGCCTGGGGTCAGTGTGACTCGGGATACGGGCGGGGCGGTTGGCGATATTACGCCAATTATGGGGATTCGGACATGTCCACCACCCAGTGGCCACCGTTGGGAATGATAGCGGCTGAACAAAATATGGGCTCTACTGTGCCGCAGTTTGTGCGAGACGAGCTGATTTTCTTCCTGGATGCCACACAAAGCGCAGACCCGGACAACGACAACGGAAGTTTCGGGTATCATGTCGAAGATTACATTCCAAACATTACAAAGGCTGCGGCTGGGATTATATGCCACGAGTTTCTCCATACGCCCCTGACAGATCCCAAAGTCCAGTCGGCCATCGGGTTTGTCTATCGGCACTGGAATGACACAGGCACATGCTGGGACTACACTAAGCTTCACGGAAACAGCTATGGCATGTATGCGCTGATGAAAGCGTGCCGGATTCCGGAACCCGACATCACTGAGATTACTGAGTATGCCTACTGGGACACCCCGCCCCACCAAACGGTAAACGGCTTTGATTGGTACTACACACCCGCCGGACAAACCCAGCAGGGGCTGGCTTCTTACTGTGTCAGCACACAGCAATCCGATGGGAGCTGGGACGATACTGTGGGATGTAATGCAGTCTATGATGCGTTCTGCACAGGCTGGCGCCTCTTGGTCCTCCTGAAGGGGGTAGTCATACAGCCTCCGGAGGCGGTCATCTGTGATTGTGATGAGCAGGAATACAACTACAATCAGGACATCCATGTTGACGGCTCCTGCTCCTACCATCCCGATATTAAGAGAACAATTGTCAGCTATGAGTGGGACTTCGATTACAGTGGGACCTTCGTGACCGATGCCGTGGGAGTAACCGCCACCAAAGTGGGCGGTTATTCGCAGACCGGCCTCTACCCGGTGGCCCTGCGTGTGACTGACGACAATCCCGATTACCTGGGCGGGGCGCAAACGGACATCTATGAATGCAGAATAAATGTCCACGAGCCGCCTCACTGCCCGCACGCCTTCGCCGACGGGCCCTATCTCGGTTGGGTCGGCGTGCCTGTCGAGTTTGACGCCTCGAGTTCCTGGGACCCGGACAACGAAATCGTCAGCTACGAATGGGACCTGGATAACGATGGCCTGTACGGCGCCGAAGATGCCGACTGCTTCGGCCAGCCTTCCGACGCCGTGGGTATCAATCCCGCTTGGACGTGGGATGCTCCCTACTTCGGAGCCATCGGCCTAAGAGTTACAGATGCCGCGGGTAAATTTGCGGCGTGCTCAGAGGAGGACGACAGCACCGTTGAAATCGGCAACCACAACCCCGTTTCCGACCCTGGCGGTCCATACGTCGCTCCGAAGAACTACTGCATCACTCTGAGTGGGGCCGGCTCGTACGACGTGGACCCGGGTGACAGTATTACATACGCCTGGGACCTTGATGACGACGGCGAGTTCGATGACAGTACAGAGGCAAAGCCGCGGTTCTGTGTCGGGGACGATGCTATTGGCAAGGTTTACGACATCTGCCTGAAGGTGACCGATTGCTTCGGCGAATGGGACATCGCCTGCACTACTGTCAAAGTGGTTCCCCATATACCTGTCTCTATCGACATCAAGCCCGGTTCTTGTCCGAATCCGCTTCAGTTGAAGAGTACGGGTCTTACCCCGGCGGCCGTTCTGGGAACTGAGCAGCTTGACGTGTCGATGATCGATCCGGCAACTGTGGGACTAAGCCGCCAGGGCGTTGTCGATAAGGATGGCTATCCCATCGTAGTAAAGGCCCTCCTCCGCTCTTCTTATGAGGACGTTGCTACGCCGTTCGAGGGCAAACTGTGCGATTGCCATACCCTGGGGGCGGATGGTTTCCTGGACCTGACGCTGAAGTTCTACACGCCAATGCTGGTCGAGAAACTGAAGCTCAAGGATGTAGCGGGGCAGACCATAACATTGACTCTGACAGGTCGTCTCAAGGGAAGCGAGCCTGGTTCGCTCGGCGCCCCGATACTCGGTCAAGACTGTGTCCGAGTCCTCCGAGTCCAGTTTTGATTGATCCGGTATTCGGCCACGAGTGATATGTATTGTCGGCCCTGTCTCTGGCAGCGCTGACCGGTTCGGTCAGCGCAGTGTGGATGTGCAGGGCTTTGTGAGGTAACTATGAAATGAAGAATGAGGAGGGCCGTGAGTATCATGCTTGCGGCCCTTCTCTTTTTCCGAATGTTCACATTGTTCGCAATCAGAATGACCAGGTGCATAAGCTACAAGTGCGCAGGTAATAAGCGAAATATCTCAGTCCCGCTCTTGCTCTTTTGTTCTTATGCCCTTGTGCCCCTGTGCTCTTATGGCCTTGCGCCCATGCCGGAGGCCCTTGGGGCAGGCTTCGCGGCGGAGCTTTTTGCCGGGCCCTGGCGGGATGGGGCTGCACGGCCGATTACGGCAACTTTTAGGTCTTTTGCGGGCACAAGATGCCGGTAGAAGAAGGCCTGCATCATGTCGTCGGCGGGGACGGCCAGGCGCACAAGCTCCCGCCCCTGGATTACCGCACGACCTTCCAGGCACAGGCTGACAGGCTCCTTAATGGACGCCGGCGGCGCTTTTAGCGAGAGATTCACCTGGTCTTTGTCGGCCGGGACCCGGCCACCGCTCAGTGCGAAGCCGCTCGGCGCGTCCTTCAACGACAGCGCGATTTCGCCGGAAAACCCGTCCTTGCGCAGGGCATAGACGGTGATAGGGACAGTTGCGCCGGCGCGGGCGTTGATGGTGGAGGGCACGACCCGCAGCTCGAAATCAGGCATTGGCGGGCTGATGCGCAAGCGATAGCCATAAACCTCGCCGCCCTTGTGCTGCACATCACTTATGTGAAGATAATAGGTCCCATCGGCGGGCAGGGCGATGCGCAGTAGCGAATCAGCGTGGTGCGTGGTCAGGCCCGCTCCCTTGTCCTCGTGATCGTCGTTGAACGCCAGTTGCAGGCCAGCAGAGTCCGTCAGCTTGAGCACGGAATCCAGCGGGGAATCGAGCCTGCGTGCATGGACTTCCGCGACGATCTCGTCGCCGGCGCGACCTTCGAAGCGGAACACGTCCCAGTCGTCCGGCTGATCAATACGACCGTTCACGATGATTGGAAGCGTAAGTGGCTGGGCGCCGGCCTGCTCGTTGTTCGGTTCCTTTTCCAGACATTCCGGCAGCGTGTCCATCGCAAAAGGCACGCTGTTGGAAACCATCTCCCCCTTGCGGACCGATACGGGAATAACTCCCGGTTCCTTGTCTTTGCCGTCCAGCGTCAGTTCGTTTGCAGGGAGATTCCAGCCAGTCAACTTCACAGTCGTCTGGTCGCCGACCCGCCCGCCCAGGGGAAAGATGCTCGTCACAAACGGAATCTCGCCGAGGACGATGCGATAGACGAAATCCTCGCGTCCGCGGTAAATGGCATCTTTGATCTCGAGCACATATTCGCCGTCGTGGGGTATCTCGCAGTACAGGACCGGATCCGGATGGAAGCGGTAATCGTCATCGTAAGCAAGCTCGTTTCCGTTCGGGTCGTAAAGCGTCAAAGTGGCCTGAAACCAGCCTGGAACGCCATCGGCCAGGTAGGGAATCAACTGCCGGGCGGCGGCGACGACGACTAATTGCCAGCCCTTGCGCGCCTCGAATCGAAAACAGTCAACGTCGCCGGGCATAATCTGGCCGTTTATAACCAGCGGCAGGGCTAAGAGTTCCCCCGTATCCCCGGTCTTATTGTTCGGCTCCTTTTCGGCATATTCGGGCAGTTGGCCGACGTGAAAAACGCGCGGGTTGGACAAGCCCGACGCCGTCGCCAGGCGCAGCTCACGCTCGCCCGGCTCAGCATCCGGAGCCAGCGCGACCCGGAGCCTGACGTCCTCGGCAAGCTGGGGATTGTCGCGATTGCGGTTTTTGGGATTGGCGAGCTTTTGCTTGATTTCACCCATCTCCTTCTGCAGGGCCGCCCGGTCTATTTCGCCCCCTGAATTTGCGTCGTCGTCGGCGCCGTTTGCCGGCTTCATCAGTCCTTGGATCTCCTTGAGCCTGTCTCGCAGCAGGGTCATCTCCTTTCCATTGAGCGGTTTGACGTGCTCGATGACGGTGGCTTGAACGCCGCCGCCGCAAATATCGACGCCGCTAACGCCGTCCAGATACCGCCCGGCGATCGCAACCTCAAACGTGGCGCCCTGCCTTCCGCCGGCGGGATACACATAGCCGATATCGGGGCTCCGCGACGCCCTTGCTGCGCCCGCAATCGCCGGTGCTCCGCGCGCAACCGCCAGGGCCGCCGCCACGCATAGAGTCGTTTGCCATCGCGATCTTCTCATAGAATCCTCCATCGCTTACATAATTTCTTTCAAACGTCCGCCCATGCTCACGCCGTCCGCCGTTGAGGGCGTCACGCGGACGGTCAGGCCTTGGGGATGCGGCAGCTTGCCGTCGGGATCAATGCCGAGCAGCTCGTACATACTGGCGATGAGGTCAACCGGATAGACCGGCCGCTCCTTCACCTCTTCTCCTTTTGCATCGGAGGCTCCCACCACGCGGCCGCCTTTGAACCCGCCGCCGGCGACCACTGTGGAGAAGACCTTGCCATAATGGTTGCGTCCGCCGTTCCACGGGGCCTCCCACTGGACCTTGGGGGTTCGGCCGAATTCACCGCCCCACCAGATGATGGTGCTGTCTAACAGGCCGCGGTCCGACAAATCCTGCAGCAGAGTCGCCATGCCCTTGTCCATTTCCGGCAGTTTTCGGCGCATTGCCTGAAAATGCTCCTTGTGCGTATCCCAGCCTTTGTAATTGATGGTGACGTATGGGACGCCCCGCTCGACCAGCCTGCGAGCCGCCAGGCAGGATTGGCCAAAGGTGGTCAGGCCGTACTGGTCTCTAAGCTCCTTTTTCTCGTCCGAAAGATCGAACACCTTGCCTGCGTCGCCCAGGATCAGGTCATACGCCTGTTTTTCACACTGCTCCAAAGCCGCCAACTGCGGAATGTTCCCGTCTGCGCCCCCCACGGGGCCTGGGGCTTGAGCGTCCTTCAGGGCCTGTCCCAGCGTGTTCAGCTTGTGGAGGAGCTCACGGCGGTCCTTCTGTCGCTGGTTGGTGATACCCTGAGCGACGACGCCCTCCACAACGAACGGTGTCCTCGCCGGGTCACCGCCCGTGGCGAAGGGTTTGTGGCGCGATCCTAAGAATCCCGCCTCAGAGAACCGACCCTGCAGATCAGTCAGCACGATATAGGGCGGAATCAGTCCAGTGTATCCGGCATCGTAGCCCTTGAACAGCGAAACCACCGCGCCGACGCATGGATAGACCTGCCCGTCGCCGGGCTTGCGCCCCGTCTGAACTAAGTAGGATGCCGTCTCGTGGCTGTTTATCCCGTGGGTCATGCTGCGGATTATGGAATACTTGTCCGCCTGCTTTGCAAGCAGGGGAAGCAGCTCGCCGATTATGATGCCGTCAACGTTGGTTGGGATCGGCTTGCTCAGTTGACCGCAATAGTCATTGCCGGCTTCCGGCTTTGGATCGAAGGTGTCGAGGTGCGCCGGACCGCCCCACATCCAGATCTGGATGACCGCCTTGGCGTTGGGCTGCCCCGCACCTATTTTCTGGGGCGGTGCTTCGGACAAGCCGGCACCGGGGGATTCCGCCCCCGCTTTGGAAATAGGTGCGGGGGCCAACAGCAACCCGGCCGCTCCGAAGAGGCCGCGCCGCATCGCCTCGCGTCTGGAGATTGGCGTCGCTCCCTCGTATGGGGCCTGGCTCGCTATACTGGAGTCCTGCAATCTGAAGTCTCGGCTGTGTTCCGTGCTCATATTCTCACCTCGTATTTCACCTTCATTCGGCTGTGCCGTCAATGCCGGTAGAGAAACTCGGGACTGTTGATCAAGGCCCAGGCCAGGTCCACCGCAGCCTCACGCCCTTTTGCGGCGCCGCCCGCGCTTCCACGACCCTTGGCGGGGGGGCCTTGGGCCTGCGGGGAGTATGCCTGTACAGTCTTCAATTCTTCATCGGTCGGGAAACGCGAAAGGATCGTCAGGTATAGTTCGGTGACGACCTCTCGCGGCTTCTGCTTAGATTGCAGCAGGGACCGAAGCCCCGGGCCCTGCTCGATCTTGCGCTGGATATGGCTCGAATTGAGCAGGTGCAGCCGTTGGGCGGCTGTGGGGCGGTTGTTGCGCTCCGATTCCAGACCGGTATCGCGGGCCGACCGCCCGAACATTTCGAGGAAGGAGCTGGTAATACTGCCGTCCGCGAGCGCAATCGAACGCTGGTCTTCCGGGATAAAGGTGAACGGCTCCGGGATAGCGCTGGAATACTTCTCCGTTGTCCCGGTAATCTGGTTCAGGGCGTCAATCAGCACCTCCGCCTCCAATTGGCGCAGTGGATAATGCGAGAAGTTGGCCTGGCCCTCGGGTTTGCCGGTCCTGGGAATGGAGGAAAGCTGGTAGGTCTGCGAGTTCAGAATCAGCCGGAAGATGTGCTTGAGGTCGTAGTTGGCCGAGATCAGCTCCTTCTCAAGGAAGGCCAGCAGCTCGGGATTGCTCGGCGGATTGTCCGGGCGGATGTCATCCGGCTCATGAATAATGCCGCGCCCTAACAGCCAGGACCAGACGCGATTGACGATGTTGCGCGTGAACCAGGGGTTCTTGGGGGTGATTAGCCAATCGGCAAAAACCTCACGCGGATCCTTGCCCGCCGCGGCGGGCTGGTCCGGCGAGAGCTTGGCCGGGGTTCCATCCGGGAAGACTGCCGCAGGCGCTGTGGCCTTGTTCGGATCGAAGCTGACAATCTCCTCTTTCCATTCCGACGTTGACTTGTATGCGACCTGTGAAAAGAAACCTGCCATGCCTGAGAGTCGTTCTTTCTCCCAGTTCTCCGCCCGCACCCCCATGAACGTCAGCGCCACGGCCTCCGCAATGGCCTGCGGGTCCTTGCTTTGGATGGCGCGGTAGAAGTTGACCTGGGGCACACGGAAATTGCTGCCGTTTGCCGTGAGCATCTCACGGACGAACCGGTCGTATGGCCGGTTCTGCCTGATGCAGGTCCTAATCCAGTGGTGATAGGCCTGCACCGCGTTTGGCCACAGATTGATTGGGAACTCCGCCTTGACCCGCAGCAGATCGCTCCACTTCATCGCCCAATAGTCCGCAAATTCCTCGCGCTCTAACAGACGGTCTATTAAGGTGCTGCGCTTGTTCGGGTCCTGGTCTGATAGGAACGTTCTGGTTTCCTTCGCGGTGGGCAGGGCGCCAATCACGTCCAGAAAGGCCCGGCGGACAAAGACGGCATCCGAGCACATATTGGCAGGCTCAATGCTCAACTGCTCCAACCTGCTGAAAATCAGATTGTCTATTTGGCCGCGGGGCGTCGGGACGGCTTGGCTTTCAAAAGGACTCAGCGCCTCGCCTGACGCCGCACTTTCTACTAGGGCCGCCAGGAGAATCCATAGCAGGCGGACCGAAATCAATGATACCTTCATCACGGTTCGCGGCTCCAAATATGCGTCAGGACACACAGGCACGACAGACATCGCCTTACTAAGACGTTCCGCAGGGTCTGCAAATTGCACTAAATGGGCATTTCCTATATGGCTTCCCCGCACCTATTTTGTTGGACCGTGCCTTTGCCTGGACCGCGTGGAGCGGGCCGTACCCACTCTGCGAATCCGGCTGCCGGTTTGGCAAAATAGGTGCGGGGTTCCTTGTCTCACCGAGCGATTCGCACAAGTTTCCCTCCGCCGGGCGGTAGGATCAGTTCGACTGAAGCCTTCTTCGCGGAGGCCCATTGAGCGGTTGCGGCGTCGAAGAGTTCGAGATCGTCCGGCCCGATGAGTGATGCGCTCGCATCGGCGGTGTAGTCCAGGTTCACCACGACCGCGTGAGTCGGCTTCTCCGTGGCCCCGAAGGAGCCGAGCAGAAAACCGCGCGGCCCGGCGGGCGACTTCGAGGAATCGAGGCGAAAGGACGCATCCGCCGGTAACGGCTCGCAGCCGGGCTCCCGCATTGAGGTGTGATACACGCCCAGCGAGCGCAGCGGCTGGAGTTCTTTGGCAATGGCGGCGAACTCGCGGTTGTACGATTTGAGCGCGTGGTAAAGAGGCCCGGGCGTCCCGTCCAAGCTGACGAGGCTGCCGTGGTGATTCGCGCAGGCATAGACGTAGTAGCTGATGCCCTGCGCGCCGTAGGCCAGCGTGGAATAAACCAGGTAGCGCAGCTCGTTCGCATTGGGCACGCGCATCACGTCCGGCGCCCAAGTGCAGGCTTGCACGATATTGAGGAAGGGCACGCCTGCGTCCTGCGCCGCACGTCGGATCATCGCCAGGTTCAGGAAGTATTGGTCGCTATCGCCATTAAGCCTGAACTGGTAGTGGTCGTAGCTGACCAGCGCGGGCTTGACCTGCTCGACGTAGCGGCGCAGGTGCTCCTTGTAGGCCGTAACCACGTCACCCTGGGTGCCGAGCTGTTCGTTGCTCGCATAAGTCGGGAACAGGTTGATGTAGGCTAAGTGCGCCGGGTCGCGCTGCCGCAGATATGCGACCAACTTGCCGAGCGCGGGGAACTGCGACGCATTGGGTTCGTCAATCAGGTAGTAGGCGTAAAGCGCAGGGTGCTTGCTGACGCGGCCGATGAAGGCGTCAAGCTGCTCGCGGCGCTTGGGGTCATCGAGCGACGCGGGCGTGAGCAGACCATCGGTGATCTGACCGCGCAGGCCGTGACGGTGCGCCACGTCGAGTTCCTTTTCGCTGCCGCACCAGACGAGGTTGAAGCCGCCCTCAGCCATCTGCTGCGCGACGGCATCCGTGAGCGACGGGCCGCACCAGTAGGTGACGATTGGCGTGCCCACCTGCCAGGAGGTGGTGGTTTTTGGGTTTGCCTCCGCTGCATGCATCCACGGAGTAGCCGCAAACAGGGAAAGACACAGAATGTACAGGACTTTTGTCATGGTTGAGCGTCCTAAACTAAAGATGCCAGGGGCTGCGCATCGCGCGGCAAAGCATTCGGTTGGCATCATCGTCATTCTTGAAGCGTTCCGTCTCGGGGTCCCAGTCCAGCCTGCGTTTGACCGTCATGGCGATATTGCCCAGGTTGCAGATGCTCGTGGAGCGATGTCCCACTTCAATCGGCGCAGCCGTTTCCCTGTGGGTCTTGATGCAATCGATGAAGTTGGCGTGGTGATCGTCGCTCTTGTAGAGGTGGATCTCATTTGGTCCAATCACCGATGTTTTGAGCGACTCCGGCCGGCACGTCAGTTCGTCCCCTCTAATCTCAATCCACGCCTCTGTACCCTCGAAACGCATAGGCTCGTTCGGGTCGGTCTTGCAGGTCAATTCAACGCCGTTGGCATATCGCGCCCTGAAATGGACCTTTGTGACCGTCGTGAAAAGGCCGTCCGCAGGATACTCGCCGCCCAAGTCCTCGAACTCAACCGGCCCGGTGCGGTCCGTGCCGTTCGCCCACTGCGCAACGTCGATGTAGTGCGCCCCCAGGTTTGTGGTCTGGCCGCCGGAATAGTCAAGCCCGAACCGGAACGTATAAAGGCAGCGGTCCTTATGGTAGGGGACCCACGGTGCTGGCCCAAGCCACATATCGTAGTCAAGCCACTGCGGCACGGGCATCGGCTTCCAGTCAGCGGGCGGAGCCTCTTTGTTGTTGGGTCCTACGGCTGTGGCTATTTTCTTGAGCCGGCCGATCCGTCCGTTGCGAATCAGCTCGCAAACAAAACGGAACAGCTCGCTTGAGCGTCGCTGCGTCCCGGTTTGAAAGACAACGCCATAACGCTCCACAGCCGTAACCATCGCCCGGCCCTCAGCCACCGTCAGGCTCAACGGCTTCTCGCAGTAAATGCTCTTGCCCGTCTCGGCGGCCATTATCACCGGTATTGCGTGCCAGTGGTCCGGCGTGGCTACGCAAACCGCGTCGATATCGTCTCTGTCGATTATATTGCGAAAATCAATGTATGCGTCGCAGCCCCTGAATTGGCCGGATGGATTCTTCTGCGCGTAGTAATCCTCCACGATTTTCCGGGCCGACTCGCGCCCGAACCACGGTCCCTGCCAGCCGTTCTTGTACCAGTGGCCGTATTCGTTGTTTGCCGTCACGACGTCGCAGACCGCGACGACCTGCACATCCGGCTGGCCCAAAAACGCCCGCATATCGTTCGTGCCCATTCCGCCCACGCCGATGGAGGCCATAGTAATCCTGCTGCTCGGCGGGACGCTGCCGCTGCCGCCCAGGGCCGACGCTGCAACTATGTATGGCAGCCCTATTGACCCGGCAGTCGCACTGGCGGCCTTTCTTAGGAATCGACGTCTGGAAATCTTGCTTGGTATCATAATCAAAGACTTCTGCAAAATTGCAGGTTAGGCCTACTTAGAAAAGAAAAAATCGTGTGTTGATTTTTTCTTTTCAATGGCAACGTATTGTCTCGTAATCGCTTAGGTAATTATTGAAGAAAATCATGAAAGAGATTTTCTTCAATAATATAGGCCTAACCTGCAATTTTGCAGAACTCATATCATAATCAAGCCCCGGAATCTCTGTATGCGGCTCGGCCTTTCAACTTGCAAGAACGTCTTTGATCTGACATAATAGACCGTGTATCGATTTGGATAATGGCGAAAGGATGTGAGAAATGCAAGACAAAAATTTGACACGACGGCGTTTTATGCGCGATAGCGCAATGGCAGCGGCAGGCGTGGCGGCAGGGCTTGGCGCCGTAGCCCACGGCGCGACGGCTGATTCAGCCAAGATACTCAACTACAAAGCGGAAATGGAATACCGCCGGCTGGGCAAGACGAATTTCATGGTCTCGGCCGTCGGCCTGGGCGGACACTCACGCAGCAACCAGGATGAACGCAACGAGGTCGTCAGCCGATGTCTCGATATCGGCATCAATTTTATCGACAGCACCGGTTCGGGCGAGCTGCTCAGGGACATCAAGGCCCTCGGCAGCCGCCGCGACAAGGTCTATCTGGCGCTTTCCCAAACCGGACAAGAGCCGCGAAACCCCGATTTCCGGACCGCCAAGAAGCTCGCCGAAACGCTGGACGAGGCCCTGCAGAGGGCGAAACTCGAATACACGGATTTGTGGCGCATCACGGTCTATGAGCCGGGCGGCAGACATTCATTCGACACATCCTGTGAGGTGATCGAGGCGCTCGTCAACGCCAAAAAGCAGGGCAAGGCGCGGTCCATCGGAATCTCCTCGCACGACCGCCGCTGGTTCAAGTTCATGATCGAATATTTCCCAGATCTTGAAGTCGTCCTGTTCCCCTTTACGACGATGAGCAAGGCAGCTCCGACGGACAGTCTCTTTCCGGCCCTCAAGAAGTGTGACGTTGGCGCGTTCGGCATCAAGCCTTTTGCGGGCGGCTCGCTGTTCAGAGACGACCAAGAGGAGAATCTCCGGCGTGCGCGCCTGGCCATCCGGTACATCCTGCAAAGCAATACCGTGATCCCGATTCCGGGCCTGAACAATGTCGGTGAGGTTGACAATGTAGCCAAGGCCGTGGCCGAACGCAGGCAACTCGATATTGAGGAAAAGGCCGAGCTTGAGAACGCCGCCGGCCAGGCCTGGGCCAACCTGCCGCCGGACTACCAGTGGCTGAAAAACTGGGAATACGTGTAGAGGATTTCCCCGCGACAAATGACTTCTAAAAGACAATCGCGTTTCTCCAGCACCGTTACACACAAGTCCAAGCTGCCCGCGTTTGCACTGGCTGTGATTTGCTTAATGATCTTTTCGCTGGCGCTGGCTACGGCGGCGCCGGCTCCCACGTACCGCATCTATCCGCTGCGAAACGGCGTATGCAAGATCGCCGGAAACCACGCATTCTACAAGGGCGACAGGGAAGAGACATACGATTATGCCCTTTACGTCTGGCTCATCCTCGGCGGCGATAAGCCGATACTTGTTGACGCCGGTATCAGCAACGTCGAGGAGATGAACCGCGGGGCCGCCCACGTGCTGCGCGAGCCGATCACCCAGAGCAAAGATGAAGGCATCAGGGCCCAACTGCTCAAGTTCGGCCTGACGCCCGACGACATCGGCTACGTCCTTATCACGCACCTGCACTACGACCACGTCGATGACCTGCTCGAATACAAAAATGCCAAAGTATATGTCGGCAGGAAGGAGTGGGAGGGCGCAGTCTCCGCGGCGCCGACATGGGGACATGGAAAAATCCTCTACGAGTTCAGCAACAACCCCTCGTGCAAAAGCCGATTGGTATTGGTCGATGACCAGGAGGTACTGCCGGGCATCGAATCGTTCTGGGTCGGCGGGCACACGCCCGGCTCGACGGCATATAGTGTCAACACCGCGTACGGTAAGGCAGTCCTGACCGGCGACACCGTATCGCTCTTAGACAACATCGAAAAGAACATCCCGCCCGGCGTATTTACGGACTACGAAGAGTGTGTGGCGGCGATGAAAAAGATCCGCGCCAAGGCCGACGTTGTGCTGCCGAGCCACGACCCCGGCACAATTGAGCGCTGGCCGCCGCCCGCCAGAGACGCAATGAAGTACACTATCCGGGCGATCAAGGTCGGCCAGTGCGAAGTCCGCGACTACATAACCTTTCAAGACAGCGACGGCGAGCAGACCAGCACATTCTACCTTTACATCTGGGTCATACAGGGTGGGCCTAAGCCCATAGTGGTCGAGACCGGCCCAAAATACCCCGAAGAATTCAGCAGAACGACCGAGAAGTACATCCCCGGCGGAGTCAGGCAATTGCCCGAAGAACGCACAATCGAAGCGCTAAGGCGGCACGGCATCGACCCTGCCGAGGTGAGCCACGTGATAGCGACGCACCTCCACGCCGACCATTATGATTACTTCGATGCCTTCCCTAATGCCCGTTTCGTCGTCAACAAGGCAGAGTACAAAGACATGACCGATGGCCGAGACCGACTCGCCCCCGATGTCCGAAAGACGCTCGACGACAGGCCGGATGCCCTGATGCTCGTTGAAGACCAGGAGATTGTCCCCGGCGTCCGGGTCGTCCAGCTTGGATGCCACACGCCGGGCAGCCAGGGCGTCCTCGTGCGAACCTGGATGGGGCCTGTGCTCATCGCCGGCGACGTTGTCTATAAGTATGAGAACATAGAGAAAGACCGTCCGACCCGCAGCCCCGACCCGGCGATTTGCAGCAAAGCGATGGGACGAATCCGTTCACTGGCCGACATCATCCTGCCCGCCCACGACCCGCTCACCCTCCAGCGCTGGCCGAACGGCGTAATCGGCGCCCGCCCCCCCGCCGGACGTACACAGGTTTCTTCTCTGACACTGATAACCGAAGAAAATACGAGCCAGCCGCTAAAATACGCGATAGACCAGTTGTCCGAATTCTGCCGGGCGTCGGCGCAAATCACCGTGAATATCAGCGCTGCCCCTAAGACCGGTTTCGGCTTGAACGTGCTTCTCGGACGCGGCCCGGCGCAGCGATACGCATCCTCGGCCTGTGAAGACATCCGCTGGGAGGAGCTTGGAGACGAAGGCTTCGTACACCGCACGTTGGTGGATTCCAACCTAACCGTGGCCGCCGGCGCGACGGACGCGGGAACGCGCCACGCGGTCTATGCCCTGATGCGCGAGTTGGACGTCCGGGAGCTGCCGCCCACATTAGAGAACGACCTGAACTTGGTCGAGAAGCCGGCCTTTGCCCTGCGCGGGATGTATGCTCATCAGCACTGGGATTACGCCCATCCGTACGCACTACGGACGTGGACCGTCGAAGAATGGAAGCGATACGTCGATATTCTGGCCCTGATGCGGGTGAACCTGTTCCAGATATGGTCGATGGCAGGCATTCTTCCGGTGCCATTTTCGCCGGAAGATGAGGCGTTCCTGCGACGGTATCCTCCCGTTATCGACCACGCCAAGCAGAACCACGGTATGGAGGTATGGATAGGCGAATGCGCGAACAACGTCTGCGAAATGCGCGACCTTCCTCCGCCCGCCCAGCGCGACTATTTCAAGGTCGAGACATTGAAAGACCCAGGCGACCCCAACCATAAGGCCCAGCTTGAGGCCGCCCGCGCCGAGTTCTACAAGGTATGCAATAATGCCGACGGCTATTGGGTGATCGACAGCGACCCCGGCGGCTGGAAGGGCAGTGACGCCCCGGAATTCGTCGATATCCTGATGATGAACCGCCGGCTCATCAATCAGCACACGCGGCTCGGCCCGCAGGCCAAGCTGGTCTATTGGATGTGGTTCGGCTGGGGCAACAAACAGCAGGACCGGAACTGGCGGGATGTGGTCGAAGACCTTCTGCGGCGTTCGCCTGAGCCCTGGCTGCTGACCGTGGCGTCGGAAGGGCATTGGAAAGTCGCCGACGACCTGAACGTGGCCGGGCGAGCGGTGTATTACCCTTACGGCGCAGTCGAGCCTGAACCAAGCCTGCCCTTCACCACGGTAGCGCCCGATGTCCTGCGGAAAGCTCTCGATGTCCCCCAGCGGGCGGGCACGGTTCGCGGAGCGATGGGCAACGCCCAGACCCCTATCTGCCAGCTCCCAAATATCTATTACTTCACGCGGGCCTTGTGGGATATGAAGCGGCGCGACGAGCCGCCGTATTGGGCGGTCTATGAGCTGGCCCGGCTGATTTATCCCCAGAGGGCCGGTCTGCTGGCCGAGGCCTGGCTGAGCCTGGGCCACCCCAAGGCGCCATTCGCCGAGACGTTGGCCGATGAGTTAGAGACCCTGGAGAAGAACGGTCGGCTCGGCCGACCGGGACCGATTGGCGTCAAGCTGTTTCCCGACTTCGGGCAGGTTGGCCGTGACTTAGCCGGCCAGTTGAGAATCCACGGCGCCGCTATGAAGTTCTGCGATATGGTTGATGCCGACGGGGGGAGCGACGACCAGTTGCTCGATCAATTGACTCAATACTGCCTGCTCTCTTTGGCGTGGCGCAAGCACACCGGTTTCCGCAACTACGGGACCAACGGATACGACTTTTTCCCCTTGCGCGAGGCTGTGCACAAGCGATGGTGGCGCGACAACCGCCTGAACGGCGACATTCAGCGCAAACTAACCGCTTCCCTCAAGGCCCAATATGAAGATTGGGAAGCGGACCTGATTATATACCCGCTCACCCACTAAAAACCCTTGGGGCAATGTCGGGCAAACCGCGTCTTGGTGTCATCTCCCCGTTCTCCAGGAAAAGTCTTACATATTACTGGAATTGGGCGGACATTTGTGGTATCATAACAAGCGCAACGCGCAACGGCGGTTGCCGCCGGACGCGCACAAAAAAAGTCCAGACAAAGGCCGCGCCTGGACGATACTTATATGGACCGCTCAGATGTGCGGCCTAACCTGCAATTCTGCAGAAGCCTTGAAAGTAAGGAGAATGATATGTCTTCACACGTTGACCGTCGCGACTTTATCAAGAAATCCCTTGTTGCATCAGCGGGCGGCGCGCTGGCGCTCGGCACGGCCAAGGGTGGTCAAAAAGAAAATTCCGAAATTAAAGTCGAGGTCGGCTCAAAAGCGACTGTGCCCCAGGGCAAAATAGGCACTCTTAATGTCAGCCGAATACTGCTCGGAGGCAACCTCCTCACACATTACACGCACAGCCGAGACCTCCAGTATGTCTATAACCTCACCGCCAACTACAACACCGAGGATAAGATACACCAGACAATGGCCCTGGCCGAGGCGCACGGCATCAACACGCTCTCGATCCACAATCCCCCCGGAATAATCCCAATGCTCAAGAGGTATCGTTATCGTTACAGCGGCAAAATCCAGTGGATCGTCTGCCCGATCGCCCCCGTTGAGCCGGGAATGGAGGCCTATACCGAACAGGTCAAGGAACTTGTCGATAACGGCACGGAAGCCATCTACCTTTGGGGCGTCCACTCCGACCGCCTCATCGCCGAGGGCAAGATCGACCTGATTCGACAGGCCGTCGAGATCGCCAAGGACCACGGCGTCCCCTCCGGCGTCGGGGCACACGACCTTCGAGTCGTCATCGAGTGCGAAAAGAACAGCATTCCCAACGACTTCTACATCAAGACCTTCCATCACCACAACTACGCCACCGGCCCCAAGCCCGACCAGTTGAAGGCCCCGTACTCCGAGATTCCCGGCTATTGGTGCAAAGACCCGGCCGAGACCATCGAGGTGATGAAGAAGGTCACTAAGCCCTGGATCGCCTTCAAGGTAATGGCCGCGGGCGCCATACCGCCCAAGGATGCCTTCAGATACGTCTTCGAGAACGGCGCCGACCACACCCTCGCAGGTATGTTCGATTTCGAGATCGCCGAGGACGTAATGATCGTCAATGACATTTTAGGCAATCTAAAGAACAGGACCCGCCCGTGGCGAAGTTAACAATAAACGGGCCGCATGACCACACACAGCACTTCTCGCTGCGCGGGCGGGCGAGGAGCTTTCGGTATGCAGGCCGGGGCATTATCCTGATGCTCAGGTCTCAGCACAACGCCTGGCTGCACGCTATCGCCTCTTTTCTTGTTGTCTTTGCCGGCTGCTTGTTTGGCCTTTCGCCCGCCGAATGGTGCTGGCTGGTGCTTGCCATAATGGCCGTTTGGACCGCAGAGGCGCTGAACACCGCCCTGGAGTTTCTCGCCGACGTGGCATCGGCGGAGTTTCACCCGCTCGTCGGGAAGGCTAAAGACGTGGCCGCAGGCGCCGTCCTGATCTCCGCCATCGGCTCCGCCCTGATTGCCCTGCTCGTCCTCGGCCCCCACGCCTGCAGATTCCTAAACGATATCCTCCACCCGCTGCATTAGCCCGCGTCGTCCCGCTGATGTAGCACCCTGCCCACCTCCTCCCGCAGACAAACAAAAAAAGGGCCGCGAGTCCGCCTCTGGCGGCAAAAGCTCATACATCCAACTGCTTCTTTATGAGCCGAACCAACGATTCTTTTATCTCCGGATGTCGCGGAACAGGCGCCTGCCTGCCCTTGGCGGGATTTGCGTAGATATCGTGCTTGGCGCCGTGCCTTTTCAGATGACAGCCG
>Ga0315275_10001840_pt1 | contig 18952 bp, 16 predicted proteins | sample YL17G03_0_MG_FD_205557 | JGI IMG/M metagenome (GOLD analysis project Ga0315275, IMG submission 205557) | Sediment microbial communities from Yellowstone Lake, YNP, Wyoming, USA - YL17G03_0 | ecosystem: Environmental > Aquatic > Freshwater > Lake > Sediment | place: USA: Wyoming | collected...
CAAGCGCTGTCTTGTCAACAACCGTTAGGGTATCACTTTTTTGCCATTCGGCCTACCTTTGGCGGTCACACCCACTCGCGGTATTGTCGGGCTTGCGTTGACACCGTGTGGTATAATGAAGTGGGTTGGGGAGCGTAGGGGGATGGCGGCCCGTAGCCAGGTTCTTAGCCGCCAAGCCCGAGCCGCTGGAAAGAGGGGATCAGCCAGTCGTTGAGCAGGAACTGCACCCGGCCGATGAAGAGAGAGATGCGCGCCATCACCGTGTTGCCGAACATCGCGCCGAAGGCGATCATCAGGAACCACCGGCCCAGCCCGGCCGACCGACCAAGCGCTCTGCCGAACCGCCCCTCGTGGGGGACGGAGAAGAAGAAGTAGCTCATCACCGTGAGCAGGATGATGACGAAGATCCAGTGGTGCAGGATCACGTCGGCCCACCCGATCGACGCGTCGGCGCGCAGGGGCTTGAAGCAGGCGTAGACCTGGGGCGAGTAGAGAGGGAAGAACTCGCGGAAGAAGTAGCCCGCCGCGGTGCCGAAGAACAAGCCCATCACCAGCCGCGCGAGCCAGAGGTAGCGTTTGCTGTAGATGAAGTAGAAGAGCAGCCCCACGATCGGCGCGAAGACCCAATACCACTTGCGGTCGTGGACCATCGGGTTCCACCACTTGCCCTGAAGGTTGAGGGTCCAGGTGGCGACGATGAGGTAGCCCGCGCTCAGCCCGACGAAGATGTGTTCGAACAACCGCGAGACGGGGTTCTCCCGGTAGAGGATGGTGTAGACGCCGAGGGTGGCGATGGCGGTCGCCCAGACTATGAGGGCATCCGGGTTCATCGACGCCTCCGCTCAGAGGCGCTGGCCAGGAGATACCCGACATTGCCAAGGACGATGAGCGCGATGATGAATAAGTGCGCCCAGGACTGAGCCGCCATGATGGCGCCGCCGAGCCCGGGCCGTCCGACCAGAAGCTCCATTTCGGCCCCGCCCTTCGCGCCTACCAGCATTCCCTTCATCTGCTTGGAGTCGAGGAACGGGTAGTAGCCGGGTGCCATCACTGCGGTGTAGGCGCTGGCGAAGGGAGTACCGTAGACTCCCTGGATCAGGCCGATCCAATACTCGCTGATCCCCGCCAGCCCCGTGATCTCGATGACGAGCCCGATGCTGCTGATCTCGGTGACTCCGGCCATCATTGGGAGTTGGGCCACGGGGGCGCCGTGGAAGTCGGTGCCGATAGTCTTCGGGATGTCCTTCGCCATCGCGATGAGGACGTTGTCGTATCCGAACTTGTAGCCCCAGTTGCACCACTCAACGCCGTACCGCGCGTCATACTGTTCTGCCACACGCCGGGCGAGGTCATCGGCGAGCTTTATCCCCATCGGCGCTCCGAGACTCATCAGCGCGAAGCGCTTGTGGTGCTGGAAGCAAGCATGGATGATCGCCTCGGTCTGGGGGCCGGTCTCGGCCTGGGTGCTTGCGTCCCAGTCGGCGGAGATGATGATCAGCTTGCCGTCGGGCACGCTCTCGATGGCGGCGAACACGCCCTTCGTCGCCGCGCTCGGCGTGATGGGCAGGCGAATGGGGAAGAGGATCTGCCAGACGACGACCGCCGCCAGCAGCAGGTAGATGTAGTAACGCGGGATCCCCTGTAGCCGCTGCCAGGGGCTTTGCGGAGCGCTCGCCATCATCCCTGCTCCGCGAAGAAGGTGCCGCGCTCGAGGCTGAGCCAGATGCGCAGCGACATGGCGAGCCCGCCGATGGCAATGCCGAACACGATGCCGCGCTGGGCAGGCGTATTGAGCCAGGACATGACCCAGTCCCCGAGCGCCTCCAGTCGGAAGAACCCGGCGGCGCCCGTAGTCGGCAGGCCGCTAGTGAGCCAGGCGCCAACCGGGACCTGGCCGAGCATCACGATGAACGCGGCCGCCATCATGAGCGCGGCCTCGGCCGACCGGATGCGGAAGGCGCGGTAAGCGGCGGAGGCGATGTAGAAGGCGAGCAGCGAAAATGTCGCCGCCTGCAGGGGGTTGAAGAGCCCGTTGAAGAGCACCTCGTAGGTCGCCTTCGGCCACGGCATGATCGGTGACTCGATCTTCGGCTTCGGGAGGTAGTAGGACCACATCCCGAAGACCAGCATCGCGAGCATGGACAGGAAGAAGGCGAGGCTGTTCTGCCAGCCGGAGCGGCGCCGGATGATGTTGCGCCCGTGGACCTGACAGAGGCTGTAGATGCCGAGGCCGACTGTGAAGGCGCCGATGACCGAGAGCATGTTGCCGACCGGCTCGATGCCGGGCGACAGGAGGTTCGCTCCCCTGGCCGGATTCGGGTTGGGAATGTGCGATGGCCAGAGCATGTCCTTGCGGACCGGCAGGAAGTACTCCATCCCGAGGTAGAGCCCGCCGAGGAGGGTCACCATCGCAATGAGCCACCGCCGGCCGCGGGGGCCGAGCAGCCGATGGAGCAGGACGATGATGGCGATGCTTGCGATGATCGCGGCTGCCAGATGCCAGTAGAGCGCAGCACTCGTGGCAGCGGGCCTGAAGAGAGAGCGCATGGTCACGCGCCCTTCGCCAGCAACTTGAAGAGTACGTTGCGCGCCTCGCTGGCGGCGCCGCCGTACCAGGTGGCCAGCCCCACGCCGAGCACGATCAAGGCGAGTACGACGGCCTTGACGATGTCTTGGCCGACCAGGCTGCCCGTGAGGGTCGGTTCCCGAGTGAGGTAGGCGCTGGCCGCGTAGTACTCATCGCCGATGACGACGTAGTCGCAGGTGGCGATGAAGAACGGTATCTGCACCGGGTCGGGGCAGCCTGCGACCTGGAGCGCGCCGAGCGCCCGGCCGTTCTCCGAGAGAATCAGCGCCTCGGCGAAGAACATGCCGAAGAAGAAGCTGGTAGCGACCTGCTCGCGCGACATGATGCCAACCGAGCCAAGGGCATAGGCAAACTGCTGGTCGGAGACGAAGCGAACGTCCTCGGGCCGGAAGCCCTCCGGACGTCCTGCGCTTGCGTATGCCTCTCGGACCGACTCCTCAGCCACCGGAAAGATCGTGGGGTCGCACACGCCCACAATGATGCGCGTCAGGCGTGTCGCGGCGAGCCGCACGACATAGGCGAGAATGGCAAGGGCTTGCAGCGTCACGATGCTAATGCCCCACAGCCCCGGCGAGAAGAAGATCGGCCGGCCCATCTCGGTGGCGCGGCCGACCGCTTCCTCGATCGCGCTGAGGCCGGGGATACGGCGGATGAACATCTGCCGGCCGCGCTGGGCGAGCAGCACGCTCACGACTATGATGGCGCACATGGCGCCAAACAGCACGCGCATGAACCAGTTGGCGTGCTCGAGGCTGCCCATCAGCTCGGCTCCGCGCGCTCGATGCCGGCTAAGCGGTCGAGCAGCTCATCTAGCGCCTCCTGGTCGGCGAGCACCTCGGCCGCCGCAGTGACATCCTCCGGCGGGAGGAAGAAACCGAGGAACGGCCGGGCGAACAGGGTCGTCTGGCTAAGCAGGAAGCCGATGGGGCGGTTCAGCTCGAGAAACAGCGCGGCGGGAGACTGAAGCCGGCGCTTGCTGATCGCGCCGGCGAGCTTATCAATGATCTGACGCCGTCGCGCCTGCGCTGCAGCGCGCTCGGCCTCAGTCTCTGGGCGCGGCCGCAGGAAGTCAAACAGATGAGAGATCGGCTCCACTCGCCGCCTCCGTGGTCAGATGGTGGGCGATGAAGGCCATGACGTCTTCCGAGTTACCTTCAAACCACACGTATATGCCACGGTAGGCGTCGAGACGCGAACGCCGCGAGAGAGGGCTGAGCTTCACGCCCAGCTCATCGCGCGCCACCCGGCGGACCTGCGACCAGGCCATCCGCCGGCGGTGGAGCAGCCCGCGCACTGCGACTCCATCATCGGTCAGGACGAACGTGAGCGGGAAGAGGAAGTCGCTGATGGAGGCTACGAGCAGCAGGCCGGCAAGCAGGCCGAGGAAAACGCTGCGGAAGCCATACCCGGCGGCCAGAGAGGCGAGGACAACCAACGCGACAGCGGCGGCCGCCTTGCGGGGGTGACGGCGGGCTAGGTGGAGGGACCATTGCATCGGCGTCGTGGTGAGCGTCCGTTCGGCAGGAGCTTGCTCCTGCCCGGCTGACGGGCGACCCGCCGGGTCGCCCCTACAAGCCCAGCTCCTCGCTGATCCCCTGCATCGCCTTCACCCCGATGGCGACGAACTCGGCGAGGGGAAGACCGAGCTCGGCTTCGCAGGCCCTGATCTGCTCGCGGTTCGCGCCCCGGGCGAAGCCCTTCTCCTTCATCCGGTTGATGACGAACTGGGCGTCAATGGCGGCGAGCTTCTTCTCTGTCCGGATCAGTGCCGCGGCAACGATGAGCCCGGTGAGTGGATCCACCACCCAGAGCGCCTTGTCGAGGCGCGATTCGAGAGGAGCCTTGTCCGCGTGAGCCAGCACGGCGTGCACGATGGCAGAGTCCACGCCGAACTCCTCGAGCATTCGCGCCGCGATGGTGCCGTGCACATCCGGCGCGTCTGCGGTCTGGTCGTAGTCCAGGTCGTGCAGCAGCCCGGCGAGCCGCCACGTCTGCTCATCCTCGCCGAAGTGCTGAGCGAGCGCGCCCAACACCGCCTCACAGGCGAGGCAGTGCTTCACCAGGTTCTTGTTCTTGACGTGAGTGGTCAGCAGGTTGGCGGCGGCGTCACGGTCCATGGGAATCCGGTTACTCCTCTTCTCCGAAGACTTCCGCTGAGAACGAGTAGAGCTTGCACTCGCCGCTTCGCCACGAGCCTCGCGGCAGGCCCGCCTTCAGGCAGGTGTGGTCGAGGAACTCGTCACAGTCCCAGCCCCACTCGACCGCGACCTGCGGGAGCAGCAGCCCCCTTCGCGCTCCCTGCTCAATGATGAGGCCATGCACGCCCACCTGAATGTCGCCGACATCGGCGACCGGCGCGGGCGAAGACATGACGGAGATCTCGATCGTGAGTTCGGGCACCTCAGCCGGGCGCACAGGCGGAAAGCGGGGATCCTCAAGCGCGGAGGCGCGGGCCATCTTGGCTACGTTGACGGCGAGCGGCTCGTGCGCCTCGACCGTGCCGATGCAGCCGCGCAGCTCGCCCTGCTTCTTCAGGGTTACGAAGGCCGCGCCCGGCTTCCCCAGCTTGGGGTCGCTGACCTCGGGCCGGTAAGGCTTGCTGTTGACTGCGGCCACCATCGCCTCCCGGGCGATCCGCAGCAGCGTATTGCGCTGTTCCTCCGTGAGCGTGGCGGCCGCCTTTCAAATCTCACCCCACGTTTCTCAGTTGCTCCGTCGTCCCCCCTCTCCGCGCGCGGAGAGGGGGCAAGGGGGTGAGGTTACTCGATCATCCGCCTGAATTCGTCCTCGGTCAAGATGGTCACACCGAGCGCGCGGGCCTTCTCGTACTTCGAGCCCGGGTCCTCGCCGGCGACGACGAAGTCGGTGCTCTTGCTCACGCCAGAGGCGGCGCGTCCGCCCTGGGCATTGACCATCGCCTCGGCTTCCGAGCGCGGAATGCCGATCGCGCCGGTGAAGACGACTGTCTTCCCGGCGAAGGGCCCGCCGGCTGAGGCCGCGGCGCGCGCCGGCGCCTCCGGGTGCACGTCTGCCTTCCTCAGCTTCTCGAGCAGCCGCTTTGTCTGCTCCTGCCGGAAGAAGATGGCGATGGCTTCCGCGATCACCGGCCCGATCTCCGGCGTGTTGGCCAGCTCTTCCTCGCTAACCTGGGCGATCCGCTCAAGTGAGCCGAACCGCTCGGCGAGCACCTCGGCGACGTGCTCGCCGACGTGACGGATGCCGAGCCCGTAGATGAGCCGGGCGAGGGGAGGACGCTTTGTCGAGGCGATAGCCGCGAGGATGTTGTCGGCGAGCTTGTCGCCCATGCGCTCCAGCTTGAGCAAGTCCTCCTCGGTGAGAAAGTACAGGTCGGCCGGATCGCGGACCAATTCCCGCGCGGTGAGCTGGGCGATGATCTTCGGTCCGACGCCCTCGGCGTTCACTCCGCCGCGGGAGAAGAAGTGCTCGATGCGGCCGTTGATCTGCGCCGGGCAGGCGATGCCCGTGCACCGCCGAACCGCCTCGCCTTCCTCGCGCACCGCGTCAGCGCCGCATACCGGGCACTTGTCGGGCATGACGAACTCGCGCTCGCTGCCGGTGCGCTTGCTCGGCAACACACTCACCACTTCGGGGATCACGTCGCCCGCCTTGCGGATGACTACCGTATCGCCGATGCGCACGTCTTTGCGGGCGACTTCGTCCTCGTTGTGGAGCGTCGCCATCCGCACCGTCGAGCCGGAGACGACCACCGGCTCCATCATCGCCACCGGCGTCAGCGCTCCGGTGCGCCCGACCGAGACGAAGATGTCCTTGACGACCGTGGTCTGCTCCTCGGGCGGGAACTTGTAGGCGATCGCCCATCGCGGGCTGCGCGAGACCTGACCCAGTTGCTCCTGCATCGCCAGCGAGTTCACCTTGGTCACGACGCCGTCAGTGCCATAGGTCAGATCAACATGCTTCTGCTGCCACTCCTGGCAGTAGGCGATTGCCTCGTCCACACCACGGCAAAGCGCGCGCTCAGGGCTGGCGCGGAAACCGCACCTTTCCAGGTAATCGAGCGCCTGGCTGTGTCGTTCGAACGAGATGCCCTCGACCGCGCCGGTGCCGTAGACTATGATGTCGAGCCGGCGCCGCGCGGTGATGCTCGGGTCGAGCTGACGGACCGAGCCGGCGGCAGCATTCCGCGGGTTCGCGAACAGCGCCTCGCCCTGCTCTTCCCGCTCGCGGTTGATGCGGGCGAACTCGCGCCGGTCGAGGTACACCTCGCCGCGGACCTCGAGCAAGGCAGGGATCGGGGGCTGGGGGCTGGGGCCTGGCGACCGAACCTCACCCCGCGTCTCCACTGACAGCCTCCCTCTGTCGTCTCGCCCCCTCTCCGCGCGCGGAGAGGGGGACGGGGGGTGAGGTTCCAACATCCGGAGTGGAATCGCACGAATGGTGCGCACGTTCTGGGTGACGTCCTCGCCGGTGAACCCGTCGCCGCGGGTCGAGCCGCTGGTGAGCACCCCGTTCTCATAGGTCAGCGAGACCGCGAGCCCGTCCACCTTGAGCTCGCTCACATACTCGATGACCTCGCCTGCGGGCAGATCGAGGAGCCGCTTCACGCGCTCGTCGAACGCGCGCAGTTCCGCCTCATCGAAGGCATTGCCCAGGCTGAGCATCGGTACGCGGTGCCGGACGGACTTGAACTCATCGAGCGGCGTCGCGCCGATGCGTTGAGTGGGCGAGTCGGTCGTGACGAGCTGAGGATGCTTCTCCTCTAGCTCCTGAAGCTCGCGGAAGAGGCGGTCGTACTCCGCGTCGCTGATCTCCGGCTGGTTCAGGACGTAGTAGAGGTAGTTGTGCCGGTTGAGCTGCCGGCGCAGCTCGTCCGCGCGTGCTCGGGCAGATTGGGGCGCCCTGTCCGCCACGTTCCCGCCTCCGGTGGTGTGTCACCACCCTCGCCCTCTCTTTACCGCACGCGCCGCGCGAATCCTATCGGCAGGAGCGGAGCCAACTAGCACGCGGGGCGACCCTTGTTCGGCCGTGTTCGCTGTGCTATCATCCCGCCCGAGGCGGGCAAGGCCCGCCAGTCTGCTGTTGGGAGAAGTGTAGAATGCGCGTCATACTCGGATGTGTGTTGGTGGTAGCAATCGCAGGTCTGCTCGTGGCCGGCTGCAAGTCGCAGCAGGGCTCACAGTCACAGACGACAACGACGACGACGGCCGCTCAGCCAGCCGCGCCGGCTCCGGCCGCGCCGACAGTTGAACCCGCGCCGGCCGCAACGGAGGACCCAGTGGAGGCAGCTCGCAAGCTCGGGACGGCGACGCAGAACCCCGTGGTGGAGATCGCCTCGGAGCTGAAGTACATTGCATCATCTGAGATCGCCTCGATGCTGAAGCTGAAGTACATTGATGCGAAGACCGGAACCGGCGCGGAAGCAAAGGCCGGGCAGACGGTTACCGTCAACTACACCGGCTGGCTGGTGAATGGCACCATGTTTGACAGCAGCAAGAAGCCCGGCCGGAAGCCGTTCCAGTTCCCGCTTGGCGGCGGCCGCGTCATCAAGGGCTGGGACGAAGGCGTTGCCGGCATGAAGGTCGGCGGAGTGCGCAAGCTCATCATCCCATCGCACCTGGCATACGGCCCCTCCGGTCGGCCGCCGGTCATCCCGCCGAGCGCGACGCTGATCTTCGAGGTGGAGCTGCTCGGCGTGCAGTAACGGCCGAACGGCAGTAACCACAGATCGCGCAGATTGCACAGAAATGCGGGGCGAGTACTCGCCCCGCATCTGTGTCTATCCGCGGCTATCCGCGTTCATCTGCGTCAGGCTGCTAGAGCTCACCCACCACCCTGAACGTTGCTCCGTGCGGGATATGCTCCGCCCTCACCGGCAGCGTTTCGTTGATGTACTTCGTCAGCGTGATCATCCCCGGCTCTTCGCTCGTGCCGTGGTTGACGCGGATGATGCAGTGATCGTTGTCTGCCGCGAACTGGACCCACTGCCAGTACCAGTTCGAGTCATCGCAGATGATCGAGACATCGCAGCCCATCTGCTGGAACCTCTCGAGGTCGCAGTAGCAGCCGGTGCCGACCCCCACCTTGGAGACGAGCTTGTCCGGCGGGCCGACGACCTGAACGGCCGGCTCTCCCAGCAGCGCGGTGCGCGGGGCGACGCGGCGGGCTAACTCGTCGAGCGGAACGGGCGCGATATCGTAGCGCTGTTGGAAGCCGTGCTCGATCATCGCCGCCGGCTTGCCTTCTAGGCCCAGGTGCTTCGCCCATGCCCACGGAATGCCGATCTCGGGCATCGCGTCCCAGGCGTCGTGCACGCGCAGGATCACTAGCCCGCTCTCCTCGATGAAGCGACGCTTGCGCTCAGCCGCCTGGCGCTTGATCGAGCCGGCGGGCCACGCTTCCAGCGTCGCTAGCTCATTGGCATGGATCCAGAAGGTCGGCTCGTGAGTGATGAGCAGCTCGCAGCCGCGGGCGAGCGCCTCGCGCACATTGCGGAACGTGCTCATCCACGTCACGCCGACGCGGGTGACGTCCTTTCCCGGGTCGCCGATGATGATGCGATCAACCGAATCCTTGGGTTTCACCGAGTGAGTGATGGAGCGGAAATGGGTGAGGATATCCTGCGCCTTCATGGTTGACCTCGTGCGATCCGTTGTTGTAGGGCGGCCATGCGAGTAAGCCGCAGGCGAACGAGCAGCACCGCCGGGATCCGCTCTCGCCCAGCAACATCAGACAGCTGGTGACTCGTCGAGTCGCCCCTACCTGGGTGGCAGGAGCCAAGTTCGCCCTGAGCGGAGCCGAAGGGCTCCTGCCCAACATACGTGCCGCGGGGCGAGCACTCGCCCCGCCAATCTGCGCCATCTGCGTAATCTGCGGTTGCCGCTGTTCCCTGCCTACACCTTCTCCAGGTTCGCATAGGCCGGGTCGAGCTTCTTGATGCCTTTGGCGGGGAAGGCGACGGAGACGATCATGTCTGCGCCGCTGCCGTTCACTGACACTACCATGCCCTGCCCGAACTTCGGGTGGCGGACGCGGTCGCCGGCGCAGAACGGCGCATCCCCCACGCCAGCCTCCGCCAGTATCTGTTGGGCTGCGGCCGACCCGCCTTCGCCAAGGCTACTGCGGGCAAGCCGCGTGACATCGGCCGTCTCCCAGGTGATATGCCGCGGCGCGATCGGCCCCATCGGCTCGATCAGCTCCTCCGGCACGTCATCGAGGAAGCGGGAAGGCATGGTGCGGTTGGTAGTTCCGTAGATGGTGCGGTACTCGGCCGAGGCGAGGAAGAGCCGCTCTTTGGCGCGGGTCATGCCGACATAGCAGAGGCGCCGCTCCTCTTCCAGCTCCATCGGGTTGTCGCTGAAGGCGGCGCGGGCGAGCGGGAAGAGCGCCTCCTCCATCCCGACCATGAAGACCACCGGAAACTCCAGGCCCTTCGCGCTGTGGACCGTCATCAGCGGCACCGCCTCCACGCCCTCCTCGATCATGTCGGCGCTGGTGAGCAGCGCGACGTTCTCCAGGAAGCCCGCGAGGCTAGTCTGCGAAGCACGGGTGCTCGGCTCGTCCGCGCTCTCCTCGTACTCCTGGGTCGCGCTCGACAGCTCCTGCACGTTCTCCAGCCGGCCCCGGGCCTTGATCGTCTTATCCTGCTCCAGCGCCTTGCGATAGCCGGACTTGTCTATCACCGCTTCGGTGATCTCCGTGAGCGTTGAGTCCTTGAGCATGCTCCTGAGTTCATCCATGACGCTCACGAACTGCGTCACCGCCTGGGCGGCGCGGCCGCTGAGCTGTGGGATCGCTTCGGCATGGCGGGCGGTTTCGAGCAGCGTCATGTTCCGTTCCAGCGCAACCTGCTCCAGCCGGCCCACCGTAGTGTCGCCGATGCCGCGGGTCGGCTTGTTGATGATGCGTTTGAGGCTGACCGAATCGGCCGGATTGTGGAGCGCCCGCAGGTAGGCGAGGATATCCTTGATCTCCTCCCGGTCGTAGAAGCGCAGTCCCCCGACTATCCGGTAGGGGATGCCGCGGCTGACGAAGACCTGCTCGAAGACGCGGGACTGGGCGTTGACGCGATAGAGCACCGCGAAATCGCGATGGGTCCGCCCCTCGTGCTGGACCAGGTGGTCCATCGTGTCGGCGACGAAGACGGCCTCATCGTGCTCGTCTGCGGCGCGGTGGGTGACGATCTTCTCGCCCGCCGGCACCTCGGTCCAGAGGCGTTTCTCGCGGCGGGTGCGGTTGTGGCGGATGACCTCCCAGGCGGCCCCGAGGATGTTGGCGGTCGAGCGGTAGTTCTGCTCGAGCTTGACGACCCTGGCGTCGGGGTACTCCTCGTCGAAGCGCATGATGATGCGCATGTCGGCGCCGCGCCATCCGTAGATCGCCTGGTCGTCATCGCCCACCACGCAGAGGTTACGCCGCTTCGCTGCGAGCTGGACCACGAAGCGATACTGGGCGAAGTTGATGTCCTGGTACTCGTCCACGAGGACGTGGTGGAACCGCTCCTGATAGCGCTCCAGCACATCGGGGTTGCGCTCGAGGAGCCAGACGACGTGGGAGATGAGGTCGTCGAAATCAAGCGCGCTGTTGTCGTGCAGGCGGGTCTGGTAGCGCTGGTAGACGCGCGCCACGATCTCGTCGTAGGCCCGGCCGCCGCGCCAGTTGAAGTAGTCGCGCGGCTCGATCAACTCGTTCTTGGCATTGCTGATCGCGGCGAGGATCTTGGTGGGCGCGAACTGCTCCGGGTCGAGAGTGAGCTCGCGCAGGCAGTCCTTCATCAACGCTGACTGGTCGGACTCGTCGAACACCACGAAGCTCGGCGGGACCCCGACGCGCTCTCCATCCTGCCGGAGAATGCGCGCGCAGATGGAATGGAAGGTGCCGACCCACAGCTCCCGATGCCGCCCGCCGAGCAAGCGCTGCAGTCGCTCCTTCATCTCGTTGGCGGCCTTGTTGGTGAACGTGACCGCGAGGATGTTGAACGGAGAGACTCCCCGCGCCTGGATGAGGTAGGCGGCGCGGTTGGTGAGCACGCGGGTCTTGCCGCTGCCCGCGCCGGCGAAGATAAGCAGCGGGCCGCCCTCATGCAGGACCGCCTCGCGCTGCATGTCGTTCAGCCCGGCGAGAATGGGGGAGTCGTGGTCAGGCATCTCTCAGCATCACCGCGCGCTTCAGGCCGATTCTAGCACAGCAGCGAATCGCGCGTCGAATCGCATCATCGAAGCTGCCAGATTCCGAAGTCCTCTATCCGCTCGACCTCGCGGTAGCGCCCCGCGAGAAGACGCTCCATCTCGGGGAAGGCCATGAGCTGCGCGGCCGAGTCATCGTAGCGCCCCGTCATCCAGGGAAGCACATCGTTGTGTGCGACGACGATAGCGCGGGGCCGGTTGCGCTCGAGCTCGCGCATCAGCTCTCGCCGCCACTCGGACGGCGACCAATCGGTCACCAGCGGCACGGTGTAGATGAAACGGCTCGCCGGGCGGCGGCCGGAGAGGGAGTAGATCAGCGGCTCGAAGCCCCAGATGAAGATCCTGTCATCAGGCGCGGTCCGCTCGCGGACAAAGGCGGCCACCTCCTTGTCGGCGAGGAGCGAGAAGTCGCCGTACTTGTCGTAGCGCTCCGTGAACACAGCGCACGACATGCCGCCGGTAAGGTAGCGGACCGGCCAGCCAAGCGCCTGCCAGTAAGCGCCGGATAGGATCGCGAGCAGCAGCAGGATGCTGGCCGCCGACAGCGCTCGCGCCGCTCTCGGGGACGTCGCCGCGCGAAGGACATTGCCGACGGCGCGCAGGCCCTGCGCGGCGAGCAGGCAGAGCGGCGGCAGCGCCGGCAGCCAGTGGTAGGAGTAGAACTTGCCCTGCGCCCAGACCGACGCGATCAGCACGCCCGCCCAGGCGGGGAGCAGCCATCGCATGCGGGCGGAGGCCGGCCGGAAGGCGAGGTCACATAGGCCGATGATGGCAAGCAGGCCGATGGGTAGAAGGAAAGGGTAGTGGGGGAGGCCCGAGAGGAAGCGAAACGTCTGCACCAGGGGGCTGGATGCCATCGGCATGGGCGGCCGGAGGCGCGAGTAGTGGGCGTTCCAGCGCAGCACCTCCAGCGCATCGCCGAGCGCACCGGCGCGCCAGAGCGCGGCGGCAACGATCGCCAAGATAGCCGCGCACCCGAAGAGGTAGCAGAGCGCGCGGCTGGCCCGCCGGCGGAACGGCTCATCCGGCGCGAGCAGAGAGGCGAGGAGGGGAATGAGCAAGACGACACCCAGCGTCAGCTTGAACAGCGTCGCGAGCGCAATGCACGCGCCGCAGCACAGGGCGGCAGCCCATGCCGTTCGGCAGGAGCTTGCTCCTGCCCCACGCTCCCCCTCTGCGCCGATCAACGCCACCACAGCCAAACACAGCGGAAGGGAAGCGAAGCCGTCGGCCTGGGTGGTGTTCCAGTAGGAGTAGCCGGCGACGTAGCGGAGGATCAGGAGGAATGCCGCGGCCGCGCCGACCCACTTCGAAGCGAGGCGCCGGCCGAGGGACCAGACTGCGGCGGCGGTGGCGAGGGTCCAGAGAATGTCGAAGGCCCTGGGCGCAGCGACCGCACGCCCGAATAGGACGAAGCTCGCCCAGTAGGCGTAGAAGACGCCGGGCGGCTTGACATCCCAGAAATCGCGGTAGGGGACGCCGCCGCGGGCGAGGATGTCGGCGGCCGCGGCGAAGACGCCCTGATCGCGCCCGAAGGGATAAGTGAGAAGCGGCGAGAGGATGGCGACGCCGAGGACAAGCAGCGGGAAGGCGCGAAGCGCGACCATCGCGCGCCGCCGAACGCTGTCTTTGACAGGGGATGGGTGCACGAGAGGCGACTTCGGCGGCACAGAGCGGGCCGCCTTCCTGCAAGCCTGCCGGTCAGTCGTCCCAGCCGTGCTCGCCGACGAGGGGCACGAAGACACAGCCTCCCAGGCTCGCCTGGTCGAGCTTCCCCCGGTGCATGGTTGCTCGCGTCAGCGTCTGCCCCCACCTATCGCCGAGGGGCACGACCAGGATGCCGCCCTCGACGAACTGCTCCACCCAGGGGTCCGCGATCTCAGGGGCCGCCGCCGTCACGATGATGCGGTCGTAAGGCGCGGCCTCGGGGTGGCCGAGGCTTCCGTCGCCGACGATCACGGTCACGTTGCTGTAGCCGAGGTCGGCGAGCAGCGCGCGGGCGCGCTCAGCAAGGCCGGGGAAGCGCTCGACAGAATAGACCTCCCGCGCCAGCTCGGCCAGTATCGCCGCCTGGTAGCCGGAGCCGGTGCCGATCTCCAGTACGCGCTCGTCTCCTGTGAGGCAGAGCGCCTCGGTCATCAGCGCCACCATGTAGGGCTGCGAGATGGTCTGGCCATCGCCGATCGGCAAGGGATGGTCGCCATAGGCGGCGGGGTCGGTGGGGGAGGGGAGGAAGCGATGGCGCGGCACCTTCTCCATCGCGGCGAGCACGCGCTCATCCGCGATGCGCCGGCGGCGGAGCTGGTGCTCCACCATTGACCTCCGCTCGGCCGCGTGCTCGTCCGGCTCGCCCACCTCTGATGCCTCCCGTCTATACGGGCTGCGCCACCTTCGGGTGCCGGCCGGCCGCCTCGAAGTAGGCGACTATGTTGTCCAGCGGCGTCTGCACCGTGATGCTGTGGCTGCTGCCCAGGATGAAACCTCCGCCAGGCGCGCAGTCCTCGATGGACTGCTTCACCTGTCGGCGGATCTCGTCGGGCGGCGCGAGCACGAGGTCGTGGTTGCTCACCCCGCCCCACAGACACAGATCGCGGCCGAAGTCGCGCTTGAGGCCGGCGATGTCCTCGATCGGTTGGATCGCCTGGTAGACGTCAATGCCGGCCTCGATCATGTCCGGCAGGATGAGGCGCAGGTTGCCGCAGGAGTGGCAGATCAGGAAGAGGTGGTTCTCGTGCGCAACATCGCAGATGTGCTTCAGCCCAGGGAAGAAGACGCGCCGCCACATATCAGGCGAGACGAACGGCCCGGAGTTGAACCCATAGTCAGTGCCCACGAGCACCGCGTCGAAGCCCAGCTTCGCGAAGAAGGGAATGCGGCGAGCCGATGACTGATAGCCCCTCAGGAAACCTGCTGCATACCCCTCCGGGTCATCGGCAACCCGGAGCATATCCTCCTCCATCCCGAGCGCGGTGTAGTGGGGCAAGTGCGCGTCGCCCATGCCGGTGAAGATGAAGTGCGTCTTGCCCAACTCGGCCATCACGTGCTCGATGACTTCGAGTTCGGACGGGTTCGGCCGGAACTCACCGTCGGCGAAGCGATGCGGCAGCGGAGGGCTGACGGGTCCGTCGCCGGCCTCCAGGATCATGAAGTCCTTGGTCAAGTCCGAGTAGCGGAGCACGTTTCCGTGCCGATCGCGCCAGGTCTCGTTGTCGAGCTGCTGCGGCCGCTCGTAGACGAGGCCCTTCGGGTAGGTCAGGTCCGCGCAGGCCATGTCCAGGTCGAGACGGCGTGCCAGTTCGACGGTATCGCGCTTGAGCGAGGCCACGATCTCATCGCGGCGGCCATCCCAAAGGGCCTGCGCCAGCGTCGCCTTCCCTCGCACGAAGCTCGGGCGGCCGAGGACGAGCGATGCGGGCTCGTAGTCTATGATCCACTCGCCGACCGGGACGATGTCGGGCTGGCGGTGTTCGATGGCTGCTCGGATGCGTTGCTTTGGGGTCAATGTATGCCTCCGCTGGTTCGGCGGAGGCATTATACCGCGATCGCGGGTCGCCGGGAGGATAGCTGGGCCCGCCGGGTCGCCCCTACCCGGCCGGCCCTGTGGGAGCCCCGCCTGCCCCGAGCGTAGCCGAAGGGTCCGCGGGGCGATCGGGTGCGGCACTGGCGTTGGGCTCTGGCTTCACCTCGTGCAGGAATGCCGATATGACCGTCGGCTCGCGCGACTCGCCCGGATACTCGATACTGAGGTCGTACCGAGTGTAAGCACCGCGCTCGTCGCTGCCTGCCGACTTGCGCATCCGGAAGACGCCGCCGCGGATGCGCTCCTCTGGAGCCCGGTCGTCCTGGGAGGTGCCAGGGTCGGGCCACGCGGTCCTAGCAAGAGCGGCCGCCCTCTTGCCAGGCAGGTCCCCGAAACAGAGGCCCTGTTCGCCCTCCGCCGCCGCCCGTTCATCCGGCGACAGCGCCCGCCAGAGCAGCAGCGCCCAACGCGACCACGGGTCAGAGGCGTGTGCGTCCGAGAGCTCCCGAGGCAGGGACCGAGGTCCTCCGCTACGCCCCGCGATTATTGACGCCAGTTCGGCAACGTCATCGAGCGTCAGGTGTCCCTGGCGCGCAACCCGCTGCAGGTAGTCGTTGAGGACGGACTCCGGCAGCTCTCCCTGGGCGAGTTCGTACCAGCTCGTGTGGTGGAATACCAGGCAATCACCAGCAACCTGCCAGTCGTAACGGCCCACCCGGCCGAGAACATAGAGGTCACGCCAGACGGGACCGCCAAGGGCCGGCGCAGTGGGGTACAGCCAGACCCGGCTTCCCGTGAAGTAGTCCGAGACAACGGACATGCCGGTGCCGTCGGCGAGAGCCTGCTGCACCGCGGACAACGGAACGGCCGTGTCGCGGTTGGCGGGGAGTGCCACCGTCTGGTGCAGCCGCGGGTCGGAGGGCTCGACCCAATCACCCTCGTCCCATTCGCGTGCATCTCGCTGCGTGATCCACTCGGCGGTCCGGTAATCGCTCATCTCTCGAGCCTTTGCGAAGTCTTCGCCGGTCTCGACCAAGAGGAACTGGTAGTAGTTGCCCGGGTATCTTATCCACGGGTAGTGCGCTGGCACGATGATCTGGCCCACCGAGCCCTCGTCGGTCTCTACCTGCATGGTTGCACCCCGTCCCACCTCGCGACCGCCCAGGTCTCGAATGGAGATCGCCACGTCGGCGCCGCTCTGCATCGCCTGCTCCAAGCGGGTCAGCTGTTTCCCCGTCTCCGCTTCGTCGAACTCCGACGGGCGTTTGACATCCGGCGGCCAGGAGCGGACCCATTCGAGCCAGCGCGATTGCTGCTGGACGAGCAGCTCCGCGGCCTGGCGCAGCTCGGGGGGTGCACCACGGTAGCCCAACTGCGTGTGCCCGGTCTCTGTTAGCTCCGCCAGGCTTTCCTCCGGGAGTGACAGGAGCGACTCCATCAGGGTCCGGAACTCCGAATGGCGAGCGGCGCGAGCGAGGAACAGGTCGGTCTTCTCAAGCTCGGCTAGCTCGTCCGGCGACATTGCCAGGGCACGGCGGACGTCCCCAACGGATGCCAGACGCCTCTTTCGAAGGCGCTCCTGGTTTGCCGCGTGGCGTTCCTGTCTCTCCCGCTCCGCAGATGCCTCCACATCACCGTTCCGATGCAGCAGGTAGGCCGGCTCTTCGCCGGTCGTGTCTATGTCCCAGTGCGCCTCCTGCAAGGCCTCGGGGAGCTGCGCCATTATCGCCTTGAGGGTAAGGCCTTTGGAGATGATGGTGAGCTTCCGCTCGCCGACGGTGTTCAGGTCCTCGGGCGCGACGGTGAGGGAGACGCCGGTGGCCTGGGAGAGGAGTTCGAGCGCGGGCACGGCGGCGCGGCCGATGATCTCGATCTCGACGGGCTGCTCCAGGCGCGGGTCTGCGGGCATCGTTTCCGGCTGCCATTGCGCGCGGGAGCCAAGGTGTTGGGCTTGTGCGTCACTGCAGAGGCAGGCGACGACAACGCCGAGTATCAGCCATCGCTTCATCTCACCCCCTCCTCTGTGGCGGCCTCGTCTGCTGGCTGCGGCTTCATCTCGCGCAGCATCACCGTCGTAGTCAGCGCCTCCCGCGGGTCATCGGGGTACTCGATCCCGAGGTCATACTGCGTGTAGCTGCTTTGCTCGTCGCTGCCTTCCGAGCGACGGACGGTGAACACGCCGCCGCGGATGCGGTCATCCGGGGTCTGGGGCTCGCCGAACGGGCCGGCGACAGGCCAGGCGGCTTTGGCGAGCGCGGCTACTCTCCTGCCCGGAACATCTGCGAAGCGGAGGCCCTGCTCGCTCTCAGCCGCTGCGCGTTCGTCCGGGGAAAGCACGTGCCAGATGGCAAGCGCCCAAGAGTCGCGCGGGTGGATTGTGGCGCCCGCTTCATAGAGCTCGCGAGGTAGGCTGAACCTCCCGCGCATGCCGGCGGCAGGGCGGCGCTCCAGCGTGGATGCCAGCTCAGCAACGTCATCCAGGGTGAAGTGCCCTTGCCGAGCGAGGCGGGCCCGGTACTCGGCGATGAGGGACTCGGGCAGTTCGAACTGGGCCGCATCGTACCAGCGCGTGCGGTGGAATATCAAGCAGTCGCCAGCCTGCATCCACTCGTACTGACCCAGCTTCCCGAGCACACAGAGATCATGCCAGAGCGGGCCGCTGAGAGGCGGCTGGTTCGGGGATGGGCCGATCCACTCGTCGGTGAAGTAGTCGGCGATGATGGAGAGCCCAGTACGCTCCGAGATGAGCTGCTGGGCTTCGGAAAGCACGACGAAGCCTTCGTCGCCGATCGGCAAGTCAAGCACCTCGTGCAGCCGCGGGTCGGTCGGCTCGACCCAGCCGGTCTCGTCCCATTCGCGTTCGTTGCGGAGGTTGATCCAGTCCGCCCTAGACTTCTCCACCATGCCGCGGGCCGCCTCGATCATCTCGCCGGTCTGCACAAGCAGCCACTCGTAGGCATTGCCGCGCCATGGCATACGCGCGAACCGCGCGGGAACCAGCGAGGTTCCGAAGCTGCCTGGCACGTGCATACGACCGGACTCGACGCTGAGGTAGGGGCCCAGTCCGACCTCCCGCCCGCTGCCCCGAATGTGGATAGTCACGTCGCCATCTGTGTCGAGACTAGCCTGAAGCCGGTCTAGGTCGGCTTCCCAAGCATCGTCCGGCCCGACCTCGGATCCCTCCGCAGTTTGCGCCCACCGAAGGTATTCCCGCTGCAGGTCGAGGGCGATCCCCACCATCTGGCGCAGCGCGGGATGCGCGTCTTCGTACTGGACGGAGAGGAAGCCGGTGTTAGCGATTGTACCCAACTCCTCTTGGGGAAGAGACGCGTATGCATGCATGAGCGCTCGCGTCGGCCGGTACTTGGCGGCTCGCGCAAGAAACAGGTCCGTCTCCTCCAGTTCGTTGAGTTCCTCCGGCGACATCGCGAGCGCCCGTCTAGCATCGTCCAAGCACTCGGAGCGCAACGTCCTGAGGTGCTCCTGGGCATCGGCGCGCAGCCGCTGCTGCTCCTGCTCGGCGGCCTCGTCCACCCCCGCGTTCCGATGCAACAGATACACCAGCTCTTCGCCGGTCGCATCAACGTCCCAGTGCGCCTCCTGCAAGGCCTCGGGGAGCTGCGCCATTATCGCCTTGAGGGTAAGGCCTTTGGAGATGATGGTGAGCTTCCGCTCGCCGACGGT
>Ga0315275_10001842_pt1 | contig 18946 bp, 21 predicted proteins | sample YL17G03_0_MG_FD_205557 | JGI IMG/M metagenome (GOLD analysis project Ga0315275, IMG submission 205557) | Sediment microbial communities from Yellowstone Lake, YNP, Wyoming, USA - YL17G03_0 | ecosystem: Environmental > Aquatic > Freshwater > Lake > Sediment | place: USA: Wyoming | collected...
CAACCAAGACCCGACACCTTTCGTCGGGAGCGCCCCGGTCAAACGCAGTCTCGCCAAGATCGCCATATGTAAAGAAGCGTTAGGGACACTACACTAGCTGTGAGGGCGGTAGGTCCCTCAGTCTGGGCCAATCTGTGAAGGGAGGTGAGTACTACCGGAGTTGTGTGACGGGCTGAGCCCTGGCGCGATTTCCGCGCCCAATCACCAGGAGGTGGATGGGATGATATCCCGACGGAGAGGGTTTACACTGATCGAGTTACTGGTCGTTATTGCGATCATCGGGATTCTCGCGGCGATGGTGTTTCCGGTCTTCGCGCGGGCCCGAGAATCCGCTCGCAAGGCGGTGTGTCTCAGTAACATGAAGAACATCGCCCTGGCCTTCGTGATGTATACCGACGACTGGGACGCGTTTCCGCCCACGGAAACGCGAGCGGAGGTGTTCGACTGGTTCAGCGCCCAGGGCGAGGACTGCGTGGTCTATGGCTATACCAGGACCTCCAATCCCTACCTCCGCTGGCCGGTGTTGCTCGACGAGTACACGAAGAACCGTGACGTCTGGCGCTGCCCAAGCGCCATCAACTCGTCGTTCGCGGCCAACATCAACCCGGACCCCGACTGGCTCAGGCATCTGGAAGAGTACTGGTGGCGTTGCGTCTGCCAGCCCTGGTACCCCGGTGGGTGGGGCGGCACGGTCACCGACACCACGGTGGACTGCGTCCAGGGAGGTCGCGATAGCGGCGCGGTGCAGATCGACTACTCCGCCAGAGAGGAGTTGGCCGGCACCAAGGTGGCCGCCATCAGTGACCCGGTCAGGTGGATCACCTTCGCGGAGAGAGGCGGCGGCATTGCTGACTGGTGGATGATCGAGCAGATCGCCTGGCCCGACCTGTGTCGGCACGCCAAGTTCTCTCTCTGGAACGAGTGCAACGACGATCAGGAGTGGATTGAGAAGTTCTGGTCCGATCCCAGTGAGCGGGCGAAGTGGACTCGCCACCTCGGCGGCAGCAACATCGCTTTCCTCGACGGTCACGCCAGGTGGTGGTCCGCGGAGGCGATGCTCACCGCAGTTGGCACCAACCTAAAGCCGAACGATGAACTGCTCGGCGCCGTCCCCGTCCAGGAACCGGTCCTCTAGGCACCACTCCGTCGGAGTCAACTCGGCTGGCTCGGTGGCGGCGTGCACGCCCCCAGATGGCGCTGCACGCCGTCGCTGCCGTCGGCCCAGCATAGGGCAATAGTCCGTGACCATCATCTCCGCACGGCTTATGCTTCTCTCTGTGGTGCTCGCGGTGACGGCTCTCCGTCCAGCCGCCGCCGACGAGCTCGAGCGCCGCTGGCTTTTCCTGGATCGTGGACTCCGCAGCCCGGAGGCAGTCCAGGCGACGGCGCCTTTGCTCGATCGGGCCGCCGCCGCTGGCTATAACGGAGTCCTTCTCAGCGGCCTCGGTTGGGTGAACCGCGCCTCCGTCCCCGAGCTCGCTAGCCTCCGCGAGTTCGGGGACGCAGTGCGCGCCCATGGCCTTGACCTCATTGCCTGCGTCATGCCTATCAACCAGTCGCTGGTGGTCTCCCAGGACCCCAACTTGGCGGAGGGGCTGCCCGTACGAGACACGCTCTACGTCGTGCGCGGCGACGAGGCGACGCCCCGCCCGGATCACACCGTTGTCGTCGCTGGCGGCGGATTCGAGAAGGCCGACGGGGACCGCATGCTCGGGTGGCAGGGGCAGGACGAGGTGGGCACCAGTACCTTCTTCGACACCGGCCTATCACACACCGGGAAGGCTTCGGCGCGGATCGAGCATCTGTCGAAGGCGCAGTGGGGCCGGGCCCGGCTCAGTCAGTCAGTCGCGGTGCGGCCGTTCAGGCAATACCGCCTTTCCGTCTGGTTCCGAACTCAAGACTACGACGGCCACGCCCGGATCCTCGTGATCGCGCCGACGGACAAGCATCGTGACCTGGCCGGCACCTGGGTGCCCGTCGAGCGAAGCGCCGACTGGCAACGTTGCGATCTGGTCGTCAACAGCCTCGGCTACCAGAGCCTGCGCGTCTACCTCATCTGCGGCGGTGGAGGCGAAGGCCGTCTCTGGTGGGATGACCTAGCTGTTGATGAGGTGGGGATCATGAACCCGCTCCGCCGCGCCGGCTGCCCCGTCGTGGTGCGAGCCGACGACGGCGCGGTGTATGAGGAAGGCCGCGACTTCGAGCGGATCTGCGATCCGCTCCTGGCCCCCGACCCCACCATCCATGACTCACTGCCCATGCGACTCACGCCCGACACCCGTATCCGGGATGGCGCCAGTCTGCGGGTCAGCTACTACCATCCTCTGGCTCTCGCTGGTTACCTCGTGGCCTGCATGAGTGAGCCGCGCGTCTACGACATCTTCAGGGAACAGGTTGCGCGGGTCAATGAGGTGCTGCACCCGACGGGCTTTCTCATGTACGATGACGAGATACGCATCGGCAACTGGGACGCAGCCTGCCAAGATCGGCGCATGACCCCAGGTCAGCTCCTTGCCGACAAGGTCAGGCGCTGCACCGCCATCATCCGCGACATCCGCCCCGATGCCCAGATATGGGATTGGTCCGACATGTTCGACCCCATGACCAACGCGGTCGACGAATACTACGCGGTGAACGGGAGCTGGAAGGGCTCCTGGGCAGGCCTGGACCCGAGCGTCGGCATAGTCAACTGGTCCGACGAGCACCTCGGCGCAAACTTCCCATGGTTCGCCTGCCGTGGCCACAAGCAGGTCCTCGCGGGCTTCTACGACGGCGATGGGACGCCCATACGGGAGTGGCTGGCGGCGGGGCCTAAGGTGCCCGGCATCGTGGGCGCCATGTATACCACCTGGGTGGATGACCATAGCCAGCTGGAGACGTGGGCGCAGCAGACCTGGGGCGGCGCACGGAGCTCGGCCGCTGCCCACGACCCGGCTGCTCCGTCAGCGGCGCCGGTTGATGGGCCCAAGAGCGGTCACGATCCAGAGAGCACCGCGAAGGACCCGAGATGAGCAAGCGTCCCACAGGTGATCGCCATCCAGACGCGTCATCGCCACAAGCCTCCGTCACCGAGCCGCCTGCCGCGTGTCCTCCTCAAGTGCCCGAGCGGCTCTTCCGGCTCGTCTACACGATACGGGCGTTCGAGCTGAGGTGCATCAAGCTCTACCGTCGGGGCCTCATTCGTGGCTACTTCCACCCTTATCTGGGTGAGGAAGCCATCGCCGCCGGCGTGTGTCTCGCCCTCGATGACCGCGACTACCTTGTCAGCACCCATCGGGGCCATGGTCACTGCATTGCGCGCGGGGCAAACCTGGGCCGCATGATGGCCGAGCTGCTGGGCAAGGAGACAGGCTACTGCGGCGGCCGAGGCGGCTCCATGCACATCGCTGACTTTGCCCGCGGCAACCTGGGCGCGAACGGCATCGTCGGCGGCGGAATACCTATCGGGGTCGGCGCCGCTCTTGGCGCCAGAATCCGCGGAGAGGACCGCGTCGCCGCGATATTCCACTCAGACGGTGCTGCCAACAACGGCGTCTTCACTGAGTCGCTCAACCTCGCCGCCATATGGGATCTGTCGGCGATCTTCGTGCTCGAGAACAACCAGTATGCTGTCACCACCCCGCTCGAATCGGTCAGCCGCGATCCGAACCTCTACAAGCGCGGGCTGGCCTACGGTGTCGAAAGCTGGCAGATCGACGGCAATGACGCCCTGGAGGTCTTCCGAGCGGGTCAACGTGCCACGGCCCTCTGCCGCCACGGCCGTGGCCCTGTCCTCATTGAGGCGATGACCTTCCGGCAGATGGGACACCACGTCAACGACCCCGGATCCTACATGCCGGCCGAGAAGGTCTCCCACTACCGGTCGCGGGACCCGGTTGATCTTGCTGCCGGCAATGTGATGCGGTTGGCCGGTGCCACGAAGGATTACCTGGACGGGGTGAAACGCGAGGTGGACGCCGAGATAGAGGCCGCTGTGGCTTACGCGGTCGCCAGCGCTTCTCCCTCGATCGACGCCTTCATCGAAGCTACGAGACTATACTCATGACCGAGCTTGCGCAGCCAGAGCAGCGGACAGCTGTCCGGCCCATCAAGTACCGCGAAGCGCTGAGGGAGGCGCTGCGCGAGGAGATGGCGAGCGATCCGACCGTCTTCGTCATGGGCGAGGGGGTCGCCGAACGTGGCGGCTCCTTCCTCGTGACCGCCGGCCTGCTGGATGAGTTTGGCCCGTGGCGCGTCATCGACACGCCCATCTCCGAGGCCAGCTTCTGCGGCGCTGCCGTCGGCGCCGCCATCACTGGCATGCGGCCAGTCGTTGAGATACTGTTCGTGGACTTCGCTCTCCTCGCCATGGATCAGATCGTCAACCAGGCGGCGAAGTACCGATTCCTCACCTGCGAGCAGGGCCGGGTCCCCCTGGTCATCCGTACCCAAGGGGGGGTGGGACACAGCTTGGCTGCCCAGCACTCCCAAAGCCTGGAGGCCCTCTTCTACCACATCCCCGGTCTCAAGCTCGCCGCCCCCGCCACCCCCTACGACGCCAAGGGTCTCCTCAAGGCGGCGATTCGCTGCGATGATCCCGTCATCTTCATGGAGCACAAGCTTCTCTACCCGACCGAGGGATCCGTGCCGGAGGACGATTACCTGATTCCTCTCGGCGTAGGTGACATCAAGCGCGCTGGTTTCGACGTCACGCTCATCGCCTGGTCGAACATGGTGCCGCGGTGCCTGGCGGCGGCTGAGCGACTGACCTCCGAAGGTGTATCGGTTGAGGTCATTGACCCGCGCAGTCTCGTGCCGCTCGATACCGATCTGATCCTGGCTTCCGTGGGCAAGACAGGGCGCGTCCTCATCGTCCAGGAGGCGGTTCGACGGGGCGGAGTGGCCTCGGACATCGCTGCAACCGTTCAGGAACGGGCCTTCACCTCGCTCAAGGCCCCGGTGACGATCCTCGCCGGGCGCAACACCCCGATTCCCTTCAACCCGGAACTCGAACAGGCATGTATCCCGCGGGAGAACGACATCGTCGAGGCCGTGCGCAGCTTGGTCCTCCGCTAGCGCTACCTCGCACCATCGCGTGCCGGGATCGGCTCTGTGAACACCGCAGAGCATAGCCACCGGTGGCAACTCCATATCCGGAGCAATCGCAGATGACGCCGATTCTCATGCCACAACTGGGCCAGGACATCCCCACCGCACTCATTGTGGAGTGGCTCAAGGCCGAGCGCGATCCCGTAGAGCAGGGCGAGGTCATCGTCATCGTCGAAACAGAGAAGGCCTGCTTCGAGGTTGAAGCCGAGGCATCGGGAGTGCTGCTGGAGATCATCCACCAGGCCGGCGAGGAGGTTCCCATCCTGACCCCTATCGGCTATATCGGTCAGCCCAGCGAACGGCCGGCGCCATGAGCCGCGTCATCCCGTTTCCCCGTGCGACGGCCCACCACCGGCGCCGGATGGTGCTCAAATGAGAGCGTTGCTTTTCGACTGCGATGGGGTCCTCGTTGACACGGAGAGAGACGGGCACCGCGTAGCCTTCAACCAAGCATTTGCGGCGAAAGGCATCTCCGCCGTCTGGGACGAGGTATTGTACGGGGAACTGCTCCGCGTCGCCGGCGGCAAGGAGCGCATCAGCTCCTACTTCGACGCGTGGGGTTGGCCTGAGGGCGTGCGCGACCGGGACGCGTCCGTCCAGGACATCCATCGCCTCAAGACCGACCTGTTCATGCGGATCGTCGAGAGCGGCCGGATGCCGCTGAGGCCCGGCGTCTCAGAGCTCGTCGCCGAGGCCGCGGCCCAGCGCATCAAGCTCGCGGTGTGCTCCACCTCCAGCGAGCGCGCGGTCACCCTGATCGTCCAGACCCTACTCGAGCCAGCGGCTCGGGCCCGCTTCGATCTTATCCTCGCCGGCGACGTGGTCGCACGCAAGAAGCCGGACCCCGAGATCTACGAGCTCGCCTCAACTCGTCTCGCCGCTGCACCGGAGGACTGCGTCGTCATCGAGGACTCCGCGAACGGCCTACTCGCGGCGAAGGCAGCGGGCATGCGCTGCGTCATCACAACGAGCTTCTACACCGCTGGCGAAGGCTTCGCAGGCGCGGACGCTGTCTTCCCCGCTCTCATGCAGGGACCGCGAAGGCTGGTGACAGTCGAGTACTTGAAAGGGCTCCCATGAAGATCTTCCTTGACTCCGCCGATCTGGATGCCATCCGCAAGGCCAGTGCGACCGGCCTGCTCGATGGGGTCACCACCAACCCGACGATGGCCGCTCAGCAGAGCCGAAGCTTCGATGACCTCATCGCCGAGATATGCGCCCTGACGGCCGGGCCGGTCAGCGCCGAGGCCGTCGCCGACTCCACCGACGACCTGGTCCGCGAGGGCGTCCGCCTCGCCGGCCTCGCCCCCAACGTCGTGGTCAAGGTCCCGATGACCCCCGACGGCCTGCGGGCGGCTCACCTGCTCGAGCGCCGCGAGGGCATTAGGGCCAACGTCACCATGGTCTTCTCGCCGACCCAAGCGCTGCTGGCGATGAAAACCGGCGCCAGCTACGTCAGCCTCGTCCTCAGCCGGCTCGATGCCATAGCCGCCGAAAGCGACATACTCGTCCAGGACACCATGGCCGTCCAGCGCGCCTACGGGTTCCCCTCCGAGATCATCGGCGCCAGCCTCAAGACACAGAACCATCTGCTGACGTGTCTCCGGGCCGGTGTGGACATCGCCACAGTGCCGGAGGCGCTCTTCCTTCAGATGTTCTCCCATCCGCTCACCGAGTCCGGCCTTGCCCAGTTCGCCCACGACTGGGAGCGCCTCGCCGGTCGGCAGGGCGGAACCTGACCCTACCTGCGGCGTAGTCTCTAGGCGCCGCCGCTGTACCAGAGGTGCTGTTCGCCAGGTCAGGGAATCACCCACCGTGCGGAGGTGCAGAGGTGCCGAGCGAACCCAAGATCAGCATGGGAATCTGGGGCAATACGAACCTGCCTGACCGCTTCAACACGCAAGGCTTCGGTGAGTTCGTGCCGGTCCTCGATCGCATCAGGCAAGTGGGGGAGATCGAGGGTGTGGACGGCATCGAGCTCCATCTCCCCACTGAGATCAACGATCGGAACGCCGACGAGATCGCTGCCGCTCTCGCCGAGTGCAACCTTCAGATGGTCCAGCTTTGTGGCCACACCTGGACCGAGAAGCAGTACAAGCACGGCGCCCTCGCCCATTCGGACCCGAAGGTACGGCGCGCAGCCGTCCGCCGGGTCGCCGCCGCTCTCGACATGGGGGTGCGGTTCAACGTGCCCATCAGCGTTCTTTGGCCAGCCACCGACGGCAACGACTTCCCCCTGCAAAGCGACTACCTGGCGCTCTACCAACGCTATGTCGAGAGCGTGCAGGAGATCCTCAACCACATCCACAGCAATCGCTACAGGACGAGACTATGCATCGAGCCCAAGCCGTTCGAGCCGCGCTCCCACATCATGATGGGCTCTACCGCGCAGGCGCTCTGCATCGTCAACGAGGTCAACGACCCGAGCCTCGGCACTAACCTCGACATCGGGCACAGCCTGATCGCCGGCGAGAACCTGGAGGACCAGATCGCCCTCGTCTGCCGCTACGGGAGACTCTACCACACCCACTTCAACGACAACGACCAGCAGGCCGATGCCGATCTGCCTCCCGGAACCGTCAACATGATCCGCCTTGTCTCGGTCATGTACCTCCTCGACCAGATCGGGTACGATGGCTGGTACGGACTCGACCTGTTCCCGTACCGCGACGACCCGCGGAAGTTTGTCGTGCTCTCACGCGACAACCTGCGCTACGCCCAACGCGTCGTCTCACTGATGAACGAGCGCGGCGCCCGGGATATGCGCGAGTCAGGCGCGTGCGGGCCGGAGATGGCCGCATTGGTGCGAGACTGCATCGCCGATGCCGGGTAGATCACCTACCACCACCCGGCAGCAGGAGGACGCCGATGGAGGCGTGGAACCGCAAGCTTAGGATGGGGATGGTCGGCGGAGGCCAGGGTGCCTTCATCGGCGGCGTTCACCGAATGGCTGCCGCCCTCGATCAGCAGATTGAGCTCGTCGCCGGCTGCTTCAGCAGAGACCACGGCAACACCCTCACGACGGGCTCTCAGCTCTATCCTGACCCCTCGCGGTGCTACCCGACCTACCAGGCGATGGCCGAGTGCGAGGCCCATCTCCACAGCGACCAGCGCATAGACTTCGTCTCCATCGTCACTCCCAATCACCTCCACTACCCCGTCGCGAAAACCTTCCTTGAGGCGGGATTCCACGTCATCTGCGACAAGCCCATGACCCACCGCGTTGAGGAAGCCGAGCGTCTCGTCAGGCTCGTCGAGCAAACCGGCTTGGTCTTCGCACTCACCCACAACTACACGGGGCATCCCCTCGTCAGGCATGCACGACGGCTGTTCCTGACCGGCCAGATGGGCCAGTTGCGCAAGGTGATCGTTGAGTACCTCCAGGACTTTCTGATGCTCCCCCACGAGAAGCACGGCAACAAGCAGGCGCTGTGGCGGGTGGACCCCGCCCAGGCCGGCATTGGCGGCGCCCTGGGCGACGCCGGCACCCACGCGCTCAACCTCGTCGAGTACGTCACCGGGGCGCGGGTGGCCGAGCTTTGCGCCGACGCAAGCACCTTCCTTTCTGATCGGGCCCTTGATGAGGATGCAAACATCCTCCTGCGATTCGACGGTGGAGGCAAGGGCCTCATGGCCATCAGCCAGATCGCAACGGGCGAGGAGAACGCCCTCAAGCTCCGCGCCTATGCCTCCGAAGCCGCTCTTCACTGGGAGCAGGAGAACCCCAACTACCTCTCGCTCCACCGATACGGTCAGCCGCGACAGACACTCACCCGCGCTCACGGTGAGTATCTCTCGGAGGAGGCAGCTCGCGCCACTCGGGTTCCAACCGGGCACCCCGAAGGCTACCTCGAGGCCTTCGCCAACATCTACTGCGACGCCGCCCGGGCGATCCGGCGCCACCTCGAGGGCCGACCGGTGAGCCCGGACCAGTACGACTTCCCGACCGTGCATGACGGACTGCGCGGGGTCCAGTTCGTCCACGCCGCCGTCGAGTCCGCCGCCAAGGGATCGGAGTGGGTTGCCCTGGCGGCGCAGCGCGATGGCTAGCCGTAATGGCGCGCTGTCCAATAACTCATCGATGCCGACCGCAATGTAGAAGAGGGTGGTTCGGGGATGGAATCGTGAACCGTGTAGGGCGCCGCCCGGCCTCATCACCATGAGATCGGGTGGGGGTCGGGGGTTCTGACCGCGCGACTGAGGGTGCCGGTGGCGAAGAGGGGCCCTGGCGTTCCACGTCTGAGGATGACCTCCGGTGCGGACTACGCGGCCTTGCGGTAGTACTGCGTATGTTAAGTGGGCGTGGGACGCCAGTTTGAGCGCCCAGGCCACTGGCATGACTCCGTGAATGAAAGTGCGACGGCCGCGAGAGCGCAGAAGACGGGACACGAATGAACGGGCGAGCCATCGCACAGGACCGAATCGGGTTATGGAGGCGCGGCCGCACGTTCTCGGCGCGCGGCCTAGCAGAGGTTTCGATCGACGAGAGAGTCAGGCGGCGAGTCGGTAGGCGGTGATCCGGGTGTCCGGGAAGAAGCGTCGCTCGATGTTCGGCGGCAAAGCCTTGGCTGACTTCGCCGGCTTGGTCCACTGCTCGCCGCGATAAACCACCGAAGGAAGCGCGCCGCCGAGCGTGGTATGGCCGCGGTACTCGTTGTAGTAGACGGCGAAATCGCTGAGCAGTTGGCCAAGATGGTCAAGGCCGCGGATCACCGGGACACGCTTCAGCCACTCGTACTTCAGCGTGAGGATGACGCGCTCGGTAACCGCGATGGAGCCATGCTTGCCGACCGCACCGAACCGCTGCTTCACATCCCACGGGATGAGCAAATCCCGGAGTGCGTCGCTGGTGAAGACGCCTTCCTGGTCGCTGATCAGGTGCCGGGGAGCGCCATGCTGGGCGAAGACATCTTCCATCGCGCCGACCACCCACCCGGCGTTGGGTCCTTCCAGTGGACAGCAGGCGACGACTTTGCGAGAGAAGTGATCGATCGCCACCAGCACCCAGGTGGGCCAGATTCCCCAGCGCAGCACCCGCGTTCGGTCCACGCTCCAGACGTGGTTCGGATAACGGGCGACAATCTGCCGGGGCGCGGTGGGCGCGGCCTGGGCCTTCGCCCCGGCCGGCGCGTTCTTCGGCTTGGGCTGCAGGAGTATGTTCCTCACGGTCGAGGCCGCCACAAACACCCCAGCAGCCAGATGGTGTTGGCGATCCGGTGCCGTCCGACGTACGGATTCGCCTCGAAGATATCCCAGATCATCCGGGCGAGTTCCGCAGGCGTCTTCCTCGGGCTCTCGCTATTGCTCCTGCGCTCCCCCAGATTGCCCTCCTGGGCCGCATGGAGCCAGCGATACAGAGTCGACTTGGCAATCAGGAAGTGCTCCTTCACCCGGCTCCTGGGAATGCGGTAGTACTCCATATGCCACAGGATCTGGAGCCGCTGCAGGGGAGAGTAGCGCTTCCGGCAGGGAGCGTCAGCGTCGCGTGCTTTGAGCAGGCGGTTCTCCCACTTCAGCTGGCGATTCTCATCCCGGAGCCGGGCCACCTCGCCCACCTCCTCCCCGGCGGCAACAGCCCGCTGGTATGGCGGCACCCACCGCCGTAATGTCCTTCGCTGGCCCAAGCTCATCCCGGATGGGGATGACCATCCTACTCCCAAGCCACCCGAGCTGCTGGCCGAGCTGATACGCGTTTCCAGCACGAGCGGGCAGACGATCCTCGATCCCTTTGCCGGGTCCGGCTCCACCCTCATCGCCGCCCAGCTTACCGGCCGTGTCTGCTTTGCCTGCGAGCTTGAGCCAGGCTACTGCGAGTTGATACTAGACCGCTGGGAGCGGTTGACGGGAGAGCAGGCGATGTTGGCAGAGGAGGGAGGGGGAGATGCGAAGTGACTGGAGGCGCCAGCGGGATGAACCACCCGGTGCCCACGCGCTGTTCGAGCAGTATCTCCAGTTGGGACCGGGCCGCAGCCTGCGTACCCTCGCCAAACGGGGCGCCGCCTCCTACTCCTATTCTCCCGCGCCAGACGGCAGACCAGGGCCTCCACGTCGTCCGGTGTCCTGGGGCGGCCCGGCTTGGCGGCGCGTCGGGCGCTGTAGTCCCATTTCTTCTGCTCCAGGCGGCGCTGCCAGGCCAGGATCGTCTCCGGCTTGACGATGCTCACCACTTCCTTCATCAACGACCGACCCATCGCCAGCGCGGCTTCGGTGAGACAGCGGCGTTCTTCGTCGGTGAAGCGCAGCCGGCCCGGGATCTTCGACTTGAGCGTCCGGTTCTCCAGCAGCAGGTACTCGTTCTGGAGCGTGAGTTCCCGGCAGAGCAGCCGGGCGACGGTAGCGATCACCGGCAGATGCACCCAGTCCACTCCCCGCTCAGCCTCCCTTGCCATCCTCGGCACCCTCCCGCAATAGGAGTATCAGCAAGTGCCGAGAATACCACGAGAGAGGATACAGACCATCCTGGAAGCCAGATGAGTTTCTGGATAGCACGCCTCGTCGAATCGCTGGATGCCCTGGGTTCCGAGCCAGCGCAGGTAGGCATGCCACACGACCATGGCGGGGTCGCAGATGCCGCGATTGCGGTGCCGCTGGCGGGCGCGAATCAGGCCTTCGGCAGTGAACAGCGTCATCTGGGTGTCGTCGGTGATCGCGCCAGGGCGGCCGTAGGCCGGAGCATAGTGCCGAATGCCTTCCGGGCCGAACTGCCGGCGGATCTCAGGCAGGGACATGAACTCGACCGGCGCGCCCAGCGCGTCACCAATCGCGCCACCCAGCAGACAGCCGGTGAACCGGCCGAGTCTGCTGATCTCGGTCACCTGGGGGAGGTCCTTCACCGCGCGGTCTTCTTCGTGCCACGAAGCGCCACGGCATGCTCGACCTTTCTGTCGACCCAGTCGCGAAGTCCATGCCACTTGAGAGTGTCTAGACCTGCCTCTGATACCGCCTGCCCCGCGATGGAGAGCAGGTACTGATACGACATAGCACCGAAAGAGATCGCCTCGGGGCGCAGCGCTGCCGCGAGACTCGCCATTCCCTTCCTCCTTATCTTGTCCGCAAAGGGCAGGCCGACGCCGTCCGCGTAGACTAGGGCGAATGCGGGGCGCGATCTCCTGTCACTCGCAACCCATTCGCAGAGCACCAGATTCCTCATCCACTGGAACCAAGGGCCAGCGAAGGGGCAGGGATCGATGTCCCTGTCTCCCCGATACGTGAAGACACGAGGAACTCGATCCCAGTAGTGAATGCCCTTGCCGGCGAGCGCGCATCGGCTCTCGACCCCGCTGACGGGGTTGGTCTGCAGTCGGTAGCGCCCGTTGCACTGCCTTTGCCCCGCGTGTTCACCACGTTCTAACCGTCGAACCTGAAAACAGCCACCTGCGTCGGCTTCGGTGAACTTGCACTCGAAGAAGATGACCGCTTCGGCGCCGCAGGCAACTGCGTCAACCTGCGTCGGCTGCCGCTCGCATAGCCGATCGGCTGTGTCCTGCCACTCGAGTTCGATACACCACGGTCCTTCCGGCGGCACACCCAGCTCTCGCGCCAATGCTCCGATGACAGCGTCGCGTTCCTCCGGCTGCGCCATCTTCAGTGTGCCGAACACGTCGATGGCAAGCGCCTGGGACGAGTGGCGACGCCACGTGTCACATTCGCCTCCGCTCGGATGCCAAGGGAAGGACTCCCAGGGCTCGACGGCCTGACGTGCGTTTGGGAAGAGGTTCTCCAGTACGCGTTCGCGCGTGGCGCTATCCATGGACCCTGGTGAGCTACGTTGTCTCCGCCAACCGCTCCTGCAACCGGCCCAGAAGTCCTGGAAGAGTCAGCCGATACTCCGACTCGTATCATGGATAGTGGTGGTGGCCTCATGCAGGATTGGGGAGTGGCCGTTACGCAACTGGGGAGAGGCGGTGAACCGGGAGACGACACTAATCCGACTCGGGCCTTGACCCAACTCAGAAGAACGTCGCTCCCGGCCCAGCCTCAAGCCCAGATCGAGCATCTTGTGGCAGACGACTGCCCCGAGACCGCTTCCCCGGGTGGCATCCCTATTGACAAGCACATTCGCATATGATAGCCTCTGATGACTATTGTTTGCGAAAGGTCACTCTGGAGGAGATATGTCCGCACAACCGACTCCCATGACCCAAGTATGGGACCGAGTGCAGCCCAGGCTCGCCGATCCTGCCGAGATCGAGCTTGCTGGCGGCCGCGGAACGGCTTACGAAGATGAGCGCGTCGTCGACTTCAGCCAGCCGTCCGGCGAGTACCTCCTGCCGACCTACACCGCCGCTTACTCCGTTCTCCAGGACGAGGCGGTGCTGGGCGACTTCGTCGGGGTGTTTGCCGGACCACACGCTCCCAGCGATGAGGAGGTGCTCTCCTTTTACACTCGCTTCGGTTCCATTCGGGATACCGAATGGCAGGAGCAGTTCGCTGAGGAGGATCGGCAGTCGTTTCCCGAGGCGACGCGGCAGGGGTTGCGGGAGCCTGTGTGGCGCGCCCGCGAGCTGGCCTCCGAGTTGGAGGTGTCGTGCCGTCTCTACTGGGGACTGGCGGATCGACGGATAGATGTCCTGCGCGGCGTGCTCGGCCTTGCCCCCGTCTCCGGCCAGCTCGTGAACATCCTCCTGCTCGGCGGCCAGGTCCACAAGGTGTGGGCAAGCGATGAGGAGCTGAGGCGCCGGGTGGGCAGCATCGGTGAATGGCAGCCCTCTGAGGGTGACCCAGGCCGTGACTTCACCGCGGAGGAATGCTTTGGGTATGGCCGGAGCCTGCTGGCCAGCGCCATCAACCGCCACGAGGCGAAAGCCTACCGGCAGTGGACCGCCAGACACGAGTTGCCGGCCCTGCCCGAGACTCGCCGGCGCAGTAAGCGGCCCAAGCCGAGGCCCGAGAATCCCATCCTGGGCGGATCCCGCGGGGTGCTCTTCCCGAGCCTGATCGTCGCCCTCTATCTGAAGCTGAGCGACGGCATCGCCGAGGGCCGGCTGCTGCGGCCCTGCCAGGGGTGTGGTCGCTACTTTCATCCCGATCGCACCGATCAGGCCTATTGCAAGGTGCGATGCTCCAATGCTTACCGCCGACGGCAATCCCCCCACCAGCAGGACAGGATCGATGCCCGGTGACCGGACGTCAGAGAGCGAGCGGCTGAGGCTGGCGGAGCGGCGCCGCCAGGCGCTGCATCTGCACTCGGTCCGTCAGCTCTCCATCGGCGAGATCGCGCAGGTGCTGCAGGTGTCGGCTCGCACGGTCAACCGCGATCTGAAGTCGGCACGGGCGAAGGCGAAGGAGCAACTGGAGAAACAGGCAGAGTCGGCCGAGCGGCTGAGCGACCTCGCCCATGATATCGACGCCAACTACGTCGCCGCCCAGCGGGAGGCGTGGGGCGTCTATCATGCCAGCTCCCCCAGCTCCGCCGGCCGCGTCCGGGCATTGAACACCGTTATCACCGCCACCGACAAGCGGGCCGAACACCTGCGGGCGCTGGGATTGCTGCGCCAAGTGCCCGGAAGCCTGGCGCTGGGGCTGAGTATGTTCGGCCTCACCGACCAGGAGCTGGCAGAGCAGATCAAACAACTGGAGGGGACCGATGACGACGACAACCACTGATCTGATGTCTCTCAAGCTGCTGCAAGCCTTCCGGGAGGACCCGCGGCTGTTCATCGAGCAGTTCTGCTTCATCCGGGACAAGCAGCGGCACACTGTCCCGCTTCGGTTCAACTTCGCCCAGGCCGACTACTACCAGTACCGGACCAGGCGCGACATGATCCTGAAGCCAAGGCAGATGGGCTTCACCACCGGTGTGTGCGGGCTGTTCTTCGCCGATACATTGCTGCACCACAACACCCATTCGGTGATTGTCGCCCACAACACCGAGTCAGCCCAGACCATCTTCGAGATCGTCGCCTTCATGTGGAAGCACGTGCCCAAGTGGTGGCATGAGCACCATCCCCCGGGCCGCGCCAATGCCGGGGAGCTCTACTGGCCCAGCCTGGAAAGCCGGTTCTATGTCGGCACCGCCGGGAGCCTGAACTTCGGCCGGGGCCAGACCATCAACAACCTCCTCTGCTCGGAGATAGCCCACTGGCGCAAGGCGCAGGAGGCGCTTACTGCCCTTCTTGCCGCGGTGCCGGATGCCGGCCGTATCGTGCTGGAGTCAACACCCAATGGCGTGGGCACCGTCTTCTATGACATGTGGCAGCAGGCGATGCGCGACGAAGGACGGTTCGCCGCTCACTTCTACCTCTGGTGGGAGGACCCAGGCTACCGGCTGCCTGGGCCGCCGCTGGGGGAGCTGAGTCTGGAGGAGCGCGACCTGCGCGCCCGCCACAAGCTCGATGACGACCAGCTGCGATGGCGCCGGGAGAAGATGCGGGAGTTGAGGGAGAAGTTCAAGCAAGAGTTCGCCGAAGACAGCCAGAGCTGCTTCCTCGCCAACGGCGCCTGCTGCTTCTCCACCGACGCGCTGATGCAGCAGCGGGCTCGCGCCGTCCAACAGCGCCCCAGGCAGATCGAGACACCGATCCCCTACTTCCGTTACTGCTATGGCAAAAAGGAAGAGGGCCTGGCGAACCCGTTGCCCGGCCGGCTCACCATCTGGCGGGAGCGGGACCCCGAGCATGGCTATGTGATCGGGGCCGATGTCGCCTCCGGGCTGGAGTCGGGGAACTGCTCCGCCGCGGTGGTGCTGGACTGGAACACCAAGGAGCAGGTGGCCGAGCTGCACGGCCGCTGGCGGCCCGATGTCTTTGCCCGGCTGCTGTCCGGGCTTGCCGCCATCTACGGCCAGCCCAAGCTGGCGGTGGAGAGCAACAATCACGGCCTCACCGCACTGCATGTGCTGCGCCACGAGCTTCACTATCCCTGGCTCTACCACCACGTGGATCGGCTCCGGCCGGACAAGCCGGAGCTGGGCTGGCCCACCAACTCCCGCACCAAGCCGACAATGATCGACCAGTTCGCCGCCGCCATCGCCGAGGGCAGGATCGTCATGCGCTCCCCCTGGCTGATCGACGAATGCCTAACCTTCGTCGACAGGGACGGGCACCTCGGGGCAGAGGAAGGCAAGCTCGATGACCTGGTCATCGCCGCCGCCATCGCCTGGTCGGTGGCCCAGCGGCCGATGGCCCGCGGCTTCGCCGCCAAACCCCCGGGATGGTAGGAGAGACAGCATGGCGTGGCGAGGCTATCTGGCGCTGCCACCGTACTTCGGGGGGAAGAGAGAGCTCTGCCCGATCATCTTCCGCGAGCTCGCGAAGGTGCACCCCACCGCCAATTGGCCGGGACTGCGCCTGGTGGATCCTTTCCTGGGCGGTGGCGCAGTCAGCCTCTACGCCAAGGCACGGGGATTCGGGGTGGTGTGCGGCGACCTGGCCGAGCGATCGGTGGTCGTGGGCAAGGCGCTGATCGAGAACGACTCCACGATGATCGGCGAAGCCGATCTGCTGCGGCTGTTCGTGCCTTCCCACGGAAACCGCCATCAGATCGAGCAGACCTACGTACCGGACAGCTTCACCCCGGAGGCGGCGCGCTTTCTCGACAATGCCTTTGCGGTTGCAGACGAGGTGGGTGACTCCATCAAGCGGGATCTCCTTCGCCTGCTGCTGGTAAAGTACGTCTTCTCGCTTCGGCCCCACGCCCAGTTTCGCGCGCCCAATGCCTTCAACCGGCCCTTTGCCGAGGGCCGCTTCGATGACATCAAGGACACCTACCGCCATGCCCTCGCCGCCAATGCCGAACATCCCCTGCCCGCGCTGCGGCGCATCGCGAAGTCAGTCAACTCAGGCATCACACGGGGCGCGCAACGGTGTTCCGCGGTGAAGGCCGATGCGCGCGAGACCATTCGCCAAGGTCGAGGGGCCGACATCCTCTACCTCGATCCGCCCTACGCGGGCACGCTGGCCTACGAAGAGGAGTACCGGATCCTGGACGAGCTGCTGGGTGAGAGCCATGAGGCGAATGCGTTCTCGGCCAAGGATGGTCTGGCCGAGCTCGTCCAGTTGCTGAGCGTCTGCGGCGACTATCCGCTGTGGGTGATCTCCTATGGCAACGCGGTGGCAGGGCTCGATGAGGTGAGGGAGGCGGTGGGGCAGTTTCGGCCGGTGCGGGCGATGGAGATCGCCTACCAGCATCTGGGGTCGATCGCCTCCCAACAGAAGAAGGCGGAAAACCGGGAACTGCTGCTTCTCGCCGGGGAAGGGGTGTGCTGATGGAGATGATACGTAGGGAACTCATCCATCCCAACGACTGGAACGTCAACGCCTTCGACGAGGCCCATTACCCCAAACTGGTGGAGAGCATCCGAAGCAAGGGCTTCATGGAGCCGCTGAAAGTGACTGCCGATCCCGATCGGCCGGGGCACTACCTGTTGATCGACGGCTATCATCGCTGGAAGGCGGCGGGAGAGCTGGGCGTCGAGGAGCTTCCCTGTGAGATATGGGAGGTAAGCCCCGAGGAGGCGAAGCTGCGGGGCCTGCAACTGAACTACCTTCGGGGCCAACCTGTGCCTGACCGGCTGGCCTCACTGGTGCATGATCTGAACCGGGAGATGACGCTGGAGGATCTGGCATCAATGCTCCCCTGGTCGCAGGCGCAACTGCGGGACAGCCTGGAGCTGCTCAAGCTGCCGGCCGATCTCAGCCGGAGGCTGGAGGAGCAGGTGGCAGCCCACTCCGCCCAGGCCCCCATCCCGGTGACGGTGGTCATGCTTCCTATGGAGCACGAGGCCTTCGAAGATGCCATGGCACGGGCGAGAGGTGAGCTGGGAAAGGGGGCGCGTCGGGGCGAGCTCTGGGCGCATGTCTGCAGGGGTTACCTGCGGCAGGTCGATCAGATGCCCGAACCTGCTGGCGGGAGCGTGTCGGAGAGTCCGAGCGCCACTCAGGCTACGGATAGCGAGCCGGTCGGAGTCCTGCTGCGGCCGCTGGGCGAGTAGCCAGGCAGACAGTCGCACCGTTCTGGCCGATCGCCGCCTGCCGCTACCCCTTCGCAGGCAGTTCAGTCGCTCGCGCCAACGCCTCCGTCACCCTCAGCACCGAACAGGACGTTGGCTGCTGGGCGTCCAGCAGATGGCGGTCACCAGTCACCAGCCAGTCGACGCGAGCGGCTTTCGCAGCGGCGATGACCGCTGCATCAGACGGATCTGCAGGAAAGGGCACGGATGTCAGTTCTTCATCGGGCACGACGAGGGTCTGACCAGCATAGCTCTCGACGAGATCCTCCACCGGCAGGCCCGTCCTGGCTACCGCCGCTGCCAGCTTTCGGTAGGCGAGCGTAGCCGCCAGCTCACGCAGCAGGGGCCTGGAGGTCCAGAGCTCGAACGGCGGGGCAGACAGGGTGCGCAAGAGACGCCGCGGCGGGCCCGGAAACAGCAACGCCGAGACGACAACATTGGTATCCAGCAGGACTCTCATCGCTGGGACGCACGGACCTCGTGCACCAGCGCCACGATCTCATCCAGCGACATGGTCTCGCCCACCGGCATGCGATCGAACTCATCCAGCAGCGCCGTGAGCGACCGCTCCGCGCGCTCAGGGATGAGTACCTCAACCTCGGTGTTCGCGGGGATGTCGACCTTCTCCTCAAGGACGACAGCCGAACCATCGTATCGGCCCTTCACTCTCTTCATAGTCAGTCTCCTGCCGATCCTGGCGGATTGATCGTCACTGGAACTCATGTGCCATTATAGCGCAGATCGCACCTCGTGTGACCCGCAATCTCGTCGCGAACACCTGGTGTCAATCGCGATATGAAAATGTACCAAATATCGCGGTGTGAATATGTACCACCCACGGCCGTCGCCGTTAGTTGTGTGGCATCACCTCCTGTGCTGCGAGTTTATCCTTCAGCCGGTAGCTGTTGC
>Ga0315275_10001843_pt1 | contig 18944 bp, 10 predicted proteins | sample YL17G03_0_MG_FD_205557 | JGI IMG/M metagenome (GOLD analysis project Ga0315275, IMG submission 205557) | Sediment microbial communities from Yellowstone Lake, YNP, Wyoming, USA - YL17G03_0 | ecosystem: Environmental > Aquatic > Freshwater > Lake > Sediment | place: USA: Wyoming | collected...
ATCCCCCGATGGAGATGTTCCACCTATCCTCCTTCACTCCAAAAAGATCATAGAGCGCAAAGAGATACATCCCGCCGGCCCACATGAACGATGGCTTGTCGATGCTGCCGTAGGCGCTTGAAGCGGGGTCGGCAAAACGATATTCATACATGGCCGGAACCCCCATCGGACTTCGGGCTACTCCTTCAACGGTCATGACGGACCGGAGGAACGCCAGGCTTTCGGAATCTCTTCCCACACTCTGCAGCGCCACCGAGAACCAGGCATTCGCATGGGGCCACACACCTCCGTTGATATAAGTGTAAGGATCCCCGGCTTCATTCCCCTCAAACTGGAATCGGGTCCTCAGGGAATCGGTGTTGAAATCCGTCGGTGCCACGGTTCTGACGCCGATCCGCGGATCAAGGAGCTCCCGTTCCGCTGTACGCACAAGCCGCTTCGACTGCTCTGCATTGAGCAGATCAAAGACAACTGCCAGGAGCGAACCCATATAATAGTGACAATCCTTTTCACTCCCATTGTAGTTCAGCAAATACCCTGCCTGATCATCCCAGAGTTTCTGAACCAGGGCATCCTGCATACGCTGCGCAAGAGCCTCATACGCCGGAAGTTTCTGTTGATTTCTCTTCAGCAGGACGCTGGTGACAATGTAGTCTCGAAGCGCCCGCACCATCAGAATGGTCATATACGACCTGGGGCCCTCCCATCTGCCGATGTCCCACCAATCAGGGCGGAAAGCGTAGATCAGATCATCATCCTTCTTCTGCCGGAGCAGCTCATGAATGCTCTTGGTCAGCAGAGGGTAGAGCTTCCCGCCGAGGAGTGTGTCGAGAGAATGTCTGAGATAGGAAGCGCTGACGATGACGAACCAGGCGTGATTCCAATTGTCGGGCGTGCAGAGCTCGGTGGCATACGAGCTGTCCTTCCAGTAGTACGCATGCACGAGGACCGAATCCCGGGATCGCTTCAGCAGATAGGTGAGATCACGCCGAACACGCTCAGTGTCGAACCGCGCGGCGCCCAGGTCGGTCAACAGCAGATCATGCGTGAAGAAGAAGTTGTATTCTGCCGGGCACGGCATCGGGACAACGTCGCCGTCGATGTAATGTGCATTTGTCGCGAGGATCCCACGCGCCCATGCCGCCGATCTGTCGACATCCGGAAGGCCTGTCCGGGTGATCGCAGCGCGGAAGGCCGCACGGCGAACCGTCGAGTCGTACGCGGCCACGCCGTGCTTCCATACAAGCGGGAGCCGCGGGACGAGAGTCTCCCTTTCCTGTTCTCCCACCGAGCTGATGAGTTGAATGACGACCAGAGAATCCCCGGGATGTACCGTTGTACGGTAGAGGAATGCCGCAACAGCCACGGGATTGAGTCCCATCCCGCCCCCGCTTACTGAATCGAACACTGACGGGGACGAAATCCAGCGCGATGTTCCGCTGTCGCTGACACTGAGCCCCCGCCCGTCGGCGGTCCAGGCGGACGGAAGCGCGCCGCAGTTCTGGACAGTGATCGCCGCCCCGCCTGTTTCCCGCCCGCGAAAGGATGCCGTGACGGAACGGATGTCCCCCGAGGCGAACGCAGAATCTACGCGTGTGTAGGTGTGGCTCGTCCTGAGAGCCAGGCGAATGTGGGAATAAATCTCGATGTGGCGACTCTGCCGCCCGGAGTTACGCAGGGACAGTCTGTAGACCATCACCGGTTCTGTTCCGCTGAATTCATACGTCATCGAACAGGAGAAACCTCCCGCCTCCCGCAAAAACACCACCCGGTGCGGGCTGATCACCGAGGCCCAGGGTTCCTTCCCGAGCCACCGTCTCTCTCCGTCATCCATCCGGATCCCGACGACCACAGGCCGGGACTCGCGCCGTTCCCAGTACCCCGTGCTCAGATCGATGCAGTTTGTGACCGGGGAGTAGAAACTGATCTTGCAGGGGAGCGGTTGACTCCCGTGAAACTCAGCGCCGACGAATGGTCCCCCGACCTCTACCTGGCCGTAGGAGCCGGAGAAAGGATACTGCTGGCTCCGGGCGGACAGACTACCCAGCGTCAGTGCCGCCAGCAACATGCGCATGATTGGTTTCATAATGGGTACGAGAGCAGGGTTGCCTCGCCTTTCCCGAGGGAAAGTGGAATCGTGCGCCGGGCTCCATCAACGTCAAACGACGCTGTCCCCTCGACCGGCTCCTCGCAAGCGGCAAATATGACCAGCCTGTCCGGCAGCCTGAATCCCAGCGTGAAGATGCGGGCATTGCTTGAAACGGAGACCTTTTCGCCTACCACCACCGGTCGTTCGCTCCTGAGCGGCAGGGAGGCATAGAGCGTGCCTTCATAGAGAAGAGCATCAACGCTCTTCCCCTGGTACATGAGATTCTTCACGGCGATCCAGTTCCAGCCGCGGGGCAGCGAGGGAGAGATTTCGAGCGCATCCGTCGAGACATCGACACCGAGCAAACCTTCAACGGCAAGCCAGAGGTATGTCGGGGGAGTCCAGGGGCTCAGCGTCATCCCCCGGCTGTGAAACGTCGTCCCGTGGATCCGCTCCGGAAACTCACCCGGGACAGCGTTGCCAAACTCCACGGGGTTCTTCACTTCAAGGAGCCGCGCGATGTTCTCCAGAGCCTCCCGCACTCTTTCGGGGTTCTCCTTCCTGATGCAGTAGGCAATCCAGGCCATGAGATTCGGCCAGAGACCCCCCACGAGCTGGTATCCGGCATCGGGGTCATAGTTCTTTTCGGCGGGGCTGACCGTCCTGGAGCCGAACGGCGTCCACATGTCAGCCTCCGTAAGTCTCCCGAGTATCTTGCTGCGCACCTCCGGATCTGCAACTCCGAACAGCACAGGGAACACCAGGTCCCCCGTCGTATCGTGGTGCCGCACCCCGTCGTCTCCCAGGTTGAGCAGATACATCCCCGTCTGCTCTGATCGGAGCTGAGCGTTGATCGCCTGCCGAAGGTCGAGGGCAGCATTGCCGTAGAGATCCGCTTCATCCTTCCTGCCGAGCTCCGCGGCGACCATCCCGGTCAACGCAAGAGCGTGGGAACATTCGACATTGATCTCTGTTACCGCCCCGGTGAGATTGTAGTCATCGATGATGTTTCTCCAGCTGCAGATTCCCCAGACGTTCGTCCCGTTCGCATGGCACCTGACGAGCCCGCCCTCGGTCTGCGACATGATCCAGTCCGCGGCGCGTTTCATCAGCGGGTAGGATTCCTCCAGAAACACCCTGCCGCCGGCTGCCCGGGCGTGATGGACCAGCGCCCACACAAAGAGTGGAGTATCGTCGTTGATGTTGAGCTTGTAGTCATGCAGACACGGTGATTCTTCATCGGCGTGAATGTATTCCGTCAGCTTGCCTCCCTCATGAAATGCGTGCCGGGCTGTCAGCTCGACAAGCTTCCTGGAGAACGACGGCGTGATGAAATCCGACCCCAGCATGTACCAGGCGAGGTCGCGAATCACAACGATGTCCTGGGGAGGATCGTTCGTAAACCCGTAGCCGGTGCGGTAGAGGTGCTGGACGCGGGCCACGTTGATCTTTGCCCATGCGATGGCCCGGTTGATGCTCTGCTCCGGGGTGAATACCTGCGTACGTGAGAGCAGGCTCTCCAGCTGTTCTCTGGTCCGGGCATGGATTACGTCGACCCCCTGCGCGGCATCAAGTGCGGCGATCGCGTCTTCCATCCCTTCGGGAGAGAACGCGAGCATCCACCACCGGCGCTCTGCTCCCCCGGCCGGGAGTGTCCATCGAGAGACAAACGAGAGCTCGCGACTGTCGGAAGCAACACCCTCAAAGGGATGCGATCCCTTCAGGACTCGCGATTCGCCGGAGGTTCCTTCCGTGACGGCCTCGATCCGGGTTCCCCTGTCCGTGATCCGGACATGTTCTCCGGTCTGTTCCTCGAGGGGCTGCTTTGTGAACAATGTGGAGCGAACGGCCGGGAAAGTGATCGTGTGTTCAACAGAGACGTCTTTCGCGGAATCCCCCCTGTTCAAGGCATCGACCACAAAGACACAGATCCTGAGGTCAGCCGGCCGCATCGGAGTGGTCTCAGCGTCGGTGTAGGGCAGGAAGAAAATCTTGCTGATCTCCAGCCCGCCAATCGAGGCAATCGTCGTCTGCCCCTCAGGCATGAAGGTCGTTGTCCGGCTCTTCAGTGCTTCCCCGTCCGAGCTGAAGCGTATGTCCCAGTGTCCAACCACGTACCGATTGTCCGTCGAACTCCAGAGCCCATCGAGATTGGTCTCCCGGTCGAGTCTCGCAAATGCGAACATGTTCCCGAGGCTTGATCCGGCGGAGAGCGCTTCACAGGGATAGACGAGGGAAGGAATTCGCACGGACGTCCTCACGGAAACGACTGCCAGCGTTGATCGATCGTCGGGACCGCGACGCGTGGGAATGTCCCTCCGGGCTTATAGACGACCACATCAATGGCCCCGCGTTCAGACGGGGCACGTGTCGCGAGATCGTCAAGGAGAGGTTCATTGATAGACACCGATGTCTCCCGTTGAAGTCGCTGAAGCATGCGGAAGAGGACGCGATCCTCCTCCGCGCGGAGCATCGTGATCCGGAGCCCGCCCGCAACTTCATCGAAGCTTTTGATCTTCCCTTGAGCATCGATGGATCGGCCCTTGACCCTCTCATACTCAGCCTTGAGGGCACTGTCGCTCACCGAAACAGACTTCAGAGCAGAGGCCCGTCCCGCGAGATAGAGGAGTTTGGTGGACCATTTCTCCGTGTCACGGGAAACCGTCGGGAGACGGTTGAACCCGCGCTCGTAGGCCTCCCTGCTCAGGAGTCTGTCCTGCACCATTTTCCATACTGATCGTTTGACGCTCGAGTTGAATGCAGCGAGAGAGCTTGTATTGAACTGAAACTGGCGGATGTCATACCACCGTGCATAATCACGGACGGTGAGGCTCCCGGACCCGTATGTCGCGAGCGTTTTCTTCAGAAAGCGGCCCGACGTGCCGATCGGCATGGGTCCCGCTTCGGTCATGAACGTCGCCGGTATTTCCCAGGTGAGCCTTGTTTCGCGGGAGAGACCTTTTTCGGCGATATAGGCGAGCAGGATGTTGAACCCATCCGCCTTGATGACGGGATTTGCCGCCAGCATGGTGTGCTTCACGTACTCGCCGGCCAGCGCATCCGCCTTCACCGTCTTCATGACGACCGTCGCCTCTTCTTTCAAGGCAGCGGATCCGGATTCCGTCTGGAGCGGATTCTGCCAGAGCTGGTCAATTCTGACGATATAGAAACCATCGGGACCGGCGAACACGTCCGAGACCTCCAGGACGCGCAGACCCTTGATCCGGTCTGCGAAGGTTGGACTGTCCCGCCGGAGTTTGAGTACTGTCGTTTCGAGGCTCCGATCGCCGGGGGCATCCATCGAATCCGTAGATTCAAGAAAGAGAGAGTCGAAGGAAACACCTGAACGGAGACGTCGTTCAACCTCCTCCGCCCGGTCTTCTTCCCTTCGATAGATCCAGCGGAGCCGGATGTTCCAGCGGGCCATCTGCACGGCGGTATCGATCTCGCCTTCCGAGAGACTCACCTTCTGCAAGATTTCGCGTTTGTAGAGCTCATCGACGGCAAGGTCTTCTTCCAGCGCCTGGACCCGCTCACGGACGAAGAGCGTGGTATCGAGGCGGAGGCGCTTTGCTTCCTGCGCGAGGAGCATTTCGAAGGTCATGAACTTCAAGTACCGGTGGAAGGGATCCTTGCCGCGTCTTGGAAACGCAGGGCCAAATTCGTAGTTCTCCACAACGTCCCCGACCGTGATGCGTTGTCCCCCCACCCGGGCAATGGTCGCAGTATCCCGAGCGCTCGCTGAGGACAGCTGAAGGAGGAGTCCGAGGACCAGCCCGGGGATCATGGTCAGCCTTTCAACCCGGAGGAAGCCATCCCTTCGATGAAGTAGCGTTGGAAGAAGGAATACGCGGCGATGACGGGGAGCGCGAGGAGTGTCGCCGCGGCAAGGATGAAGCCGAGCTGGGACTCCGCTTCTCCCCCGATCGAGTAGAGCGTCACGAGCTGCGGCATCGTCATCAATGTGCGCTCACGGATCACCATCAGGGGCCACAGCACTTCATTCCAGTTCGTCATGAACGTGAGAATCGCCACTGTGATGATCACGGGCCGGGACATCGGCCAGACGATACGGAAGAGAATCGTCAGCTCTGAGCACCCGTCGAGTCGCGCGGCGTCGATGAGGGCCTGAGGGATGGCAAGGAAGAACTGCCGGAAGAGGATGATGCTGAAGGCGCTCATCAGCGTGGGCGCGATCAGCGCGAGATAGGTGTCTGTCCATCCCAGGAGGACCATCAGCGTGTACTGCGGAATCAGCACGATCTGGAACGGGATCATCATCGTGAAGAGGATCAGCGCGAAGAGGAGCTTGTTGCCGGGGAAACGCAGCCGTGCAAGCGCATACCCGACCATGGAGCCGAAGACGACGACGGAAAGTGTCGAGGAGAGCGAGACGAAGATGCTGTTCAGAAACGCCCGTCCGATCGGTATCTTCTGGAAGACCTGATGGTAGCTCTCCAGGCTCATCGTGTTGGACCAGAGGGTGAGCCGGGGGATCTCGAGTTCGGGCTTGAGCGAGCCCGCCAGCATCCAGAGGAACGGATAGACGAACACCACCGCCACGATCAGAAGGACGGCGTATTTGGCAAGCAGTTTCATTCGCCGGCCTCACTTCCCAGAACCTTCCGCTGCAGGAGCACGACGCCGAAGATCAGCAGCGCGTACACCACGCCGAGGGTTGCGGCATACCCCATATGATTGAAATAGAACGCCTGATTGTAGATATAGAGCATCCCGGAAAGCGTGCTCTGCATCGGCCCGCCCCCGGTGAGGACGTACGGCTCAATGAACAGTGAGAAACCGCCGATCGTCGAGAGCACGACCACGACGAGCGTTGCCGGGCTGAGCTGGGGTAGTGTGATATGAAGGAATTGCCGGCCGGGACCGGCGCCGTCGATGCTTGCAGCCTCGTACAGCTCCCGGTTGATGTTCTGCAGCCCGGCCAGGAAGAGAACGATGTAGATGCCGACGTTCTTCCATGTCGCCATCAGGGCGATCGAAGGCATTGCCAGCGTCCTGTCGATCAGCCAGGGGAGCCCGGAAAGTCCGAGTCCGCGGAGAATCGTGTTGAGCACCCCGTAGTCATAGGAGTAGAGCTGCTGCCAGAGCAGTGTCACAGCGACCCCGGAGACCACGACAGGAAGAAAATACACCGCCCGGAAGAACCCTCTCCCCCGTATGCGCGCATTCAGCAAAAGGGCCAGGCAAAGTGCAATCACGATCTGGAGGGGAATATGAATACTCAGAAAGATGAGCGTGTTGACAATCGATCGGAAGAACTGGGGGTCCTGGAGCAGCCGTACGAAATTCTTCAGCCCGACCCATTCCATCGGGGAAACGACATTCCATCGATGAAAGACGAGGATGAGCGAGAAGAGGAGCGGGTAGGCGACAAAGGCGACGAAAAAGAGAACATACGGGAGCACAAGCCAGTAGCTTCCCTTGTCGCGCCCCTTCAGGCGCAGGGCGGTAATGGTCCAGGTCTTCACCGGTTCCACTCCAGTATTGCGCGCGTATGGCGGGCCGCCTCCGCGATGGATTCCTCGGGGGACATTGAGCCGAAGACAGCGCTCGCTTCATACATCTGGGAGATTGCGTCGAGGATTTCCTTCAGGTCGGGGACCGGGTCGACGCCTCTGGTGAACGGAGCCTGCCGGGCAAAGGCAACCATTTCTGGCTTCTTTTGAAAATAGTCAGCGAAGAGCGGATTCGTCAGGATGTCGCCCCGTACGGGGATCTGGTCACAGAGTTCCAGCAGAAGTAGATCATGCGCGGCCTCGATCAGGAACTTCACAAATTCCCAGGCCTCCCGCGGATGGCGGGTGGTGGAGAATATGGAGATGTTCTTGAAATCTCCGTAGCTGTACACCGGAGCCCTGGTTGAATCCGGGACGGGAAGAGGGGCGATCCCGAACCTCATGTGAGGGGCAAATTTATGGATTGCCGCCACCTCCCAGGGACCGGCGAAGTGCGTCGCTTTCTTCTCCAGCAGGAACACGTCCCCTCCCCCCGTCACCGTGCGCGGGAAGAGTTTCCTGCTGTAGCATTCGTGAAAGAACGCCATCACTCCGGCGGCAGCGGAATTGTTGAAATCCACTTCGCCTCGCGCGAAGAGGGTCCTTCCCCCCGATGCCGCAATATAGAAGGGATAGAAATCGAAGAGCCTCTGCCACCAGATCGGTCTGATATCGCGCTCCCCCATCCAGATGTCGTTCTGGCCATCGCCGCTGGTATCGCGGGAGACCTTTGCGCCCGCGCTCAGGTACTCGGCGTAGGTCCGCGGAACGCCCCGGACACCGGCTTCCTCGAGCAGGCGGATGTTGTAGAACATCATCACGGGGTTTGTCTTCCATGGCATCTGGTGGAAATGGCCGTCAGGACTCCGAAAACCATCCAGGAGCTCATGCGGGATTCTCGCGCCGGCTGCGGAGTCGAAATCGGGAAATGCGTCGAGCTGCACCAGCCCCCCCGCCTGCGTGTACTCATGGAGGGCGCCGGGCCAGATATTGGAGCAGACATCGGGCGTGGTTTTGCCGGCGATCGCGGCAAGCAGCACTTCTTCCGTGGACTGGCTGACGGGGATCGGCTGCATCTTCACCAGGATGTCGGGATGGAGCCGGTTCCACCTCTTCACGAGCGTATCGGCAAGCTGCACTTCCTGGGGATTGGGCGCGGGCCAGTAGGTAAGTTCTACACGCGCTCTGGATGAATGGGGGGTGTCATCCCGGGAGGAGCACCCGGGAAGGGCGAGGATGAGGACCACACAGGAAATGTGACACACGCTCCGGCATCGCATGGCTTAGAAGATTAGTCCAACCGCGAAGACGTGAACTGCATTCAGCCTTCCATAGCTCGAGTACGCATAGTCGAACCGGGCTTTCATGGTTTCGCCGAACAGAGGAGCGAGCACGCCCGCCCCGAAGGAAAGCCCTCCTTCACCGTCAATAAGGAACAGCGACTGGTACCCTCCGCGCAGGAAAAGGATCCGCCGGAAGCCATACTCGGCCCCGACGTTGATGCTTTCGTGATTGTCCGAAGGATGGAGCGCATCAATGGCAAGCGTGAGGAGGTGGTCGTCCGACTTGATCACATCCGCCGCAATGCCAATCTGGAAGTTCATCGGGAGATCCCAGCTGTCCATCTCGATGTTCTCAGGAATACGCTGGTTGCTGCCGTACACTGTGGGGTCCACCGGATGGAAGGTCCGCGTGTCGCTGCCTGCGAGCTGCATCTCCGTGCCGAAGTTCGTGATGGACGCGCCGATCCGGAGCCCGTTCAGGAAGTTCGTGGTGAACAGGGTTCCGACGTCCACCGCAAATGCCTGGGACTTCATATGCCAGATGTGCTCATCGATGTATTTCGCCGTGAAACCGATTGCGAACCAGTCCGACAGCGTCCGTGCATAGTGGAGGCCGATGGCGTAGCTCCCCGCCCCGAATTGCTCTCCGGTCCCCTCCGGTCGATCCACGGTGCGTACCGGCTGATCGTCCATCGAGAGCTGCGTGAAACTAAGGCCGAGGGAGCCGAAGTCGCTGAGCGGAATGCCGATAGCGGCATAGTCGAAACGCATATCGGCGATCCAGTACGCGTGATTGAAGATCGCCTCCGCTGAGAGAAGGCGGGCGAGGCCTGCGGGATTCCAGTACAGGCTCGTGATGTCATCCGCGGTCCCGACAAACGCGTTTCCCATGGCCATCGCCCTGGCGCCGACGGGGATCTCGAGGAACGGCGCCGCCGTTGTGCCAACCTTGGAGACATTTTCTTCCGACCGTGCAGGGACAACCATCCCCCCGCCGACGGCCAGAGCCAGACAAAGCACGAGAATGCGATTCACGGCTTCTCCTGCAGAAAGAGTTATTTAATGACTGCGAACTTTCCGATCTTTTCACCGATGCCCGGGGCATCGACGTGGAAGACATAGACTCCATAGGCCAGGTCCATGCCGTCCTTGGTCACCAGGTCCCAGGACTCCTGACCATTCGAGAGCTGAGTTTCGTGGCTGATGGTCTGAACGAGATTGCCGCGGACAGTGTAGACCCTGATCGTGCACTGTGCGGGGAGATTGATGAAAAAGATCCTCCGTTCTCCGCGCCCCGCCTTGTACGGGTTCGGCGGCTCCCATGACGCGGCGCCGACATAGGGGTTGGGAACCACGGCGATCTTGTCAAGATCCGAGGCAGCGCTGTCCGCATCCACCGACGCCCGCTGGACCTTGAACTGGAATTGTTCCCCCGTGCGGAACGGCTTTGTGGTTTTGACGGCAAGCGTGTCTCCCGCCGCCGGGAATATCGGCGGGAGAGCGGCGGAATCGACAGCCTGCCGGAATCCCCACGCCGTTCGGTAGTTCCCCGCCACCGCCGGTTTCCCCACACTGTCCCCCATGAGAATCACAACGCGGTCACCGGGCGTGAACGCCGCGTTCTTGTCCTTATCGTAGAAGAGGAACTGCATCCTGAAGTTGTCGGTCAGATTCCAAATCCTGAAATTCGTGGGCGTCGCGGGCGGACATCCGAAGAAAAGCCCGGTGGTCGACGTGTCGATGATGTGGTCCGCAAACTGCATTTCAAAATCCGACGGGTACGGGACGTTGCTGGTCAGGAAGGCCGAATCAAGGGCCACCGGCGTGAGGGTGTTCGCTTTTGAGCCCTCGGTCCACCCCGTCCTCGCGGTGATCACATTCACCGTCGAGTCGTTGAAAACATACACGATCATCCCGTCTGCAATCACGAGTTCCTGCCCGACAATCGTGACAGGCTTCTTCTCCACGAACACACGGCCGTTTGACTGATCGGTGAACGTGGCAAGGGGGATGGGACCGTTCTGGAATATCGCAGGGTTTTCGAACTCAAGACGGTAGATTTGCCCGGATCGGAGCGAGTCCGGATTCAGAACCACCATGGAGATGGTTCCGCTCCCCGGCCCCGCATGGAGAATCTGGCCGTCGACACCGGGTGATACGTATCCCGCGGCAGGCGCAGAGGGAACCATGACGGCGGTGTTCACATCGGTCTTGACATTCCCGTTGATATCCACTGCCACGATGCTCGTGCATTCGGAGGGAGCGATGCCGTCTGTATTCCCGTCGGCAGTGACCGTGACAAAACCCCTGTCATACGATACGACGGCGTAGTAGTATGTCTGCCCGTTCTTCAGATCTTTGTCGACATAGACGTGCCGGAGCCCCGTGTCATTGCCCACGTCGAACTTCACGCCGTTGACATCGATCGGATGGAGTCCTTTGATGCCGTTCTTGAGGTCGAACTCCGCAATCGGTTTGCGGTATGTCGATTTGCCGTATGCGTCGGTAATGGTCATGACTTCAAGGAAATTGGCATCCGTTGCCCGGTAGATCCGGTATCCTTCGAAATCATATTCCTGAAGGAACGGATCGAAGCTCTGCTCGGCAAGATCGTCCCAGTAGAGCGTCACACTCTGGTCCCCAGGGACGGCGGTGACACGGGGTTTGTCCGGAGGTTTGGCAAACCGATAGTTGGCGTTGTAGATCTGCTGCACGGCCTTTTTACGTCTGACCAGATCGTCCCGATCGTTGCCAAACAAGAGGGCCATGGAGAACCTCTCCGTCTCAAGCTGCTTCAGCGGGAAGAGGTTTCCGGGGAACCCCGGCTCAGGGCGGGCTCCCGAGGAGAAAAACATTCCGAGATTGACATCCTTGAGTTGTTGCACGGCGCTGGTGTCTGTGGGCGTCGTCAGAGCGTCCCAGTTCTGCTCGTCTTTGGTCAGCTCATAGAAATGCACAGGGAAGATGCTGAACCCCGTCAAACCGATCTGGTCGGATTCATCCTTGTCCAGGACTCCGAAATTCGGTTCTCCTTGCTCGGGTTTTCCGTCTCCCTGGGACCCGTCCGGATCGGGTCCTGGGTATGCGGCCTCAAACGGAGCGAGGCCGTCGGTTCCGACATCGTCGTTGAGCGGCTCACCGGGGTCCCAGACGCCGTTTTCGTTGACGTCGGTGAAGGGATGCCAGTTCAGGTTCTCATCCCCCGTCCACCATGAGCCGATGCGGACGGCGGGAATGTCCTCCACTTTGTTGTAGTTGTAGAACGTGAGGAAGTCCGCCATGTTGTAGTGCGACTGGATATAGGCGATGATATTGGCCGAGCCGGTGATATTGATGCCGGCATCGTTCGTCCGCAACTCGTCGACGACGCCGTCCTGATCATCGTCGATCCCGTTCACGGCAATGCCGGGGCTTTCGAGGAACGCATAGCCGGCCACCCCGACGGGTGACCAGCGGCCCGGAGAGCCTATCCCGTCCCCGTCATACGCCCAGGCGATGTCGAGTTGTTTGTCAAAGAGCCCGCGGTCGTCGCTCGAGTCATCCGTCCCGCCGATTCCCCAGTCGACATACTGTGCGAAGACAGTCTTCGTGTAGTCCTGCTTCGATATGTTCGTGATCTCATAGTACCAGAAGATCACATCCGCCGCGAGGACCTGCGACCACTGGAACCCGCGGACTGCGACCTGAAGGCCAAGCCCGCCGCGCGACCGGTCGGCCGGATCAGGCCAGTACCGGTATTGTTTGTCCTGCGCGTCGTCCATCCTGTAATAGGTCTCCAGATCGGCATTCAGAATGCCCCTGCCGAAGTAGCCGTTCCAGAGTCCATCCCACTCGTGGGAGCGGTCCGGCCAGGTTGAGGGCCATGTGTTCGGCGCATTGCTCAGGGCAGGCGGGGACTTCGGATCCGGATTGGCATAACCAGGAAGAGGATTCCATCCCCAGGGGGTGCCTGTGACGGGATCCTTCCGAATGAACTCGCGGTAGTTCGTCTCGAGGGGATGAATCGTATTCCCGGCGGAATCCTTCGTCTCCGCCTGGACAATCACCGCCACGCCGTCAATATAGGAATGCCCTGTTCCCTTCGGCCATTCACCCGAAGGTTGGTCCGGCCAGTGGGCAACTTCACCCTGGTTAAGGAAAATGGTACGGACCATATTCCCGTCCATGATCCCTTTCTTGGTGTAGTTGACGTTTCCCTGGTTGGGATCGATGAACTTCTGCGCCGAAAGGGGTGCGGGACTGATCGCCAGCAGCATGGCACATGCCGCAGCGACCGTGGCCCATCCCCCGACGATTCTGCATGCGAGCTTCATGTCATCCTCAGAACGTGAAACCTGCGCCGATGACCACCTGCCTCGGAGCCGAGTAGAAGTCAGGTCTGGTGTAGTACTCTTCGGTCGTGTTGATGCCGCGCGGTTCGGCCGCATACTGCTGTTCAAGGCTCGAGGTTGCGCGTCCTGTATCCGTAAAGACCTCGAGTTCGTTTTTCGTATCAAACAGATTGTACACCTTCAGGAATATGTTCAGCTGGTATTCCGCGAAAGGGAAATACTTCGTCGCGTACAGATCGACGGTGTTGATCATGGGTTTGTTCTCACTGTTGAGCAACCCCGTGCGCTGGTTCTGATACGCAGGAGTATAGGGAAGCCCGGAGCCGAAACGGCAGATAGCCGTCACCGTGTAGTCCCTGTAATCCCCGAGGGTGGCGCTGACGTTCAACGAGTGGCGCCTGTCCCAGTCGAGCGGCGCAAGCTGTTTCTGGCTCTGGATCGGTGGAACGGTCTGGTTGTCGAGGAAGACGGAGTTCGGGTCTGATGCGTTCCCCTGCGCAACCTGGAAGGTGTAGTCCAGTGTCGCAGAGAAGCCGCGCGTGTGGCGTTTCTCGAAGGAGATCGTGAATCCCCGTGAGTTGCCGTAGTCCCGGTTCACGTATTGCGAGTATCTGGTCCCGTTCCCGATGTCGTAGACTTCCGTCCCGATGAGGTTGCGCATGTCCTTGTAGAAGAGGGTGACGTCCAGCTTGAAGTCATCACTCATCTGTTGCTGCAGGCCAAGCTCGTAGGCAACGGTCCGCGTCGACTTGAGGCCCGGATTGCCAACCTGGAAACTCTCGGAAATATTGATGTTGTATGCCGGATTGAGGAATATCAGGTCGAACTGCGGAACCTGGAAGAAATGTCCGTAGGAAACGTGAAGGACCCCGCGTTCCGTGATCGGATAGGCAAGTCCGATGCGGGGACTGAGCTGTGATTCCGCCCCCGCCGGGGTCAGGACCGGCGTCTGTCCAAGCCGGAGCTGGTCGACGAGAACATCTCCTTTGGAGTTGAAATAGTCATAGCGGGCACCCAGGTTCACGATCAGGCGTTCGAATTCCATCTTGTCCTGAATGTAGCCGGAGTACTGGACAGGATACAACGTCGTGTGCGCAAATTGCGATGATCCGAACTCCACAGGAACCGGCTGGTAGTTCGTTTGCTGGTCGTTTCTCACGCCGAAATTGTGGATCCAGATCCGGTGCCACTTTCCCTCTGCTCCTGCCTTGATCTGATGTTCCATGTTCACTTGACTGACGAAATCCACGAGACCATCCCAGTACCGTGACTCCCTGTGGTAGTGGTTCATCTCAGCGCCGCCCGTAAGGAAGGCGGGGCCGCTGGCTGCCATTCCACGGCTGGGGTCGGGGTAGTGGGGGTCGTAGGGGTCCGCATAGACGTACGATTCGTCCCAGTTGCTGAACCAGGCTCCGTTCAGCTCGACAAACGTCGTCGGATTGAACACGCTCGTATAGCCGAAGTTCAGGAGCTTTCCGCGCGTGAAGTTGTGATAGGTGCCGTCCGGGTTGTACTTGTACGGATGGGCATAGTTCCGGTAGTCTCTCTTCTGACCGAGGAACAGGAGTTTGATCCTGTCCGTCCCGCGCACGCTCATGGAGATTTTTGCCTGGAGTGTCCCGCGCACATCGAAATTGAGAGGAACATATGCGCTGTCCCCGGTGGACTGTATGTACCACAGATTCTTGTTATTTTTGCTGAAATTCGACGAGTCTGTCGGGAGGAAAATCCTCTGCCCGTACAGGTACCCATCATTGTTGTACCAGCGGCCGGAGACGAAGAAGGTGAGCCCGGAGACAACGGGTATGGGGCCGCCGACGCTGGCCTCGATATCGTAGATCGCATTGGGACGGATATTCCCGATGTGCATAAACAGGTCCGACGAGGGGCTCATATAGTCGCCCATGTAGAACGAAAGGTCCCCGGAATAGCGATCCCCTCCCGCTTTGGTGACCTGGTTGACGACCCCGGACATTGCCTGGCCGTACTCGGCATTGAACGTCCCGCTGATGACTTCAAGTTCTTGAATAGAGTTTGTCTCGGCCGTGACCCCGGCCGCGCCGGAGTAGAGATCAGTCACGGCGATGCCGTCCACGAGGTACAGGACTTCACCGAGACGGCCTCCCCGGAAGTGCCCGTCCACGACGCCTGCCTGCAGGTTGACAAGACCCGCGACGTCCTCTACGGGATAGGCCCGGATCTGTTCCGCGCTCACTTTCGTGGATGTCGACGTGAGGTCCTTCTGGACGATGGGACGCTCGGCGATAACAACAATCTCCTCACCGAGAGCGACAGTTGATTCCGTCAGCGTGAAGTCCACGCGCGTTGTCACATCGACCTGGACCCGCACTTTTGTGATCTTCGACGAGTGGAATCCCATAAGGGATGCAGTGATGTCGTATGAGCCAGGGGGGATATTGATGATCACGAAATCCCCGTCGATGTCGGTAGTCCCTCCGATGCGGGTGCCCTCGAGGACGATATTGGCACCCACGAGAGCTTCCCTGGTTCCCGTGGCAACGACTTTCCCTGCAATTTTTCCGGTTATTCCTCCGAAGGCAATTCCGGAGATTCCCGCCGACACCAGAAGGATTGCCAGCGCCCGGGCGGCGCGGCATGGTGTGAGACATGCATGACGTCTCATGGGTCTCTTTGCTGGTTTGAGGAACAGATGTGATGAGCAGAAAGCAGCACGGGGCGCGCATTCGGTTGAATGCGCGCCCCGGTGCCATTACTTCGCTAGCAGCATCTTCCCTGTCAGGGAAACACCGGATGCCGAGAACCGGACGAAATACACGCCGCTCGGGACAACAGTACCCCGATCGTTCGTGCCGTTCCACTCTACTTTCCAGGTCCCGGGGATCTGGTCAGTATTGACAAGCGTGCGCACGCTCTGACCGAGAATGTTGAAGATCTCGATCTTCACGGAGCCCGCCGTGGGAACGTCATAACTGATAATCGTTGACGGATTGAACGGATTCGGATAGTTCCGGTGCAGACGCACCTGTGTCGGAATCCCGCTCATGTCGACGATCGGATTCTTCCCGTCCACCGACACAACGCCCGAAAGGACGTCATTCATGGTGAAGTCATCCCAGTAGGAGACGCCCGTCCACATGTGCCATGACCGTGCCCGGATCGATACCGCCTGGGCCTCGTTATTCGGCACTTCCATCACCGCCGCGTACTGCGTCCACCCGGTCGAATTGTCCTTCAACGTGAACCGGAAGTCCGCACCCGCATTTTCGTTCCATCCACCACCGTCCGCAAACATCTTCGTATGCCATGTCCATGTGTAGCCCAGCTGGCACTCAGCATTGAATACCGAGTCCCGGATGATATCCTTCGTCATCACCCACGCACTCAGTAAATACTTCTTCCCCATGCTGTTCGGCGGAATCGGAATCGTCTCTGTGAAGAACACCGCTTCTCCGTCGCCCCGACCGGGTAGTGCAACGATCTTCAACGACGAGTTCCCCGTGCGCTTCTCTTCCTGCGTCACTCCGGAGGCGCCAAAATTGCTCTGCCCGTCGTTCCCGCCGCCCGGCGATATCCAGTACTGCCATCCCTCGCCCGCGTCCACAAATCCGTTCCAGTTCTGACCGGCCCAGGCACCGGCGCGTCCGACAAAGATGAACGTGTCAAACCACACCGTCCCTGTCGCATTCGCGCCACCCTCCGCCGATATCAGCAACTTCACCGCATCCACCGGCAGGTTCACCGTCGCCACACCGTTTGTGTCCGCATACCAGTCCTTCGTCGCAACACTCTGATCCACGTCCAGCACGAACGGCACGCCGCCTATCAGTGCATCCGACGCATCATAGAACCAGTACTTGATCTGCCACTTCGCAGCATCATTCGCCGGGCTCGTGTTCACACCACTCGTCTTCACCCACGCACCCAGCTTGATGTCCACCGCGGCCGGTATCGAGGTCACCCAGTACCGAACGTTGTTCCCCGATATCCACCGCGCCATCCCTCCTGTGTTCGGCTTCACGATCTTTAACGAATGTGTCCCGCCCATCGCCTGATCCGTCGCCCACGTTACCGCCGCACCTGCGCTCGTCCCGGGCTCCGCAGTCCATAACGACGGATTGTCGGTTTCAAATCCCCCGTTGGAGACCATATTCACCAGCTGCGCCTGCGCGGGAACGCCGACCAGAGCAGCGGCAAGGAACAAAACCACCAGCGTCGTACACCACTTCATGGTACACCTCCATACTAGTGTTGAGTAACGTGTGGATTGTAATTGCAGGAGGAAAACACCTTTGTTCTCCCGCATGGCTGTCTTACGCAGCAAATCCTTCGTCTGCGTCCGGGGTCAGTGGAGCATACTTGCCCGAATGGCCCCCGGTCGATTCCCGCACGATAAGGTCGACAGGCACGTGCGCTGTAACGATTGCTTTCATCTTTGACTGAATGATCTCCACAAGATGTTGAACCGCCATCTTTCCCATTTCCTCTTTGGGGACCCGGATCGTTGTGAGCCGTGGTTCGACGTGGGAGCCCAGCTCAATGTCATCAAATCCTACGATGGCAAGGTCTTCAGGGACACGGAGTCCCTTCTGTTTTGCGTAGCGCAGGCAGCCGATCGCCATCGCGTCGTTCGCAGCGAAGACAGCGCTCACCCGGGGGATCCGGTTCAGAAGTCTCTCGGCGGCGCGATATCCATCGTCCATGCGTGTGTCTTTTTCATGGATGGAGGCCATGGATGCGTCGAATGGGATCCCGTGCGCGCTGAGGGTTTCCTTGTATGCGCGGAAACGCTCACCGATGCTCGGATGCCCGAGGTCGCCCCCGATGAAGGCGATCTTCCGGTGGCCGAGTTCGAGCAGGTGATTCGTTGCGAGCACACCGCCGGTATGGTTGTCGATCAGGATGGCCGACATCCTCGTCCGCTTCAACTGAAAGTCGACGAGGACAGCGGGCAGGCCGGCTGATTCGATATAGTGGATGAGTTTCTCGTTGATCTTCCCCGCGACGATGATCCCGTCCACGTTGCGCTCGAGCACGAACCGGGGAATGGTCTCGCGCTCGCTGAATCTCTCCGCGACCGTGGTCAGGAGAACATAGAAGTTGTGATTGCGCGCCTCGAACTCTGTTCCGAGAAAGATGCGGGTGTAGAACGGTTCGGCCTGGGAGAAGTGGTTTTCAGTGACGATGAACCCGATGTTGCCGCTCGTCTGCGAGGCCAGGCCCCGGGCTGTGCGCGTGGGATGATACCCGAGTTCGCTGACGACACGAAGAACCTTCTCCCGGGTTTCCTCGCTCACATGGCCGCGGTTGTTGATCGCCAGCGAGACGGTGGAAAGGGATATCCCCGCCTTTTTTGCCACATCTTTGATCGTCGGCCTGCGAGTCATGAAAAAGTCTCGAAGCGCTTCTGGAGAGAGATGCCGGATTCTGCAGTGGCTGGCTGCCACTTCTAGAAAACCGGAAAAATCGCTGAAAAACGAGAACTCGGAGTGGTGGTCTGCAATTGATTATCGAAGCGCTTTAATATAATTCCAGGATATCTCAAAGTCAAGTGAAATTTTGAGAGCCCCGGGCGTGGGCAGGGTATGCCCGGACCCCGTCGCCCGTGGACCGGCTGCCTCACCACTCCCGCACTGGCCGGCCGACAGACCCCGGCTTTTGTAACACAAGCGGTTTTGGCATATATTCTTTCATGCGTTTCAGGATTCCCTCAAAAGCACTGATCCTCCCCTGGTACATCCTTCGC
>Ga0315275_10001844_pt1 | contig 18932 bp, 39 predicted proteins | sample YL17G03_0_MG_FD_205557 | JGI IMG/M metagenome (GOLD analysis project Ga0315275, IMG submission 205557) | Sediment microbial communities from Yellowstone Lake, YNP, Wyoming, USA - YL17G03_0 | ecosystem: Environmental > Aquatic > Freshwater > Lake > Sediment | place: USA: Wyoming | collected...
TCGGAACTTCGACCATTTCTCCAAGCTCGTTCATTTTAATACTTGCCCCGTTTTTGATTTCGCCTTCTTTGAGCTTGCAATTATCTCTTACGAGGACACAGGCGTCATACAGCTCCTGTAATTGGACTCGTGTTACCCATGATTCCTGACATTCATCACGACCATCTTGGACGTTTTGGACGAACCAGTCGTGAATTTGGTTTGCTTTTCTCCAGTACCCGACTTGTTCGATGATGTAGCTGATCTTCTCCGTGTTGATATACGGATGTTTCTTGCCACCGAGTTTAACGGTGATCTTGTGTTGTTTTTCTGGGCCCTTATGTTCCCAGTTCTGGACGTAATGTCTCTTGCTCAAATACATGTCTAATCCCATGATTTTAAATTTTTACCAACGTTAAATTATGACTATGTGATACAAATACAATTTCTCCTATTTTATAACATGAATTTTCGTGAGTACCTTTGATCATTTCGAATTCCCAGCCACGATCATTGATATCGAGGATTTTTCCGAATTTAGGGCTAGTATCGCCTGGCCACATTTTTACTTTATCTCCTGGTCTGAAGTTTGTCATACGGCTTCGTCATTAAAAATTACATGAGTGAGGGTGAATTCTTCAACCCATTCTTTATTACAGTCCTCACAAGCCACGGGGCGTGAGGCAAAATTCCAATCAAACTCGGCGTGCTCGGCTGTTATATTAGTTGAGTTGCAAAAGGGGCAAACATTGGGGTTTTTCAGATACTCTTTTCTTAATTTATTATAATTCATGATTTCGGAGTTTTAATTATGATGTAAAGATATAATCTTTTTATGAGATATCCAAATGTTTTATGATTTTTTTTGTCTTATTATATTAGTAAGTCCGTGTGTATTACTTCTGAAATAATAATAATAATCGCTGTTGGCGTTCCACCAATTTATTAAAAGTTTGGCATCCTTCTGTGATACATGTTTCATAAATGGTTCTGCTCGGATTTTTGAGATGTCGATAATTTTCATCGGTACATTATTATAAGGTGTCCAAACTCTCTTTCCATAACATCAACGGCATGGTCGTAATCCCCACTCATCATATCTGCCACAATGGCTTTGGGATCTTGATAATCAGCTCCCCGTAGTTTATTAAGTTGCTTGGCAAGGTTTTGGGCAAACCCTATAAGATAAAACACATTTCCTTGTGTTCCCGTAAGATCAATTTCGACCTTATCTTTTTCACTAATTGATTTAATCATAATTCTTTTATTCTTGGAATTTGGTAAATAAGATCTTCTACAATGAGATTCCATGTTCCAGTTGGATCTTGTCTTTGGGCATCTTCATAACATAATCTAACCCATTCGATTTCCACATCCGTTAATGTCTGATTAATCCCTTTAGCTACTTCAATGACATCTTCTCTGTCTACTCTTGGGACGCCAAAGTACTCGTTAGCGCTTATGTAATCATCTTTTTTCATCTCTATATGTTTTAATTTATATGTAAAGATAAAAACTTTATACGAGACTGCCAAATGTTTCCCCATATATTTTAACAGATTCCAGGGCCCACTGTGAAAAAGAGTTAAACTCAATCCGCACAGGATGTTATGCGGATTGACTTGTCGAGCTCCGGGGACCCTGGAGTCCTGATCCCCCATCTTGGTGCATAAAAAAAGGTGTCATACGGACACCTTTGATTTTTGACATTCACAATCTATTCCTCTTCATCTTCGTAAATTATTCTTGCCACTTTCACCTTGACTTTATTATCTTTCACCACGATTTTTCCCCTGTCGTCTGGGCTTTCCCATTCAATCTCTCCATTAAGTAGTACATCCCACTTTGAAAAGAAATGTTCAATGAGATATTTCAACCATTCTACATAGTTATAGAACTTCTCACCGCCATCCCATTGAAGGGTTGTCCCGTCATCTACGATTTCCCATTGACACCATAGACCTGGCTGGCAGATACCTTCTTTTTTCTTTTTTGCGTTTTCTTCCCATCTCTCATTAAAATCACCAAGACCATCATATTCAACCTGGCCTGGCGGGGTATTGTAACCAATAACTGAATCATCCATAACTTGCCCCATATTTCCGTCATCTCTTGCGAAGTATTCACCCTCACGACCATAAATTACTTGGGGAACATTATATTTTATGTCTATCCCTGGATATCCATATTTACCATTATAGAGTTCCATTAATTTATCTACGTTCCTCTTCATTCGTCTGGTTGAATTAAAGAGATTTATATATGCCGTTCTTGTTTCATCAAGCGCGGGCTCAATTTGTATTGAGCCGTTAAAGTCAGTTGTGTAGCCCATAATATTTAGAAATTAATAGAGTTATAAAAAGAGATAAAAGGGACTACTATGAGCCCCTTTGTAATACAGTTCAGAATATTTAAACTGTCAGATCAATCAGCATTTTGTAAATATCCCTTTCTATTACGCCAACTCTGCCGAACATCTTGGCTTCACTATTGTCGCCTTTCTTCATTAAATGAGTGGTGTACTTAGTACATCCGTTGAATAATCCAAATAAATTATCCCCTTTTTGCGCGAGTTCAAAAGTAAGTCCTTCATTGAATGTGGTGATCTGATTCTTCTTTCTTGTAGATAGCGCGTCGCTGTCGAGTTTATCTTCAACTGCGATGTCAAATAATTTCCTTGTGATAAGTTCCCTTATCTCAGCTGTCATACGCACTTCACCCATTCTTTTGATTTCAGCAAACTGCTCCTGCTCTTCCTCCAGCATCCTGTCGATTTTAAATAGGATTTCATCAATCCTCGGTCTCATTGTAGATGAATGTCTCAATCTCGTGCCAACCTCTCTGTAAGCCGTCCACCAGCTATTCATGCAAGATATTACATTCTTGGAATTACCGAACGCCAATGAACTGATCCCTGAGAAGGAATTAAGTCCTGAAATATAACCTTCGATTCTGTCGTTTGGGAGAACAAGATCGCTTGATTTCAACTGAAACCAAACCTTCTCACCACCTTTGAATGAACCACCGCCTTTAACAGCCAAGCCCGTCTGTCCACCGATGCGGTGTAAGAGCTCAAGCAATTCGTGGTTCTGATATGCGTCATAACCTTTGGCATGAATGCCCAATACCTTATTGGTGTCGTCTCTTACCAAAGCAATCCGATTTGGCACTTCAAGTCCAGACTTGGTCTGGAGTTCTTCGGAACGAACATTCCAGTTCAATCCTGCCTTTGCCAACATTTCAATTCTCTCGTCTTCCATAATATTACATGTGTTTATTAATATGATTTACATAACAAAGATAAAACAAATTAATTTATAAAACAAATAAAATAACTTTTATTTTTAATTTATTTTCACTTGAGTCCTATGAGATGTCCGGATCGTCGTCTTCAGGATAAAGTCAATCCGCATTGGGGTTCTTATGCGGATTGACTTGTATGAATTCCAAGGACCTCCAAAAGGCCCTCTTTTATCTGGTAAATGCTCTGGAATGCCTGGTAATTGCGCCATAATATCTGGTAAACCTGGTGAATTCTGGTATTTGCTCTGGTAAATTCTGGGATCCTCTTGAGAATTCCCGGGCGACAAGTCAATCCGCACAATGCCATCTGCGGATTGAGTTTTGTCGCCGGTCTTCAGGAGTTCGTTCTTCTCTATCCAATCCCCTTTGGGCAAAAAAAAGGCGAGTATCTCTACTCGCCCATTCATTAAACTTAGATTTTGGTTATCCTAATCTTAGGAAATCTGCGATCTCTTGTTCTCTTTCGGTGTACGCACTTGATATTATTGGATACCATTCGTTAGTGTCCTCAAGCCAGAAGTAATCTACCATCAATAAATCATCGGCGGTTTCCTCATCATATCCCAAACTCACACAAATTTCGCTATGCCTCTGTCCCCAGTCACTTTTGAATTCTAAAATTTCTGTGGCGGTTGGTGTATTACTCGGTTGTTCATCTTCGCTGAGGTCATCAGTAAAATCTACCTCATTATTCATATCCTCGTCCCAGATACACATAGTATCTACGAGCTCATCGTCACCATTGGCATACACATCAACGATTAATCCTTCGTCTGTGTGGATTAAAAATACTCTCCCATTTCTACCACATTCAACCTCGATGCGGTCTGGGTCAATACTTGGAATAATTTTAAAGTAGTTCATATTATTTAGTTTTAAAGAAGTATTACAAAATTAACAATCCTTCATTGTTATACGCTGCGACTGGATTAATTTCACCTAACATACCATATTCTTGAGTTATATTTTTATACATAATATTAATATCTTCATTAATATATTTTGACATTATAGATACAAAAGCGTCATTAGATTCTTCAACCATTCCCCTTTTTACTCCCTTCACGCCCACATAGTTGCATTCAGAATACTCACTGCAAAACATCGAACTGGAGAACCCTTTTAACTTAAATCTTTCAACGAACTGATTTGCATAGCACCATATAGTTATTAACTTCTTACCCCTTAATGATTTTACCATAGATTCATCAATGATATATCCCATAGTATCAGAACCAAATTGACCAACCGAAAATAAACCATTGGGAGAACCATGTCCGCATAGAAGAATCGTATCGAAATCTAACATCATATCTCGTACTTCATCCTTTGTTACTCCACCACTTATAACGGTTTTATTCTTAATAGGTTGATAGGTTTTCTCTAAAAAACCAGTAGAAAAATCTTTGGGATGAACTATTAATGTATTTTTCATTTTATCATATTTCATTATGTAAAGATAAATACTTTTTATAATATATCCAAATTATTTAACGGTTATTTTTATTTAAAAATGTCTTTAATTCTCTGAAGACGGGATCGCCTTCTCGACTGTTCGTACATTGTGGTACGATATTTCAAAATAAAATCGTTATAAGAATTACATTCTTTCGCAGCACATAATATTTCATCTTCGGTATATAATTTAAATTCTTTAATTCTTTTTTTCATATGTTGCGTGTATTCTTTATATAATCCACGCTTAGATAATATCCTATTCACATTAGGTTCTTTTCTTACGAAATCATAAACGTTGTTATATTTTTCGGTGACTTTCTTCAATTCTTCATTCTTTATTTTTTCTCCACTACCTAATCCTCCTGCTCTTGCTATGTTAAGTATGTTCCATCCTTCATTTTTGAATTTCTGAATATATTCCTTTTCAAGTCTTTTGGCAATATCTGGTATGACAAAATCATCAGTTAATATTTCTTGTTCATATCGGAATGATGGATTTTCATTGATAAACTTACAAATAGTTGATTTTTTGTCATTAAAATGATGTTCATTCCTTTTATTAATATTATACGTTAAACCAATATACGCTGAATGCTTATTACCATTATCATCATAAAACTTAAAAACATATATTATTCGATTATTTAAATTACCTTGTGGAATCATATGTTTACATATATCATTATAAAATTCGTGAGTATTAATTAATCCTTTATACTTACGAAACGATTCACCCTTTACATAATTAATGATCTCGCCATTTTTATTTATATATGGGCCTCTTTTCTTAGACATATAGACTGCACCATTATGTTTTATTTCAAATTCTTTTTTTGTTTCATATTTGGAGGCTATTTCTCTTAATATTTTATCATTGTAATTAGTATATTTTCTTTTCATAATAATAAATATAAGAAAAAAATAGGATAAAGTAAAGAATAACTCAATCCGCAGATGTTATGCGGATTGACTTCTGGAACTCAGGGGTTCTATTGGGTTTTAGAATTCATGGTCTTTGGAAAGTAGGTATAAACCAGAAACCCCAACAGCGGAATGTCGGGGTTAATTTAGGTAGTTTATTAGGTATTTTACATAATTTCCGTAATTATATATTTAAAAATTTGGGATTATGTGGTAAATTTCTTTACCTTATCCCATATAAACCATGTTCTTTGTCTTGTGTCTTCTTCTACATTTGAGAATTCTAGAAATTCGCTTTCGCTATAAACATAAGCGGCGGCGGCAAAATGCCCGTTGTTAACAACACAAACCATATTATTAACAAATCTTGTGGGGTTAATTAAAACCTTGGCGCCATCTGCTATCAAAGCCTCACATTTGGATTTGTACGATGTGCCAATAGAACCATTGGACGTTTGATTAATGTACTTTCCCATATCTTTAATAATTTAAAATTTCATATATATCTTCATTCGGAACAAGTCCTAACATAGAACCATTATCCCATTTCACATGAATAGTTCCAATGTCATCAACATTTATAATAGTACCAATAGTTCCACTTGGTACGGGATATTCATCATTCATCTTAACACAACGAACACTTTTACCTTTTAATTCCTGACTTTGTTTTCTGTAATCTGTGTAATTCATATCGTCTTGATTTAATCTTTGTGGTAAATTTCAAATACTCCACCAACATATTTAATATCTCCCGATAAAACAAGTCTGGCAATTCCTAATATAAAAAGATCATCAGCTTCGCATAATGATTCGGATATCATATTAAGAGTCCCGTGACGACGGGTAACATCCTGAAACTCAATCCGCAGATGTAATACGCGGATATGCGGATTGATTTTTATCGCCGGTCTTCTTAGAAGGACATCTTCCAATACTCAAGTTTTAATAAAGAAAAAACCCCCGACTTTCGCCGAGGGTAAAACCAAACAAAATGAAAAACAGAAATTATTTATTTACGTGTACTACAACTGATTTATTTTTAACACATCTTACCGATAGTCCTGTTTCCATTCCGCCCGCACCATAATTTGATCTTTCAGCATTGGAATAAGCCGAAACTGTGAGAACATTACTATCACCATATAAATCAGCCGAAATCATACTCGTTGATTTACCAATGTCATAAAATTTATCGGAACCTCTATATCCCCCAAATACCGCAGAGAACCCACCAAATTTTAATTCATTTCCAGCAAAATCAAGTCCTCCAAGATAATTAATAAGAGCCATCCAATCACAATTATTCGCCACATGCCAACCTTCAGGCGCCAATTTACCAGTATTAACACTATACCAATTATATAATCCTCCATATATTTGTTTATTCGCCACTTTATTATCATAATAACATAAAGCGGGTGATTTTGTGGACGGCAAATTACTCCATATTGTTTGATTCTCTATTAATGGAATCGGAGAACCGTCATTAAAACGGGTAACCTTTAAATTTTCAACCAACCATTCCTGATCTCCAATAACAACGGAATGATATACATTACCATCAATATCTACAATCTGATTCGGGTCGGGAGCATCTGATTTTTGACAACTACTGAACATCACAACCATTAAAGTCGCGACTAATGCTGCAATCAATGCGGGAAAAAATCTTCTTGTTTTCATAATTCGTTTAATTTTTAATTAAGTTTTTCAAGTCGTTTTGTTTTTAATTACAATGTAAAGATATAAAATGTTTTTGAATCTGCCAAATGTTTTATCATTTATTTTCACAAGGAGGAACATCCCCTTCATGTATCCAACATCCTGGAAGTCAATCCGCAGATGTAATACGGATGTGCGGATTGATTTGTTCAGAGCCCGGGGCTTCCGGATCTCGAGCCCATAAGAGTTCCGAGCATAAAAAAACCCCGACTTTCGCCGAGGTCTTTTCTAATAGGCTCCCTTGTGAGAGAATTACCCAACCGTGTCTGGAACGACGGCTGACCTACTATTCGTGTATTACTTTCCGTACACTTTAGCGTGTGCCTGACATTGAATCTCCTAAAGTTGTGAATTGTTTATCTCGTGATTCTCCCACCGCTCGTGAGCGTCACCAACTCGCCGTCTGTATTCATCACCCAATTCGATAGCTTCCCTTATCATCTTACAAGCGTTAGCATCTTCGAACCTCTTGGCAAGATTCCAATAATATTCAGCATTACTCCAATCGCTAAACTTCTCAGCTTTTCTGGCTAAATTCTCAAATGATTCTCCGTAATAGTCCATATTTTTATTTGTTAAGTTCCTCCAATTCAAATCTCTCTACACCTCGTATTTCCACCCACACATCCCAAAATACCATAACGGGTCTTGTCATATTTCTATCGTGAATTTCACCTTTACCTCTGTACATATACCCAACTACTCTACTCCCGCCACCTTTATTGTCGCGATAAACATTCCCCCTTGGTTTACCTTTATATGACAATTCCATTCCTTCATCTTCGCATACCTCTTTAATGAGGTCATGTATGGTTTGTTTTTCAGGATCAAAACTACATACCTGATTCTTGATTCCACTATCCCACCAGAATTTATCTGTGGGGTCTGTAAAATTAATTGTTAATAATACTTCTTTCATTTCTGCATCTGTTTTGGTTTACTATGTAAAGATAAAAACATTTTATAACATTTCCAAATATTTCCTTATGTATTTTACGCGCCACTGAAGAATTCTGAAAAATCAATCCGCATAAGTATTTATATATATATGAAAAGAACAGGCGCTATTATTATTTCAATATGGTTTTTAATTCTTACTCTACTGATTATTTATTTTCCAATAGTTATGGGTATATTATTTATTATGGCAATCATAATTATGACATATATGAAACAAATGTAATACGGGTGTGCGGATTGATTTGTTCAGAGCCCAGGATCCACGGGATCTTCTCCTCCAAGCGCAACTTCAGCGCAAAAAAAGGGCTTCAAGTAACCAGCTTGAAGCCCACACTAACCAATAAAACACAAACAGACAGACTATATTTCTAATTGCCGAACGCCTTGCTGTTCAGCCGACCATTTCTCAATATTCTCAATAATACTGATCTGAAGCTCTGTTGACATTTCAGACAACCAATGTTCTGTAATACTACTGGCTTCCATTCTTGACGATTTATTTATTCGAGCCATAGGGTATATCTTAATAAGTTCCACCAATCTACCATAAACATGAGACTTCAATGAATTTTCCTCCTGTCGAATCAAATGCCATTCTCTACGGTAATCAATACCTGTCATCCTCTTCGTAGCCATGACCATCTTGTTGCAGGTGACGTACAAACTAATTTTTCGCCTTTGTCTGGGTCTTCCAGAATGGTTGTAGTCATCGGTAACTTCATCAGAACCGCAGCCCTGAATGACGATTTTAACATTTCAAGATATACTAAAGCTGACGCTTCGTCCTGTGCTTTAATTTCTATTTTCCAGTTTTTCATTTGATTTCAATATTAAATTCTTTAATTAATTTTTTAACAAGAATCTCGGCAGACTGAGCATTTATGTCCATCCATTTGGTTTCGGTATCTATACCTTTGATCTTAATTATAGGACGATATTCTGTGTGAAAATTAATCTTATCAAATTGATCATTGTAATAATTTGATTTTAACGGATATTTCATGTCGTTTCTGTTTTGGTTATGATGTAAAGATAAACATAATATTTGAATCTGCCAAATAAAATCGAACTTATTTTCAAGATGATGGATCATGGATGTCCTCCATGGCAGATCGTGAACTCAATCCGCATAGATGTCATACGGTTTATGCGGATTGACTTGATCATCCCACGGGACATCTCCTCCTCGTAAGACAAATCATACCAAAGAAAAAAGGGTGTCGTTCTGATTAAACGATACACCCTTCATCATGAAAAAGATTTAAAAAATCAAAAAACAATTATCTTACATAGTTAGGTAATTTCTCAACCTTCTCATCAATCCATTCAACAAGTTGGTCGTTATAGATTCCCTGTTCATCTGTTCTGTCTTTTATAACCCCTTTGGAATTGGTCAGATACACATCAAACAAATCCAATCCATTTAAAAAGATATATACATGACCCTTGTGATGATTACCTCGTACATACATACGAAACATTCTCGGTTTTTTGATATTGTCTACGGTGAACTTATCGGCTCCCCAAGACATCCAAACATACGATTGACTTTTTAATATCATCATCAAGTCGGGCATGTAAATCTCTCTACATCTCGCTTTTTCGTAATTAATAACTTCATTAATTTGGTTCATCTCGTTTCTGTTTTGGTTTACATTACAAATATAAAAAGAATAAATGAATCTACCAAATGTTTTATCATTTATTTTTATGGTGTAAAGATAAAACACTTTAGGGGATCTCCAAGAAATTCGGAAGTTATTTTCCCAAACTCAATCCGCATAGATGTAATACGGTTATGCGGATTGACTTTTTATCACTCCCCCATGAAATTCCGACTCTATCCATCTTCTTTCCATAAAAAAACCCCGAACATTTCTGTCGGGGTTTCCGTGTAATACGGTATTGGTCACTTGAACCTTAACATAAAATTATTGGTCAGTTCATCAACAAACTTGTTGTAAATCTCCATATCAATTCCTTTCTCATCAAGAAATGAATCATTGTCGTGTATCATCTTCTCGGTTTCCTCATCATAATCCTCATCGGATATATTGTCAATAATACTGTCACGGACATAATTATCATCCATATCCTCTATTGAACTGTCAATAATTCCCGAAACGATAGTTTTAACTACCTCTCTGATTCTCAATTTTTTCTCATCTGTCATATCTGTAAATTTTTATCGGTTTAAAAACTGTTATATCCTTATTCTTTCATTAGGAAAATGAATGTCATCGTTTTTACTCCACTTGTCTTTATCCCAATCCTCTCCAACCTCAACACAAGACTTCGATTTGATGATGACCTCGTTATTTTTCGAGTCATATAATATCGAACCTGTACATCTCTCACACACGGGTAAACTATGGTCACTAACACAATCATTCAAAATATTACGAATCATTCGTTTACTTAAATGATTGTCAGGATACATCTCAATATCCTCAATCTCATTGTCAAACCCTATTGAAAAATCACATTGTACTCTTTTCATATCTTTTAGTTATTGATTAGACCACTAAGATATATATAATATTCGGATTTACCAAATGTATGACGGTTTATTTTTACAAAAACAACCTTGTTTTTTTCTTAACGAAACATCCTCAAAAGTCAATCCACACAACGAATTACGTACTGTAATACGGATGTTATGCGGATTGACTTGTCATCCCGGTTGAAGAACATCCGACTCGATCCAAAAAAAAATCCTCACCATTTGGTGAGGATTTAAAAATCCAATGTCGTGATCTACTCCTCCCCACAATCCTCTTTGGAAAAATAGAATCTCTGTGAGAAACAATTCGTGAGATGTTCTGTCAATTCCTTCACATACTCCTCTTCAATCAGAAAACTTGACGGTACTTCAAATCCCGAACCTTCAATGTCAATCCCCTCCTTCTTTATCTCGTCCAAAAGGTCGTCATAATAATCCCGACCTGAAAGATTGTCAATGAGTTCATTGACCATATTCTCAACCCTACCTTCAATAATCTCGACAATCTTTTTCATGTCTGTGGTTTTCATATCTGTATCTGTATTGATTAGACCACTAAGATATATATAATAAATGAATTTACCAAATGTTTTATGATTTATTTTCAAATTATAAAGATAACAACTTTTCTCGTGAATTCCAAGAACCCCCTGAAGTCCACCTCACAAAGTCAATCCACACAACGAGTTATGTACTGTGTAATACGGTTTTATGCGGATTGACTTTCCCCTGTCCACGGGATCTCTGTCCCCGACTCGGATTTCTGTAATAAAAAAACCCCCACCATTTGTTTGGTGAGGGTTTCTGTAATACGTTTTTTATTTACAGATAATTCATATTATCCGTATGAACCAATTTCAAATTCAATGACTCATCTCGTTCTCCTTGTTCGACTGATGGGTATTTTATCCTTTCCCCATTATCCTTACACAATTCAATCTTGGTATTGACCTTGTGGGTAAACCATTCTGTCCTCTTACCTGATGGAAAATTGGGGTTATTGTGTTCAAAATAAACCTTTGTTACATTTGTTCTCCTTATCGTTCCGATATATCTTGGATTGATTTCAATTAATTCATTCGTAATGATGTCTTGAACTATCATAAACCCAATATCTGTTTTTTCTGATACTATCCTACACATAATATCTTCACGACTTCCACCCATTCCACCACCACCATTTACACGAATTACATCAACCCCTTCATATAAGGTGTTAGTTATTAATGTTACTGAACCAAAATCTAATCCAATCTTTTTCATATCGTTTGGTTTTAATTAATTAATAATTCAAAGGTCGGAATAATAAATAAGACCACCAAATATTTTAACATATATTTTGGTTCTTTCTTTTAAGAACCATCACCTGATTCAGAACCCCTGATTCCTGAAGACCGTTTCGTAAACTCAATCCACACAACAAAGATTTGTGCGGATTGACTTGTTCTTTTTATGATGTAAAGAATTTCAGGAAAAATTCTGATCTACCAAATTTTTTTCGATTTATTTTTCCTTGTGCGGATTGAGTTTTAAAATCTCCTCCTCCGATCTTGGATCTCCTCCATTTTTGGACACAAAAAAAGGGATTCGATTTGAACCCCTTTTTAGACCATTTAAGACCTTCACATTTCAACTTGAACAACACCATTCCCAACTTCTATTTCGACCTGTGGATTGACTACACGATATTCATTCCCGTTAAAATGACATTCTTTGATGTTCTCAATCGTTACCGACTGAAAATTGACTCCGTTTTTATTCGGGACATAAGTTCCCATAAAATCCTGAAACAACTGTTTCTCTATCGGATTACCATTGTACCTGTATTCGGATTTCGGAAGTACATTCTCAAACCACTCGTACTGTAAATAATCTTTCTTTGTATTATCATTGTGAAGTACACATTTTGAAATATGACTCCCGACCTTACACTCCTGAGAAACGAAATTTGGGTTACCTGTTTCATTCTGTACTCTCGTCTGATAACTGTTTCCCATTAAGATATTACCTTTGGTGATCTTGATAACCTGATTGAAGTACGGATTGTTTGTCTTGTTCATTTTTGGTTTGGTTTCAAAATGTAACCAACAAAATGTACCTCTGACTTGTTCCATTAAGATACTTGTCAATTCTGAAGTGGTTAATTCGATGACCTGTCCTTTGTTTGTTAATTCTATTGTTCTCATTTTCGTATGTATTGGTTTAACAACAGATCAAAGGTCGGAAGAATAAATGACATTTCCAAATGTTTTGACAACTATTTTCAAATTATTTTATTATATATATAATCCCAAAGGGATTATATATATGATAACTTACCCCCACAAGTCAATCCGCAGACCTACCCGATACATAGGTATATAGCCCCTCCTACCCCCCGCCCTTCGCGGTATCCTGGGCACTAGTACCCCTATTTTGATCTTTTAAAGGGGGTACAATACTCTAACTGAAATTTTTTTTGGAAAATTTTTGGAAAATTAAAGATTCCCTAAGCAGGGGAAATGTCAGAAAAAAATTTTTTAGAATTTTTTTTAGAATTATATATTTTCAAAACATTCTTAGAAAATGTTTTCATTTGGTCGATTGTCGCATTATTTTTCATTGTGTTGGCCAGTCGAGATATAATCATTACATTACCTTTGATATACCCTTTTGAACTATCAATTCTATCGATAGAAGCATAATTAGGGTCTTTATTATTTTTCTTATTAAAAGATAATTCAATATTAAGATATGGGCAAAACTTTGGAATTTCGATATCATCAATAGTTAAATTACATTCATATTTATTTTTTATGGCGCTATGCCTGGCTTTATTTAATAAAAATTTTTTAATATTGGATGGAACACGATCAGAAGAATTAATCATTCCTTTCTGAGATAATTCAAGTGCTCTCTGGCGTAATCCTAACAATGATACGACTCTAACATTACCACTAATAAATCCCTGTTCCCAATCTATTCTATCAAGTACGAAATAATTGTTATTATATCTATCATCAAAATTGGTTGATATTTCAATTCCCGTGATTGGGCATATTAACGGAATTGTTATATCTTCGATTTTTAAATCAAAATAATTATCTTTTTCTTTACAAGATTGTCTTACTCTATCCCACAACAAATATTCTTTTGTTCTTGGGGCTTTTGGTTGTTGGTTAACACGAATGCCGCCATTATGCAGTTTTCCTGGCCCTCCATTCAATTTACACATATCCCAAAACGAATAATCATCCCTGCCAATCTGATCATAGATTTCCTGTTCTGATTGGGTCATTGATGATCCAACTGGCGATAGAATTCCGTAATCTCTAAGTTTTCTGCGAACCTTATCTCGTCTTTTTAATAATGCTCGTTTTTCTGGATTATTTTCTCTCCAAATATGCATACGATATGCCATAATATTTTTTAATTTGTCTTTTATTTATAATAAATATAAAGAAAAATTTCCAATAAAACAAGAAGATTATCTTTTAAATTTCCATTTATAAAGTAATCCTTGGATATTATGTTTTTTCCAGGAAACCAGAACCAACCATTTGCCAATTGAAGTATGTCATTCGTTGATTCTCTGGTTGCACTGATAAAAAAAGATCGTATATTTGATATAAAAGTTATATTATGAAGAAACTATTATTTTCCGTAATTCTGGCTGTGGTAATGATAATTTCCACGTACGCCAAAGAAGTCATTGCAGGGGGTAAAACCCACAGTGCAATGGGAGACTATCAGATCACCACATGTGATCAGCCCTGTATTATCAATGGTCAGGAGTTAAAAGCCTTTTCCGTTGTATATAAGAATTCCCCGATGGAAGTAAAGATTGTCATACAGAAAAATAAAAAGGAGACGACATATATTGTCACCTCAGAGAAGTTATCTGTGAAGTATGTTCAAAATAATCGATACTTTGGTATAGGGGATGTAATAAATGCTGAGAATCTCAACAAGGATGAATATTTTCATCAAAAGGTTCTTACCTCTAGGCAATCAGAAAAGGAATCTCTGAGGCTCATTGCCGCATATTTTCCATATCTATTAGCATAAAAAAAGGAGTTATATCTCCCTTTTTATTATCGTTTATTATAGTTCCATAATTTTTCTTGTTTTTTCTTATAAGCAAGGAGTCGTTTTTCTTTATCAGTTAATTGGGGTTCTTCAGGGGGATTATCAACAACTGGTTGTTGGGTATCGTTAGGTATTTCTTTAAGTCTATCGATATCCATATAGTTATCCAATTCAGTAAACGGATCTTTGATATAAATGATTTTATAATTAGGGAAATCTCGTTTATTTTTTTCTATAATTCTATCGGGGTTGGTGTATGCTATAAATGTTATGGTTGTGAGTTTATTATCAACGATAGAGCAAACAAGATTAACGCCTTCGGAGAGTTTTTGTTTAGTATTTAATTTAATATCTATTAGTCGTTCTCTCAAATATCTAAGATAATTGGTTCTATCGAAAAATTTTTCTTTATTTTTCATTTGATCATATGGGCTTCCAGTTAGAATAATATCGCGAATATTTAAATCAAAGAAATGTAATTGAACAACAAAGACGGTGCCGGGGTCCCCCACATAATAAGGTTTTTCAAGTTCATTAAGAATTTTCGATACTTTACTTTTAACATCTGCTGGAATTTTGTATTTTCCTATTATTGTTTTATCGTTATAATTTGCTTTATTAATGCAGATGACGTCGAAGAATTCCTGTGCTATGAATCTTTGAATGACTCTATCCTGGTAATGGGTATTATTGGATTTAATTTCGAATTCTTTTAAGATGTCCATTAATTTCATAATGATAAATATTAAGATCCCAGCATTAATTTAGAGAAATAAATGCCTAGGACATCCCCTGCGACGGATCCCAGCATGAATCCGATATAAGCGATGCGATTGGTAGTTTTATCGTTTTTTTTCTTTTCATCGGATATTCTTTGGATTAGGAAGTAAGAGATATATGCTATTGCGGCTGCGCTCAGCATGGTAAAAGTATAATTAGCTTGGGATATTGCTCTATAGTTAATAGATATAACGCAGCATAATATAATTTGTATAAAAAACAAGATAATGGCTTCTTTGAAAAAGACAATTTTTTTCCTCATCTTCTCCCTTTTCATATAAGTATCTGATTATCTTGCTGGAGGTCATTTTTTATTAAAATTTATTTTTTTATTGCAGGAGCATCCATCTTTATCGAGGCCGCTCATATCGCCATCCATTCCGCATATGCATGATGATATATGTTCGTTTTTATCTTTAATAATTTCGTTGGTGATGCGGTTGATGAGTTCATTTTTGTTAAGAAAATTCGGATACATATTTTGTTCATAAAAGAGGTATGGTTTATCTTCTGAGATATATTTTGTTAATACTTCTAATATTTTTTCTCTGGTTATTTCCATGATATATTATAATAATTGGATGTTCGGGCGCCGGAACCGTTTGATGATTTATTAATTTTTGTTTATAATTGAAGACATCTAGCTGGTGATCTGATTACCTTTCTAATATTTTTCTGTAGATATACGGTATTTGGGATGATATGAATTGGCAATGGGGTAAAATTTCTTGGTAACAATGTAGATATTTTAGAATGTCCATATTTTATAAGAGATAACACATTGGATTTTATATAGTTAAAATAATCTACTGATGCTGTCATTGGTAATAATCCGAGGATCAGGAGGATTCCAGATAAAGCAATAGGGGTTAATACGATCATCATTGGGAGTTGTAGGAAGACATTTTTTGTATTTATTGAATCGATGTCTATAAATTGTTCATTGATGAGGTATTTTGTGTATATCATATTAAAAATTTATTCTTGATTTTTCATTATAATTGAATTTACAAGTCAGCCAGTATTTTTTCAATATTTTCAAGATCGATTTGATGTTTTTCCGTTTTGAATTTATAAGCAATTTTAGCTTGGATGGCATAATTTACATTTTGTATCCTCAGTTCATATGGTTTATCATTGCGTGTGAATCTTGTTAAGGAATATTGTAGTTCTTCCTCATTGACTTTAAATGCACAGACCTTAATACCGTTCACATTTAATCCTGTTCGTTGTATCTTTTTGCCATTGGTATTAGTTACAGTATCGGACATAATCCATTCAGTTGGAATACTAAGAAATCCCTCTCCTTTAAGTGAGAATGAATTCTTTTCATTAAAAAAAAGATCAATATCCGAAATTTTTCTATTTAATAATCCGACGGCATTAAGGGCGATTGATCCTCCGAAAATCGCTTCAGGGCATTTTTCGATGATTAGAATAATTGCTTGGATGATTTCGTCTGATAGGATTTCGGGATTTTCTAAGTTTGGTCTCATTGTAATGTTATTATCTTTTTTAGTTTTCATTGTTTCTAACGATAATTAATTTATTTCGTTTTGTTAATTTTTTATTTTCTTCTTCCAGGGCTTCAATACTCATTAAAGCGTCGGTAAGAAGTTCTATCATCACAGCATTATCGATTGCCATAGGTCTATTATGTCCTTGGAGTTTATCAAGGTTTGTCCACGATATTACATCTTTTGGGGATGATCCGTGATTCATATTATGAGTCAGAACGAAAAATGGTTTATCATAATGATTTATGCCTTCTTTCATTAGAGTTGTATGTCCCGCATTACGAGTTGACATATAATAATGAAGTAATAGTTCTAGTTTTTCTTGTATTTTCATATATTATATTTATTATAAAGTGAATCAAGGAGTTCATTATATTGTCCATCGTAATGCACGCCTCTTCGTTTTATTTCTTTTTTGATTTCTTGTATCATAAATATACGAATTAATCCAATAAGTGAGCAATCTTTTTTATCCCAATTTACATACATTTCTTGAATTTCATTTATGTCCAAGTTCAAGAATTTTTCAACATCATCTTTTTTCATTTTCTTTTATTTTAAAATCACAATCATAATATGGAATATTGGTATCGACGCCATATCCTATTTTTGTAAGAAAGACGGCCAATTCTTTATCAGTCATATGTTCCAATTTATACCAATTAGTTCTATCGTGAATTAGTTTTATTGCTGCGGATCTATTAATTTCTAATGTCATTATTTTGTTTTTAATAAACAATCTTCGCATAATGTTTTTATCCATCCAGTTGTTTGTGTCACATTTTTAGTTGATCCACAGTGTTCGCATATATGATAGGATAGACCTTCAGCCAGTTGAATCATTCCTTTAACGATATCATCTCCGCCGTTATAATAAAACCTTAATCCCCCGAACTTTTCTTTTATTTGGATAATTTCAAGTGGAATTCTTTCTTTGCGTGGCCACGTATTTTCGGGGTTCAGATGAGATTCCATATTTTCCATAAGTTGTTCTATGAGCATATACCATCCGTCGCCGCATTCAACCCCGAATTGTATTGGTGAAACGATTTCCTTTTGATTAAGAAGTTCATTAACTTCTTCCATCATTGGTTCATTGCCAATATAAATTTTTTGATCAGTTGTAAAAAACCGAGGAAATTTTAATATTAATTTTCTTTGTAATTCAGATTTCATAAATCAATAATATCAAAATCTTCATATGAACATACTTCGGCTTCTTCCATTGTTTTACCTTCTCTATCTTTAAATCCTTCAAATAATCCATATTTAACGCCATCTCCATCGATGTGTAGGTATTCTATAAGTTGTGCTTCGGTTCCTTCATTGAACCATGTGTTGGGTTTTGCAATATATACTTTCATTTCTTTTTAAGCGTTATTTTGTTTTTAATATGTTTAATGGACTTCGAAAACCAAATATCTATGGGAAGTAATACTATAATAATTATAATAAGAATTCCCAAATAAATTTTGTCTGTCATTTTTTGTTTTTAAAATAATATATTTTATTTTTTTTAGTTTTACGAATCCATTCTCTAATTTCCTCATCTATGAACTTGTCATAAGTTTCCTTGGAGCAATATACTACCCATTTGTTCATTTCTTTTTTACTTTAGTTATATCTTTAAACATTATTCCGCAATTGTTACAAACGAAATATTCGTCGATTAACCATGAATGATAACCTGGGCCGAGGATTCCGTTACTGTCGCTTTT
>Ga0315275_10001845_pt1 | contig 18932 bp, 22 predicted proteins | sample YL17G03_0_MG_FD_205557 | JGI IMG/M metagenome (GOLD analysis project Ga0315275, IMG submission 205557) | Sediment microbial communities from Yellowstone Lake, YNP, Wyoming, USA - YL17G03_0 | ecosystem: Environmental > Aquatic > Freshwater > Lake > Sediment | place: USA: Wyoming | collected...
GACCCTGCTTCACGAGAGTTCTAACGACCTCTTGCTTGCTTGTGCCTTTGGCAAGCTCCTCCGCCACAGTCTCGTAGAGTTGCCGTATCGGCATTCGTTCTTCCGGTGTCTCCGCCCTGCTGACTTCCTGTTGCCATCCAGACCGTGGCGGGCGGCTTGGCGAAGGCTTCCCCGCTAGTTCGCGCTCAGCTTCCTCCACCGTGAGCGGGCCACGAGCCCATTCAGCGCGAATGCGCTCGACGACTGGCCTCTCAGCGAGCGAATCAGCGTGGACGGGGGTGCCTACGTGTGCCTGGTAGGCATCGAGGAGAGGTTGCGCCTCGAGCCTCAGCCGCTCTTCCTCAGCCTCATCCAGGAATCTCGTGTTGCGGCACCGCTGGCACTCAAGGCCGCTGTCGATACCAGCGTGCAGTGTCCAACCGCGGCAGCGGTCACACTGCAGCAGGCCGACCCATCGGGGCTGCCCCATCACTTCCCCTCCCTTTGTCTACCGCGCGCCCGCATCATCCCAGAACGTCTCGAAGGCGTCAAGCCGCACCTCCTACTCCCTCTCCCTCTCCACCTCCACCCACAGCCGCTCGCCGTCCGTCGACATCTCGATGTCGCCGTGCACGTCCGTGCGGAGGACGGGGCGCGGCTCGAGGCGGCCCAGCGTCTCGGGCGAGGGAAGGCCGAAGCGGTTGTCCCGCCCCACGGTGACGACCACCGTCAGCGGTTGGACCGCCGCCAGGAAGGCGGGCGAGGTCGAGCCCGCCGAGCCGTGGTGGGCCACCTTCAGCACCGTCGCCTGAAGGTCGGCGTGGCGATTGGTCAGATACGTCTCGCCCTTCGCGCCCAGGTCGGCGGTCAGGAGGAAGGACGCCTCGCCCAACGTGAGCTTCAGCACGACGCCGTTCTCGTCTTCGTCGGCCCCGGCGAGCGGCTCCGGCGGCGGGTGCAGCACCGAGAGCCGGGCGCCGCCGCCCAGCAGCGCGGCGGCCAGCATGGCCCAGGGCAGGGCGCGCCACGAGCGCCGCGCCGCAAGCCACGCCGCGAAGGCCAGCGCCGCCGCAGCGCCCACGGCCCAGGGCTCGCCCGTGGCCGCCATCACGCCCACGCCCAGGAGCCAGGCCAGGGCCAGGTAGGCCAGGGTCATGGGCCGAGCGTGATGAGGTCGCGGACCTGCTCGAAGACGGACTGGGGGATGAGCCCGCGCTCCACCAGCTCCTCCGGCCGCTCGAAGGGGCCGTCCCGCTGGCGCGATTCGACGATGCTGCCGGCCCGCGTCGGCCCGATGCCCGGCAGCGTCTCGAGCAGGGCCGCGGGCGCTGCGTTGATGTCGATGCGTTCGTCCGGCGGGGCGTATGTGGCGCCGAGCGCCGCCGTCTCGCCCAGGCGAGGCACCAGCACCTGGTCCTCGTCCTGCAGGCGGCGGGCCAGGTTCACGGATTCGATGTCGGCGTCGACGGCGGGCCCGCCGGCGGCCTCCAGGGCGTCGATCCAGCGGTCGCCGTCGCGCAGGTAGTAGACGCCGGGCTGGGCCACGGCGCCGGCAACGTAGACCTGGATCTCCGCCGCCGGTGCGTTATCGAGCCGGATCTCTAACGGGCGAGGGCTCTGGAAGAACTGGCGGTCGATGAGGACGCCGATGCTAACGGAGAGGAGCAAGGCAGCGAGGCCGAGGAGGGGCCAACGAGAGCGTTCGAGCCAGGAGAGCATGGACCCTCCGCGGGGCTACGACGGATAGGTCGCTGGGCTAAGGGGCAATATAGGCCGCGAGGGCGGGTAAGTCAATATGTGAAGGCGCAGGTGAAGGTATAATCGCTGCAACGGGACGGCGATGCGATGAGCACAAGAGGCTTCCTGATCCTGGGGACGATTGTCCTGGTCGCGGCCTGGGCCGCGTCCGGCACGGTCCTCCTCCGGCGCGCGTCCGCCTTCCTGCGGCTGCTGGTGGCGGTGCTGTTCGTAGTCGCGGCGGTGCGCGTCGGGCTGAGCATCGCCATCCTGGCGTTCGACCTGTCGCTCCCCTCGCTTCTCATCCCGATAGCGTTCGGCGTGCTCGCCTGGTGGCTGCGGCCGGGGCGGGATGTGCGGGCGTAGACGCCGGCTAGCGCGCCGCTGCGCTGGCGCCGAGGGCGCTGGCGATGTTCTGGTCGAACCGGAGCGCCAGGTCCTTCGCCGTATCCTCGAGCTGCGGCTCCTCTAAGCTGTACATCCCGACTGTGGCTACCAGACGGCCGTGGCGAAACATGACGGCGGTCATCCAGACCGAGGTGCTGGACCCCTGTGTGGTGTCTATGCTGCCCTCGAACACGGCGGCCGCGGCGCCGTCGGCGATGTCAGCGTCGAACTCTCGGTAGTCCAGAAAAGTAAAGCCGTTGTTGCTCTTGCCGATCTGGGTAGTCAGTTCGGCTCTGGAGTCCTCCAGATAGCCCGCGGCCCCTTCGGCGGTCTCGAAGAGGTCTAAGCTGCTGCCGACAAAGAACGCGCTGGGCTCTTCTTCGGCGTCCTGAGGGCTAATGTAGAACTCCTGGTACCCGGACGCCCAGCCGGCGCGCTCCAGGTCCGCTCGCTCGTCTTCAGGGTCGAAGTCGCCCTCCGCTATCTTATCCAGGGTGCGGGGGCCGTTGTCGCCGTTGGCCTCGAAATCGGTGTAGTCGGTTCCGAAGTCTGTGAGGGCCAGCGCCATGCCCGTCAGTTCGTCGTCCGAGATCTGGCGAGCGGTATCGTCGGCCGGCTTGTCGTCGCCACATCCCAGAGTCGCGATTGCCAGCAGGGCAATCGCCGGGATCAGCGCCAGTCGTCCTGTGGTCAAGGGCATGACCTCACCTCCGCGCAGCGTCGCTGCACTGTAAGATGCGGGCTGATGGTGCGCGTTACGGGGGCACTCGCGGGCGAAACGTGGGGTGCGCGAAGGGCGGTGCTTACGGCTACCGCCCTACTCCTCCCAGCGCACCTCGTACAGGCGGATGGGATCCTCGAAGCCGCGCAGCTCCACCTCGCCCCGGTCGCTGAACAGGAAGCGCTTGCCCGCCACGAGCTGTCGCACCACGTCCGACGCCAGGATCTCCCCCCCCTGCGCCGTCGCCGCGATGCGCGACGCCAGGTTCACCGCTGTGCCGTGCAGGTCCTTCTCCTCCGCTATCGGCTCGCCCGCGTTCAGCCCAATGCGCACCCGTATCGGCTCGTCCGCCGTCTGGTTGTGCTCGGCGAAGGCTCTCTGCATAGCGATCGCGCACTCCAGCGCCCGCGTGGCCGAGGAGAAGGAGGCCATGAACCCATCCCCCAGTGCCTTGATGTCCAGCGCTCCGTGGGCCTGCAGCGCGTCCCGGACGACGCGCTCGTGAGCCCGAAGCAGGTCGCGGGCTTTGGCGTCGCCCAGGCGCTGCGTGAGCGCCGTCGAGCCCTCGACGTCTGTGAACAGGATCGTGCGGAGAGCGTCGGCGTCCAGCTCGGCCCAACCTGCGGCCTCCTCAGCCTCGCCGAGGAACTGCCGGATGGTTCTGAGCACTGCGGCGGTGTCGCCCAAGAAGATCGCCCCCGAGTCGCCTTCCAGGATGGACAGGCGGGCATCCGGTATCCGCGAGGCGAGGCCGCGGGGGACATCGTCGCCGAGCCAGGAGAGCTGGCGGCGGAAAAGGATCAGGGTGGGTACCTTTATCTCCGGCAGGAGGTGGGCAACGTCGAACTCGCCGATCGCCGTAAGAGCGGCCTTCATCGTGTCCGGCGCGATGCATTGCCGCAGCAGCGCAGCATAGCGATGCGCCGGCTCGCCTTCGGACCAGCCCAGGAGGGTGTGGGCCACCGTCTCGCTGTAGACGTCCCAGTCGGTGTCTCTCAGACGGGCCAGCGCGGTGAACTGGGGCGTTGCCGCATCGCGCGTGCGGGCCCAGGAATGCCACAGGACGAGGTGCGAGACGCGCTCCGGATGGCGGGCCGTGTAGGCGATTGCCACCGGCCCGGCGTGGATGGGCGCGAAGAGAGCGACCTTCTGTTGGGATAGGCGGTCTACCACTGCCTGCAGGTCCCGCAAGTGGGCATCGAGCGAGAAATCGTTCACGTCGCGGTCGGACAGTCCGGCGCCCCGGCAGTCGTAGCGCACCACCGTCCATGTCCGCGCCAACGCCTCGTACCAGCGACGCCACTCGGGTATCTGCCACTCCATCTGGATGTGGCTCACCGGCAGCGTTGGCATCTCCACGACAGGCTTGCCATCGCCCAGCGTCCAGAAGGCGATGCTCACGCCGTCTGCGGTCTGGGTGTACTGGATGCGTGGCTCCATGGTGGCTCTATCCTACCTGCAAGCCCGAGGGCTGACAAGGCCGATTTTCATCGTCCTACGGCGCCACCGCCTGCATCCCGGCGGCGACCTGTTGGAGGTCGTCGGCGGTCAGGCCGTCGGCGGAGATGATGTGGGTGAAGCCGTCGGGCGAGCGGGCCAGCACCCCCTTGTCGAACAGGCTCCCGTCGAACCCGTCGTAGGCCGTATCGGCCGGCTGGCCCCCGGACGATGTTCGCACATCGGTGATGTCGGAGAGGGCCGGCCGCCCCTGGACGAGCCGGACGCTGGCCTGGGGGCTATCGCGTCTGAAGGTGGCGATTACCGCGCCCGGGCCGGGTACGGGCGTGCCGGACTGCGGCGTCTGTTCGAAGCGCACGTCCTCCAGCGCGAACCCCGGGGGCAGGAACGTCGGGCAGTAGACCTTGAACGACGCCGCGGACTGCGCCTCGAGGAAGCGCTGGGTGGAGCCGGCGGCGCAGACCGGCGCGTTCGCGCCGGGGCTGCCCGCGGGCGGCGACCCCTCGACGACGGTGGAGATGGAGCCGCCCGGCGTCGCGGTGTCGGCGGGCGGCGCGCCCCCGTCCTCGATGCAGGCGGACGCCAGGAGCGCGAGGAGCAGGGCCGCAAGGATGATCGCCTTCATCGATCGCCATGGTAGCAGGCGGGCCAGCGGGCGGCAAAAGGATGGGGGAATTCTATTCCCGCTCGTGGTGAGCCTGTCGAACCACGGGCGGGTCGTGCCTCGTCCTTCGACATCCGCCGGAGGCGGACCCGCCTCAGGCGGGAGCTCAGGACGAGCGGTTGGCATATCGCGGCTTGCGCCAAAGGACGCCTGCCACGAGAATCTAGTCGATGCTCAACCCAGGCGGCTCAACGGATCAAGGGCGGCTCCCCGTCATCGTTGGCGTGGGCCAGCTGGTGAACCGCTCGGAGGACCCCGCCGGCGCCCGCGAGCCCCTGGACCTGATGATCGACGTCGCACGGGCGGCGGAGGAGGACGCCCAGGCGAAGGGGCTGCTGGAGCGGGCCGACTCGGTGCAGGTGGTGAACACCATCTCCTGGGCCTACCGCGACTCGCCGGGCCTCCTGGCAGAAGCCATCGGCGCCCAGCCACGGGAGAAGGTTTACACCGCCGTCGGTGGCAACACGCCTCAGTGGCTGGTCAGTCGCACCGCCGAGGCCATCGTGCGCGGCGACGTGCGGCTGGCCGTCATCGCTGGCGGCGAGGCCATGCGCTCGCGTGCCCGCTGGCGGGAGGCGATCCAGCAGCGCTGGCGCCGCTGGGCGCCGCCCCAGCAGATGCTGGGCGATACCCGCGCTGGTGTGAACGACATCGAGGTGAAGCACGGCGCCCACATCCCGGCCCGCATCTACCCCCTGTTCGAGACCGCCATCCGCGCCCATCGCCGCCGCTCTATAGGCGAGCACCAGCGCCGTCTGGGCGAGCTGTGCGCGCGGCTGTCGCAGGCGGCGGCGGACAATCCCTACGCCTGGTTCCCTCAGGCCCGCACCGCCGAGGAGATCACGACCGTCACGCCGGAGAACCGCATGATCTGTTTTCCCTACCCCAAGTTCATGAACGCTATCATGGAGGTGGACCAGGCCGCCGCCGTCATCATGACCAGCGTCGCCGCTGCCCAAGAGATGGGCATTCCCCGCGACCGCTGGGTCTATCTCTGGGGCTGCGCCGATGCCGTAGACATCTGGTACTTCAGCGACCGACCGAATCTCCACGCCTCGCTCGCGCTGACCCTCGCCGGGCGGCGAGCGCTGGAGATGGCCCGTGTCACCATCGACGAGATCGACTGGTTCGATCTGTATAGCTGCTTCCCCTGCGCTGTGGAGTTGGCCTGCGACGCGCTGGGCATCGACGAGGACGACCCTCGCCCCTTGACGGTGACCGGCGGTCTGCCGTATTTCGGCGGGCCGGGCAATAACTACAGCATGCACGCCATCGCCGCCATGGTGGAGAGGCTACGGCGGGAGCCCCAGCGCAAGGGGTTGGTGAGCGCCATGGGCTGGTACGCGACCAAGCACTCGCTGGGCCTCTACAGCGGCGCGCCGCCTGAGCACGAGTGGCGGCGGCTCGACTCGGCGGCCGACCAGGTGGAGCTGGACGACGCCCCTCATCCTACCCTGGTCGAGGCGGACGGGCGCGGCACGGTGGAAGGCTACAGCGTGGGCTTCGACCGGGCGGGCGAGCCGGAAGCGGCCATCGTCGTCGGCCGTCTGGAGGAAGGCAGCCGCTTCATCGCTAACACCGAGGGTGATCGCGAAATGTTGCGGTGGATGACGGAGACGGAGATGGTGGGGCGGCAGGCTGTCGTGCGCCAGGATTCAGAGAAGGGCAAGGGCCTGGTCAACATCGAGTGAGGTTAGGGGACACAGAGCCGAGAAGGAGGAGGAATGGTTATGCCCCAGGACATCGTAGTGGAAAAGAAGGACCGCGTTCTGATCATCACCCTTAACCGACCGGAGGTGCTCAACGCTTTTCGCATGACCATGGCGGCGGAGTTGAAGCAGGCTCTTCAGCAGGCGGACGGAGACGACGATGTGGGTTGCGTGGTGCTGACCGGCGCCGGCCGCGGGTTCTGCTCGGGGGCCGACGTGCGCGGCTTCTTCGATAACCTCCGTCAGGCTACGGAAGGGCCGAACGCCGCCGGGTCGATTGAGGGCCTCCCTCGGTTTGTGCTCGACGTAAAGAAGCCCCTGATCGCCGCCATCAATGGGCCGGCGGTGGGTGTGGGCTGCACAATGATTCTCCCCTGCGACATTCGCATCGCCTCCGACCGGGCCCGCTTGGGCTACATCTTCTCCCGCATGGGCCTGGTGCCCGAGTTCGGCAGCAGCTTCCTCCTGTCTCGCATCGTCGGGCTGGGCAAGGCCCTGGAGCTGTGCTTGACCGCCCGCATGATCGATGCGCAGGAGGCGCTGGCCATAGGACTGGTGAACAAGGTCGTCCCTCACGAGGACTTGATGGATGAGACGATGGCCATGGCCACGGCCCTCGCCAACGGCCCTACTCGGACCCTGAGCCTGGTCAAGAAGGTGCTCCACCAGGGATTAGTGGTGGATATAGACCAGGCGGGGCGCAACGAAGAAGAGGCGTTTACGTGGTGCCTCCGCTCGCCGGAGCACATGGAAGGCGTGCGGGCATTCCTCGAGAAGCGGGAGGCCCGCTTCTGGTAAACGAGGGGGAATTGAAAGTCTTCTGGCCCGTGCTATACTGGCTTTGCTATCAATAGTGCGATGCAGGAGTTGCGCGGGCGAGACCTTCTCTCTATCTGCGATCTGTCGCCTGACGAGGTGCAGGCGGTAGTGGAGACTGCTCTTCGCCTGAAAAACGGCGAGTCGGCGTCGGTGCTGGCGGGCAAGACACTGGCCCTCCTGTTCGAGAAGCCTTCCTTGCGCACGCGGGTGAGCTTTGAGGTTGCGATGCGCCAACTGGGCGGCGATTGTCTCTACTTGTCGCCGCCGGAGGTGGGGCTCGGCGGGCGGGAGACCCCCGCCGACGTGGCCCGCGTGCTCGGCCGCTACGTCGACGTCATCGCCGCGCGGACATTCAAGCACGAAACCGTCGAGGAGTTAGCCCGCTATGCGGACGTGCCGGTGATCAACGCTCTCTCCGACGGAGAGCATCCCTGCCAGGCCCTTGCGGACCTGTTGACCATCCGCGAGAAGAAGGGGCGCTGGCAGGGTATCTCCCTGGCCTTCGTCGGCGATGGCAACAATGTCGCGCGCTCGCTGATGTTGGGCGCGGCCATGCTGGGCATGGACTTCCGCATCGCCTCGCCGCGGGACTACGGCGTGGAGCCGGACGTGATAACCAAGGCCGGCGTTCTGGCGGCGGCTCGCGGCGGCTCGGTCGCCAGCCTGGAGTCGCCCCGCGAGGCTGTGCGCGGCGCCGATGTGGTGTACACCGACGTCTGGGCCAGCATGGGACAGGAGCACGAGGCGGTCCAACGGCTGGAGGCATTCGCTGGCTACCAGGTGGACGGCGCGCTTATGGCTGAGGCCGCGCCCGATGCCATCTTCATGCACGATCTCCCCGCCCATCGCGGTGAGGAGGTGGCGGCAGAGGTCATCGACGGGCCGCAGTCGGTGGTTTTCGAGCAGGCGGAGAACCGCCTCCACGCCCAAAAGGCGCTGCTGGCGCTGATCCTGGCGGAGGGGTTGGGGTAGGGCCATGACAGGCTTCGTCGACCACATTCAGGAGGCGCTGCGGCAGTTCGAGTTCGCCAGCGCCCTCGATATCGTCATCATCGGCGCCATCATCTTTCTTGCGCTGCTCCTGATGCGCGGCACCACCGGTGTCCAGCTCCTGCGGGGCATCGTCATCCTGCTGGTGGTGGCCCTGGGGCTGGTGCGCATCCTTGACCTCAAGGTGTTGGGATGGGTAATGCGCGAATCCTTCCCCGCCATCCTCATTGTGATCCCCATCATCTTCCAGCCGGAGATCCGCCGCTTCCTGGAGCGCGTGGGCCGTACGGGCCGCTTTGGTTGGGGACTGCGTCCAAGCTATGACAGCGTTCTGGACGTGGTTATCGAGGCGGCCCAGAACCTATCGCGCGACCGCCACGGCGGTCTCCTCGTTCTCGAGCGGGAGACGGGCCTGGAGGAGTACTGCGATACGGGCGTCCGCCTGGACGCGACGCCCTCGGCGGAGCTGCTGGAAGGGCTGTTCTACCCCAACTCGGCTCTGCACGACGGAGCAGTGATCCTGCGGGGCAACCGAGTGGTGGCCGCCTCCTGTACGCTGCCTCTCTCCGGGCGGCTCGGCCGAAGCCACCTGGGTACCCGTCACCGAGCGGCGTTGGGAATCACCGAGCACACCGACGCCGTGTCCATCGTCATCTCCGAGGAGACGGGCGACATCTCGGTAGCGGCCAGCGGCCGCATGATATCCCGCCTGGACGGCGCGCGCCTGGGAGCCATCCTCAAGGGCCTCTTCGCCGCCGCTGAAGTGAGTCAGGTCAATGGCCGCGGTCTGCGAAGGCTGTTTCGATGAGGAAGGGGAGACGGCCCGGTTCTGGCGGGGGCTAGGTTGTGGCTGGTTTCGCGCCTCGGCTGCGTGAGTTCCTCCGAGCCCTCGGGTCCGTAACGGGGGTGGGCTTCGTTTCAGTGCGGCGAAACTCTGGGTTGGCCCTCCTGTCGGTGGCCCTGGCCTTCGGCATCTGGATATTCGTCGCCGACACCGAGAAATCCACGAAAGCGGGCACGTTTCCTGGAGAGATCCCGGTGCAGGCGGTGAGCGTGCCTGAAGGGCTGACCCTTGCCGCGCCGCTACCGAGTGTGACGGTTCGTATCGAGGCTCCGGAGGACGTGTTTAGCAACCTGGCGGTGGAGGACTTCCGGGCCACCATCAACCTGGCCGGCGCGGGAGTGGGCCTCATCGATGTCGAGGTGCGGGTGCAGGTGCTGAGCGAAGAGAACGTGAAGGTCGTCCAGGTGAATCCCGCCAGTCTGTCTGTGGAGCTCAAGCCGGTGGTGAGCCAGATGGTGCCGGTGGTGGCCGATGTCGTCGGCTCACCACCCATAGGCTACGAGGCCCAGCAGCCGGTCCTCAGCCCGGAGCAGGTCTTGGTCTCTGGTCCCGAAGACCTGGTGAGGCGGGTGAAGTCGGCTGTGGCCACCGTGAACCTGTCGGGCGCGGTGGGCGGTGTTCGCCAGTCTTATTCGCTGGTGGCCCGCGACGACCGCGGCTTCATCGTGGCTGGGGTGAGCCTTGAACCAAGCAACGCCGCCGTCGAGATCGTCGTCGAGCAGAAGCAGTTCGAGCGGCTGGTGGCGGTCAGCCCTTCAGTGCGAGGCAGCCCGGCCGCAGGCTACAACGTGACGGCGGTGGAGGTGGACCCGCCCAGCGTGACCCTTCTGGGCCCTGTAGACATCCTCAACGTCACCAGCGTTGTCCTGACCGATGACATCGATATCAGTGGCGCCAGCAGCGATATCTTCCGTACCGTCACGCTCCGCCTGCCCATGTCGGTCAGCATCAGCGGCGATGCCTCGGTCTCGGTGCGGGTGCGCATCGCGGCCGGCCAGGGGGAGGCCACCTTCGGCGTTGCCACCAAGTTCTCCGGGCTGGGCAGCAACCTTCGCGTCGCGCGGATCACGCCCTTGGTGGAGGTGCTCCTTCAGGGCGACTTGCCCGTCCTGCGCAGCGTTATCCCCGATCAGGTGAAGGTGACCGTCGACCTCACTGGGCTGGCGGCGGGCACCCACCTTCTGCAGCCCAGCGTAGAAGCACCCCAGAACTTGCAGGCGATCAGCACCTCGCCGAGCACAGTGGAAGTCGTGCTGGAGTCTACCGTTGCGTCGTCGCCCACCCCGACCGCTACCGCTACCCCTGGCTAGCGTCGAGACGGCGCTGCAGCCCGCGTCGAGGCCGGTGGTGGCCATCGTTGGTCGCCCCAACGTCGGCAAGTCAGCGCTGTTCAATCGCCTCATCGGCTCGCGCAAGGCCCTGGTGGAGGACATCCCCGGCACCACGCGCGACCGTCTCTACGCCGACGTGGAGTGGGGCGACCACGCCTTTGTCCTGATAGACACCGGCGGTCTGGAGCCCACAGGCGAGGCGGGCTACGCGCCCCTGGTGAAGCATCAGGTGGAGGTGGCGCTGGCGGAAGCCGACGTCGTCCTCCTGGTGGTGGACGCCCGCGACGGTCTCACCGCCACTGACCTGGAGATCGCCGACCTGTTGCGCCGGTCCGCCAAGCCGCTGCTGCTGGTGGCCAACAAGGCGGACAATGAGGCACGCCGCCAGGCGATAGTCCAGTTCTATGAGTTGGCCCTGGGCGATCCTCTGCCCGTAACCGCCCACCACGGTCTGGGCCTGGCCGATCTCCTGGATCGCCTGGTCGAGCTGTTGCCGCCGGCCGCCGGCGAGGCCCCTGCCACCGGCCTGAGTCTGGCCATCGTGGGGCGGCCCAACGTAGGCAAGTCGATGCTGATCAATGTCATCCTGGGTCAGGAACGGGTCATCGTCAGCGATGAGCCGGGCACCACGCGCGACGCCATCGACACGGCGTTCCGCTATATGGACCGCGACCTGGTGCTGGTGGACACGGCGGGCATCCGGCGCCGCGGCCGCATCCAGGGAGGGCTGGAGCGACACAGCGTGCTCCGTGCCCAGGAGGCGATCGATCGGGGGGACGTTGCCTTCCTGGTCGTCGACGCCACCGAAGGTGTCACCGCTCAGGACACGCACATCGCTGGCTATGTGGCGGAGGCGGCCAAGGGTTTGGTGGTGGCAATCAACAAGTGGGATCTCATGCCTCCCGACGACCAGACGCGCAAAGTCTTCCTCCGGACGGCGCAGCAGCGCCTGCGTTTCGTTCCCTGGGCCACGCTGTGTTTGGTGTCGGCCAAAGAAGGCACCGGTGTCGGCGAGTTGCTGGCGGCAGGCCTGGCGGCGGGAGCCGCGCGAGAGCAGCGGGTGCCCACCGCCGAGCTCAACGCCGCGATGCGCCGCGCGCTCGTCACTCACGGTCCGCCCTCGGTGGGCGGCCGACGTCTCAAGCTCCTCTACGTCACCCAAGCCGTCGTGCGGCCGCCAACATTCGTTTTCTTCGTCAACGATGCTGCCCTCTTGCATTTCTCCTATCGGCGCTATCTGGAGAATTCCATCCGCAGGGGTTTCGGGTTTCAAGGCACTGCCTTAAAATTGATCTTCCGGAGCCGCAACGAGGAGTAGGGATGGTCTGGCAATACGTCCTGGCGACCGGCGTGGGCTATCTGGCGGGCTCGATCCCATTTGGGTGGATCGCCGGCAAGCTGACGCGCGGCATCGACGTGCGCGACTACGGCAGCGGCGCCACCGGCGCCACCAACGTCCTGCGCACGCTGGGCATGTGGCCCGCCCTGCTGGTGCTGGTGGCCGATGCCCTGAAGGCCTACCTCCCGGTTCTCGCCACCTGGTACATCGCCGAGCCTCACGTGGGGTCGGATACTGCCCATGGTCTTCAGGTCGCGGTGGGCGTGGCGGCCATCGTCGGGCACGACTGGCCGGTGTACATTGGCTGGCGGGGCGGGAAAGGTGTCGCCACCTCGTACGGGGCCATGGCCGGCCTTCTCTTTCCGCTAAGCTTAGGCCTGGTGGTGTTGTCCATCCTTATCGTCCTCACCTTCCGCTACATGTCCCTCATGTCCGTCACCACCATCCCCGTGGGCTCGGCGGTCCTGGTGGGCTTGGCTATCGCGGGGCGCTCGTCTCTGGCCTACGGGGTGTTTGGCCTGCTGGCTACGCTGCTGGTCCTCTTCCGCCATCGCGATAACATCCGGCGGCTAGTGGCGGGGCAAGAGCCAAAGATCGGCCGGGGCGGGCGCCGGCGGCCCCAGAGGTCTCCCCAAAGAGTGCGACCATCTCATAGAATGTAAAGGGATGGCTTCTTTTCAGGACTATCTGGAGGAACTGAGAGACGACGGCCAGCCTGTGAAGGCGGCCAAACTGCCGCGCCTCTCTCACCTCTCCGATGAGGAGCGGCCCCTCTTTCTGAAGGTCTGGTCGACTCTCTCGGAAAAGAGGCGCCGTCGGGTGATCCGCTTGCTGGTGGATCTGACCGAGGACAACGTTGATCTGAACTTCGACGACATCTTTCTCCCCGCCCTCTCGGATAGTGACGCTCGGGTCAGGGCAGAGGCTATCCGTGGTCTGTGGGAGTACGACCATCGCGATCTCATCGAACCCCTCATCCGCCTCCTGAGCTCCGACGGCGAAACGGACGTAAGGGCAGAGGCGGCCCTGGCCTTGGGCCGCTTCGTCCTCCAGTGGGAGTTCGGCGCCCTGCGGGACCGCTACTTCCAGCGCGTGGAAGGGGTCCTGCGCCAGGCCCTGGACACTGATGAGGATGTCGAAGTGCGGGCGCGGTCCCTGGAGGCTCTCGGTGCCTGCAGCCTTCCCTGGGTGAGGAAGGCCATTCGTCAGGCCTACAACGGCGGCGAGCGCCGCTTGCAGGTGAGCGCCGTCAACGCGATGGGCCGGAACTGCGACCCCGGCTGGTTGCCCATTCTGTTCCAGGAGCTGTCCAGCGGCGACCCGGAGATGCGCTACGAGGCCGCCCTGGCCTGCGGCTCTCTGGCCGATGAGGCCGCGGTCCCTCGGTTGGCTGTTCTCCTGGAGGACGAGGATCCCGAGGTGCGGGCGGCCACCATCGCCGCTTTGGGCGAGATCGGCGGTCGCGAGGCCAAAGCCGCCCTCATGCGCTATCTGGACCACCCGTCACGCATCATGCGAGACGCCGTACGAGAGGCGCTCTCCCTCGCCAGATTCGACGAAGACCCCCTTCCCCTTCTCCATCCGACCCTAGATGACTAAACCCAACCCCAACCAAAAGCTCCCCATCCAGCGGGCCGTTTCGGCCGGTGGGGTGGTGTACCGGCGGGGCCCGGACGGCATCGAGGTGGTGCTCTGCGGTCGCACTGAGGACGGCGTCTGGGGTCTGCCCAAGGGCACGCCGAACCCCGGCGAGAGCTTCGAGGAGGTGGCGGTGCGCGAGGTGGGTGAGGAGACGGGCCTTCAGGTGGCGATCGAGCGTAAGATCGACACCATCGAGTACTGGTTTGCCCACGACGGCGTTCGCTACCACAAGTTCGTCCACCACTATCTCATGGTGCCCATCGGCGGGAGCACCGAGGACCACGACTGGGAGTACGACCGCGTTGAGTGGTTCCCGGTGGAGCAGGCCTGCAAGACGCTGAGCTATCGCAATGAAGTGCAGGTGGTGCGGAGAGCGATGGTCTTGCTGGAGGGCGGAGGCTCAGGGGCATGCTAACGACGCCCGACGATGTGGCCACACGCGGGCGCCGGGTCGTCCTCCGCCACAAGCGCCTCTCCGACGGCGCGAATGACTACGCCTGGCGCTGTGACGAGGAGCTTGCTCGCTTCGACGCGGCGCCGCCCCTGCGCACGACCTTCATCAACTTCCAGGCCTCGCTGACTGCCCAGCACCGCTACCCCGATGCCGGCCGCCGCTCTTACGCCATCGAGGACGAGGGAGGCCGGCATATCGGCAACGTCATGTACTACAACCTGCGGGAGGAGCAGGGCGAGGCGGAGCTGGGCGTCACCATCGGCGACCGTGGGTACTGGGGCCAGGGCTACGGCAGCGATGCTGTGCAAGCCCTGGTGCGGTTTCTGTTTCGCTCCAAGGGACTGCGCCGCGTCTTTCTGCACACGCTGGACTGGAATACCCGCGCCCAGCGCTGCTTCGGCAAAGCGGGCTTTGTCCCCCAGGGCACCGTCTGGCGCGACGGCCAGAACTTCGTTCTGATGGAGGTGCGCCGCGACCGGCGGGGGCGAAAGAAATAGGTCCCGGTGCTGTCATTACAGGCCTGATAGAACGGGGGATGGAGCCGCACGGCCCCATCCCCCGTTCTTCGTTGTCGCTATGGGCTCTACGCCGGCGCCTTTGCGGGCCGGCCCGGGATATCCAGATCATCCGGCGGCGGCGACGGGTTCGTGATGCCCTGCATCAGGTGCTCGGGAACCAGCGTCGCCAGCTCCGCCAGCGTCCACTTGCCATCCTTGGTGATGGTGGCGATGGGTGTCTCCGGGTGGGCCAGGGAGACCATGCCGCCGGACACGTGGAAGATCTGGCCGTTGATGTTCCACGCGTCGTCGGTGGCCAGGAAGAGGGTCATCGGCGCGATTTGCTCCGGCCGCATCTCCAGGGATTCGGCCGTCACCGCGCTGCCAGGGGCGGCAGCCCGCTGCTGGGGGACAGAGGTCGTCATGCGGGTGTTGGCTATCGGCGCGATTGCGTTGCAGGTCACGCCGTACCGTCCCAGGTCTCGCGCCAGAACGCGGGTGAAGCCGGCGATGCCGGCCTTGGCCGCGCCATAGTTGGCCTGGCCCACGTTGCCTCGCAGCCCTGATATCGACGTGAAGTTGATGATGCGGCCGCAGCGCTGCTGGCGCATGAGAACGGCGGCCGGTTTGCTACAGGCGAAGTGGCCCTTGAGGTGGACGGCGATGACGTCGTCCCACTCCTGCTCGGACATGTTGAAGACCATGCGGTCGCGCAGGATGCCGGCCACGTTGATGAGGCAGTCGATGCGCCCGAAGCTGTCGACGCAGGTCTGGATGATGGCCTCGCCGCCCTGCACGGAGGCGACGGAGTCGTAGTTGGGGACGGCGGTGCCGCCGGCGCTGCGGATGGCCCCCACCACCTCGTCGGCGGGGGCCTGGTCGCAGCCGGAGCCGTCCATGGCCACGCCGGGGTCGTTCACCACCACCTTCGCCCCCTCGGCCGCCGCCAGCATCGCCAGCGTCCGGCCGATGCCGCGGCCCGAGCCCGTGATGACTATGCTCTTGCCCTCAAGCTTCTTGCCCATGGCTAGTTCACCTCACTCTCGCTATGCGGCGGCGTCCGGCTGCGCCTGGGGCCGGCCGGGGATGTCCAGGTCCTCGGCCGGCGGCGCCGGGTTGGCGATGTCGGTCATCAGGCTTGGCACCATCTCCGAGAGCTCGTCCAGTGTCCACAGACCGTCGCCCGGCTTGAACACGGTGCGATAAGGGAGGGGATGGGCCAGCAGGCTCACTGTGCCGCCGTAGACCAGAAAGATCTGGCCGTTGATGTTCCAGGCGTCGTCGGTGGCCAGGAAGCAGGCCATGGGGGCCACGTAGTCCGGCGGCATCTCCGCGAACTCCGAGGCGGATAGCGTGCCCTTGGCGGCGCCTCCCAGGTCGCCGGTCATGCGCGTCAAGGCTCGCGGCGCGATGGCATTGCAGGTGATGCCGTAGCGCCCCAGGTCGCGCGCGACCACACGCGTGAACCCGGCGACGCCCGACTTGGCCGCGCCGTAGTTGGCCTGGCCAGTGTTGCCCACGAGCCCCGACTGGGAGGAGAAGTTGATGACCCGGCCGTAGCGTTGCTGGCGCATGAGCACAATGGCCGCCTTGGTGCAGGCGAAGTGGCCCTTAAGGTGGACGGCGATGACGTCGTCCCATTCCTGCTCGCTCATGTTGAAGAACATGCGGTCGCGCAGGATGCCGGCCACGTTGATGAGACAGTCGATGCGCCCGAAGCTGTCGACGCAGGTCCGGATGATGCGCTCGCCGCTCTCCATGGAGGCCACGGAGTCGTAGTTGGCGACGGCGGTGCCGCCGGCGCTACGGATGGCGTCCACCACCTCATCGGCGGGACCTTTGTCGGAGCCGGAGCCGTCCGTGGCCACGCCGGGGTCGTTCACCACCACCTTCGCGCCCTCGGCCGCCGCCAGCTCAGCCACGCCCCGCCCGATGCCTCTTCCCGAGCCGGTCACCACCAGTGCTTTGTCGTCTAGCATGCCCATGGCTGATCCTCCTAAACTCCTCGCGCGGGTAGAGCGACCACGGCCGTGCCGGGCGTGGTCTTCTGCCCCTGGGGCGTCTCCGTCCAGACCTCCAGCTCCACCAGGTTCTCGCCGCCCTCCTGGAACTTTCGCTTCACCAAGCCATGGCAGATGACGTCCTCGTTCACCATGTCCATGCCGCGGTACTGGCAGGCCACCTTTTTCACCCGGCCGCCATCGCCTACCCACTCGTGGAGCAGACGCCCCAGGAGGGCGTGCTTCAGGGCGCCGTGAGTGATGCGATCGGGCAGGTTGTTGCCCTGGGCGAAGTCCTTGTCATAGTGGATCTGGTAGAAGTCGCCGGAGCCGGCCGCCCACATCACCAGCCGCTGGGAGGTGCACTTCTCCGTCAGGGTAGGTATCTCCTGGCTCTCCTGCACGTCTTCGAAGTAGACCTGGCTCATATTGCGCTCCTAGTACTGAATCAGGGTGCCGCGGAACTTGGCCACGGCGCGGCCCTGCTGGTTCTTGTAGATGGTGTCGCTGGTGATGAACAGCATGGGGCCCATGCCGCCCGTTCGCTCCGTCATGTCCACGACCTTGGTGGTGGCGGTCAGCACGTCGCCGGCGCAGATGGGCTCGTAGTACTCGAAGTCCGTGCCGCCGTTGAGCACCCGCTTGTACGAGGTCTTGAAGGGCATGACGTAGGCTGGCCGCGAGGAGCGGTCGGGCCGGTGAATGGGATGGCCCACGAAGCCCATGGGGCAGGGCAGGCTGCGATAGCCCTTGCTCTTGGCGTAGTCCTCGTCGTAATAGATGAGGTCTGTGTAGCCGACGGCGCGAGCGAACATGCGGACCGCCGTCTTGTCCACCTCGACGGTGAAGGGTTCCCATTCCTTTCCGATGGCGGCGCGCATCTCATCGGTGATAGCTGAGGCCTCGGCCATAGACCAACCTCCTTGGGAAATCCCGCAGTGCCCACGGGAGAATACACCAGGCCAGATACAGTGTCAAACGCCGCCGCTTCCGCGCCGCTCATGGTGAGCCCGTCGAACCATGAGCGGGTGATCGCTCACCCTTCGACACGCTCAGGATGAGCGATCAGGGCGGCTCCCCTGCCTCCGTCTTGGCCCGCAGGTTTACGGCGTGGAAGCGCCCCGCCTTCAGCGCGCGCACCAGGTCGCCAACGTGGGCGATGGGCTGCTGGAAGCGGGTGGCGCAGGTGCCCAACTCTCGTACATGGTGAGCGTCGCTGCCGGCGACGCCGGGCAGCCCCAGGCGAGCGCAAAGCTGCCACGAGAAGAGGTTCTCGTGCTGGGAGCCGTGGCCGTTGATGGCCTCCAGGGCACAGACGTGGTGAAAGGCGGGGCTGGCTGCTGCTCGCTCCAGGGCCAGGCTCCAGAGCTCGTCGTCGCCGGGATAGAAGGGCATGAGCCGTCGATAAGGATGGGCGGCGATGATGGCCCCGCCGGCCTGCTCCACCAGTGCTGACAGCTCCCGCATGCGGTGCATGCCGTAGACGTAGCGGTCGACGCCGAAGACGAGCATGTGGCCGTCCTCGGTGTTCACCTCGACGCCGGGGATGACCACGAAGTTGTGGCGGCGGGCCAGCTCGCCTGCTTTGGAAGGCTCCCAGAAGAAATCGTGCTCGGTGAGGCAGATGCCGTCCAGTCCCACCGCCTTGGCTTGCTCCACTAGCTCATCGGGCTTCAGGAAGCTGTCGTCCGAGAGGGGGAAGGTGTGGGCGTGAAGGTCGATGAGCATGGGGATCTACAGGCCCGCGCCTCACTCCTTGATATCGGCCACGACGGCGCCGCTGGCCTCCGCCAGGCGGCCTGGCTCGATGGGGAACACAGCGTTGGGGGTGCCGGCGGCCGCCCAGACGGTCTCGAACTGGAGGAGGTCGCGGTCGAAGAGTACGGTCAGCGGCCGGCTGTGGCCGAAGGGCGGCACGCCGCCGATGGCGAAGCCGGTGGCGGACCGCACCTCATCGGCGGAGGCGCGGCGCACCCGGCCGGCGCCCAGATGCTGCGCCACTTTCGCCGTGTCCACCCGGTTCAGTCCGGAGGTCAGCACCAGGACGGGCTCGCCGTCTGCCAGGAACACCATCGACTTGGCGATCTGCCCCAGGCTCGCCCCGACGGCCTGGGCCGCTTCCTGCGCAGTGCGCGTGCCCTCGGCGAAATGACGCACCTCGATGGCCAAGCCGAGCTGGCGCGCGGCTTCGACCACTCTCTGCGTCGATGGATGCACGGCGGGTTCAGCGGGCATGGGCGAGGCGCTCAGATAGAGCGGGCGCGGGTTCGCAATCACCTGTGGAAACGCGCCCTCCCTTGTTCCTGAACCTTACGCTGCCCCGAAGACAGTGTCAATCTGCGCTGATGGCTGTTGCTCGTGG
>Ga0315275_10001849_pt1 | contig 18907 bp, 22 predicted proteins | sample YL17G03_0_MG_FD_205557 | JGI IMG/M metagenome (GOLD analysis project Ga0315275, IMG submission 205557) | Sediment microbial communities from Yellowstone Lake, YNP, Wyoming, USA - YL17G03_0 | ecosystem: Environmental > Aquatic > Freshwater > Lake > Sediment | place: USA: Wyoming | collected...
GCCGGCGAAGTGGCTTATGTCAGCCATCATCACAGCTCCTACCTCGTCGCATATCCCTCTGAACGCCTTGAAGTCTATGATGCGCGAGTAGGCGGTGTAGCCGCAGATGATGAGCTTCGGCTTCTCTTCGATGGCCCGCTTCCTTATGGCGTCATAGTCAAGCGCCTCGGTCTTCTTGTCCACCGTGTAAGCGCTTGGCTTGAACCATTTGCCTGAGAAATTGACAGGAGAGCCGTGGGTGAGATGGCCGCCGTTGGCCAGGTCAAGGCCCATGAACTTGTCGCCCACCTCAAGGAAGGCGAAGAACGCGGCTATGTTGGCCGAAGCGCCGGCATGGGGCTGCACATTGGCATGGCCCACACTGAACAGTGTTTTCGCCCGGTCTATGGCGAGCAATTCTATCTCGTCCACATACCTGTTGCCGGCATAGTACCTCTTTGTCGGATAGCCTTCGGCATATTTGTTGGTCAGGATGGAGCCCGTGGCCTCCATGACCGCCTTGCTGGCGTAGTTCTCAGACGCGATGAGCCGAAGCGTCTTCTTCTGGTATTCCAGTTCCTTCTCTATCAGCCCGTGCACTGCGCTGTCGGTTTGTTTGAGCGACATTAGAAAGACCTCCCAATCATACCATGCTGATAATCATTAAAAATGTAGGGTCGCAGATTATACACTCTTAGCCGACGTCGCATAAAGCCCTGGACGGGGTCCCGTCCAGGATTTGCCCGCCTAGCATGCAACCTGGTAGTGCGCACGCCTGGAATTTTTGGTAAATAAACCGCCCGTTTTTGGGCGCTTTTTGCCAAAAAGCGCAAGCGTGTTCCCCTGTGGATCGAGAGTTCAAATCTCTCCGTCGGCGTTGTTCTTTTTTAGGAAAAAAGAACCAAAAAACTGGCTGTAAAAGGTGTAACCAAAAACCCGTTGTAAAGAACCAAAAAACTGACTGTAAGCGCTTTTGCCGCCCCAGAAACGTATTTAAACATATCAAGGATTACTTATCCCAGAGGTGACCCATTTGAGATATCTCATATTGACAGGAATCTTCGCGATACTATTGCTAGCCGGCTGTGTTTCCCCGCCCCAAGAGGTGACTCCAGAACCACAACCGGGACCGCCCACCCACGAGGAGACCTGCAGGATGGTGGACGAGTACGTCCCTGTAGTCACAGAGCAATGCGGCCCTGTCGAATACACCGAGGAGGTGTGCGGGCAGAGGACGCTGAAGTTCACGGCCACAGAATTGCCCAAGGTGAACCTGTGCGTGGCTGACGGCCCCTGCGTCGGCTATGAGCTCAGCACCTGCAAGACATGCTCCAAGGCCATGACACGGTGCACAATGGTGATCGAGAACGAGGATGCGACCGCGAGCGGCACATGGACCGTGGCCGCCAACTTCACGCTGGGCGACTCAGGGTTCAACCGTGAGCCCATAACCCAGACCATCGGCCCTGGCCAGACCGCGACCTTCGACTTCCAGCAGATATACGTGCTCAGCTACCCGATAACCTCGGCCGGGTGCGACCTCGCGGCGTCGGATGCCCCGATAATCGAAGACTGCCACCAGGAGACCCGGACCAGGACCGTGTGCGAGAACGTCACTACGCAGAAGACCGTCCAGAGAGAGGTCTGCGAATAATCCCTCTTTTTTATTATTTCCCTTCCTATTAGCTACGGTGCTATGGCAGGAACTTTACTGGCGGCCGAAGTCGGCAGGATAAATTCGCTTTCTACTAGTCTGGCCGACGCTAAAGGCGGCACCAGGATGGATATCGCCCGCCAGATCCGCGACATCGCGCTCGCCACGCCGAAAGGGTCCGATGCCAGGAACCAGGCCGCTTATTTCCTGACCGCCAGATACAATGAGGAACGTGACGAGGATAAAAAGCGTTCCCTGGAATCCATGCTTGGGGGCCTGGGATGGAAAAAAACCGTTGTCCAGCACACGTCAAAGATCGGCGGGCGCGTGCCGGTGAGGATTTATGAGGAGGAGTTCGTCGGCCCGAAATTTCCGTCGGCCGTCCCGAAAAGGAAGCAGCAGCCCAAGCACGAGGAGCCCACTACGTGGGACACTGTGAAGGAGATTGCCAAGACGGTAGGTAAGGGGCTGGTAACGGTCGCGTTATCGCCTTTCATGATATCCGGATGCGGCCCTTCCGGAGAGATAACCCAGGGTGAGAAGGACGCGGGCGGAACCGACTCCGGCATACCGCCCATCGCGATTGTGGATTCGGGCCTGTTGCCTGTAGATGCAGGCACGCAGGATGCCGGATTGGTGGAGCAGGAGCAATTCGTTATGCCCAAGCTCCCTTCGCATGGCTTGACAATCGCTTTCGCCCTGGCTACAATATCCGAGGGCACGCCGCTCTCCGTAGATGATGGTTCGGGCAACATAATCAACGTGACTGGCCAGCTGCTGTTCGTGGAGGCGAAGCGTGACCCATACACCAGCCCGAAAATCAGCGTCAAGGATCAGGACAGGACGCTGTTCTTCTACAACTCGGAGACAAAGCAGGTCTATTATTACGACGGTGACGCGGCCGACTACGGTTTTGTCGATGTCAACAGGCCCTTCAAGATTGCGTCGCCTGATGATGTGACTTATACTGAAGGCAGCGGCTCTGGAAGCGGGGTCTCCATAGACCTGGATGCGCAATACGGGCTTGCCGTGGAGGTCGCAGGCGTCATCAGCCAAATCCGGGAGAATTACGGTCAGTGGCTCACAGACGGCCTGTCCGATATCGGCGCCGATGCGAATCTGGGCGATTATTTCGACAAATCCGCGGTGGACGGCTTATTGGAAGGCGTGACCGTGGTCATCCACCGCAACGGCAGTTACAGCCTCGCGGATTTCCCATACCTGCTCGTCAGCGACATATATCTTGACCCTGCCAAGAAGGAGTTCTTCAAGGGCACAATCCTGCATGAGTTCTTCCACAACATGTTCGCCGCAGTCTCCAAGGCGAATGGCACCGAAGGGAAGGAATTCTACGTCCAGACCAATCCGACGTTCATGGAGGGCTCGGCGCAGCTGCTGACCAAGCTCGCCATATTGTCAGCACCGTCAGATTTCGTCATGAGCGCCGCTTCCTACGGCCCTTCTGTGGAGATGACCGTGTTCCTGCTTGATGCCCTCGGGCCAGACAAGTTCCTCAAAACGTTCTTCGCGCCGGATCAGATAGACTACAATCTGGAACTGTCCGGCCTCATGGGCAAGTCCTACGAGGATTTTTCGCAATACTACTCCCGCAGCACAGTCATGCTTCCGGGCACCTATGACCCGGTCGCCATGCTCACCACCGTCCGTTTCGTCGGCGAACTGCAGGCCGCGGGCGTCGTCGATTTCGACGCCATGCTGGAACAGCATGAGGCCACTATGACGACGTTGTACGGCGACATCCTCCGGCCGTTCCTCACCCGCTACGGGCTCGGTGACGGTCCCTTGCTGGAGCAGTCCTATAACGGCGCCAAATATATGAACTGGAATCCGCACAATAGCGTTCCATATGACGTCCGGACAGCAGCCAGCGAAGCCATGGCCGGCGACCTCTCCACCATCGCGGAACGATACAAGACGCATTTCCTCATCCTGAACTCCCTGGACTATGAGAATCATGATGCGAAGGCGCAGCTGGTCGCAGCAGGCGTGCTGAGGAACATGCTGGAGGATTTCGCATCCTATTGGAACGGCCTCAGCACCGATGAGCGCCTTAGCAATCTAGTCCTGCGGGAAGGCAATTTCGTGTATGCGGCCGCCTATGCGCTTGGCGCCAGATACGGGATAAACCTCGCCTCCCTTGTGTCGGCTTTCGATGAGCCGCTGTCCAACGGTGCCGACCTTGAATTCCAGCCGATGTACCTCACCCACCTCCCGCCGGTTTCATCAATGGATTCCGGGCTCCCGGCCACGCTGGACATCAATTCCAAGATAGGCTCAGGGACCGTGACGCTTGCGCTTCCGGCTTCCTGGGCCGATACCCTGATCTTCTATACCGAAGGCGGTGTGAAGAACACCGTGGAAACGAACGCTGGGGGCACCATCACGCTGACATTCTCCGGGGGCAAAGCCACCATCAGCGGCCTGTCCACTGAAACCACTACCGAGTGAACCTGGCCCGGGACGATTCCTCTTTTTTATTTGTTTCCCTTCCTATTAGCTACGGTGCTATCTTGCTCATATCAATCTCTTTCTCAGAAGTGAGTATCAAGGGCGGCAACCGCAGGCTCTTCGAGAACCTGCTGGTCAGGAATGCCCTAGCCAGCCTCGCTCCCTTCGGCTCATTCAGGGTGCAGAAGAGAGGCGGCAGGATACTGCTCTCATCTGACAAAGGACCTGATGCGGACGCGGTGAAAGGCGCCCTCACGAAAACCTTCGGCATAGACAACATAACCCTGTCCATAGAGGCGAAGCCGGATATGGGGGACATAGAGAAAACAGTGCTCGCGAATTCCTCTGACCTCATCAACCATTCCATAAAAGTGGAGGCGAAACGCTCTGACAAGCGGTTCCCCCTGACCTCCCAGCAGATAAACGCGCAGGTCGGAGCTGCATTGGTGAAGGCCGGCTGCACTGTGGACCTGGAGAATCCTGAAAGAACCATTTTCATAGACGTGCTTGACAAGGAGGCATTGGTATCATTCGAGAGGATAAAGGGGCCGGGCGGGCTTCCGGTCGGCTCAAGCGGAAAGATGATATCGCTCCTTTCAGGCGGCATAGACTCGCCCGTCTCCTCATGGATGATGATGAAGCGCGGATGCGAGGTGGACTTCCTGCACCTCCACCAGTTCCCTGATAACAAGGACGTGGGGAAGTCGAAGATGATGAGGATATTACGCACATTGCGCGAGTATTCCCCGAAGAAGCTCCGCCTGTTCGTGGTCCCATACACGGAATTCTACAAGAAGTCATTGTCCATGGACCAGAGGAACGAGCTGGTGGTCTTCAGGAGGTTCATAATCCACCTTGCGAACCGGTTCGCGAGGGAGGAGGGCTACAAGGGCATAATCACCGGTGACAGCATCGGCCAGGTGGCTTCCCAGACGGCAGAGAACCTTCTGGCCACTGATGAGGCGTCCCAGTTGCCAGTCTATCGTCCGCTCATAGGCTTCAACAAGCAGGAGATAGTGGACCTCGCCAGGAAGATAGGCACCTACGAGGCTTCCATAGAGGAGTACAAGGACTGCTGCTCATTGGTCGCCAACAAGAGCCCGTGCACGAAGGTGCCGCTCGATGTTGCCAAGAAGATGGAAGATGAGATCAAGATAAGCGAAGTCGTCGAGAAATCGCTGAAGCAGATGGAGATTATGGATGTCTAGCCCTTGTGCTTGCATGGTAAATTTGAAAATTTACCATGGCGCACAAAATTTTGCTAAATTTTGTGCACCCTTTCCAGTCTCACTACCATTCCCCTTTCCTTGCCCGGAAGCTCTTCGCTCGATATCTGCGCGATACCGACCCCGACAAACTTCCCGTCCGAATAAATCGCTACTCTCGCGTTTTTCACTATCCCCGCGTCCATCCTCTCAACGCCGGCAGCCATCACCTGCGCCCCGGTATTGATGGACCATAGCGCGGTCTCCTTCACGAAAACAGCCGGAAGGTCGATGAACTGCTCCGGTGGCCTCAGCATCTTTTCGAGCATAGTAGAATCGTCTTTGTTTTTGTAAAGCCACATCGCGTCTATCAGCTCTTCCATGGTGTAAGCTTCCTTCTCTGTTATCTTCCCCACAGCGGTGCGCCGAAGCTCCTCCATCCGAGCGCCGCCGCACTTCTTTCCCATATCCTCGCAAAGCGTGCGTATATACGTTCCCGCATCAACCCGCGTGTCGAAAAGCGCCAGCCGTCCGTCGAGCTCGAGCAACCGCAAACTATACACGGTCCGTTTCCGAGGGACTTTGCGCACCGCGCTGATTTTTGGTGGCGTCTGCACCAACTCGCCCGTGAACTGCGAAAACAATCTTTCCACATCAGCTCGTTCGGGTATGTTCCTGAACTTCATTATTCCGACATAGGATTTCTCTTTCCCTGCAATGTAACGAAGCAGTTTCGTCGCTCTTCCCAATGCCACGGGAAGGACTCCGCTCACTTCGGGGTCCAATGTCCCTGCATGGCCCGACCTGTTCGCCCCGGTTATCTTCTTGACGAAAGTCGTTATCTCGTGGCTGGTCTGGCCCGGTGGCTTGTTTATCACGACCACGCTGTTCTTCAGCAGCTCTTCCGCTTTTGACATCCAAAATCAGCAGCCTTTGGTCTCTATTACGCTCTGGACGATACCGAGCAGTTTCTCAGGGGTGTATATTCCTGCATTCAAGCACGCGTCGAAATTGCTGTCATCGTATATATCTATGCCATAGACCTTCAGGTATCTCTTCCTGTTGTCATCATCCCGGGCCTTGACGTGCTTCATGGCCCCCGTGAGCGTCATGCCGTCCCTTTCGGCTATCCTCTTGGCCCGCGTCTCCAGGGGCGCGAACACCTGTATCCTGATGTCGGCATTGACCATCCACGCGCCGAGCCATGTCGTGACCACGCAGTTCCCCTTGGCAGCCTGCTCCTTCAGCAGCGCATCGAACTTCCTGTCTATGTCCGGGTCCTTGAGGGCCTTCTTCTGGAACTCCATGAGCGATATGCCCTCTTTCGCGGCCAGGTCCTTGAATGTCGGGCACACCAGCATGTAGCCGAGCTTCTTCGCAAGCAGCTCGCCCAACGTGTTCTTCCCGCTACCTGTCAAACCTGAAATAGCTATAATCATGCTTTCGTCCCCTCCATCTTCTGCTTCAGCCCCATCACGAGCGAGAACCCGAGGCCTGACAGCACGGATATGAAGATGAACCACCAGTAGGGCTGGTATATCGTCTTGACATTGAACAGTGGCAGGGTGAGCGGGAGCTCGACGCTGAAGTATGTGCCGTTGGAGAGCGTCACCACCACGTTATCCGCCTTCACAGGGCCGAGCGATGCGGTTATGACCGCGGTCTCGCCGGGTGCGTATGTCCTTTTGTCTGTCTCCACTGCCATGGGCTGGCCCTTCCCGTTTTCGACATAGGTGTCGATTCCGTCAGAACCGTAGATGAAATATGTCTCGTTGGAGCCCACCTCCGCCCCGCCATTGGACGCCTTCACCAGCGCGGTCCATTTGCCCTGGTTGGCGCCTTCCAGTTTGTGGCAGGCAGAATAGGTGCCGTCCCCTGCAATACTGTCGCATCCGCTGCCGTCATCCGTCATGTTCAGCCTTATGTCGTCCTGGACAGCAGGGTCGATGAAGCCCACGAACCACATGAACGTGGCGAATACGGCCAGCACCACGAACATCATCTTGAACTGGCCCATCATCACCGTGTTCATCTTGGGCAGGAATTCCATCTGATTCTTCATGGCGTCGTCTATCCGTTTCTGGTTGCCGCTCTTCTTGGCCTCGTCGAACTCCTTGCCCAGCCGTTTGGACTCTGCCTGCATCCCCTCAAGGGCCTTCTTGTCTATCAGCTTGGCCTGGAGGTATCTTGTGGTGCCTGCATATATAAGAGCCAAAACGGCCACTAGGGCGGTAAAAGTTTCGAAAACCATCGTTAAAGGTTAGACTAGGAAAAGTTAAATACCTTTGGCGGCTTTTCTATCATGCAATGGCAGACGAACTTGACCCGGCCACCAAGCTGGACATATACAAGCTTGTCATAAGCAGGTACAAGGACCTGATAACCGAGAAGGAGTCCCGCTCGATAAGCGAGATACGGCAGCAGGTCTCGCCCTACAGCGATTTCATAAGGAAGATGCGCGAGGTCATGCTCAACGACATCGTGCCCTACGACCCCAAGACCCATTTCTTCACCGTGGCCCAGCGGGCCATGGCATATGTCCGGCAGATACGCACGTGCGAATTCTCATTCACTTTCTGGATGACGTTCAGGGAGATGGACGAGCTGAAGGTGGGGACATCCATGGACAAGGCGATACTGCTGGCGGCCCTGCTGCGCTCGCTCGAGTCAGAAGACGCCAAGGTGATGGTCACCAAATCAGGCAAGGCGTTCGTCAGGTTCGCATGGTCCGGCTCTTCATATATGTTCTCTGCAGAGAGCGGCTCCCTGCTCGCAGGGGATGACGCCATGAAGGTGTTCTCCGATGACCCTGCCGCATACTCTTTCAACGATTTGATATACGAAAACTACGAGGAATCCTGAACAAGCTGTCCGTTTTCACCAAAATAGCCGGCTTTTTATATGTTTTGCTATACAGTAGTGTGGGGGAGTATAAGTGGGTGGTAAACCAATGGATCAATCTATCATCGCTGCCAAGGGCGCAAAGCCAAGAGAAATACGCCGGAGCGACAGGGCCAAGCTGATAACCGACATGGATGCCACCCTAAGGGCGCACGCTTCAAGGGCAGAGGACGCAGTCAAGCTGTTGGGGCCCTGCGTCAAGGCTGCCAATGATGCCACCAAGAGGGTGGCCCAAAGGAAGGACAAAGGTGAACTGGACACGCTGGCTGCCTCGGCTGAGCTGGCGCCTGCCGCCGTGGTGCTGAGCCTGGCAGATTCGCTCCAGAAGCTGCTCGATAAGGCAACGGGCGCCAGGGACGGATTCACGCTCAGATGCATACGCACTGCTGCCATAACGCTGCGCGCCCATGCGGACTCGGGCATACTGAACGAAGGCCAGTATCCGAAAGACGGTGCCATCGCAAACCAATTCGTCCACCAGAATTTCAGCCGTGCTGCGAAAGCGCATGCCGATGTGCTCAGCGCATTGGGCAACACGCACCTGGGCTACAATATCGAGATTCCGGAACCGCCGGCTCCCCCTACTTCGTATATGGCGGTGGGATGATGCTCGATCTGTTCCTTTCCTGATTCACGCGCTTTGCCAGAAGATAGTATATGCTCTCGAACCTTTCCCATGAGAAGTCGAAGAACCAGTCCTCGAGTTCTGCGCGCTTAGTTTTTATGTCCTGCGGAAGCGTCTCGTCCGCGCGCATGGCCCATATAAGGTCCTCGGTGTCCCTGATGGTCCTCCTGTGCGAGCATATCCAGCCGACCATCTTCATGTTGTCCAGGTCGCGGAGGCGTATCGGCGTTCCGCCGTTCTCCTTCCTGGCGAGGCTGTCGAATATCCTCTGCTGGACCGCCTCGTGCACGTTCTCCATGAAGCTGAGCAGGAAATCCGTCCTGTCCAGCACCTGCATCGGATAGAGGTCCTTGCCCAGCGCCTTCAGTATGAATCGGCTCCTGACCTCGGAAAGGTCCAGGTGGGCCGCGTCCAGGATGCTTACGATTGGTGCCAGGTCCACGTTTATGTGGCTGTCATCCTGCTTCTTCGCGTGTATCCTTCTCTCCACGCATCTCCTGACGAGCTCTGCTGTGGAGCCCTCTGGCGCCATGTCGACCCAGTACTGCAGGTAGCTGCCTGCGAGCGGCACAACGCTCACGCCAGCGCTCTTCTCCAGGTCGCCCATCGCCTGGGCTATGGGCGTGAGTATCCCGTTGGCACGCGCTTTCCCCAGGAACGTGTTGAATCCGCGCATGCCTATCATGCGCGAGAATATCTCCGAATACCCTTTCCCGGTGCCGCGGCCGTTCCTTCCGTCCCAGTCGTCCTTGGTGAACTGCAGCAGCGCATCGGCATCCGCAGGGACCATCCCGAGCTTCACCTCCACTATCGCGCCGTGCTTCGCCCTCTCGTTGCCGCTGATGGGGAGCATGTTCTTGAAGGGCGTCCGGACCTCTGCCATGCCGCCGTTGGCGTTGAAGCAGTTGGGCAGGAGGTCGTAGAACATGACCTCGCGGTTCTCAAGCTTCCTGAGCTCCTCCTGTATGAACCCGCTCCTGGCATCTGGGCTCAGCAGGGCAGGGCCTGACATCGTGAAATCCGATGACACGACCATCTCCGGATGGCGCAGTATCCTCGTGAAGGATTCCAGGTCGAGCTCGAACCTCTCGCTGCCCGAGCGGTAGGGGACCTCCATGGTATACACATAGTCTCTGAGGTTGACGGTTTCGCGGGCCGCAATCAGGCATTCCCTGAACTGCGTCCTCACATCCTCCTTCCTCCTGATGCCGCCGACCACCATGACGCCCTCGTCAGAGGTCGGGGATATCCTTGTGATGTAAGCGCCCATCTCCGGGCCGCTGTTTATGGAGGCCATGAGCATGAGAGCCCGGCCTGCGATTGTCCAATATGCCTCCATGGCCTGGTCGCCTGCCTCGTGCCTTCCGCCGAGCCGGTTGATGGGGTTCTGCCTGCTCTTGTCTATCATGCCGACCGCGAACGAGAACTCCCTGCCCTCAAGGCCGCTGATGAGCGCCTCGTCGCTGAGGTGCGGCTCCACCCTGGACTTGAGGTGGGTGCCGAGCTTGCTGCCTTCGTCCTGGCCATTGGGGTGGCAGGTGAAGAGGTCCAGGGAGCCGACGCCGCGCTCAAAGGCCTTCCGTATGAACTGCCTGACCCTCCTGGCGTCCGGGGATTGGTCTGTCCTGTCCGCATCGGCTATGGCGCCGTCTGGTCTCTTGCCTCTTTTGCTGTTCATGGTTTCACTTGCCCCGGGGTCTGGTCTGTCCCCTGGGCTCAAAAGTTACGTATATGTATTATGGCGATAAGTGTTTATAAATATGCGTTTTTACACTGTTTATAACACTGACCGGCCAAAATCGGATGTGCATACGGTGTAATCCTTGGGTATCGTCTAACTTTATAAATATATTGCCCTATACTTCTTCTCGATCCAATTATTTCCGGCGCGGCAGACTAGCATGTCTGCGCTTCTGTATTTACAGAAGTCCCAAGATTGTTTTCAGTTTCCGGTTCCCGGTTTCGCGTTACACGACTCGAAACCGAAGACAGGAAACCGGAAACCTCCTGAGTAGGGAAGTCAATTCCTGAGAAGGGAGATCTCTTGGGCTACGCGGTATAAAGGTGTAGAACTTGACAGACATCCAAAGACCCCGACGGGGTTCTATGGCCCACAGGCCAAGGAAAAGGGCGATTAGCCAGAACGCGCGCGTGTACTGGATGGACTCCAGCGACAAGCGTGTGCTCGGCTTCGCAGGCTACAAGGTAGGCATGGCCCACGTGTCATACGTTGACGATACCGAGTCCCCGACCAAGGGGCAGGAGGTCGTGAGCTCGGCCACTGTGGTCGAGGTGCCGCCAATGGTCGTCTACGGGGTGCGTTGCTATCGCGGCAACGACTCCGCGGGTGACATCATATCCACAGACGAGAAGATAATCAAGCTGCTCGGCTACAGGAAAAAGCCAGGCGCGAAGCCTGTCAACGAGCAGGAAGTCACCGATGCGAGGCTGCTGGTCTTCGCCATGCCATCCAAGACCGGCTTCGGAAAGAAGCACATCGAGAGGATGGAGTTGGGCTGCGGCGGCAAGGACGCCAAGGAGAAGCTGGAATACTGCAAGGGCCTCATGGGCAAGGAGCTCAGGGTCAGCGACGTGTTCAAGCCGGGCGAATATGTGGACGTGGTCACGGTATCCATAGGGAAAGGATGTCAGGGAGCTGTGAAAAGGTTCGGTATCTCCATCCAGAGGAGGAAAGCCACAGGGAAAAGGAGGCACGTCGGGACTTTGGGTCAGTGGCACCCTGCCTATGTGCTGTACACCGTTCCGCAGGCAGGCCAGACCGGCTACCACAAGAGGACAGAGCTCAACAAGAGGATACTGCGGATAAGCCAGAAGCCTGAGGATGTCAATCCGTCCTGCGGTTTCCCGGACTACGGCTTCGTGAAGAACGATTACGTGCTGCTCAAAGGCTCCATCCCAGGGCCGGCCAAGAGGCTGGTGAAGCTGAGGATGGCTGCAAGGGCCCCGAACGCAGCCAAGGAGGTCGCGGTCGGATTCGTATCCACCGCTCCGAGGTAGGTGTTCATATGAAAGCTACAGTATATTCAATTGAAGGGAAGGCGCTGAAGCAGATAGACCTGCCGGCGGTATTCGAGTCCCCGCGACGCGACGACCTTGTGAAAAGGGCGGTGCTCAGCGAGGAGAGCGAGGGCTACCAGCCGAAAGGCAACTACCGGCTGGCCGGACTTGAGACCAGCGCCAGGTACAGGGGAAGGAAGGACGACTTCGGTTCAGGAAAGAACAAGGGTATCCCGCACCTGCCCCACGAAGTCCTGCCTGGCGGGCAGCTCGGTAAGGTGAAGAGGGTGCCGCACGCGGTGAAGGGCCGCAGGGCGCATCCGCCGAAGCCCCAGAAGATAATCGTGGAGTTCATCAACAAGAAAGAGCACATGAAGGCCCTCGCGAGCGCGCTCTCGTTCAGCGCTGACCGCGACACTGTCTGCAAGAGGGCGAACACAGATATCGGGATATCTCTACCTATCATCATGGAGCCAAGCTTCGAGAAGCTGGTCAAGGCGAAAGACGTCATGAAGGTCATGGCGGCCTTGAACCTTGTGAAGCTCCTGGAGAAAGCCAAGAGGAACGGCACCAAGTCAGCGCTCATCGTGGTCTCTGCATCCGGCATAACCAAGGCCGCGGCGAACCTGCCGGGCGTGGATGTGGTCCGCGCCAGCGAGCTGAAGGTGAAGCACCTCGCGCCTGGAACGCACCCGGGCAGGCTGACCATGTTCAGCGAGAACGCTATCCCTGAGATAGCCAAGAGGTTTTCTGCATGATTTTGATCGCACCAATCAAGACAGAGAAGGCCATAGGGAAGATAGAGTACGAGAACACGCTCACTTTCGAGGTTGCCCTTGGGGCCACCAAGAAGGAGATAAAGGCCGAGGTGGAGAAGCTGTTCGGAGTGAAAGTCCACTCGGTCAAGACGTTCGTGAACCCCCAGGGCAAGAAGCATGCGCTGGTGAGGCTGGGCAAGGAAGCGAAGGCCGATGACGTCGCGACCAAGCTCAAGATGATAGCATAGGTGATACTCTTATGGGTAAGAGGCTTAAACAACAGAAAAGAGGCGCGGGATCCCCGAGATACATCTCACCTGGCCACCGCTACAAGGCCAATCTTTCCTACAGGTCTTATGACGATGTGGAGAAGACCGGAGTGCTGACTGGCAAGGTAGTGTCTTTCATGGACGACCCGGCAAGGACTGCGCTCCTCATGAAGGTGAAATACGACAACAACGAGAACGGCATCCTCCTCGCCCCCGAAGGCATCGCGGTCGGGGATGATGTGGACGTGGGCGCGCAGGGCAGGATAAGGCTCGGAAGCGTGCTCCCGCTCTACAGGATACCGGACGGCACATACATATTCAATATAGAAAGGAACCCTGGCGACGGGGGCCGGATGGTGAAGGCCGCAGGCTCCTATGCCAATGTCATCGCCAAGGAAGGCAAGATCGTCTACATCAAGCTTCCGAGCCGGGTCACCATCGTGCTCTCCAACGAGTGCAGGGCCCAGATTGGAGTGATAGCAGGCGGCGGCAGGCTGGAAAAGCCGATGCTCAAGGCAGGTAACCAGTTCTACAAGAAGACCGCGCTCCACAGGCTCTGGCCTGTGCCGAGAGGCGTGCACCAGTCGGCATACAACCACCCGCACGGCGGCAAGCAGCACCACGTCGGAAAGCCGACAACCGTCGCGAGGGGAACCCCGCCCGGAGGCAAGGTCGGCCACATCGCAGCGAGGCAGACCGGCCGCAGGAAAGGCAAGAGGACCGTAGAGGCAGTTACCAGGGTATGATACTATGAAAAAAGACACATGGAAAGGGTTCGACGAGGACAAGGCCGCGTCCATCGGCCAGGATGACTTCATGAAGCGGATATCATCCAGGAACAGGAGGACGCTCCTGAGGCTGAAGTTCAACCCCAGGCTCAAGAAATTCATGGAAGAGGTCAAGATCGCCAGGACGGCGGGCTCCAAGAAGGTCATCAAGACGCAGCTGCGCGAGGCGGTAATCCTGCCGGAATGGATGGGCCTGACGTTCGGCGTGCACAACGGCAAGGATTACAAGAAGGTCGAGATCACGCTCAACAAGATAGGCAGGAGACTGGGCGACTACTCGCACACGACTGGCAGGGTCCAGCATTCAGGCCCCGGTGTCGGAGCTACGAGGGGATCCAAGTTCGTGCCGCTGAAGTGATATGTATGAAAGGATACTCGCTTGAGATACCGGAGAACTGCGCCTCAGCGCGCCTTGAGGGCGTCAACGCCTCCTACAAGGACCTGGCCGAGGTCTGCGGCAGGATAAGGAACAAGAACAGCGCCTGGGCAGTCTCCTTCCTGGGGAAGGCCGCAGAGGGCGAAGTGCCGGTGCTCTACAAGAGGCACAACAAGAACCTCGGCCACAGGCGCGAGCTCGGCGGCAGGAAAGGCAGATACCCGGAGAAGGCTGCCCGCATCGTGCTCAAGCTCCTCCAGAGCGCCATGGCCAACGGCAAGGTGCTCGGGCTCGGAGACGAATACACCATACTCGCGGCTTCGGCCACCAAGAAGGATATCTATCCAAGGATGTCTCCGAAAGGCAGGAGGATGAGGATGTCCCTGCAGACCTCCCGCGTGGAGATCGTGCTCAAGGGTCCGGAAGTCCCGAAGGGCGTAAGCGTGACGCTGCCGGCGAAAGCAGCTCCGAAAACAACAACCCCGACTGCGAAAGCGACCGCAGCCCCAAAAACAACCACGACTCCGCAAACAACCTCAACAGCGAAACCAACAACCCCGCAAGCGAGCGCGAAAGCGGGCGAAACCACGAAACCGGGTGAGAGCTCGAAACCGAGCGGGGCGCAGCGAGCCGGCGGGGCAGTGAGTGGTGTTGGCGAGGCGCGAGGTGGCGTTGCGGGTGCAGTAGTGAGTGGTGTTGGCGAGACGCGAACTGGTGGAGTAGTGAGCGGTGTTGGCGTCAAGAAAGACGATTCCCCGGTTCTCGGCAAGGAGCAGAAGACCGAGCAGCCGAACACGTTCAAGGGGGAAGGCAGGGCCCACGAGCACAAGCATGAGACTGAGAAGATGCAGGAGCAGGAGAAGAAGAGGCCTGCGACGCCGCACCAGCACGGCGAGAACAACAAAAGGTGAGCATGATGATACACCAGGAGAAATTGATTGAGGAACCTTTCAGCAAGTACCAGGTCATGAAGTTCCTGGAGAAGAAGCTGGACCGCGCAGGACTCGCCAGCGTGGACATCCAGAGGACTCCGCTCGTGACCAGGATCACGCTCGAGGTGACCAACCCTGCCAGGATAATAGGCAAGAAAGGGCGGCTCATCAACGAGCTCACAGAGACCATCAAGAACGAGTTCAAGATAGACAACCCGCAGATAAGCGTCATGGAGGTCAGGGAGCCGTTCCTTGAGCCGCGCATGGTCGCCAAGAGGGCTTCCAAATACATAGAAATGGGCAAGAAGGTGCGCGCGGTGCTGCACTACCTGCTCAGGGAAGTGATACGCGCAGGCGCGCTCGGGGCCGAGATAGTGGCGGCGGGCAAGATAGGCGCCAAGGGCGCACGGGCGAAACGCCTCCGCGTGGTCGCAGGATACATACCGAAGGCAGGCGAGCCTGCCCGGCTCGTGAGGGTGGCGCACATCATCGCGAACACGCGCTCGGGTGTCATCGGCATACTTGTCAGGATAGTGCCCCCCGGGACTGTGTTCCCGGACAAGAAGGCCACGCAGGTCGTGCTTCCGAAAGTCATAGAGGCTGCCACTGATGTGGGCGCCCCGCCGGACGCAACGACGCAGGCTGCCAAGCCAGACGAGAAGAAGCCGCAGGGCAGGCCTCCGTTCAGGTCCCAGGGAAGGCCCCAGGGCAGAGCGCCATATAGAAGGTGATGTTCGATGGCTATCATAAAGAGGAACCAGCTGGACGCGATGAGCGATACCGAGAAGACCGCCAAGATAGCAGAGCTCGAAAAGGCTATGCTTGAGCTCAGGGGAGAGGGCCGGAAGGACAAGACAAAGCCCATCCGCAAGGCGATAGCGAAGCTGAAGACACCCCGGGCCAAAAGCGTTAAAAAGGCGTGAAGGCCTAAGGACTATAGGTGACTTGATTGGATAAATGCCCGAAATGCGGAATGTTGACGGATCTTTGCGTATGCGAGATCCTGGATAAACAAGGAGCTTCCAAGATAAGGATATATACCACGAAAAAGAAGTTCAAGAAGCTCGTGACCATTGTTGAAGGCGTGGACAAGGCCCAGCTGGAGCAGACCGCCAAGGAGCTGAAGCACAAGCTCGCCTGCGGCGGGAGCTCCAAGGAAGGAGTGATAATCCTCCAGGGCGACCACAAGCGCAGGGTTGTTGAGGTGCTTAAGCAGCTCGGCTATCCCGGCGAGACCATAGAAGTCAGCTGACGCGGTAAATCCGGCAAGTGCCTGAGAACACCTAATCTGCCGCGTTGGCCCAAGTAGCTATCTGCCCAACGCAGCCAAGTTTGCATTAGAGGTGCAGATAATGGCTGGGGTGGGAAGACATTCGGGTTCGCACCTTCCGACCAGGAAGACTTTTAATTTTTCCATCCCCCATTAATTTTTCCCTTCTGCGCAACGCTTATAAACCTTATACGGGCAGGATTGCCAGAGGTTGATTCCCATGAATAAAGGCATGATTATATTAGGCGCGCTGCTGCTGGTAGGGCTTGGCGTTGCCTTCGAACCGTGGCCGTCCTACATCAACTACCAGGTCATAAAAATCAACTGTATGTATAATTTTGCCAACCATATGGCCGGGGAAATCGACGGAGAATTCCTGGACTGCGATGCTGATGTCTGCCCTGGCGAGGAGATTTATGGCGATATGAAAGATGCCGGCGAGCCTCTCGAGGGTGATTTGATGGATGGCCAGAGGACGGGCGACTACCGAGCCTTCCAGAGCGACTACGTGCAAATCATCTCGCTCTTCAACCAGATGCGGGTGCTCTGGCTGCAGTCTGGCTTCATGTGGGCCCTTGACGGCGGCGACATGGGCGAGTTGATGGGTGCTTATATGCAAGACCAACGCAATCTGGCATATTGCTTCACAGGAAGGGATGTCTAGCCCCTGAAAACCTTTATAAATATCTTCTGAATGGATGATAGCAACAAAGGTGATATATTGAAGAAATTAGCATTATTGGCGATGTTCGTGGTGATGGGCCTGGCATTCGCCTGGCTTCCGGGACCGGAGTATGCCGAGGATCAGTACCACAAGGCGTCCTGCATATATCAGAATTCTGAGAGCATGGCCGTTTTTATAGACGATAACTTCGGGGCCTGCAACGGTGAATGCCCTGGCGCTGCGCTCATAGAGGAGATGTCCACTTCCATGACGAATCTGGGTATGTATAAGGGTACCGACCTCACCGCATTCGGACAGGAATACGTATATTTCCTGTCGCTCTTCAACGAGCTGAGATTCGACTATCTCTACTATGGCATCGCCTACGTGCTTGATGGCGGCGGTGAGGACTTCCCGGATATGGCCGAGCTCATGGACGAATTCGGTGATTACAATTCCCAAGTCCTCAGTTGCTTCGCAGGAGGAAGCCAGGTTACGTAGTGATGTTTAACACAAGGTGATGTGATTGAAGAAATTGGCATTATTGGCGATGTTCGTGGTGATGGGCCTGGCATTCGCAGCGCCTCAGGCACCGGGCTATATCTTGGACCAGTACAACAAGGCGGACTGCATGTATAACGTCGCTGGGGGCATGGCCGAGAGCGTGGATTACTTTGCGGGATGCGGGGACGGCGTTAACGATGTTGGTATCAATGCTGATGGCGGCTGCCCTGGCGAGGAACTCCATTCCGAGATGGGCTATGCGTGGTTGGACCTCCTGATTTATATGGACAATCAGAACTATCCCATGGTCGCTCAGCAATATGCCTATATCGTGTCGCTCTTCAGCGAGATGAAGGGGATGTACCTCCAATACGGCATCGCGTACGTCCTTGAATACGAGCCGCGGGCCATGGGCGAACTGATGGGTAGTTTCGCGAGCTACCAGGGTTCGGTCCTGAGCTGCTTCTCACGGAGCCCTAAATAAATAATTTTTCAATGGAAACCATGAGGAAAATAAAAGGGTGATATCTTGAAGAAACTGATATTATTGGCGATGTTCGTGGTGATGGGCCTCGCGTTCGCGAAACCCGAAGCACCCGAATATATATTGAATCAGTATGAAAAGGCCCGGTGCATGCATGACGCCGCTGGTGGCATGGGCCAGGACATCTGCAGCTTCACCGATTGCTGCGAACCGGGCTGCCCTGGCTACAACACCTATTCCGAGATGGGCAATGAGCTGCTGGACCTCATGAGTTCTATGGAAGATCAGAACTATCCCATGGTCGCCCAGCAATATGCCTATATCGTGTCGCTCTTCAGCGAGATGAGGGGTATGTACCTCCAATACGGCATCGAGTACGTGCTTGGCTTGGGACCGCAAGGCTCCATGGGTGAGCTGATGAATAGCTTCGCGGGCTACCAGGGTAGATTGCTGGGCTGCTTCGGAGGGGGCGGCGAGGTTCCGCCGCCGTGATGTTTTTTCTTTTTCAAACAAATGAAAAAATTGAGGTGAAATGATGAAAATAAACTTGAAGAAAATCGGGGCGATGGTAGCCGGCGCCACAATACTGGCTAGCTCAGCTGCGTTTGCCGGGCTCATGTTCGGCTCAACAACGCTGGTGGATGACAACGGGGTTGCAGTAGCCAAGGTCGTCTTGGGCAGCAATGCTGCGCCGAGCGATGCTGTCGCGGCCTCGCTGATAGCCGGCAAGATTGTCGGCGAAGCCTACAAGACAGAGACGCTGACAGCCCAGGTCTCAGGCAGTGCGACGTGCACTGGCGGCTCTCAGGCAGGTGGCACATGCGCCATCACCAACGAGAAGGCAAGGCTTGAGATAACCGTGCCAGGCTCAACGGCTGCAGGGACATGGACAGGCGAGAACCTCATAGGCGACTTCCTGAACAGGGAGCTGCTGGACAGGGAAGGGAATCTCGACAACACCGACGCAGACCAGGCCTATGAGATGGGCGGCTCTGACACGTCCGAGGGCGC
>Ga0315275_10001850_pt1 | contig 18899 bp, 18 predicted proteins | sample YL17G03_0_MG_FD_205557 | JGI IMG/M metagenome (GOLD analysis project Ga0315275, IMG submission 205557) | Sediment microbial communities from Yellowstone Lake, YNP, Wyoming, USA - YL17G03_0 | ecosystem: Environmental > Aquatic > Freshwater > Lake > Sediment | place: USA: Wyoming | collected...
AGAGATCGCCGCTTGTGGCGCGCCAAGAGGCGCCCGCCGCGATCGTGTTGAGCGATCGCGGACACCATAGGTTTGCGTCTTTCGGCGCGCCACTCCCTTTAATGCCTCGCGCCAAGTTTGGCGGCGAGACGCTTCCGCTTGCTCCGTCATGCCCGGTAATGACGAGGAGGAGAGGCTCGAAGCAAAATGGCTCTGTGGAAAGGACTGGGCCAGTTTTCCAAGGGTATTTGACCCAGCGCATCGACCTTGGGCGACGAATCAGGTAGAAAGAACAGAATAGGAACTGTCAGCTTGTGTGAGGTTTGGTCATGGCAGCAGCGTCAGCCGCAATGCGCATCAGCGTCGAGACGGTCGAGGTCCGGACGCGACCGATCCGCCCCCGTCCGCGCGTGCTGTTCTGTGCCTGCGACGGGGCGGCCCGGGTCTATATCGACGCCTCGAGCGAGGACGATGCGCGGGATCTTTGCGAGGATCTCGGCTTCGAGTTCATCGGTGTTTGCGAGGAGTAAGGCACTCCTTCGCCTTTCCATTCACTCAGGCGTCATGCCCGGGCTCGTCCCGGGCATCCAATAGGGCGCCGATGCATGTGGTGGGCTCACCATTGGATTGCCGGGTCAAGCCCGGCAATGACGAAGGGTGTTGGCGTTCTGCGCGATTACGTCTCTCGCCGCGTCAGCCGCAACAGAAAGCGCAGCGCGAGCCAGAGGAAGAGCACGACCAGCAGCAGCGCTACGAATGGCGCTATAAGCGCGAGCAGCGAGACGAAGAGCGACGAGCCGAGCTCGGTGGTGGCGATGACGGGATTGCCGATTCCGCCGGTGAAGACCGTCGATTTTGCCCGGAGGAGCGCCGTCATGCTCTGCATCAGTCCGGCGACGCCGCCGCCGGCGATGATCGCCGTGGCCCATTTCACCATCGGCGGCAGATCAGTGATGACGGCCGCCGAGATCACCGTGCCGGCGACGAGGGCTGCCGGCGTGGCGAGGGTATCGAGCAGATTGTCGACGCCTGGGATGTAATAGGCCATGATCTCCGCAAGCGCCGCCACGCCAAGTACGATCAGCGCCGCCGGCGTGCCGAGCCAGGCGAAGCTCTCGGCGAGCGGCAGATGGCCGGTATTCGCCGCGATGCTCGTCACCAGCATCGGCAGGAAGATGCGAAAACCGGTCGCCGCGGCGAGGCCGATACCGAGCGCCACGGACAGCGCGAGATCGAAATTGGACACAGGTTCCATTCTATTCTCCTTCGCTCACAGACGCGGATGGGCCTGGCGCCAGTCGGAGGGACGCTCGAAAGTCCCACGCCAGATGCCGCGCTTTGCTGCTTTGGCCTCTGCCTCTTCGTCCTTATAGGGATTGCCGGTCGCGCCGCCGAGATCGATGGCGTAGCCTTGGGCGACCAAAGCCTGCCCGAGATCGGGCACGCCTTCGGCGCTGCACACAGCGATGGAGCGACCGTAGCGGTCCTTGGCGCGCTCCTCGCATTGCACCTTGCCGCCCTTGATCAGCGTGGTGAGCTTCGCCTTCGCCGCGCGGCCGCAGGCCCAGGATTTGCCGTTGGCCTCTTTGCAGGTTTGATGCAGCTCCGGCGCGTCGACGCCGAACAGGCGATACTCGCTGCCGTCGCCGGCGCGCAGCGTGTCGCCGTCGATGGAGACGATCTTGGCATCGGACCCGAAGGGCTCCGGCTTGAAACTGCAATAGCGCTCGATGAGCAGCGCCAGGATCAAGAGCAGCACAAGGGCGGCAAACTTGCCGAGCATTTGCGCCAGCGCGCGGGAGGTCTGTGCTTCGGTTGCGGGCGTCTTCTTCTCGGTGCCGGTCATGGCTCAGCACCTAGCGCAAATTCGGACGGCGCGCCAAGGCGAAAGCAAGTCGTAAGGCCGCGGTTCTTGGTAGGACATTGCCACTTGCTCTATCCCTCCCCTTGACGGGGAGGGAGTCCGAGCGACGCTCGGACGGGTGGGGTGATACTTGTCGATGCTAAGCCCCACCCGGCTCGCTTGCAGCGAGCCGACCTCCCCGCAAAGGGGGGTATGGAGCAAGTGGAGACGGCGGCGCTAGTGCCCGTCGATACGTTGCCCCACGATGGCGATGGTCTGTTGATAGACTTGCGCCGCGTTCCAGCCTTCGATCGCGGCGAAGTTGGGATCGCCGGGCTGATAGCCAGCGCCGCGCACCCAGCCGTGACCTTTCAGGAAGTTCGCGGTCGAGGCCAGCGCATCGGCCTTGGTATTCAAGTTGACGACGCCGTTGCCGTCGCCGTCGACGCCGTAGAGTAGGATATTCTTCGGCAAGAACTGGGTCTGTCCGACCTCGCCATGCATGGCGCCCTTGGTGCCGGAAGTCATCACACCGTGATCGACGAGGGTGAGCGCGGCAAGAAGCTGGTCGGTGAAAAACTCCGGCCGGCGGCAATCGTAGGCGAGGGTGGCGACGGCGGAGACGGTCGGCTGATTGCCCATGAATTTGCCGAACGCGGTCTCCATGCCCCAAATCGTGACCAGCGGCCCAGCCGGCACGCCATATTTCTTCTCGAGCGCATTGAAGAGTGCGGCGTTGGCGCCTTTCATCTTCCGCCCTTGCGCGGCGATGGCGGAGGCGCCGCGCTTGGCCATGAATTGATCGAGTGAAAGCTTGAAGGAATGTTGCCCGCGGTCGGCCCTGATCGTGCCGGTCGAGTAGTTCGTGTCCATGAGAGCGGCGATGGCTTGGCCGCCCGCGCCCTCGGCTTGGGCTTCCTGGGCGAAGGCCTTCTTCCAGCTCTCGAAGCCCGCGCTATTGCTGCCGCATTTGGCGGCCTGCGCCTGACTGCCCATAAGCATCAACAGGGCGGCATACGCAGCCCGAGTAAATCGCCACCCCGTCATGCAGTCAACTCCAAGCCTTTTCAGGCCGTTCGGCCCGGTCCCTCGCATCGGAACGCAGCCTATCGCGGCGGTTCTTCGTTTGGCAATGCGCGTCGTTGCCGCTTCAAGGCGCGATCCGGCTGATCTTGGAGCCCTCGAGCGTGAGGTTGTACATTAGCCCGGTGGGATCGAGGACGAAGCCGATAACCGGACTCGTAACGTCGTTGGAATCGATGGAGGCGCCGGCGCCGAGCGTGATGAGGGCGACCGAGCCGTCGACGCCGACTTTCCAGCCCGCGGTGCGGCTGAATTGATCGAGCGCGCCTCGCGTCATGAACATGATGATGACGGTGCGGGCTTGAGCGCCGAGCTGAAAACCGAACGAGGCGGAGACGAGATTGTAATAGCCTGCCGGGCTGCGGTTGATGAGGAGAGCGCCTTCGCCATATTCACCGCCAATGCCGAAGCCGGCCTTGACCACAGTGGGAAAGACAAGGACGCCGGCAGCCTTGTCGGCAAGCTCACGCGCGCCGTGGGTTCTGGCGAAGAATTGATTCAGTGTCGCGCGGACGTCGGCATTGATCTTGGCGGCGGACGCCTCCGCGGGCTGCGGGCTCGCGAGAAGGAGCGCCGAGGCGACAAGAGCGGCGAGACATAATGCGCGATGCATGGCGAGATCCCCTGATTCGAATTTCAGTGGAGACTAGCATGCGCCGCAATTGGGGCGGTTTTCGATTCGGCGCCTAGCCAGAGAGCGCCACGCGGGCGGCATCGAGCGCGCGCTTGGCCGCGTCGTTGAGCGTTGGGAATTTCGGATCGATCGCCTCGATGCGCTCGACGATGGCAGCGGCGACGACCAGCCGCGTGAACCATTTGTGGTCGGCCGGAACCACGTGCCAAGGCGCGCCATCCGTCGCGGTGCCGGCGATCATCTGGTCGTAGGCCTCCGTCAACTGATCCCAAAGTTTTCGCTCCTCGACATCGCCGGGATTGAACTTCCACTGTTTTTCAGGATCGTCGAGGCGGGCGAGCAGCCGCTTCTTCTGCTCCTTCTTGGAGACGTTGAGGAAGAATTTGATCGGCACGGTGCCGTTCCGCAGCAAATGGCGCTCAAAGGCATTGATGTCTTCGTAGCGTTGGTTCCAGATATTTTTGGTCACGAGCTCGGGTGGCAGGTTCTGGCGCGCCAGCAGCTCGGGATGCACGCGTACCACCAGCACCTCTTCGTAATAAGAGCGGTTGAAAATGCCGATATGACCACGGCGGGGAAGGGCGACAGTAGCGCGCCAGAGAAAATCGTGGTCGAGCTCGAGCTGGCTCGGCACCTTGAAGGAAGTCACCTCGCAGCCTTGCGGATTGACGCCGGACATCACGTGCTTGATGACGCCGTCCTTGCCGGCCGTGTCTAGCCCTTGCAGGATGATCAGGATCGACCAGCGATGCTGGGCATAGAGCTTCTCCTGCAATTTGGCGAGGCGCTTGACGCCGGAAGCGAGCAGCGCCTTGGCCTCGTCCTTCTCGATATCGAGCGCGCAAGTGTCGCCCGGATCGCAATCGGCAAGCGTAAAGCCCAGACCTTTGCGGACACAGTAGCGCTTAATGATCTCGGCTGGCAGCATGATGGGGAAGATAGACGAGCGGGCGAGGCTTGGCGATACCGATCTCGGAAAAGAGTGGAAACTGGCTCTCGGAATACTTAAGTGCTCGGTCAGGCAAATGAAGGAGCGGACGATGCGGGTCAAACGAAGCGATGACGCCAAGCGGCGCTGGCGATTCGGATTGGGGTTGGCGGCTTTTATCGGCATAGCCGGCGCGGCCCACGCCGACGATCTGGAATGCGTCAGCACCACGTTCAATCTACTGTCGCCGAACGACAAGGTTTGCATCAGCGACTTCGACGACCCAAAAGTGCCGGGGGTCACCTGCTACATTTCGCAAGCGCGGAAAGGCGGGTGGGGGCAGCCGCTCGGTCTCAACGAGGATCCGTCGAACTTCTCGGTGTCGTGCCGGCAGATGGGCCCGATCGATGTCGATCTCGCCAAATTGCCAGAGCGCGAGGAGGCCTTCAGCGAGAAGACCAGTATCTTCTTCAAGGCCACCCGCATTTACCGCATGCCGGACCTCAAGCGGAACACCATTATTTATCTCGCCGTCAGTTCGAAGATCATCGACGGCTCGCCCGCCAATGCGATCAGCGTGGTGCCGATCATGAAATGGCCGTCGAATGAGTAGGGAAGCGGGCTACTCCGCCGCCTCGTGTAGCGATTCCTGCTTGGCGAGGTAGCGCTCGGCGTCGAGCGCAGCCATGCAGCCCATGCCGGCGGCAGTCACTGCCTGGCGATAGATCTCGTCGGTGACGTCGCCGGCGGCGAAGACGCCGGGCACGCTGGTTAGCGTGGAATTAGGCGCGGTGTGGATATAACCCGAAGGCTTCATCTCGATCTGCCCTTTGAACAGCTCCGTCTGCGGCGTGTGGCCGATGGCGATGAAGATGCCGTCGATCTTCATGGTGGTGACGGCGCCGGACTCGGTGTTCTTCAGTTTAGCGCCAGTGACGCCAAGCGGCGTGTCTTGCCCAAGCACCTCTTCGAGCGCGGTGTTCCATAGCACCGAGATTTTCGAGTTTTTGAACAGGCGCTCCTGCAAAATCTTCTCGGCGCGGAACGAGTCGCGGCGATGTACGAGGGTGACGTGCGTGGCGATGTTGGCGAGATAGAGCGCCTCCTCGACCGCGGTGTTGCCGCCGCCGACCACGATGACATTCTTGCCGCGATAGAAGAAGCCGTCGCAGGTGGCGCAGGCCGAGACGCCATAGCCTTTGTAGCGCTCTTCGGACGGCAAGCCGAGCCAACGGGCTTGCGCGCCGGTGGCGATGATGAGCGCGTCGGCGGTGTATTCGGTACCGCTATCGCCCTTGAGCCGGAACGGGTGGCGCTTCAAATCGGCGAGCTCGATATAGTCCGAGACGAGCTCGGTGCCGACATGGGCGGCTTGCGCCCGCATTTGATCCATCAGCCAAGGCCCTTGGATGGTCTCGGCGAAGCCAGGATAATTTTCGACATCGGTGGTGATGGTCATTTGCCCGCCGGGCTGGATGCCCTCGATCAGCAAGGGCTGCAACATGGCGCGGGCGGCATAGATTCCGGCCGTGTAGCCGGCGGGGCCGGAGCCGATGATGATCAGTTTGGAATGGCGCGTGGTCATGGTTGAGCCTTGGGTGGGGTCAACAGGTAAGCGTTCGCCGCCCTTTCCGCAACCCACCCTACTCAAGCCCAAGCGCGCGGCGGATTACGCTCGCCACGACTTCGGTGTCGTTGATGGGCGGGTAGGTCCAGAATTCGAGCTTACCTTCGAAAGGCCGCGTGGCGCCGCGCTCGCGCATCAATCGGTGGAAGCGCAAGAGTCGCCGCGACTTGCCGGGCAAGGATTGCACATAGACGGGTTTGCCGGTGCCGGCCGCCTCGGTCACCATGTTCACCGAATCCTCGGTGACGATGATGGCGTCGGCGAAGGCGAGAAAGGCGAAATAGGGATTCTCGCCGCTGCCGTCCCAGACGACATGCGGCACATCCTTGATTTCTCGCGCCAGCGCCTCAAGTGACTCGATGGAGGTGCGCCGTGAGGGCGTGACGAGGAGCGAGGCGCTGTGTCCGCGAGCCATAGCGGCGAGCGAGGCGCCGAACGAAGCGGCGGCCTCCGGCGGAAAGCTGTAGGCCTGGCTCTCGCCGCCAAGAAGCACGGCGATCCGAGGGTGCGGCAGCGGCTCGATCAGGTCGTGGAATTTCTCCGCGGACTTGGCGAGGCGCGTTTCGGTGACGTTATGCACCGCGCCGAAGGTGTTGACCACGTTCCGTCCCGTATAGCCGTCATGGACGGGCGCCGCGATGAGGTCGAACAGCGCCGCGGGGACTTTCGGGTTCTGGATATGCAGCCCAAAGGCTTTGGCGCGCCGCTTCACAGCAATCGCTACCGGCACGCTCCGGCGCCCGATGGAGATGACCAGACGCGGCCATGGGGCTTGCAGCGGTTCGTTGGCAGCGACGGATTTCAGCAGCCGTGCCGTCGGCACCAAGAGCTGAAGCGGCGCCGGCAAATAGCGCAGGGGGCCTTGGACCTGAACGCGCTTTAGGCTGTAAGGCAGGCCCACGGCCTTCGCCACGGCGATGCCTTGCGCCTCCATGCCGACCGATCCGTCGGTGACAATCCAAGTTTCTCCAGTATTTTCGGAATGGAAAGCGCTCAATTTCTTTTCGATTCTTTTCGCTTAAGGACCTAAGATTGCGAGGAAGGCGCCAAAACGGCCCTTTGGATGCGCTTCTAGCGCGGGCCCACCTTGACCGTCCAGGGAACCTAGTACCATGCGTTCTGCCCGATTAGATGCCACGGATTGGCGCATCTTGCGCGAGCTACAGGCTGACGGGCGCATCACCAATGTGGAGCTGGCGCGGAAAGCGGGCATCTCGGCGCCGCCTTGCTTGCGGCGGGTGCGCGCGCTGGAGGAGGCCGGCATCATCAAGGGCTTCACGGCGCTGCTCGACGAGAAGGCACTCGGCTTCGACGTCACTGCCTTCGCCATGGTCGGCTTGCACAGTCAGGCGGAAGCCGATCTCATCGCCTTCGAGGAGCGAGCACGTAGCTCTCCTATTGTGCGCGACTGCTACATGCTCTCGGGCGAGATCGATTTCGTGCTGAAATGTGTCGCGCTGGACCTCACGGCGTTTCAGGACTTCATCATCCATGAGCTGACGGCGGCGCCCAATGTCGCAAGCGTGAAGACCTCTCTTGTGATTCGCGCCTCGAAGCATGCGAACGGCGTACCGATTGAGCTTGCAGCAGGCCAGGACAGTTGAGCCATGTCGCGGCAAATCCGATCCTCGTCGAATTGAGGCGAGGGACCCTCGTCGAGAGTACGCATCGCGGCGCCATCGCTATCGTCGATGCGGAAGGGGAGGTGGTTTTCGCGCTCGGCGACATCGAGGCTCCGATCTTTCCGCGCTCCGCGGTGAAGTTGATGCAAGCCGTTCCGCTGGTCGAGAGCGGAGCCGCGGATGCGTATCGTCTCGATGACAGCGAGCTCGCTATTGCCTGCGGCTCGCATAGCGGCGAGGCGAAACATCTCGCTGCGGTGCGGAGCCTTCTTGCCAAGTCAGGAATCGAGGAAAAATATTTGGCTTGCGGCGCGCATTTGCCCTTAAGCGAGCATGCGGCGCGGGAGCTTGAGCGTGCCGGGCGGAGCCCATCCCCGATCCATAATAATTGCTCAGGCAAGCATGCCGGCATGCTGGCGACGGCGAAGCATCTCGGGCTTGACCTCGAATTCTATGAGCGCGCCGACCACCCAGTCCAGAAGGCCATCAAACGAGTCGTTTCAGAGACTTGCGGTGTCGAGCTGGACCTCGAGTCTATCGGCATCGATGGGTGCTCGGTGCCGACATTTGCCGTCCCGCTTCGGGCGCTGGCGCGTGGCATGGCGAGGCTCGGCACCGGTCAAGACATGCCGGTGGCGCGCGCTGTCGCGGTCCGGAGGTTGATGGATGCTTGCTTTGCGGCGCCCGAGCTTGTGGCCGGGGAAGGGCGGTTCGATACGATCGTGATGCGCGCCTTCGGGCCGAAAGTCTTGGTCAAAGGCGGCGCAGAGGGTGTTCATTGCGCCACTCTGCCCGACATCGGATTGGGGATCGCGCTCAAGATTGACGACGGCGCTAAGCGTGCTGCCGATGCGGCACTTGCCGAAATCCTGGCCGCGCTGATCCCGGGGGCAACAACGATTCTCGGCGAGAGATTCGCGGGCGAGATCAGCAATTGGCGTGGGCAACGTGTCGGCAGCATTGAAGCAAGTGCTGAGTTTGTGGGTGCATTCCGTGCGTTTGCCGCTTCAGCGCCACGTTGATTGGTTAGTCTGGTTAAGCCACAATGGCCTGAATGAGGGCGGGGAAGTCCGTCGAAGCGAAGGGAGGCGAGTCATGACCATGAGCCTGTTCAAGCATGCGATCGCGGCAATTGTCGCGGCCATGATCGTATCGGCGGCGGCGGTCGGCGACACAGCGGCGCAGGCACCGCAAGCCCCGCCTGGCGGTCAGCTGGTATGTCATGTCGCGGGTGGCATGGGCTTCATTGTGGGATCGAGCCGGGCCGTGGACTGCAAGTTCACGCCGACGGATGGTTATCCCGAACTCTACACGGGCCGCATCAACAAGATCGGTCTCGATCTTGGCTGGAAACGAGGCGGTGTCCTGGTCTGGGCCGTGTTGTCGCCAGGCTTGACGCGCGGACCCGGCGCGCTCGCGGGTAATTATGTCGGCGCCACGGCGGAAGTCGTTGCTGGGGTCGGGGCGGGCGCCAACGCGCTGGTCGGCGGCAACAAGGTCGTGCTCAATCCGCTCAGCGTCTCTGGCGCGGTCGGCATCAATCTCGCCGCCGGCATCGCCGATCTGGATCTGGTGTTTCGCGGGCCTTAGTACAGTCTCCGTCATGCCCGCGCTTGTCGCGGGGCATCCACGAATTTGCAGAAGAGAAAAATCGTGGATGGCCGGGCCTTCGCCCGCCGAAGCTATTACTGACAGGTCCGACCATTAGGCTTTGGCCCGCGCAGGCGGGACGAGCCCGGCCATGACGAGTCATTTTGTGTATGTGCTAGCGCGCGACATTGGCGTAGACGGCGAGGTTGGGATAGGCCTCGGCGCTCTGTTTGGCGAGGTCGGGACCGACCGGCAACGCGCCGTTCAATGCGCGGATCGCGCCCTCCTTGGCGCCGGTGATCAAATTGTCGGTGATGAGCACCGGCCCGGCGGAGGCGTCGGCGGAGACGCCGATGCCGATATGGGAGTCGCGGATCAGATTGTCGGTGACGCTGACGTCGCGGAGATAGCTGCCCCATCCGATCATGATGCCGTAAGCGGGCGCGCCCTCGATGACGTTGCTGCTGACGACGCTATCCGCCTCGACGGCGATGCCGACACCGCGCGAGTCGACATCTTTGCGGAAGAACAGATTGCGGATGAGATTGCCCTGAATGATCGCGAGCCTGCCGCCTTGCTTGAAATTGGTGACGGAGATGCCCATTGCCGCCTTGTCGACGAGATTGTTGGCGATGAGCGCGCCCTCGAAGGCAAACTCGGCGTAGAGCGCGACCTCGCCTAGCCGCGCGCAGGAATTGCCGATCATCTGACAGTTGGAGCTGGAGTTCGCGCGGATCGCGGAGAAGGCACAATCGGCGATGCGGTTGTTGGTCACCAATACCGACCCAGCCCGGAACACACTGACACCATTGCCATTTTCACCGCTGCCGCCGCTCTTGGCGGCGATGCGCTCGATGCGGTTGGAGGTGACGATGGTGCTGTCCTCGCCGGTCTCGGAGCGCCAGACGAGAATGCCGTTATCGCCGCAATCGCGGATGTGGTTGTTGGCGATTTCGAGACCGGCCGCGTCCTCGCTGAAGAGCGCCCCTTTGCGAATATCGCCGATCTCGCAATCGCTGACTTTGCCGGAGACTTTGCGCAACACGACGCCGTCGGCAGCACTGCCGATGATTCGGCAATCGGAAAGATCGAGACCCTTTACGTTTTTCGCGACGAGCAACGCGCCGCCGTCGATGGGTTTGGCTTCGCCGGCGAGAGTGAGGCCGGAGAGGCGGACGTCGGCTGCGTCCTCGATGCTGATGACAGTGCCGCCGCCGGCATAGCGTAACACCGACTTGCCGGGCACGCCCAGGAACTGCGTGCCGGATTTGAGCTTCAGCGTGTAGGTGGTGTAATTGCCGGGTGGCAGAAAAAAGGGCGTGCCGGATGACGCGGCGCGGTCTGCTGCGTCCTGCAGCGTCGCGGTCTGATCGGGGCCACCCCCGGGAACGACGCCATAGGTGCTGAACGGACCCGGCAAATCCTCGTCGCTTGCTCGCGCTTCACGCGGACCGGCGGCGAGCGCCGCGCCGAGCCCGAGCGTGCCGAGCATCAATTGCCTGCGTCCGACCGTCATCATCGTCCCCTCGATGCCATGCGGACGCGCTCAGCCGGAATTTGATTTTCGTGCGACGCGCTCAGCATGAAGTTCAGAATCGTTTGTGCTCCGCGTAAGAGATCGGCATCCTCGAGCGGACCGCCTTCGGATCGCGCCACGGGAATGTGCACGAACAGCATTTGGTCCGCCGTGTCCCGCGACATCGCCCAAGCGAGCGAGTGGTAATAGAGGAAATTGCAGAGATAGGAGCCGGCATGGGCCGAGCTGTTCGCCGGCACGCCATTCTCCCGGAGTGTCGCGGCGAGGCGCGGCACGTGAACATTGCTGTCGAGGCGGGCCGGACCATCGACATGAATTGTGCGGCGCGCCGGCAGCACCCCAGCGGCATCGATGCGAGGCAGGATATGATTATGCGCGCTCCGCTCGATGCGAAGCGACCGCGCCTGCCGGCTAACGCCAAAATGAATCGTTACATCGGGTTGCACCGATTTCAGCAGACGCGGGACGAGCATCGCGACGGCGCCCCATTCGGTCGGCAAGATTTCGGTGCGCAGCTCGCAGTCACGCGGTGCGAAGCTCCCCACGCCGGCAAGCGTTTCGACCAACCGCGCCGAGGGATTGTCGGGGACTCCCGGAAAGGGACCGAAGCCGGTGAGGAGAATTTGCCTGCGGGACATGATCCGCATTGTTACCGCTAGAGGATTGGGAGGGAAGCGGATTCGGGATCTTGGCTAACTCTTGTTTGGGTCGCCAGTGGTGAGGCGCGAGAGCTGCTCCGCCGCCGCTCCAGGCGACAGTGCTCCGGCGCGAACCTTCTCTTCCATCTCATGCCAATGGCGCGCCGCTTGGCGGCTGCCCTTGAAGGCCGCAAGCAGGCGCTGGTCGAAGATTTCACGCATCCATTGCACCGCCTGCTGGGCACGGCGCTTGGCGAGATCGCCGGAGGTGGCAAGCTCCGCATGCCGTTGCTTGATCTTCGACCAGAGCTCGTCGAGCCCCGTATTCTCCTTCGCCGACACAGTCAGCACCGAAGGCGACCAGCCGGGATTGCCGGCGGCGAGAATATGCAAGCCGGTCTTGTATTCGACGGCGGCGCGAAGCGCGCGCTCGATATTGTCGCCGTCGCACTTGTTCACGGCGATGATGTCCGCAAGCTCAAGCAGGCCGCGCTTGATGCCTTGCAGCTCGTCGCCGGCGCCGGGAAGCGCCACCACGACGAAAATGTCGACCATGTTGGCGACCGCGATCTCCGATTGGCCGACGCCGACGGTCTCGACCAGCACGACGTCGTAGCCGGCGGCCTCGGCGAGGTTGATGGTCTCGCGCGTGGTCTTGGTGACGCCGCCGAGACTGTCGCCGGCGGGCGAGGGGCGGATGAAGGCGGAGGGTTCCGTCGCGAGCCGGCCCATACGCGTCTTGTCGCCGAGGATCGAGCCGCCCGAGCGTGACGAGGTGGGATCGACGGCGAGGACGGCGACCTTGTGACTTTGCGCCACCAGGTTGAGACCGAGCTGGTCGATCAGCGTGGACTTGCCGGCGCCCGGCACGCCGCTGATGCCGACGCGGATCGACTTGCCGGTATAGGGGAGGAGCGTTTCGATCAGGGCTTGCGCCGCGAGCTGATCTTCGGGTTTGGCGCTCTCGACAAGCGTGATGGCGCGGGCCAGCGCCACGCGGTCGCCGGCGCGGATGGCGTCGGCGGTGTCCGGTTTGGCCTTCGATGTTTTGCTTTGGCCCATGGCCTTGCGGGTTAGGGGGAAACGCTCCGTAGCGCAAGATCGATCTCGAGCGCTTACTCCGCCGCCTGCTTGGCGCCGGCGGCCGCGCCGAGCTTCTTCAGGACGTCGATGGCGGCTTCGGCAATCGGCGTGCCGGGGCCGAAGATCGCCTTGGCGCCGGCCGCGGTGAGTTCGGGATAATCTTGCGGCGGAATCACGCCGCCGACGACAATCATGATGTCGCCGCGGCCTTGAGCTTCGAGCGCCTCGCGCAAGGCAGGAACGAGAGTGAGATGACCGGCGGCGAGCGAGGAGACGCCGACAATATGCACGTCGTTCTCGACCGCCTGCCGCGCAGCTTCCTCGGGGGTCTGGAACAGGGGGCCGATATCGACGTCGAAGCCGAGATCGGCGAAGGCGCTCGCGATCACCTTCTGGCCGCGGTCATGGCCGTCCTGGCCCATTTTGGCGACGAGGATGCGGGGCCTCCGCCCATGCTCGGTTTCGAAGCTCTCGATCAGCTCCTTGATGCGGGTCATGCTTCCACCCATGCGGCCCATTTCCGCCTTATAGACGCCGGTCACCGCCGAGACATCGGCGCGGTGGCGGCCATAGATCTTCTCCAGAGCATAGGAGATTTCTCCGACCGTTGCCTTAACGCGGGCGGCCTCCACGGCGCCTTCCAGCAGATTTCCGGTGCCTGTCTCGGCGTAACGGGTGAGTGCGTCAAGGGCGGCCTGCACCTTGGCCTCGTCGCGCTCGGCCTTCAGCCTTTCCAGCTTTTCCAACTGCTGGCGCCGCACCGAGCGGTTGTCGACCTTGAGAACGGCGATGTCCGCATCGCTGTCGGGACGATATTTATTGACGCCGACAATGGTCTGGCGGCCTGAATCGATCCGGCCTTGGGTCGCGGTCGCGGCCTGCTCGATCATGCGCTTCGGGATGCCTGCCGCGATGGCCCTGGTCATGCCGCCGATCTTCTCCACCTCTTCGATGTGCGCAAGCGCGCGGGCGGCGAGATCGTAGGTCAGGCGCTCGACATAGAAGCTGCCGCCCCAAGGATCGATGATGCGGGTGGTGCCGGATTCGGATTGCAGCATCAATTGCGTGTTGCGGGCGATGCGCGCGGAGAAATCGGTCGGCAGCGCCAGCGCCTCGTCGAGCGCGTTGGTGTGCAGCGATTGGGTATGGCCTTGGGTTGCCGCCATGGCCTCGACGCAGGTGCGGACGACATTGTTGAACACATCTTGCGCGGCGAGACTCCAGCCGGAGGTCTGGCAGTGGGTACGGAGCGCGAGCGAGCGCGGGTCTTTCGGTTTGAATTCGTCTTTGATCAACTTCGCCCAGAGCAGACGCGCGGCGCGCATCTTGGCGATCTCCATGAAGAAATTCATGCCGATGGCCCAGAAGAAGGAGAGCCTCGGCGCGAAACTATCGACGTCCATGCCGGCTTTGATACCGGCGCGCACATATTCGACGCCGTCGGCCAAGGTGTAAGCGAGCTCGAGGTCTGCGGTCGCTCCGGCTTCCTGCATGTGATAGCCGGAGATCGAGATCGAATTGAATTTCGGCATATGCTTCGACGTATAGGCGAAGATGTCGGAGACGATGCGCATCGAGGGCGCGGGCGGATAGATATAAGTGTTCCGCACCATGAACTCTTTGAGGATGTCGTTCTGGATGGTGCCGGAGAGCTGCTCCGGCGGCACGCCTTGCTCCTCGCCGGCGACAATGAAGAGCGCAAGCACGGGCAATACCGCGCCGTTCATGGTCATCGACACCGAGACCTTGTCGAGCGGGATGTGGTCGAACAGAGTCCGCATGTCGTAGATCGAGTCGATGGCGACGCCGGCCATGCCGACATCGCCGGTGACGCGGGGATGATCGGAATCGTAGCCTCTGTGAGTCGCGAGATCGAAGGCGACCGAGACGCCTTGCTGGCCTGCGGCGAGATTGCGGCGATAGAAGGCGTTGGAATCCTCAGCGGTGGAGAAGCCGGCATATTGGCGGATGGTCCAGGGCCGCTGCACATACATGGTGGGGTAGGGGCCACGGACGAAGGGCGCCGCGCCAGGCTGGCCGTCAAGGAAATCGAGCTTTGCCAGATCGTCGGCGCCGTAGGCCGGCTTCACCGCGACGCCTTCCGGCGTCTGCCAGGGCTCACCCTTGGTGGGGGCCGGGCCGGAGGTGCTGCTACCGCCAAAATCGATGTCGGCAAAGGCCGGAATTCGAGTCATTTCAGTTACATCCGATCGTAGGCGTGGTTCAGAATATCTAGGCTATCACAGCCTTGGTGAAGGAAGCTGCTAAGCCCCGCCGCTTCGAGCGCCTGTCTGTTCTCGCCCGGCTTGCCCGCGAGATAAAGATGTTTGGACCCGGCTTTGGCGAGCGCGGACGCGGCCGCTTCGGCCTCCTTGGCATAGACTTTATCCGAGGAGCAAAGACAGGCGAGCTTGGCGCCGGAGGCTTTGAAGGTTTTCACCAAAGCGGCCACATCAAGTTCCCCCTCACCCGAGCGCTCAGCGCTCGACCTCTCCCCGTTGGGGAGAGGTGAGTCTCTACTGACAGCCTCGATGCCGCCGGACTCGAAGAAGCTCTTGGCGAAGCTGGCGCGCGCGTTGAAATCGGCGGCGCGGCCCAGCGTGGCGAGAAAGACGCGTGGCCGCGCGCCATGCTTGGCGAGATAGGCATCGCTTCTGTCGCGCAAGCGGTCGAAGGGTTCGGCGAGACGAATGCGGGGAAGGGCGCTTAAGGGCGTCTCGACTGTGTGCAGGCGAAGCGCGCCGGAGGTCGCGACCTTGTCTTCATCGAGAAAGGGAAAGTCGCTAGTGCCGATCAGCGTCTCGTCGCGGCGGGCGACGTTCGTCTCGCGCATCGCGCGTACTTTGGCAACGGCGGATTGGATCGAACCCTTGACGAGCGCTTCCGCCGCGCCGCCTTCGCGCTCGATGTCTTGAAACAGCGTCCAAGCTTCGACGCAGAGCGCATCGGTCAAAGCTTCGATCGCTCCGGAGCCGGCGGCAGGATCGGCGACGCGATGGAGATTGGATTCCTCGATGAGGATGCTCTGAGTGTTCCGCGCGATGCGGCGCGCGTGGTCATCGGGCACGCCAAGGGCTGCGCTATAGGGCAGCACAATGATGGCATCGGCGCCGCCGATTGCGGCAGCAAGTGCGGCGATGGTGCCGCGCACGATGTTGCCGTGCGGGTCGCGTTTGGTCATCATGCGCCATGCCGTCTCGGCGCTGACGAAGACCGGCTTCGGCTTCAGACCGCAAGCTTCCTCGATGCGCGCCCAGAGTTTTCGGATAGCTCGGAACTTCGCGGTGGTCAGGAATTGGTCCTGGTCCGCTGCAAGCTTGAAGTAGATGTAGCTTCGCGCATCGTCGAGCGGAATTCCGTGTGCTTCCAGCGCGCGGAGATAAGCCACGGCGCAAGCCAGCGCGAAAGTCAACTCCTGCGCTTCGGAACCTCCAGCGGCATGGATCGGACGTCCGTCGGCGATAGCGAACGGGCCGGCAAAGCCTTGGCCGGCGACATCGGCGACGGCTCTCGCGAAATTCGCGGCGATCTCCTGCCATGGCTCGGAGCTCGTCCCGGTCATAGCGATCGCGCCCAAGGGATTGAAACCGAATCGAATGCTGAGGGTCTCCGGCGCCAGCCCGCGCGCCTTGATCAAGGTGGCGAGAAGTCCGCCTGCGTTTTTTGATGGACGGCCGAGATCGAGTTCGATGGCGATGCCGGCATCGAGATAGACGCCGTCGAGCGCGCGGGACAGCGCCGCGCCGGTCGCTTCCAGTGTATAGCCGTAATCGCCGATCGCGCCTTGGAAGACGAGGACGAGCCCGGTCGCACCGTTATTCAGATCGGCGAGGGTTTGCTTGTTGGCCGTCTCGGGATCGGCGATGTCGGCGCGCTGCAGGACGGTCCAAGGCACGCCAGGTGCGCGCCCGGCGAGGAGGCGCGCATCCTTGGCGCGGGCATAGAGCGGCTCGATCTCGATGCCGTCATAGCTCTTGGAGCGGAGCGAGCTTGGGCTAGCGCCTTTCAGCGCGTCTTCGACCAGCTTCCGCCAATCGGCCTCATCCGTCCGGGGGAAGTCCTTCGCTAAAACCAATTCAGCCATTTTGTCCTAGCCTTAGGCCTGCTTAGCCCCTCCTAGCACGAAGGCTTCGGACCAATAAAGCCATGCGACGAAGGGACCGAAGGCTTGCTGTTGGCCCCCTCACCCTCCCATCGCCTTTGGCGATGGGCCCCTCCCTCTCCCCAAGGGGGCGAGGGGTTGGAGTCCGTGGCCGTGCCACGAGTTCCTTTCCTCTCCCCTTTGGGGAGAGGGCTTTCCGCCGCGAGGCGGAGGCGAGCAATGGCGGAAAGGGTGAGGGGGGCTTTCTCCACCTTTACGGTCACGCTCGGTAAACGCTAGAGTCGTGGCAGAGCGGACCACAGGAGGAACCACCCATGGTGGCCAAGCGGAAGCCGGCGGCAGCGAAAGAGAGCGACGTCGTCATCGGCGGCGGCAAGCCGCCAGAAGACAGCGTCTATATCGGGCAGAGCGTTAAACCGGAATATATCTTGCTTCGCCTTGCCAACCGTCATGGCCTGATCACCGGCGCCACCGGCACGGGCAAGACCGTCACCTTGCAAGGTTTGGCTGAAGGCTTCTCCGATCAGGGCGTGCCGGTGTTCTGCGCCGACGTCAAAGGCGATCTCTCCGGCATTGCCGAGGAAGGAGAGATGAAGCCTTGGATCGAGCAACGCGACAAGCAGATTGGCTACAAATCCGACTTCCGGGCTTACCCCGTGATCTTCTGGGATTTGTTCGGCGAGAAAGGCCATCCGATCCGCACCACGATCGCGGCGATGGGCGCGCTGCTGCTGTCGCGCCTGATGGATTTGAGCGAAGCGCAAGAAGGCGTGCTCAATATCGCCTTCAAGATCGCCGATGACGAGAAATTGCCACTGGTCGATCTGAAGGACTTGCAGGCGCTGCTCGAGGATCTGGCGGCGCGCGCCGACACGCTCACCACGAAATACGGCAATGTCACCAAAGCGTCGGTCGGATCGATCCAGCGCTCGCTATTGGTGCTCGAACAGCAAGGCGGCTCGCATTTCTTCGGCGAGCCCGCGCTCAAGATCGACGATCTGATGCGGAAAGGTCGCGACGGCCGCGGCTATATCAGCGTGTTGGTTGCAGACAAGTTGATGGGTAGCCCGCGCCTCTACGCGACGTTCCTGCTTTTTCTGATGTCGGAGCTGTTTCAAGAGTTGCCCGAAGTCGGCGATCCCGACAAGCCAAAGCTCGTGTTCTTCTTCGACGAGGCGCATCTGCTATTCAAGGATGCGCCGAAGGCGCTCATGGAAAAAGTCGAGCAAGTGGTGCGGCTGATCCGCTCCAAGGGCGTCGGTGTGTATTTCGTGACGCAGAACCCGCTCGACATTCCCGACACCGTTTCGCGCCAGCTTGGCAATCGTATTCAGCATGCGCTGCGCGCCTTCACGCCGGCGGAGCAGAAAGCGGTGAAAGCGGCGGCGCAGACCTTCCGCAAGAATCCAAAGATCGACACTGAGCAAGCGATCATGGAACTCGGTACCGGCGAGGCGCTGGTTTCGACGCTGGACGAGAAGGGCCAGCCGAGCGTGGTCGAGCTGACCTATGTGCGGCCGCCGAATTCGCGCGTCGGCCCGATCACCGAAGCCGAACGTAAGGTGGTGATGAAAGCTTCGCCCGTCGCCGGAGTCTACGAGGAGCTCGCGGATCGCGACTCGGCCTATGAGAAGCTGCAGAAGCGCGGCGAGGAGCGAGCTGAAGAGACTGCGGCGACCCAGGGAGATAAAGATGCCGCGAAGAAACCTGGCGGCAGCTCGCGCAGCGACGGATTCTGGACGACGTTCGGCAAACAGGTCATCCGGGCGGTGGTGCCGGCTGCAACGCGCATGGCGGAGAAGGCGCTCAAGGACTCGATTAAGCGCGGGGGGCGCTAGCCGGGGCGAGAGTTTTCGTATCGATGAGTCCTTTCAGTCGGTTGGGCTGACGGATTTAGGTTTCGCTAATTGACTCCCCCTCACCCTCCCATCGTGGCAGCGCCACTTGTTCTCCTCTCCCCAGCGGGGAGAGGTCGCCCGCCATAGCCCAGAGGGCGAAGGCGTGGCGGGTGAGGGGGATATTCCGGCTTAAGACTTCCGCTCGCGGTCGAGCAGCTTGCGTTTCCGCTCGATCCCCCAGCGGTAGCCTGACAGGCCGCCATCGGTCCTCACCACGCGGTGACAGGGAATGGCGATGGCGATGGAGTTCGCCGCGCAGGCTTGCGCCACTGCGCGGACGGATTTGGGCGATCCAATACGCTCCGCGATCTCGCTGTAGCTCGCGGTCTGCCCAA
>Ga0315275_10001851_pt1 | contig 18897 bp, 13 predicted proteins | sample YL17G03_0_MG_FD_205557 | JGI IMG/M metagenome (GOLD analysis project Ga0315275, IMG submission 205557) | Sediment microbial communities from Yellowstone Lake, YNP, Wyoming, USA - YL17G03_0 | ecosystem: Environmental > Aquatic > Freshwater > Lake > Sediment | place: USA: Wyoming | collected...
AGCCTTCAGCAGGAGCATTTCATGCCATATGTGGGCCGGCCAGCCAGCCGGGCTAGGGCCATGAAACGCGCTCTACTCGAAGAAGAGCCAGTAGGTCTTCCACGGTTCGATCTTCAGCGTGTACTCCCTCACGCCGTCGGCCAGGACGGCATGGGTGAACGGCTCGACGACTCGGGATCTCCCGGGAGGCAGCCTGAGAGCATAGTCGGCGTATCTTAGACCGTGGATGCTGGCGAACTCGCCGCTCATGTCCAACTGCTGGCCGGCGGGCGCGGCCACGAACGCTCCTGCCTGTTCTGCGATGCGATGCATCACCTCGTTGGAGAGCGATTGGGGCGCGCCGAAGTAGATGCTCGTCCAGCCCGGCATTGTCTTCACGGCTGCAGCCACCGCTCCGTCCTCGGCGTAGACCCCGATCGCCTGAGCCTGTGGGTCCTCGACGGTGAAGTACTGGATGCCCGGATACCCCATGGGACCCTCGGACCCGAAGATCGTGGTGTACATATCAGACCCGCAGCAGTACGGGAGCACGCCCTTCGTCAGCGGAGAGGATTCCACGTAAGTGAAGGTGCGCTTCCTGACCTTTCCCTCAGTGGCGACCGTGATGCCGGTGAGCGCGGTGATGTTTTCCGCCGCCGCGCCTCCCTCCTTGAAGTAGCCGGTGTCATAGAGCCACACCAGTGTCCTGCCGTCACGCTTGAGTAGCTGGGCGATCTTCTGCCTATCCGTGTCGGAGATGAACGCGTTATGGCTGAAGATGTAGACCTTGAAGTTCTGCAGCTCTTCCTTCGCCAGTATCTCGGGGAGGTAGTGCCGCTCATACGGCACCCCACTCGTTTCAAAGCCCTCCCATTGTGGATTCCAGTTGTGGTTGTCGTATTCCTGAATGGAATCGTTGTTGGAGAGGAAGCCCTGCTCCTCCTCTGTGATCACAACGCAGACATCGGGTCTCCATGCCAGCTTCTTTCGTGCGACGAGTTCGCGATAGACCTTCGCCGTTTCCGCGATCTCCTCGTGGACTCCGGGGTCATCGAAGTACGCCCCCATGTCGTAGTACCAGTTGCCGAAGTTGCGGGCAAGCGATATGCCGCCGATCTTGCGGTTGGTTGCGATCCATTCCTCCAGGTTGTGGGAGATGCCAACTCCCGAGTAGTGGAGCGCCGTGGCCGGCCATCCCTCTCCGACCTGGGACCGGATGTCCAACTCGTTAAAGGCGAGCTTGCCCGGGAGCTCAGAGGCGGCCACGGGGTAGTAGATGCCGACATACCCTGGCCGTCTGCCCGCGTAACCGGGCTGGCTTCCCGCGATATCGAGATAGCTGCAGGCCGCGAAGTGCGATCTAATGGGGGCGGCGTACGACGCGGTAATGACCGGTTTGCCGATGTTCTCCTCCAGTGCCCGGGCCAGCCGGTCACGGAGCAACCACGTGTCCCGCCACTTGAAGTAGCGGTAGTCTGCCTCCGCGAAGTTCGCGATGAAGGTCTGGGAGTTGCCGGCCGTTTCGTCGGGCACCATGATCTCCTCGAATGAGGAGTAGCGAGTGTTCCAGGCGTGGTTCAGCGTCTCGATGCTGCCATACTTGCTTCCCAGGAAAGCCCGGAACTTGGTGTGCGCAGGCTGCGAGTAGTCGGTGTAGTGCTGGACGAGCTGGCCGTCGTCGCCCGCGGTGATGAAGAACCCGACCACTGGCTTCCCATACTGCGTGTCCCTCAGATGCTGTGCAACAGCGGCAGACAGCGCCTCCAGATCGCGGATGAACTCCTCGGAGTTCCACGACGGGTACCACCATTTCTCGCTGTCGGGCGCATCCACCACGCTCTCGTCGCTGCTGTACTGGGAGATATAGGCGACAGGGCCGTAGGCCTTCTCCCCGTCTCTGTTGCGAATCACCTCGTCCGGGTGCTCGCTGCCCCATAGGCGGTAGGGGCGATAGGCAAGGTCGAAGATGATGCTCGCGTTCGGGTTGCGCCGCAGCGTGTCAAGAATCGCCTCATCTACCGGCCCGAAGTCATATTGGTCTTTCCCAAGCCAGATGACGTTGCCGGTGTTCACACGGCGCGTCACGAGGCCGACACCGTCTGCCGCGAAGTGCGCGTAGTCATCGCCGGAATCCCCGCCGATGCCCTTGTAGATGATGGGCGCAGTCAACCTCCCGTCAACGAACAGGCGGGAACTGTCGTCCACGTTGCGGATCTCCGCCGTGTGGGAGGGCATGGCATCAAGCGCGGCAAGGACCTCCTCCCTGGGTCTGGGATCAGGGAATCCCATAGCTGTTCCCGGCCACCCCGTCGGCGCACCCTCCTGCACCGTGAGCCCCCTGATGCGCACCGTGCAGGGATTGCCGTAGAGCACAAGGTGGAGATACAGCGTCTCGTTTGCCTCACAGGTGTAGGTACCGTAGCGGGTATCCCAGACGCCCTCCGGGCAGTTGCGGATCGTCCCCTGACTGGACCACGCCCAATACGCGTCGACCCAGTCGTGCCAGCGGAACACATCGTCGGGGCCGTGGTTCGCCCGCAAGAGCAGCAGGTTGGCGAGTGAAGCGTCATCAGTGCGATACTCGTAGGTGAATCCGTACACCGTGCCTGCCTTGGCCTCAAACGGCTGCATGAGGACGAGGTCCACCATGCCCACCGCGTTCTCCTTGGTGAGCACGACCTCGTCGCCCTCGACCCGCATCATGCCTCGCGCCCCATCGCGCAGGTTCAGGCGCCACTCCGCGCTACCATGCGCGCAGACGATCACGCTCACCATCGGCAGTAGCAGAAAAGCCATCACAGCTAGCGGCTTCACAGTCACATTCTCCTTTTCACGGTGAGTTCGTATCGCGACATCTGGCTCCCCCTCGATGGGCAGGGCCTCTGCCGACATCGGAGATGCCTGTCGCAGCCCTTTATGCCAGCGTGCCGGTGAGTCTACTCCTGCGCGCCCGCACATTCCCTGTCACCTGTGAGTACGCACCAACGCCCATATGCCCGCCATGGCCGCATTGGTCAGGTAGTCACCCAGCACCAGCCCGATGAATGCGGGCCGCATCGCACGGTAGAGACGAAGCCCGCCATACCGCTTGATCTGCGTTGTGATAAGCCAAGCGAAGAGCGCGTTCGCCCAGAAGGTGTAGTTCGCGGCCCAAGTGCTCGCCACGATGAATCCGATAGGACTGACCGGCCACCAGGCGATGTTGGCGCTCAGCCAGACGAGACCGAACATGATCGCCGCCCCCAGCCCGAGTGCCACACGCGCCCAGTTGCTGGCTGATTCAGGGTTGTGGAGACTGGCATCGAGCTCCGTGAATGCCCACTGCGGCCAGGCCGTGAACGGCCACTCGTCGAGGCCGTTCGCTCCGCGGTGGTAGACCAGCGAGAGAATGCTCGCGACGCCGACAACCAGCACGACCAGAACCGCCAGCCCGGCGGCCCAGGCGAATCGGCGTGCTTCTATCCGCGCCGAGTGATTCAGCTTGAACGCGCCCATCATCTGAGGCATCGCCACGTTCATCATATCGGTCATAAGGATGAAAGAGAAGTAAGCGTACGCTGTAAGGTTGCGCGGACCCAGCGCTTGGGCACCGACGAGGCGGACGGCGGTCTCACGCGGGAGAAATGCCGACCCGAAGTAGATCAGGCCGCTGGCGGACACGACTCTCCCCGCTCCGAGGATGATGACGTAGAAGATGCCGAACAGCAGCGCGTAGGCCCCGAGCGACATCCCGGCGCGCACACCAAACCACAGCATGAAGGCGTTGGCGGCGAGAAACCCCAGCAGCGCCCACCGGCCCTCCATGGGCAGAAGGGGATCAGCATCCTCGCGGAGACGCCGGGTGAGGCTGAGCCATGCTGTTCTGAGGTAGCTGCGTATCTCGTAGATCAGAATGGCGCACAGCACGAGGAACCCACCTGCTTCCATGTATCCTATGAAGATGTTGGGACTAATGCTCGTGCTCGACCCGGCGGTCACTCCGGCTGCCGCCCATCCGAGAAGCTGGATGTTGAACAGCGCGTAGAACAGCCAGAGGCTGAGCGAGACCTCGGACGGCAGCAGGCACATCACCCCGAAGATGGCGAAGTTGAAGCTAAACGCCATGCCCGACAGCGCGCTCCAGGGCAGCGGCATGGAGGAGAACCGGCGTCCCAGTGCCACACCCCACATGTCCAGCGCGGGCACGTCCGGGTAGAACCGATTGAGCCACTGGAAGGTAACGACAGCCGCTGGCACCGCGAAGCCGACCCAGAAGACCCGGTTGCTCAGGAGGCTGGCTCCGAAGCTCGGATCGCGATCCGTTCCGGTGATCGCCACGGGCACTTCGACCAACGGGAAGCTCAGCCGTTGGCGCTCTATCCAGTTCTTACTCAGCAGCGCGCCGAGGCAGTACATCGCGGAGAGCATCGCCAGGTAGAACCCGCCCCAGGCAAGCCAGGGCTGTTGCCATTCCCGCCAGGGGACGCCGACCCCCGAAGGCAGACCCTCCCAGTACCAGCGCGAGGCATCGGGCGTCTCGGCGAGAAACCAGGTCGGGATGTGGGGCAAGACGGTCTGCTCCCACCCGTTCGTCGGCGTGGCCATGTACACCGGGTAGGTGCTGAAGGCCGTCATATACGGCAGGCCGCCCTGCATCATCAGCCCCAGCGAGACGGTGAGCATGCCGTAGACGACGAACAACTCCGTGCGCGCCAGCGCCCACGTCGGCCGCCACCGAAAAACACCCGTATTGACCAGCGCCACCAGGAAGTACATCCCCAGCGCGCTGTTCATCAGCGAGCCGCTGCCGTAGTTAGGGATCTTCGCAATGAACGCGAGGTAGGGGCTGAACCAGGCAACCGCGGCTACCGAGACCGCCCCCACCGCCACCGCGCGCACGGTGACCGGGTGCATCGCCTCCTGCTTCCCCTGGCTTGCGCCGCCGAGGGGACTCGCTCCTTGGCTGGCGAGGGAGCTCACTGCCATCTGAGGATGATCGTTTCCCCGTGCTCGAAGTGCCGGGTGAATTCGTCTGTGCCTTTGGCGAGGGATTCCTCTGTGATCGCATCCCACAGCTCGCAGCGCCGGGGGAAGAGGATGGTCCGTTGCCCTGCTCCATTGGCGTGGAGACACACATAGGACTTGTTGGCGTAGAAGGTGTCATCCTTCTCGCTCCAGATGTGCACCCCGGCGTAGCGCGCCAGCTCGCGGTAGAACGCCGGCGGGAGGTCCTGGGTGATCGCATACACTGATCGCCATGAGCCTATCTCTTTCACGGCGAGTGTCGTCTTGTCTGTCCCTGGGAGCACGCCAAGCGTAGCAGCATCAGGGTCGTCTGCCGAGATCAGCCTGCAATAGGCCCTCGGCATCTCGCTCTCGTTGCCGTCGACATCGGCAAAACGCGACGACCCCAACACACGGAACCCCTGTCGTCGGAGAGCGACGGCGACCGGGTGAGATGATTCGCCCACATGGATCTGCGGTTCGATAGGGATCCCATCGGGAGAAAGCTCAAGCTGGAGCCCGGTCACATCGCGCATGAACTGCGGGTCCATAGATGCGTCTCGGAAGATGCCGGGCGCGTAGCACCACAGCAGTGTCCGGCCGTCTCCCTTCACCCGTTGTTCGATGACGGTCCGATGGCTATCCTTCAGGCTGTAAGTGTTGAGGAAGATAATGAGTCGGTAGTGATCCAGCGGCGTGATGGCAAGGTCGTCGAGCAGGATCTGATCTACGGGCGCGCCTAGCTTCGTAAGTCGGAACTGGGGGAAGACCAGGGACCGATCCAACAAGAGACTACGATAGGTGCAGTAGCAGGCTGACTCGTCGTCGGCCACCACCAGAATCTGACTGTTCGAGGAGCGGTCGTGCTCGGCAGCTCGTTCCCACATCTGGTTGAGCCTCTCCACCTCTGCCATCATCTCTGGGGAGTTGTACCAGCCCGGCTGGAGGTCGAAGAAGGTCTCGTTCATCCGGTGGCAGAGAGCGAAACCTGCCGCCCGCCGCTGCATCCAGATACTCTTCTGCGGCGTCTCGGTGTGGCCGTATTCAGAGAGTGCCCATCCCATGGCATCTCTGATCTCGTCATCGGTCACCGTGGAGACAGGGACGCCTCGTCGGTCCGCGATACGCTGCCTCGCGATCTCCCCTGTGACATGGGTTGTCAGGTCGTTGTCATGGATCCACAGCTTCCCATGGAGTGTCACGGAATGGGTAGGGGCTCGCTCGTAGTCACATCCGGACCCGAAGCCGCGGTCTTTGTAGCCTGCGGTTGCGATCACGAAATCGAGATTATCCGAAGAGAGATACCGACCAAGATCATTCGTCCCTCCCTCAGGATCGCGGAGCTCATAGAGAAGTCCGTGGAAGGCGCCACAGACCTTGCTTCCTTTAGTGGTTCCTTTCACGACGGCGGCGAAGTGATCTATCGTCTCTGACACGAGCTCATTCCAGAAAAGGTAGAAATCCACTACCTTCATGGAGGTGGCCGGGTTGCGCAGGGCATCTCCGTCGCGATCCTCTCGCTCGTGCTTCGCTGGCACCAACGCGCTAGCGAAGTCAACGGTTAGGTCACGCCATGCCGCCTGGAAAGCATCGAGCGTGCCGTATTTCCGGCGAAGCCAACTCCGGAACGCCTTGGTCGTCGGCTGGCTGTAGCCGTTACGGACGGGCGCCCCCAGCGTCCATTGATACCATTCCTCTGTGCGCAGACCAACAAGCATGTATCCGAACACGCGGTGGCTGTAGTCGGACGCCTGGATGTGCTGGATCACCTTCGCGAGACCCTCGCCCATATCCTCTCGCCACTTCTTCGACGCGATACTGGGATACGGGCCGGTCCGCCAGTATCCGCGGCTTTCCGTCTCTGGCGGTGTAGGCTTTCCGTTCTCAAACAACTCCAGCTCATCCGGATTCTGCTCCAACCACCATCGGGGAGTGTCGACATATGTCCGGAAGATCAAGAGCGAGTCAGAGTGGGTCTTGATGGCTCTTCGCGCATGCTCGTCGAGTTCCGAGAACTCCCAAGTGTCCGGTGTAGGGCGGGTGTCCTGGGACCGACCGTAGTGGTCCCGTCCATTGTTGGTTGTCACGCAGAACAGCCTGGTGCCTGCCTGGGCGAAGTCCTCGTAGTACACCGGCCGGCCATGAGTGAAGGCTTCGTACATAGGCTGTAGCCACGGGACGCCGTCTACGGTGAAGGTGGGCACCCCAAGTATCGGCTCCACTTTCACGAGCGGCTTGAACGGGCCTTTCGTCTTCACTGTGTCTCCTTCGCACACCAAGTCTGCTGTGCCGTTGTCCCGCACGAGAGCCGCCGTCCCGAGGCAGGCTGCGGCTTTCAGGAAGTCCCGTCGGCTCAGGCCTGCGCCGCTCACGGTCTTGTCCTTGCCCTCATCTCCGCGGCGCCTATCCATGCGGTCCAGGTCGCTCTGCTCCCTGAAAGCCGATCCACCTGACCTCGTTCTTGGGGGAAAGGCCATACGGGTATGAGCAGGTTGACTGAGCCCAACATCGCTGTATCGGTCGGGCGCGCCGTCCCAACGAAGCCGGCGTCGAGCATCACCCTCCGCTCCGTGGCGGTGGCCGCGCTCAGCATCGTTGCCCTCAGTCTCGCCGACCCCTATCTCGACTGGGGCATGCACACGTGGGAGGTCGGCTCCGGCATGTGTATGTTAGTCACCCGAAGCTGCCGAAGCATGCCCAAGGCAGCCGCAACGAGCATCTCCCCGCTTCCGCACTCTAGCCGGGAGTAGATGATCTCGTATCCGCCTTCACAGAAGGACTTGCGCAGAGGGATGGAGGCGATCTTCTCTCGGTCGTTCGATAGTTCGATCACAAACGTGTTGGCGAAAGGAGACGCGTGTTTGATGGCCAGGCCGTGTTCCACGAACACCTCTCCCGGGAGTGTTACCAGCGCGGTCCCTTCGCTGAGCCGAATCGCCTGGATCTGGATTGGAAGGTACTCGCCATAGCGGTGGCGGAGACCCTCTAGATCCAAGATTCGCCGCGCCCGGTACCCCGTGAGGAAGGAGTTATCTTCCCTCTTAGCCGCTTCCCGCGCCCACGCCAAGTCCATCTCGCTGTAGGTAGCCAGGGGGCAGTCTACGATCTGACTGCGGACGGAAAGGCAGGGCCGTTCTGTCTCCAGCTGGGGGAGGTGCGATCTCACCGTTTCCCCGAGCGCTTCGCCGACGGTCTGAGCGTTGAGAGTAGACGGGGAGGCAGTGGTTTCCCTCGCTGTGTACGCAACCATCATGGACGCGCTTTGTGGGCCTGGGCCGTACCTGCCGGGCCGGCTAACGTCGGCAGAGTTGATATCCTCCGAGCATCCTACTCCAAATACCGAGATGAATCCTTGTCCGAACTCCTGGCGCAAGGAGCGCTCCAGCCAATAGGGGAATTCCGCACGACGATCATAGGGCGCGAGACAATCGCAATGATTCGAGAACGTGGTGAGAGCGGCGAAAGGCACCGAATCGGATATGCGTTGGAATGATACCATACCGATTTCAGGATCAATTGGACCAACCGGACGGACGATATAGGGATTGAGGAATCCCGGATTCATCATGACCATCCCATCGGTCATGAGGAACCGTCGGTTGAAGGTAAGATCATCGCGGAATGCTTTCCCGACCTGCAGATGAACCTCCACCGCCGCCGCCCCGGCTTGGACGACAGCACTGGCGATCCGGTCCGGGAGGTCATCTGGAGGAGTGGTGAAGCGATGAGTGTGAGTCGCGGAGACGCAGATGTTGTCGAAGGGAATGCCGCTTTGGAGCGCGGCGAGTTCGCGCCCCCGGACGCTCTTCTCGCCAACGACGTTGATAACATCACACACCACAAGGGCCGCGGCTTCCTCCCCTTGCCGGAATACGATGGCCTTCGCTCCCACCGGATCATCTGCCTTGCCGGAGGGGCCATTATCGATGTTCACCGCGGCAACACCAACATGAAGTGCATGCGTATCTGGTTTCATACCATCCTGTCCTTTCGCATCTGCTACTGGATTATGTCCCGCCCTTAGTGTAAGGTTGGGCAGGCCCTCGTGTGTAGACGAGCACGCTCTCTGCGGCGCCGCCCCGGGTCGGGCTCATTCCCACCGCAGCACAAGCGTCTCGCCATGCTGCAGATCGTGCGTGCGGTACTCCGCACTAGTCCCGAGTGCCTCCTCGGTGATCGCATCCGACAGCTCGCAGCGCCGGGGGAAGAGGATGGTCCGTTGCCCTGCTCCATTGGCGTGGAGACACACATAGGACTTGTTGGCGTAGAAGGTGTCATCCTTCTCGCTCCAGATGTGCACGCCAGCGTGCCGGGCGAGTTCACGGTAGACGGCCGGCGGGAGGTCGGGGGTGATGCTGTAGAGAGAGGTCCAGGAGCCCATCTTCTTCATCGCCAGGGTGACGGAATCGCTCCCCGGAAGGCGCCCCAGCGCAATCGCCTGTGGGTCCTCTACGGAGATGAGCTGACAGCGCGCCCCATCCGGGCCCATGACGTCCATGCCAGCGCGGCGCAGCCCGTCGCCCAACTCGCCTCCGCCGCCGGTCAGTGCGATGCCGGGCGTGACCATCTCGGCCTCAGGGTCGGCCTGGAAGCCAAGCCCGGTCAGCTCGCTCATGTACTGCGGATCGCGCCGATTCCCGTTGAACAATCCTGGCGCGTAGCACCACAGCACGACCCGTGCATCGCCCTTGACCTTCTCCTGGATCAGCGCCCTCTGCCCGTCCGTTAGCTGGTAAGTGTTGTAGAAGATCACCAGCTTGTAGCGGCCGGTGTCGGTCAGCGCCAGGTCGTCAATCAGTATCTGGTCGGCCGGCGCGCCCAGTTTCGCCCAGCGATCTTGAGCCTTGTGCAGGATCTGCTGGGGCATCATCTGGTTGTCATCGCTGCAGTAGAAGAAGGAGTCCTCGTCCGTCACCATCAGCACTTCCGCCACGGACGAGCGGTCGCGGGAGGCGGCTCGCTCGAACATCGCGTTCAGCTTCCCCACCTCCGACATGTGCTCGGGCGAGGCGTAGGCGCCGGAAGCGATATCGAAGAAGCTCTGAAATGCACCACTGCAGAGAGTGAAACCGGCTGTCCGGCGGAACATCCGGAGGTCCTCCTCCAGGTTATTGCCGCGGCTCTCTTGATCGCCGAAGTCCTCCGGCGGGGCGTTGCGGATGCCCTCCTTCTCCTCCTCCGTGAGGCCGGGCCGGGCCAGCCGCCGCTGCCGCTCTCGCTCGGTGCTCAGGTGGGATGAGTAGTCGTTGTCGAAGTAGAACACCTTGTTGTGCAGCAGCACCGACGCCAGCGGCGCCCGCGCGAAATCGCATCCGCCCAATCGGCGATTGCCGAAGCCCGAGGTAGCGAAGACGAAGTCGAGGTCGGGGGAGTCGAGATAGCGCCCCAGCGCGTTGTGCCCGCCCTCGGGCAGCGACCCCATCTCGAACATGAACCCGTAGAACCCGCCCACCACCTTGGTCCGATCGGTTGCCCCCTTGATGACGCGGGCGAAGTACTCGATGGTGTCGGGGATCAACTCGTTGTAGAAGCGGTAGAAGTCCACCACGTTCATCTGTTCTGGCACGGGTCGGAAGGTGGTCGCTTGATACTCTCTGTCCTTCCTGGAGGGCACGCGCGCAGTTTCGAGGGTCACGTCCTTTCGACGCCACGCATCCTGAAGAGCTTCGGCCGTCCCGTACCTGCGCCCCAGCCAATCCCGAAAGGCGCGTTGCGTGATCTCGCTGTACCCGAAGCCGGTCCATCCCCAGTGCCACCATTCCTCGGTCTTGAGCCCCGCGAGCAGATACCCGAACACGCGGTCGGCATAATCCGAGCTATGGATGTGTTCCAGCAACCGCCCCAGGCTGTAGGCCATCGCCTCCCGCCACTTGGCGGAGGACAGGCTGGGGTAGAGATGATGCCCGTGCATGTAGCCGGCGCCCCCCTCACTGGGCATCAAAGGACTGCCATCCTCCCAGAGCTCGGCTTCCTCGGGATTCGCTTTCATCCACCACTGTGGCGGATGGATGTACACGCGCGGCATGATCAGCGCGTCAGGCCGCGTCTCCAGCGCTCGATGCACCCATTTGTCCAGCCCGGTGTAGTCGAAGCGGCCCGGCTCTGGCCAGGTGGGCCAACCCCGGGAGTAGTTGTCTTCACCAGTGTTGGTGTTCATGCTGAACACCTGGGTGCCGGCCTTGGCGAAGTCCGCGAAGTACTCGCCTTCTGCGTCGTAAGTCTCCATCACCGGCAACAGGTAGGGCTTGCCGTCGAGGGTGAACGTCGGCACGCCGCACACATCCTCGACTCCGACAACCGGCACGATCACTCCTTTCTTCACGATCACTCCCTGTTCGGCGAGCGCTGTCCGCAGCGGCCACAGTGACGCTGCGCCCGTCAGGGCGCCTGCAGCAGTCGCGAGAAACTCACGGCGGGTCATGGCACGCTCCGATAGGGAGGGGACATGACCGCGCTGACGGCCTCGGTCGCCTCTCAGTGTCTGGCGCAGCCCGCCTGGGCGGACCGCCCCGGCGGGCTGCGCCGGCGTCAGCGCCCGTCAGCCCATCCCCTTGGCTACCGCCCCGACTGTCGCTGCGGAGCCGGAGCCTGCTGCTCCTGCTGGCCGGCCTGCTGCCGGTAGATGCCGCGTCCCCCGGTGGGCAACTGCCCCCTCTCCGCGGTCACCTCCCAGGACTGCTTTGGAGTCCGGCCGGCGCCACCCCGTGGGACGAACTTCTCCTTCCCCGCGGCGGCCTTCCAGAAGAAGAACGCGGCCACGATCACGACTACTGCAACGATCACGAAAGTCATCTTCGGGCTCATCTGTCGTTTCATCGTCTCACCTCAGGTACTGCGTTAGGCTTCCGGCCAAAGCCGCCTCACAGAGGTGGGAGTCGGAGCGTCATCCAGGCGCTCCGACTCCCAGCCATCACCCTCGCCGATCATCCGGGTGACGGAGGCGCCACGCCGGCGGAGATCAGTAGAGCACTCCGAGGCACTCCGCCCCCTCGGTGATCTCGCCGGGGGCCGCTCCCGGTCCCTCACTGCCGGCGGGCTTGCCCGAGGCGCTCGTCGGTCCCTGCGGGAAAACGCCGACAATGGGCGCGCCATCGTAGAACGTCATCCCGCCGTCGAGGCAGTGACAGCAGGCGTTGTAGCGCGGCATGTCAGTGAACATGGACTCGGCCTTCATCCAGGCGGCGTGCCCGTCGAGGAACCCGATGTTGTTGCCGCCGAGATGGCGGGTGAAGGCGCGGAGCACTCCCAGGTCGAGCGAGCCGCCGGGTCCCAGCGCCGCCTCCGGGTCGTAGTTGCAGTCATTGCACGGATCGCCGCCGCTGGGGTCGCAGCGGCCGGAGAGACCGCACTGGTCCGGGTAAGCGAGGTTCTCCAGATACGGCCCGCCGGTCTTCAGGAAGCCGCTGTCGAACACGATCGCGTACTTCACCGGGTCTTCGACTGCCGACATCTTCAGCCCGGTGACCCGGACGTTGACGCCGACGGAGTTGGTGAACAGCCCCTTGACCCCGCTGAGGCCCTCCGAGGAGAAGGGGTTGCGGCCCTGGAGGAAGCTGTCGGTGATCTCTCCTCCCCAGCCGTTCGGGAAGTTCTGCCCATCGCAAGGACGCAGCTCGTCCTGGAAGAGCATCGCCTCACGGAACCAGTTCGGATCCGAGAAGATGTCCTCAGGGGCGTTCATGAACTTGGAGCTCGGGCACTGCCAGACCTCGCGGTTCTTCGTGTACTCGTCCAGGATGACCGGCCAGGCCAGGTAGGGGTTGACCCGAGCGAGGACCGTGTTCATGGTGATGTTGCCGACCCAGCCGGGCTGGCAGCCCTTGAGGACGGAGAACCAGTCCAACACCTCCGCCCGGTGTTCACCCGGCGGGAGCGTGTCGTTGTTGTCACCCAGGTACATCTGTATGGCCAGGGCGATGTTCTTCACATTGCTCAGACACACCGCCTTGCGCGCCGATTCGCGCGCTCGCGCGAACACCGGGAACACCATCGCTGCCAGAATGCCGATGATGGCAATCACCACTAGCAGCTCGATCAAGGTGAAACCTGTACGCCTGTTGCATCTCATCGTCTTGCCTCCCTGTGACTTGGCTCCTGACGCTTACGGAACGACCACATGACTGCCTCCCCGTCCTCAGCCATCCTTCCCGCCCGTCATCCTGGTGACCACGGGCCCTTGTGACGACAACTTAGCACGACACCGTCGGAAGTGGAATGTCCGACTTGCTCTGGAATGAGTCATTTGGTATCATTGCCCTGGCGATGAATGCGCGCGATGTCAGTCGTTAGGAACGGGAGGATAGGGGCGAGACGCGCTCGGAGAGGCGGCCGACGGTTTGGAGATCTGTGCAAGACCGCGTGGATGATCGGGCGGGAGACTGAGGCTGAGTCCTTTGCCGCAGAGCGCGCGGTGCCTCTGCTCCCAGGAGAATGCCGGATGTCGCAGCAGCGCGACCAGATCGACATGCTGGGCGCCTTCCGCGAGGCGATTGCCGAACTCGGTGCTCCGCGCTCGAGCGAGAGCCTTCTGTACTGCGGGTCCTCGCTGGCGGGCAGACCGCCGGTTGGGTCGCGCTTGAACCACCCGACCACTGTGCCGATCTATCCTGAGATCAACCTGTGCCTCGCGGGTAACGTAGAGGTACTCACCCCAGCGGGACGTCTCCGCCTCCCGCGCGGAGACCTCCTGCTCATGGACGCCGGCGTCGAGCACGGTGAGGTTCTCAGCCCCGACAGCACGGCCGCCTACTTCCACATTCACAAGACCAATGCCCATGTCTACCTGTGGTCAGCAGGCGAGATGTCGCTCCTTGATCTGATCGGTGGCACCGACCTGGCGGCCATTACCGGCGCGCTCGGACGCGAGTGCGTGACACGTGACTGGCGCTTCTCGGAAGCAGCCTCGGCGCTTCTCCTGTACCTCAGCACCATCCTCATGCGCCGTCTACGGCGCAACAGCCTCCTCTTCACCCCGAAGATCGGACCCGTCGCGTCATTCCGAGATGGGGACTCGCGGGTGTGGCGGGCGATCGAGAGCGCATTGCAGCAGTGCACCGCGCGGCTCCACGAACATGTCTCCGCCGAGGATCTGGGCGCGGCGACTGGGTACAGTGTGGTCCACCTGAATCGTCTTCTTGTGGAGCATCTCGGCAGGACCATCTCACAACACCTCCGCGAGCTGCGAATGGTGCGGGCGATGGACATGCTGACTCACTCACCCCAGACGATCGAGAACATCGCGCACGCGGTCGGCTATACTGAGCACGCGAATCTCCGCCGGGCATTCCGACGCGCGACCGGCGTGACCCCTGGCCAATACCGCAGAGGGCGCCGTTCAGCCAGACAGGTCCGAGACATCGCTGCCGAGCGCGACTGACCGGCGATGCGGGCGAGATTGGCCTTGCCCCCAAGAACGGGTCCAGGTGATATGTTAGGATTTGAGGACCTGGACGGAATCTGGAGGAGCAAGGCAGATGAACGGGAAGCGGCACACGCCGGAGCAGATCATCCACAAGCTTCGGCAGGCGGAGGTGGAGCTGAGCCAGGGATCGACGGTGCCCCAGGTGTGCAAGAAGATCGGGGTGACGGAGCAAACCTACTATCGCTGGCGCACTGAGTACGGTGGGCTGCGGCTGGATCAGGCGAAGCGGATGAAGGCGCTGGAGACCGAGAACACGCGGCTGAAGAAGCTGGTGGCGGAGCAGGCGCTGGACATCGCCATTCTGAAGGAGGCGAGCTCGGGAAACTTCTGAGCCCGGCGAAACGCCGGGCAGCCGTGGAGTATGTGCGAGACGCCTTGGGCCGGCAGCGGGTGTCGGAGCGGCAGGCCTGCCGGGTGCTGGGCCAGCCGCGCTCGGTGCAGCGGCGGATCCGGCACGTGCCCGGCGACGAGCCCATGCTGGTGCGCCGGATGGTGGAGCTGGCGAGCGAGTACGGCCGCTATGGCTACCGGCGGGTGACCGCGCTGCTGCGGGCAGAAGGCTTCCGAGCCAACCACAAGCGGGTGGAGCGGCTGTGGCGTCTGGAGGGCTTGAAGGTGCCGCAGAAGCAGCCCAAGCGGAAGCGGCTGTGGCTCAACGACGGTTCCTGCATCTGGCTGCGGCCGGCGTACGTGGACCACGTGTGGAGTTACGACTTCATGGCGGATCGCACCAGCGATGGGCGGGCGTTGAAGTTTCTCAACATCATCGACGAGCACAGCCGGGAGTGCCTGGCGATGGACGTGGGGCGCAAGATGACCAGTGACGATGTGATGGCGCGGCTGACGCAGTTGTTTGTGGATCGGGGCCTGCCGGCATACCTGCGTTCGGACAATGGGCCGGAGTTCATCGCCACGGCCTTGCGGGAATGGCTGGGCAAGCTGGATGTGGGTGCCTCAGGCCGCTTGACAAATGCCATAGCATCTTCTGATCCCCAGGCCGGGGCCCGTTGCCGGGATGAAGAGGTGTAGAATAGCCGTCTGGGACGTGGTAATCAACCATGAGTCTCAGCAGTGAGCCGAGGTCGCGGCGGGCGGTCATGACCTCGCGGCGGTAAGCAAGCTCACAGGCGGCATGAGACGGGGTATGTCCGATGCCGCCTGTCTGTCTACAAGTTCATAGCAAGAGAGGCCGCAAGCCCTGCTCCGAACGGACGCGGGGCCTGAGGCAAGGAGTTCCGAAGACCATCATCCGCTCGCGAGAGCGGGATGGTCTTCTCTGCATTTCGGGGGGCGCGAATCCACCACGGGAGAAACGCAGATGAGACGAACCCCCACCAGAGACGCCCTGCAGATCGAGCACGTTGCACCCGACACACTGCTGCCCTATGCAGGCAACCCCCGCACCATCTCCGCCGCCCAGATGGCCGCGCTGCAACGCAGCATCAGCCAGTTCGGATTCGTTGACCCCGTGTTGTCCAGAAACTCATCTGGCTCCTACTGTGCATGTCAGGCGACGATAGGGACCGCTTACCGGGCACGTGCCTCTGGGCGAGAATCCGACTTCCGATCCCAGGCCGGGGCCCGTTGCCGGGATGAAGACGATGTAGAATGGCCGTCTCGGACGTGGTAGTGATCTTTGAGTCTCATTGGGTGAGCCGAGGTCCTGGACGGCGGGACGACCTCGGGGTCGCAAACAAGCTCACAGGCGGTATGAGACGGGAATGCCCGTGCCATGCCGCTTGTCTGGCTACAAGTTCATAGGACGAAACGCCACAAGGCTCCGACAGAAACGGAGCCGAGGCGCAGGCAAGCCGTACCGAAGACCATCATCCGCTCGCAAGAGCGGGATGGTCTTCTTCGCGTTTCAGGGGGCGCAAGTTCACCTTGGACCAGGAGACACAGACATGAGACAGACGCGTCGCAAGCAAGACCTCTGCATCGAGCACGTCGCACCTGACACACTGCTGCCCTATGCAGGCAATCCCCGCACCATCTCGGCCGGCCAGATGGCTGCGCTCCAGCGCAGCATCCGCCAGTTCGGATTCGTTGACCCCCTGGTGGTGAGGCGCGCCGACCGCACCGTCATCGGGGGCCACCAGCGACTGGAGGCGGCCAAGACACTCGGCCTGAAGACCGTTCCCGTGGTCTTCGTGGACCTCACCGAATCCGAGGCCTCCCTGCTGAACATCGCCCTGAACAAGATATCCGGCGACTGGGACCTGGAGCAGCTGGGCCAGATCCTCACCGAGCTGCGCGACCTGCCCGATGTCGACGTCTCCCTGAGCGGCTTCGACACCCAGGAACTCGAAGACCTGTTCGCGGAGATGGAGGCGGAGGGCGATCTCCGGCAGGAGGGAGAGCAGCTTGACGCTGAGATGCTGGACCGGCTGGCCCATCCCCGCAGCACCGGGCGGGTGCAGTCGGGACAGCTCTGGATGATGGGTCGACACAGGTTGCTGTGCGCCGACTGCCTCGCGCCAGGCGCGCTGTCCCGGCTGTGTGCGGAAAAGCAGATGCCGCTGGTCCTCACCGATCCGCCCTATGGCATCGACTACCACTCCACCGACAGGAAGGCCCCCATCGCCAACGATGGCTCCGCCGGGTTCGGGCAGTTCCTGCAGAGAGCGCTGCCCGCAGTGAAGGGCACCATGTCCTCCGGCGCCACCCTCTACTGGTTCGCAGCAGGTGGGGGCCCGACGTTGGGCCAGGCCCTGCTCGCCATCTCCCAGCACTTCACCCTTCAGAATCTGATCGTCTGGGACAAGGAGACCCCGGGCCTGGGCTGGAGATGGAGACGCTCATGGGAGGCGATCATCGAAGCCAGTGTGGGCAAGCCGGCCCGCTGGTATGGAGGCACTCACCGGCGCAACGTGCTGCGCTGGCCCAAGGTCATCCCCGATGGCGAAGACCATCCCACTCCCAAGCCGCCGGAGTTGCTCGCCGAGCTGATCCGCGTTTCCAGCAGGCCAGGACAGCTGATCCTCGATCCCTTTGCCGGCTCGGGCTCCACCTTGATCGCCGCTCAGCTCACCGGCCGTATCTGCTATGCCTGTGAGCTTGAGCCGGGCTACTGCGAGCTGATGCTGGAGCGCTGGGAGCGGTTGACTGGAGAGCAGTCATTGCTGGAAGAGGGGAGTGAGGGCGATGAACACTGACTTGCACCCGATGCGCGGAGAGCCGAATCGCGCCCACGCGCTGTTCGAGAGCTACCTCGCCCTGGGCCCGCGACGATCTCTGCCCATGCTGGCCCGGACTGGGGTGGCCTCTCTCTCCTATCTCAAGAAGCTCAGCGCCCGCTGGCAGTGGAAGGAACGAGCGGCCGCCTGGCAGCAGCAGCTCTCTCGCAGCAGCCACCTCTCCGATCCGGACATGATCGCAGAGGCGAGAGAGCGGCACCTTCGCGATGCCGTTGCCCTGCAGCAGCTGGCCAAGGCCCAGATCCGCCGCTGGCTCGCCAAGGATCCAGACGGCGCGCTGCGGCTCAACCGCCGGCTCACTCCCCACCAGGTGATGCGGCTCTGGCACACCGGGCTGCGAGTGGAGCACGAGTTGCTGCCCGCGCCTGAGCCGGAGAAGGTGGAGGAGTATGAGAAGGCGCTTGAGCACCAACGCGACCGGGACGAGACTGCTGGCCCTTCCTCCGAGGCGCCTCCGCGCTTACCCAAAGCGCTGGCGGATCTGCTGCGGCTGGCTCACGAGGTGGGGGTCGAACGCAGCAGGGCGGTGGCGCTCAAGGCCAAGCTCTGCCGATGGCTGTGGCTGCCCCAGGACTGTCTAAGTGACGCCCGGCTGCGGCTATTACTTCGCGCCCGGAAGAAGGCTAAGGCACCAAGACGGACGACCAGAGGAAAGGTCTGCGATGGACGCTAGCTCAGGACCAACCCGACCGTGGGAACAGCGGGATAACGAGCCGGCTGACGCCTATGCCAGGTTTGGCATCTACCTGGAGCTGGGCCCGCGCCGCTCGCTCGCCGAGGCGGCGAAGCCCTGTGGGGTATCGCGCGCCCGACTCAAGCAGCTCAGCGCCAGGTGGAGCTGGGCGGCCCGCGCTGTTGCCTGGGATCGGCAACAGGCACTGGAACGCCGAGGGGCGGAGCTGCGGGCCTGCCAGCAGGCCAGGGAGCGCATCATCAGGGAAAGCGCCGATTGGCAGCGGCTGGCCCGGCTGGAGATCGGCTCCTGGGTGCGCCACGATGAGGAGGGCCAGCCACACCTGGTCAGGGAGCTGACCCCTTCCGAGGCCATCCGCCTCTGGCGGCTTGGCTGTGAAACCGAGCTGGAGATGAGGGGTTTGCTGAAAGCCAGCGCCCAGTCCCCCTCCTCCGATGAGGATCGCGATCGCATCCTCCAGCGCTTCCGTGAAGCGGAGGACCAAGTCGTGGACTATCTGATGTCCTCGGGCGTGCAGTTCGGGGACAGACACAAGCTATTCCCTGCGGTACACGGGCTGTTCCGATCCTGGCTCCACTGGCACCCAACCTCCCATCCTGAGCTCACCTTTGCGGAGGCGGCCT
>Ga0315275_10001852_pt1 | contig 18890 bp, 14 predicted proteins | sample YL17G03_0_MG_FD_205557 | JGI IMG/M metagenome (GOLD analysis project Ga0315275, IMG submission 205557) | Sediment microbial communities from Yellowstone Lake, YNP, Wyoming, USA - YL17G03_0 | ecosystem: Environmental > Aquatic > Freshwater > Lake > Sediment | place: USA: Wyoming | collected...
TGCCGACTTGGTGACGTCGTGCAGGGTCTCCAGCGAGTCGAGCCGGCGCACGTGTCCGATCATCGTGAGCGCCTCCGCACGCTTGTTGGACTGCTCGAAGAGAATTCCCGCCAATCCCGAATGGGCGCGCGCATCGCTCGGTCTCAGTTCCAGACCTCGACGGTAGCTCGCCTCGGCCGGGTACCCTCAGTGCGTGACTCGTGGCCGGCCCTGCCCGTGACCCTGGCAGAGCCGGCTGCATCGGCCGGACAGCCCGGTCAATCCAGCCTCTCGTACTCCTGGTGGATCAGGCTGTGCTCGCGAGTATCGCGCAGCCGGAAGGTCGCGAGAATTCCCACGATCATCATTCCCGACACCAGCCAGAAGAACGCGGTCTCGTGCCCGATCTGCTTCAAGTACAACGCTGCAGTCTCCGCGTTGCCGCCGAAGATCGCCTGGGCGATCGCATAGGGCACTGCTACGCCGAGCGCGCGCACGTGCACGGGGTAAAGCTCGGCCTTGAAGATCGCGCTGAGTCCGCAATACCCGGAGAGCAGCAGCAACGGCACGAGCCCGAGGAAGTAGGCCGTCACGGGATTCGTCGACGTCGAGATCGCGCTCAAGATCGGCACGCTGACAAGAGCAAGTCCTGCAAATGACGCGAGCAGCGTGCGTCGATGCCCGACCCGGTCGGCGAGCCAGCCGGCGAGCGGCGGCAGGAACAGGAACGTCGCGAGCAGGAACGTCATCACCTGCGAAGCCACGGGCTTGCTGAAGCCAGCGCTATTGATCAGCAACTTCTGCATGTACGCCGTGTAAGTGTAGAAGCCGAGGCCACCGGCGGCCGTCAACGCCATGACCGTCACGGTCTCCATCGGATACCGGGTGAACAAGGCCCACGCCCGGCCGCGCTCTTTTTCCGGCACGGACGCATGCGTGAACGAACGCGTTTCGTGGATACCCCGACGGATCCACCACACCACGATCGCCAGGACCGCGCCCACGGCAAACGGAATGCGCCAGCCCCAGTCGTAAAGCTGCTGCTCGGACAGCACGCGTTGCAACAGAATCAGCAGCAGCAACGCGGCCAGTTGTCCGCCCGTCAGCGTGACGTAGAGAAACCCCGACCAGAAGCCACGCTGGGTTCGCTCTGCCATCTCACTGATGTACGTCGCGGATGCACCGTACTCACCGCCCACCGACAACCCCTGCAACAGCCGGGCGACGAGCAGCAACGCCGGAGACAACAGGCCAAGGCCGGTCGGAATCAGCGCAATCATCAATGAGCCACCGCACATCATCGCGACGGAAAATGTCAGCGCCGTGCGGCGCCCTGCGCGGTCGGCATACCTACCGAGCAGCAGCGCGCCAACGGGCCGGGCGATGAAACCGACGGCGAAGATGGCCGCCGTACTCAGCAGCTGAGCGGTCTGGTCGCCGGCCGGAAAGAAGGCCCGCGAAAAATAGATGGCGAAGGCCGAGTACGCGAACCAGTCGAACCACTCGACGAAGTTGCCAGCCGAGCCGCCGAGGATGTTCTTGAGGCGCCGTGCCGGAGTCATCGTCGCCACCCCGCCCGGAGGCACGACGCGCCCGGTCACGGCGTCGAGAACAGGTTGAGGTTGAGGGTCACGCGGGCCGGGCTGCCTCTATCTTATCGAACGATCGTACCGGCTCCGGCCGTGCGTTCAAAGTCGGCGTCGGCAGTCGCGAGGTCGGTGGCGCAGAAGCCCAGGTCACGCAGCAAACCGTCGTTGAGTCGATAGACCCAGGCGTGCACGGTGAGCGACCGCCCCCGCTCCCAGGCCTGTTGCACGATCGTCGTGCGGCACACGCGGCGAGCCTGGGACAGCACGTTCAGTTCGCACAGCCGGTCGGCGCGCTCCTGGTCCGTCGGCAATTTCGCCAGCTGCGGCGCGTACGTCCGGGCGATGTCGCGAATCGGCAGCAGCCAGTTGTCGACGAGACCCAGCGGCCGCTGCTCATAGGACGCTATCACACCGCCGCAGCCATAGTGCCCGCAGACGATGACGTGTTCGATGCTGAGCACGTCGATCGCGTACTGCAGCACCGCAAGACAGCTGAAATCGTTGTGGAACACGAGATTCGCGACGTTGCGATGCACGAACAATTCGCCCGGCGCGAGACCCACGATCTCGTTGGCGGGCACGCGACTGTCGGAGCAGCCGATCCAGAGATAGCGCGGCAACTGCTGCGACGAAAGCTCGCCGAAGAAGCCCGGATGACGTTGCTCCGTGGCGGCGGCCCAGCGGCGGTTGTTGGCGAAGAGTTGCGGCAGCTTGTTCAAAGGCGCAGGCCCTCCGGCGAACGATGCTGCGAGTCTAGCAAGCGTGCTGCGCGGGCGTTGACCTGCGCGCGTGTCGCGGTTACGTTTCGCACCGACCAACCCGACTGACTGACTCGAAAACAAAAGGATTGAATAACATGGCAGCAAAGAAGAAGGCCGCGAAGAAGAAGACCATCCGTCGCACGACGCTGCGCAGCTCGAAGGGCACGAAGCTCTACGCAGTGCGCGCGGCAGACGGCACGTTCAAGGACATCCAGACCTACAAGCGCGCGCACTCGGCGGACATCCGCAAGTCCTCGAAGGCAGAGGCAACGAAGAAGGCAGCCAAGAAGAAGGCACCCGCCAGGAAAAAGGCCGCCGCGAAGAAGAAGTGATCCCAAGGGGCACCCGGCAACAGGTGCCCCTTTTTCGATCGACCGGATTCCAGCGGCTACTGACTGCGCCGCGGCGTCTGGTAACCTGCGCAACGTGCTTCTACTCCGCAACGCCGACGTCTTTGCGCCCCGTCCACTGGGCCTGCAGTCCCTCCTGATCGGCGGCGGCACCGTGCTCTGGATGGGTCCCGCCAAGGACCTCCCTGCGCTGCCAGTGGCGCTCGCCACAGGCACGACCGAAATCGATCTCGCGGGATTGCGACTGATCCCCGGCCTCATCGACGGCCACGTGCACGTCACGGGCGGTGGCGGTGAAGCCGGCTTCAGGACCCGGGTGCCTGCCGTGCCCCTCACGCGCTACACACTGGCCGGCGTCACCACCGTCGTCGGACTGCTGGGTACGGACGACGTAACACGCGGGCCCCGTGACCTGCTCGCACAGATTTACGCGCTGCGCGAAGAGGGCCTCAATGCGTTCGGCTACGCCGGCGGTTATCACGTCCCCCTCGCGACACTCACGGGCAGCGTGCGTGGCGACCTGGTGCTGCTCGAGCCACTGCTCGGCATCGGCGAACTCGCGCTCAGCGATCACCGTTCGAGCCAGCCGACTTTCGACGAGATCCTGCGGCTCGCGGCCGATGCCCACGTCTCCGGCCTCATGACCGGCAAAGCCGGCGTGCTGCATCTGCACCTCGGCGATGGTCCGCGTGGACTTGATTTCGTGCGTCGTGCCCTGGGTGAAAGCGAAATCCCGGCACGCGTCTTCAACCCGACCCACGTCAACCGCCGCAAGGCGCTGTTCGACGAGGCCGTCGCGCTGGCCCGGGACGGCTGCTTCGTCGACCTGACCGCGTTCCCCGTCGAGGACGGCGAAGACGCCTGGAGTGCGGCGGAGGGCCTGCAGCGCTACCTGGCGAGCGGTGCCCCGGCGGACCGGATCACTGTCAGTTCCGACGCCGGCGGCTGCCTGCCGTGCTTCGATACGGAAGGTCGCGTCAGCAGCATGGACGTAGGCCACTCCGGCGCCCTGCTCGAGACGCTGCGGGCGTTGGTCGACGGCGGGATGCCGCTCGCGACCGCCCTGCCCGCTTTCACGGCCAATCCGGCCCGCCTGCTGCGCCTCGCCGGGAAAGGCCATGTCGAGGCAGGCGCCGACGCCGATCTCGTTGCATTGGACGCGACAGGCGGCGCACATACCGTCATCATTCGCGGGGAAATCCACGTCCGGGACGGCCAGGCCGTCCGGCGGGGAACGTTCGAGAATCGCTAGGAGCAGCACGTTGCCGAGCATCGTCCCGGAAGGCGCCACCCGCGGCTGGATCATCCCGATCGGCGGCGCCGAGAACAAAGAGAACGACCGCCACATCCTCGAGCGGTTCGTCAACGTGTCGGGCGGCCGTGACGCCGACATCGTCGTCATTCCAACCGCAAGCCGGCTCACCGAGACCGGCCCACGCTACGAGAAGCTGTTCCGCGACCTCGGCGCCGCTCGCGTCACGTCGATGGACTTCGACACCCGCCGCGACTGCCAGGAGCCGGGCCGCCTGCAGCGCCTCGGCGAGGCGTCCGGTGTTTTCTTCACAGGCGGGAACCAGCTGCGCATTTCGACGCTGCTCGGCGGCACGCCCGTCGCGAAGCTGATCCGCATGCGCAACGCCCACGGCGTGACCGTCGGCGGCACCAGCGCGGGCGCCAGCATCCTGAGCGAGCACATGATCGCCTTCGGCGACGAAGGCTCATCGGTGATCTCGGGCAGCGTGCGACTGGCGCCGGGCCTGGGTCTTACCAACCGCTTCATCATCGACCAGCATTTCCGTCAGCGCGACCGGCTCGGCCGCCTGCTCACGGCGCTGGCGTACAACCCGTTTGCGATCGGCATCGGCCTCGACGAGGATACGGCTGCGTTCATCGGCCCCGACGAGACCGTCGAGGTCGAAGGCAGCGGCGGCGTGATGATCGTCGACGCGAGCGACGTCTCGTTCTCGTCGATGGATGCCGTGAGCGAAGGCCAGCCGGTGTGCCTGCTCGGGCTGAAGCTGCACATGCTGGTCGCCGGCGCGACTTTCAACCTGCACACGCGGCTGGCGCAGGCTGGATCGCTCGCCGTTCGGAAAGAATAAGACTTCACAGACAGGGAGGAAGCCGGGAATGCGCATCCTGGATCGGTCCGTCTACGTCGGGCCTTCGCTTTACGCACATTTTCCCGTCATCCGGCTCGAACTCGACCTGGGCGAACTCGAGCACTGGCCGACGGGCCGCCTCGGCAGCGCGTTCGTCGACGGGCTGGCCGCCGCTCTCCCCGGCCTCGCCGAACACGGCTGCTCGTATCGCGAGCCGGGTGGCTTTTTCCGCCGCATGCGCGAAGACGAAGGCACCTGGCTCGGCCACGTGCTCGAGCACGTCGCGATCGAACTGCAGAACATCGCGGGCGAGAACGTCACCTTCGGCAAGACGCGCAGCGCCAGCGCGCCGGGCGTCTACACGGTCGTCTATGAATACGCGCAACGTGACGAGGGCATCGCCGCCGGTGAACTTGCGCTCCGGCTGCTGTGCTCACTGCTGCCCGACGCGATCCGCCCCACCGACAGCGTGCCCGAAGGCTGGAACTGGCCCGAAGCGCGCGACGAGTTCATCCGCTTCGCGCAGCGGCGTGCGCTGGGTCCTTCGACGGCGTCGCTCGTGCGCGCGGCCGAGGCCCGCGGCATCCCCTGGCTGCGCCTCAATGACCAGTCGCTGGTGCAGCTCGGTCACGGTCGCTACCAGCAGCGCATCCAGGCCACCGTCACCGGTCGCACGTCGCACATCGCGGTCGAACTCGCGAGCGACAAGGAAGAGACCAACAAGATCCTCGCGACACTGGGGTTGCCCGTGCCGCAGCAGGAACTGGTGCAGACCGAAGGCCAGGCGGCCCGCGCCGCGCGCCGCATCGGCTACCCGGTCGTCACCAAGCCGTACAACGGCAATCACGGCCGTGGCATTTCGATCAAGCTCACGACCGACGACGAAGTCGTGCAGGGCTTCCGGGTCGCGAAGGAACATTCGCGTTCGGTGATCGTGGAGACCTACCTCGAAGGCGACGACCACCGCCTGCTGGTCGTAAACGGCGAACTCGTCGCGGCCACGCGCCGCACACCGGGTCACGTCGTCGGCGACGGCGCCAAGAACATAGTCGAACTGATCGAGGTCGTGAACCAGGATCCGCGCCGCGGCGTCGGCCACGAGAAGGTGCTGACGCGCCTGGAACTCGATGGCCAGGCGCAAAAGATGCTTGAGAAAGCAGGCCTGACCGCGGAATCGATCCCGGCACCGGGGCAGATCGTGTACCTGCGCTCCACCGCGAACCTGTCGACCGGCGGCACCGCGACCGACGTCACCGACGTCATCCATCCGGACAATCGCGAAATGGCCGTGCGCGCCGTGCAGGCCGTGGGCCTCGACGTCGGCGGCGTCGACTTCCTGTCGACCGACATCACCGAGAGCTATCGCAAGATCGGTGGCGGCATCTGCGAGGTGAACGCGGCGCCCGGGTTCCGCATGCACGTGGCGCCGAGCGAAGGCACGCCGCGTGACGCCGCGGGCCCCGTCATCGACATGCTGTTCCCCACGGGCTCGCCGACGCGGGTGCCGATCGCGGCGCTGACCGGCACCAACGGCAAGACGACCACGGCGCGCATGCTCTCGCACATCGCCAAGATGGCGGGCTACACGCCGGGACTCACCACGACCGACGGCGTCTACATCGACGGCCAGCGCACGGTGCAGGGCGACATGACCGGCCCGGTGTCCGCACGCATGGTTCTCGCCGATCCACAGATAGACATCGCGATACTCGAAACCGCTCGTGGCGGCCTGCTGCGTGCCGGCATGGGCGTGCCCGAAGTGAACGTCGGCGCCGTGCTCAACGTGCAGTCGGATCACCTTGGACTCAAGGGCATCGATACCCTCGATCAGCTCGCCGACGTGAAGCGCGTCGTGATCGAAGTGGCGAAGGATTGTGCGGTGCTGAACGCCGACGATCCGCTCGTGCTCAAGATGTCGGGCTACACCGAAGCCAAGAGCCTCTGCTACGTCACGGTGAACCCGCAGCACGGGCTGGTGCGTGAGCACATCCGCGCGGGCGGCCGCGCCTGCGCGCTCGAGGCCGGCGTCAACGGCCAGATGATCACGCTGTACGACCGCGGCAGCCACATTCCGCTGGTGTGGACCCACCTGATTCCCGCGACGCTCGAGGGCCGCGCGATGCACAACGTGCAGAACGCGATGTTCGCAGCGGCAATGGCGTATTCGCTTGGCATCAAGCTCGATGCGATCCGCCACGGCCTGCGCACGTTCGATTCGACGTTCTTCCAGGCGCCGGGCCGCATGAATGTGTTCAACGAGCACCCGTTCAAGGTGCTGTTCGACTACGGGCACAACGCGCACGCGGTTGCCGCGATGGCAGACCTCGCACAACGGCTGGACGTGACGGGTCGTCGCATCGTCGTGCTGGCCGGTCCCGGCGACCGTCGCGACGAAGACCTGCGTGCGATTGCCGATGCGGTCGCTGGCCGCTTCGATCACTACATCTGCCGGCGCGACGACAGCCTGCGCGAGCGCGCTCCCGACGAAGTGCCCAAGCTGCAGGCAGCGCAGTTGCAGTCGCATGGCGTCCCGGCGTCGGCGATCTCGATCATTCCTGACGAACAGGAGGCCATCGACGCTGCGCTCGACATGGGCCAGCCGGGCGACCTGCTGCTGATCTTCGCCGATGCGCTGATCCGGTCGTGGAAGCAGATCACCAAGTTCAAGTCCGCCACCTCGCCCGCTTCCGGCACCACGGCAGCGGGCGAGGCCGCACGCAGTGCAGGTGAGGGCTCCGCGGCGCCTGTCTCAGGCATTGGTGGGTTCATGGCGAGCGGCGCCTCTCCTCTCATCACCTCTCCCGCACCAGCGGGAGAGGTCGCGCGCGCCGCGGCTGAGGGTCGCGCACGGAAGCCTCCCCCCCGGCCCGCTGCAACGGGAGAGGGAGAACACGAGGCCGGCGAACTGACCGAGCAGCTCATGCCAGGGGTCATTCGTGACGAGCGCGGCGTCTGGATCGCGCCGGAGACGGAAGACTGAACGCCGAGCGCACCCTGCCCCTCGACGACTCGCGTCGTCTGTTGGGCGGCAACCTGTTTTTCGCTGGCACCGGTGCGGTGCTGGAAACGGTCGGCGTCGCAATCGACGATGCGCTGTTGTCCGGCTGGCGCGCGCGGGTCGAACGTGCGCGTCGTCACCTGGGTTGGGACAAGGCTGCGCCCGGCTCGCCGCTCGCCCCCGTCATCGTTGCGCGCCGGCACGCTGCGGGCGCCTCCCTTGCGCTGCAGGCACCCATCGACCAACTCTTCACCGCGACCGAGCTCAACGAGTGGGCGCTCTGCGCGACATTGTTCGAGCGTGATCCCGCTCGCTGGGCGAACGTTGCCGCAGGCCTGCTGGCGGACTACCTCGAGGACGCCAGCGATCCAGCCGACGTCATCCCGCCGGTGCTCGAGGAAAACGCGGCGCTGGCCAGGCTGGCAGAGCGTGCCGCAAGCGAGCGGCGTCCCGACGTCGTCACCCTGATCGAAGCCGCCGCGGCGCGCGGCCTCGGTCACCTCCTCGACGAAACGACACTGACGCTCGGCGCAGGCACAGGCAGCCAGGGCTGGGCGCTCGATGCGCTACCCACGATGAACACCGTGCCGTGGGCTGCGCTGCGCACCATCCCGATCGCGGCCATCACCGGATCGAATGGCAAGACCACGACCGTGCGACTCGTCGCTGCCTGCGCGCGTGCCAACGGCTGGCGCGACGGCTTCAATTGCACGGACGGCGTTTTCATCGACCGCCAGCAGGTGGCCGCGGGCGATTACTCGGGTCCGGCCGGCACTCGCCTCGTGCTGCGCAACACGAGCTTGGAGGCCGCGGTCATCGAAACGGCCCGGGGCGGCATCCTGCGCCGTGGCCTTGCAGCCGATCGTGCCGACGTGGCCATCGTCACCAACATCAGCCCCGATCACTTCGGCGAATACGGCATCGACGACCTCGACGGCCTGGCGGACGTGAAGCTCAGCATCACCCACCTGCTCGGCCGCGACGGGCTGCTGGTGCTGAATGCCGATGACGCCCTGCTCTGCGCCAAGAGCGGTGTGCTTCGGCAACGGCTGGGCTGGCAGCCTGCCCTCGCCTGGTTCGCGCGCGATTACGATCATCCGGCGCTGTCGCAGCATCGTGCCCTGCAGGGCGCAACGTGCGGGGTGCGCGCTGGAAAATTGTGGCTGTCGTCGGGCAGCCGCGAACACGACCTGGGCGTCATCAAAGGCATGCCGCTGACGGTCGACGGCACCGCGACCTACAACGTCGAGAACCTGGCTGGCGCAGCGCTCGTCGCGACGAAGCTCGGCGTGCCGCCGGCGAAAATCGCGCAGGTGTTCGCGACTTTCGGTCGCGACCTCGCCGACAATAACGGGCGACTCATGCGCTTCGACATCGGCGGCGTGCAGATCATCGTCGATTACGCCCACAACCCGGACGGCTTGCGCGGCGTGATGCGCGTGGCGCAGCAACTGCGCGCGCCACACGGGCGCATCGGCATGCTGCTCGGCCACGCCGGCAACCGGCTCAATGCCGACATCGAGGAACTCGCCCTCGTGGCGACTGAATTCAGTCCCGACCTGATCGTGGTGAAGGAAGACGAGGGCCACCTGCGTGGGCGACAGCCTGGCGAGGTGCCGGCGATCATCCAGAACTCGCTGATGGGCGCCGGCATGGCCGAGGCCGCTGTGCCGATCTGTCCGTCGGAAGTCGATGCGGCACTGATGGCCCTCGACTGGGCACGGCCGGGCGACGCGCTGGTGCTGCTCATTCACTCGAGCAGCGCGCGCACCCGGATGCTCGAGATCCTCGAGTCACGTCTCGATCGCCAGCTGTAGCGCGGCCCGCCCAGCCGACCAACCGCGAACTCAGGGCGCGGGGTGGCTCGCCTTCCAGTCCATGGCGCGCCGTACTCGGCGCTCGACCGACGGGTGCGTGTAGAACAGCACCTCCTCCAGTTTGCCGGGCCGCGGGTTTCGATACTCGGCGGTCTTCACCAGCGCGGTTGCCAGTGCGTCCGGCAGGTTCACGTTCTCGAGCGAGTACTGGTCGGCCTCGTTCTCGCCCTTGCGGATCTGGCCGTTGACGATCGGCTGCAGCAGCAGCAGGAACAGCGAGACCATGAAGAACAACACCGGTAAGCCCGTTGGATCGCTGATCGACGCGGTGCTGCCGAAGGCGCGCGCAACGCGCGGGAAGAGCCGGTCTGCGAGGAAGAAGAACACGATCGCGAGCGCAGAGAACAGGATCACCGTGCGCCAGACGTGGCCGAGCACGTAGTGACCCATCTCGTGGCCCGTGACGGCCTTCACTTCGTCGAGCGAGGCGCCTTTGAACGCAATGTCGGAGATGGCGACACGGGCCGAGCCCGCGATGCCCGAGACGTTGGCCGTGAAATTGTTCGACTGCCGTGACCCGTCGTAGACGAAGATGCGGTCCCCGGGCACGCCGGCCTGCTTCGCCATCACCACCAGCGCATCGCGCACCTCGCCCGCAGGGACCGGCTGGTAGTCGTTGAACAGCGGCTCGATGAATACGGGACCGGCGAGCAGGAACAGCGATAGCGCGAACGCCGTCAGGCCGCCCGACCACACCCACCAGAACTTCCCGGCCCGGCGGATCAGCGCGTAGACGCCGACGAAGAACAGTGCGACGAAGACGGCTGCAATCAGCAGTGAAAGCAGGCCTTGGCCCAGGTAATCGACGAGCGGCTGGCTGGTACGGCCGTAACCGCGTTCGCGCCACCAGTCGGTGTAAATCGTCCAGGGCAGCGAGATCAGGCCAGATACCACGATGTACACGGCGGCGACGACCCAGGCTTGCACGTTGAGGCCGCGCTTGGCGAGCTTCGCATTGATGCGCTCGAGCAGGCCGGTGCGCACGACGATCCACGTGATCACAGCCGTCACGAGCAGGTTCCAGAGCAGCAGCCAGTGACCGCCGGTGGTGTATGCCGCCGCTTTTGCGAGCGCATCTGCGCCGAGCGAGTCGATGTACGCGGCCGTCGCTGCTTGTGGATCGAATGGCATGGAAACCCAGCATTGGTTGAGGAATGGTGGGCCCGCTGTCCACCGAAAAGTCGGGCTAAGCTATTTATCTACCTGGCGGATTCTGAGTCAACCGTTCAGACAACCCCCCAGATCTACCTCGGAGTTGGTCGCGCCGCCCCCGGTTTGCGCGGGACTTCGTCGGACTCTATTGCCACCGCATCACTTCGGATTCAGTACGGTGGCTTGCAGTTAAGCGGCGAGTCGCTGAAGGAACCGCCCTACCCAGTCGCGCCCGTCCCGCCGACCCGTGCCGCCCGGTGTCGGGGAGCCTTGCCTGACGCGGCCGGACGCGAGATAGTCGGACCGGGGACAAGTCTTGCACGGTCGAACCGCCGACCCGCGAATTGCAGCGACACCGATGCGCCCGACGCGAGTCGGGCAGAACAACAGCGGCCGATCGATCCAATCACGTCGAATGCTGCGAAGGGGAGATGTATGGATCCGAAACACCAGTCCGCGGACGATTCCAAGGTCATTGCCGAAGACATCAGGAACCTGCACTCGATGGGCTACGCGCAGGAACTGGCGCGGCGCATGCACGGCTTCTCGAACTTCGCAATTTCGTTCTCGATCATCTGCATCCTGTCCGGCGGCATCAATTCGCTCGGGCAGGGCATCAGCGGCGTCGGCGGCGCGTCGATCGGCATCGGCTGGCCGCTGGGCTGCCTCGTTTCGATGGTGTTCGCGCTCGGCATGGCGCAGATCGCCTCCGCCTATCCGACGGCCGGCGGCCTCTACCACTGGGGCTCGATCCTCGGCGGCGTAGGCTGGGGCTGGCTCACGGCCTGGTTCAACCTGCTCGGACTCATCACGGTGCTCGGCGCGATCAACGTCGGCACATACACGTTCTTCCAGGGCGCATTCGGGCCGGCCCTGGGCCTGAACGGCAGCTACGACGAGCAGGTGATCTTCATGGTGCTGATCACCGGCACGCAGGCTATGTTCAACCATTTCGGCATCGGCATCACGACCCGCCTCACCGACATCAGCGGCTACCTGATCCTCGGGGTCACACTCGTGCTGACGCTGGCGCTGCTCTGGTTCGCACCCCACATCGATGTGTCGCGGTTGTGGACGTTCCACAACTACAGCGGCGACCTCGGCGGGGCTGTGTGGCCGCTGTCTAACAGCATGATGTTCGTGTTCCTGCTCGGACTGCTGCTGCCGATCTACACGATCACTGGCTTCGACGCATCGGCACACACGTCCGAGGAGACCGTGGACGCGTCGCGCGCCGCGCCGCGCGGCATGGTGCGCTCGGTGCTGATCTCGATGCTCGCCGGATGGGTCCTGCTGAGCGCGTTCGTGCTCGCCATTCCGGACATGGACAAGGCGGCCGCCTCAGGCTGGGGAGTGTTCTTCGACACGACCAACAAGATTTTCCCGGCAGGCCTGGTGACGACGATCAATGTCGGTATCCTGATTTCGCAGTACCTGTGCGGACTCGCGACGGTCACGTCGTGCTCGCGCATGATCTTCGCGTTCGCACGCGACCAGGGCCTGCCCTTCTCAGAGCGCCTGCGCCGCGTGCATCACAAGTACCGCGTGCCGGAGGCCGCGATCTGGACGGCGGCCGTGCTGGCGATCGTGTTCACCGCCTATACGCCCGTTTACAGCACCGTCGTGTCCGTGACGGTGATCTTCCTGTTCATCTCCTACGGCATCCCGGTGGTGCTCGGCTACTTCGCCTGGGGCAAGCGCTGGACGAAGATGGGCCCCTGGAACATGGGGGAAGGCAAGTACAAGCTTGTTGCGCTGCTGTGCCTGCTGTCGATGTGCCTGATCCTGTTCCTGGGCGTCCAGCCGCCCAACGACAAGGCACTGTGGATCACGATCGCATTCCTGGTGGTGACCGCGCTTGTCTGGTTCGGTACCGAGAAGCGCCGCTTCAAGGGCCCGCCGCAGGGCGTGATGATCCAGGGCCTGCAGGAGCAGATCAAAGCGGCCGAGCAGGCCATCGGCGAAACCACGCGCTGAGGCTGGTGGAAGAGCATGAAGCCGGAACAGGTCAAGACGGCCGCGCAGGCGCGGGCCATCGTCGCCGAACGCGAGCTGCAGCACGTCAAGGTCGGCGTGTTCGACAATGACGGAGTCCTGCGCGGCAAGTACATGGGCCGCGAGAAGTTCTTCGGGGCGCTCGACAAGGGATTCTCCTTCTGCGACGTCGTGCTGGGCTGGGACTCGAACGACCAGCTCTACGACAACGTGACCTACACCGGTTGGCACACGGCGTACCCGGACGCGCCCGTCCGGCTGCTGCCGTCGACTTGCCGCAACGTGCCGCTCGAGGGCGACATGCTGTTCTTCCTCGGCGAATTCGCCGAGGGGGCGGAGGCCGTCTGCCCGCGCGGAGTGCTCCGTAGGGTACTCAGCCGTGCCGCCGACATGGGCTACAAGGTGAACGCGGCGGCCGAATTTGAGTTCTTCATGTTCGAGGAAACGCCGGACTCCGTCCGGACGAAGGGCTACCGCGACCTGAAGACGATGACGCCGGGATACTTCGGGTATTCGGTGTTGCGCAGCTCGGTGCACGCCGAGTTCTATCGCCAGCTGCTGGACCTCTGCGGCGCGATGCGCTTTCCCCTCGAAGGGCTGCACACCGAGACCGGTCCCGGGGTGCTCGAAGCAGCCATCGACTACACGGAAGCACTCGAGGCGGCCGATCGTGCGGCGCTGTTCAAGACCTTTGCCAAGGTTCTCGCGCAGCGTAACGGCATGATGGCCACTTTCATGGCGAAGTGGTCGAAGGACTGGCCCGGACAGAGCGGCCACCTCCACGTCTCCCTGTGCAAGACCCGCAGCGGATCGTCCGTCTTCCACGACCCGAAGAAGCCGCACGGCATGTCGAACGAAATGCGCTGGTTCGTCGGCGGCCAGCAGGCGCTGATGCCGGAGCTGCTGGCGATGGTGGCCTGCACCGTGAACAGCTATTCGCGGTTGATTCCCGGTTTCTGGGCGCCGACGGCGGCCAGCTGGGGAGTCGAGAATCGCACGACGGCCTTGCGCGTCATCCCGGGCGGCCCGAAGAGCCAGCGCGTCGAATACCGCATTGCGGCGGCCGACATCAACCCTTACGTGGCGCTGGCCGCCGCCATCGGCTCGGGGCTCTGGGGCATCGAGCACAAGATCGAGCCTGACCCAGCCGTCGAGGGCAATGCCTACAGCAGGTCATTCCCGGCCAGGCGGCGACTGCCCCGCACGCTGTCCGAAGCGGCCGCGTGGCTGAAGAAGTCCAAGGCGGCCCACTCCTTGTTCGGGCAGCCATTCATCGAGCATTACGCGGCGAGCCGCGACTGGGAAGAGCGCGAGTTCCGCCGGGCAATCACGGACTGGGAACTGTCGCGGTATTTCGAGATCATCTGACGACCATGAGCACCTCGACGCAGAAGACCATCAGCCCGGTGGACGGGAGCGTATTGGTTGAACGACCGTATGCTTCCGGCGCCGGAATCGACCGGATGCTGTCGGCCGCACGGGCGGCACAACGTCGCTGGCGCGATGTGCCCGTCGTCGAGCGTGCCGCGATCCTTGGCCGGTTCTGCGACGCGTTCGAGGCGAACCGCGACGAGATTGCGACCGAACTGACGCGCCAGATGGGTCGCCCGCTGCGCTATGCCCCCAACGAAGTGCGTGGAACGCTGGAACGGGCGCGTTACATGATTGCCATTGCGGCCGAGACGCTCGCCGACATCGACGCGGGGCCCAAGCCGGACTTCGTGCGCTTCGTCCGGCGCGAACCGCTCGGCGTCGTGTTCACCGTCGCGGCCTGGAATTACCCGTACCTGATCGCGGTCAACAGCGTGGTGCCCGCGCTGATGGCCGGCAATGCCGTCGTCCTGAAGCACTCGGCGCAGACACCGTTGTGCGCAGAGCGCTTCGCCGAGGCGCTGCGGGCGGCCGGGTTGCCGGAAGGCCTGTTCCACGTGTTGCACGCCGATCACGCGACCACGGCAACGGTGATGCAGGATCCGCGCGTCGATTTCGTGGCATTCACCGGCTCGGTTACGGGCGGTCACGCGGTGCAGCGCGCCGTCTCCGGCCGATTCATCGGCACCGGCCTCGAACTCGGAGGCTGCGATCCCGTCTACGTCCGTCACGACGCGAACCTAGAGCATGCGATCGAGAACATCGTGGACGGCGCGTACTTCAACTCCGGCCAGTCCTGCTGCGGCCTGCAGCGCATCTACGTCCACTCGAGCCTCTACGACAGGTTCGTCGAGGGCTTCGTGGACCTGACGCGCAAGTACGTGCTCGGCAATCCGCTCGACCCGCAGACGACGCTCGGCCCCGTCGTGCGCACCGCTGCCGCGGACGCGATCCGCTCGCAGATCGATGCCTCGGTGCGGGCGGGCGCCCGTGCCATGATCGACGAAGCGGGCTTCGCGGCCAGTCGCCCAGGCACGCCGTACCTCGCACCGGAAGTGCTGCTGGACGTCGACCACCGCATGCCGGTCATGCGCGAGGAAATCTTCGGGCCCGTCGCGGGCATCATGAAGGTGCGGTCCGACGACGAAGCCGTACAGCTGATGAACGACACGGTCTTCGGGCTCACGGCAGCAATCTGGACCGACGACGCCGCTGCTGCGCTCGACCTCGGCAATCGAGTTGACACGGGAACCTGGTTCCAGAACCGGTGCGATTACCTCGACCCGGCGCTGGCCTGGGTCGGCGTCAAGGACTCCGGTCGCGGTTGCACGCTGTCGCGAGTCGGCTACGAGCACCTGACGCGGCCGAAGTCGTTCCACCTGCGGGTGAAGATATGAACGCTGTGCTGAAGGGCAACTGGAATTACCCGACCCGCATCTGGGCCGGTCCGGGTCGCCTGGCAGAACTGCCGGCGGCCTGTGCGGAACTAGGCATCAAGCGCCCGCTGATCGTCACCGACGCAGGCCTCAAGGCGTCGCCGATGATTCGTCGCGCGTTGGAAGTGCTGGCCGGTGCTCCGGTGTTCGGAGACGTGAAGGGAAACCCTGTTGCGGCCAATGTCGAGGCCGGCCTCGGCGTCTATCGCGCCGGCAGGCACGACGGAGTGGTGGCCTTCGGCGGCGGGTCCGCGCTGGATGCCGGCAAGGTGATCGCCTTCATGGCGGGCCAGACCCGGCCGATGTGGGACTTCGAGGACATCGGTGACTGGTGGACGCGCGCCGATCCGGCGGGCATCGCGCCGGTCGTTGCGATCCCGACCACGGCGGGCACGGGCTCGGAGGTCGGCCGGGCGGGCGTCATCCTCAACGAGGAGACGCACCAGAAGAAGATCATCTTTCATCCGAAGATGATGCCCGGCATCGTGATCTCCGATCCCGAACTGACGGTCGGGCTGCCTCCGGGCGTCACGGCCGCCACCGGCATCGACGCCTTTGTGCATTGCTTCGAGGCCTTCTGCGCACCGGGATTCCACCCGCTCGCGGACGGCATGGCGCTCGAGGGCATGCGCCTCGTGCAGCAATACCTGCCTCGCGCATATGACGACGGCAACGACATCGAGGCCCGCTCGCGAATGCTGGCGGCGGCCAGCATGGGCGCGGCGGCATTCCAGAAGGGCCTCGGAGGCGTGCATGCGATCGCGCACCCCGTCGGCTCGTTCTTCGACACGCACCATGGCCTCACCAACGCGGTGATCCTGCCCTACGTCATGGTGCACAACCGCGCGGCCATCGCGGAGCGCCTGCTGATCGTCGGGCGGCTCCTGGACCTCGGCAAGCCCGGATTCGATGGCGTCCTCGATTGGGTGCTCGCCTTCCGCAAGCGCTTGGGCATTCCTCACACCCTCGCGGAAATCGGCGTCGACCTCCGCAACCCCGAGGTCATCGGACGTGAGGCGGCAGTCGATCCTTCCGCGGGCGGCAACCCTATCCCCATCGATGCCGCGACGTTCGAGCGCATTTTCCGCTCGGCGGTCTCGGGCGACCTTTCCCTGCGAGGCTGAGCCGAGTTGGGCGCGCCGCGAGTCCTCGTTGTCGACGGAAATCTGGCGGCCACCCGCGCAAGACAGATCGCCGCCGGGGGCCACGACTCGGGCGAAGGCTACGTCGCAACGCTCGCGAGCCTGCTGCCGGAGTTGCAGTGTGACATCGTGCGCCCGGCCGATCAGCCGGTGCATTTGCCCGCGGGCGTCCGGCTCGAAGACTACGACGGCGTGGCGATTACGGGGTCGGCCTTGAACGTCTACGACGGCGGCTCGCATATCGGGCGGCAGATCGAACTCGCGCGCGCGGTTTTCGAGGCCGGCACTCCGTTCTTCGGCAGCTGCTGGGGATTGCAGGTCGCCGTCGTCGCCGCTGGAGGCGAGGTCCGCAAGAACCCCTTGGGCCGGGAGTTCGGCTTCGGCCGTCGCATTGTGCTTAACGATGCCGGCCGCGCGCATGCCATGTTCGCAGGCAAGCCGCGTGTGTTCGAGGCGGTCACCGTCCATCGCGACGACATCGGGCGGCTGCCGCCGCGCAGCATCGAGCTGGCCACGAATGAAATGGGGCTGCAGGCGGCGGAAATCCCGTTCGGCCGCGGCGTGTTCTGGGGCGTGCAATACCATCCGGAGTACGGTTACGCCGAGATCGCCGCCACGGCTCTGCGCTACGGACCGACGCTGCTGGCGGAAAGCTTATTCGCGGACGAGGACGACCTCGCGACCTGGATCGCCGACATGCGAGCACTCGAGCGGGATCCCGGATCGACCCGCGTGTTCTGGCGCCACGGCCTGGGACCCTCCCTGCGGGAGCCGCGAGTGAAGCTGGCTGAGATCGACAACTGGCTGCAGCGCTGCGTGCTGCCGCACCGCGCGCGTCGCGGCAAAGCCTGAGGGGTGTTCTTTATTCCCAGGTTCGCTCAGGATGCTGTCGGACCAGACTGGATTCCCCGTCGAAAAGTGAATGTGGTGGGCCCGCTGGGATTCGAACCCAGGACCAAGGGATTCACGTGGCCCCGAAGTTTCCTTCGGGCGTGGACTATCTCTTCACCCTCGGCCTCATACCGGTCGGGTGCGGGAAGCTGAACCTGTTATCAAGGGCGCTGCAGCCCTCAGGTAGTCTCTGCACCTTCCGGCGGTGTACCGCCGGCTTGGCTCAGGGTTGCCATCGGCGCCTTCGCCATTAGGTTTCCCTGAATTCATCCCGTCCACTCCGTGGATTACGCCGCGGAGGCACCTTTCGATGAGTCCCCTGCACTAACCGCTGTGCTACAGGCCCCCGCCGTGATTCTACAGAACGCGGCAATTAATGACATGGAAACGCTGGCATCGGACCAACAAATTGCATCCATGGAAGCCATTTCAACGCTCAACTGCATCATTTGCGGTGATTCTCTGTGTGGCAAACAGAGGGCTTTTTGCTCACGACACTGCAAGAACAGGCATACGAACTACCATCACCAGAGCTACGGCAAGCAGTTGGAGCGAGGCAGGACCAGGAAGCTCAAGCTGGTGATGATGCTTGGTGGTCGTTGCGTGATCTGCGGTTACGCTCGCAACCTGGCTGCGCTCGAGTTCCACCATCGCGAGCCCCTTTCAAAGAGTTTTCAGTTGGATACAAGAACGCTCGCCAACCGTAAGTGGCGAGACGTCGAGACCGAGGCAGAGAAATGCCTTCTGCTGTGCTCCAACTGCCACGCCGAGAAACACAACCCGGGGGCGTTCATCGATCAAGCATAAGCGCACGCTCTGGCTTACTTCGCCGCTGTCACCCGGATCAGCTGCCCGTCTTCCTCGTCGGTGAGCAGGTACAACGCGCCATCGGGCCCGTTCACAACGGTGCGAATCCGCTTTCCCAGCGCCTCGCCGAACAGTCGCTCCTCGCTCACGACCTTGCCGTCGCGCAGTTCCAGCCGCGCGAGCTCGCCCGCCTTCATGCCTCCCACGAACACGTTGCCCTTCCACTCGTGAATCGCATCCCCCGTGTAGAACGCGAGCCCACTGGTCGCGATCGACGGTACCCAATAATGCACTGGCGATTCCAGTCCTGGCGCCTCGGTGCGATCGCTGATCGGCTTGCCTGAATACTCCATCCCGTACGTGACTAGTGGCCAGCCGTAGTTGCGGCCGCCGAGCGTGCGGTTCAGTTCGTCGCCGCCCTTCGGGCCATGTTCGTCCGT
>Ga0315275_10001853_pt1 | contig 18889 bp, 14 predicted proteins | sample YL17G03_0_MG_FD_205557 | JGI IMG/M metagenome (GOLD analysis project Ga0315275, IMG submission 205557) | Sediment microbial communities from Yellowstone Lake, YNP, Wyoming, USA - YL17G03_0 | ecosystem: Environmental > Aquatic > Freshwater > Lake > Sediment | place: USA: Wyoming | collected...
CCGGCATCCGGTCATGCAGGACACTCCAACCCCCAGCGCGGCGCTTCCACTACTGAATGCCGTGGGCCATTGGGTGGACACCCCCAGGTAGTGCATGGGCACTTCAATGTTGCTTAGGACGCTAAGCTGGGAGAGGAGATTGAAGGCCTGGAAAACGAAACCGATGCGAGCGTTGCGCAGAAACGCCAGATCATTGTCCCCAAGATTCGTCGTGTCATCGCCGGCCAGAATGTAGTGGCCCCCGTCGAGTGTATCCATCAAACCCGGGATGTTCAGCAGCGGGCACTTGCCGTTGGATTTCTTGCAGAATGACCGAACTCACTTGGACCAAACGTTGGTCAACAAGAAAAGGAGAACAAGAACGGCCCTTCCCCCGTAATGTAGCCTCCTCTCCTCAGTAGAGTCCGTAATCGCCGCGATAACATCAGCGACGAAGCTGAGATGGGCCATAGTGAAGACCCACCAATACCCGATCAGGCGGACCCTCGCCCAGAGTCGAAGGCCAATGCCCCAGAGCAGAACCATGAAGATGTAGAACCCAAGTGCAATCCAAGCCGTGGGTGGAACGGCTTTCTCTTGCCTATCTTAGAGAGACGCAAGGTCTTGCGTCTCTGCTCTCAAGGCCACGGCGGAAGCTCACCGTGCTGTTCAATCGCGTCCCGTGGGAACCCGTGACCGTGGGTCACTGATCATTTCGTGGGTGCAAGAGCCTCGATGGACTCCCGCACCTGCTCGGTGACGGTGTCGTCTTTCTCCGTCTGAAGCAGTTTCTTTAGGGGCTCAATGGCCCGCCGGTCGCCCAGCTCACCCAAGGCCCAGGCGGCCATCGTTCGAACCTGCGAGTCCTGATCACCCAGCAGTTGGATAGCCGGGCCCACAGCGCGGGCGTCCTTGACCCGGCCGAGAACGCTCAGCGCCGTGGCGCGAGGAACCCAACGGGCGCGGGTGTCTTTCGCGAGCGAGATCAAAGGCTCTACGGCATCTGAGCCAATCATCATAATGCCCTTGGAGGCCTCGATGACAATGCGCCCATTGGCGTCGTTCAGTGCCAGGATCAGCGGCTCCCTTGCGGGCATCCCGATGGTCGCACAATCTTGCCACCTTCTGAGAGCCCTCATCAGGTACGCTCGGTCGGCTTCTGTGGCAGGATTCCAGCCAGCATCGTGAAGTCGAGCGGCGGCCTGTTTGCGCACCGCAGAGTCGGGGTCACGAAGTGCGGCAACCAACAGCTCCAACTGATTCCGGCCTTTCACTTTCGCAAGGCGCTCGCAGATCGCGGGCAGGAGATTGGACTCGCCGCAAACAACTTCAAAGGCCGCCAAGCCCTGCGACTCATACATGTATGACTCATCAAGCAAAGCCGCTTTGCCGGACAGATCCGTGCTTAGACTCTTGCCGTGGTCCGTGAACCGGAGTTGGCCCGTGAAACTAACCGAACCACGGGAGCTGACAACGGGCGTCATGATGGGCGAGTCAATGTTCACCGACATGGAAACGGTGCCGGGTCCCGCTCCGCTCATGTCCAGAGCGACCTGCAAATCGAGCTCTACAGACAGGTCCGAAGGTTGTTGGGAGACTGGTTTCAGACCCGCTCGCTGGCATGCCCTGGCGATCACCTGTCCAGCAGCCTTGCGCAGCAGTTCCAGGCCCTCCGGATCGCCCGTGATGCTGCTGTACTTGGCGTTCACAGCGATATAAACCTCCGTCGCGGAGGTTCGAACAGGCCCATCGCTCCCACCCGCAAGACAAAGCCCGTCGGTGGTTGCTGCGACAAGCCATGCGCACAGAACAAGCAAGAGCGCGTTTCCAACACGGATTCCCGCGGCATCTACCGTCTTCATTTCGTGTCCTCCGTACATAGTAAAGTTCACGCTTCTTCACACTACCCTCTCTCAAGGCAGTGCGTATTACTGGCATCGACTCAGGCTATTGCGGTGGCGCCCAGTCGGCCGCCGGCATTTCGTGAATGTGCCACTGCCCGTCCGTGGAATGAATCTCGCCCAAAAAGACGGGGGGACACCCTTCAATGAGTCTCGCTGATGCTGAAGGATGAAGGAACAGGGAACCGGGGAATGCCATTTCTCCATCCGTCAGTCGACGGAGAACCCAATCCGGCACCACCGTCTCCCTGGGGACGACGAAAGCAAGATCAAAGCATTCCGGCGGACACGGGGAGAGGAGGCTTATGAGTACGCGGCCTGGAGACCTGAAAACACGACCGTGCGAATCGCGGATTTCAATCGAGTAGGGCCCTTCGGGACGCAGGGCGCCAACAAGTGAATCGCCAACGCTGAAGTCAGGAGACAGGATGTCCCCGGAGAAAGCGGCCAACTCGGATGGGAATCGCCCGGAGATAGTAACTCCAGCCCGAACTGTGGTCTCACCACCCTTCCTGGTGCGCAGCGGGCCCTGCACAGAGAGTTGCTCGGTGGGTGGTTTGGCTGGGGCGAGGGGCCTTGTGGCCGGGGGTGGATCCATTCCACCCGTGTTACCCCCCAGAAGGGGCACATCCTTGTAGAAGGTGTATGTCGTGCCCGTCGCGAGTCTCACTTGTGATACGCTGCCTTTTTCGCCCACCCTATAACCGGCGATTCCAGCAATCTTCCCGGTGTCCCGAACGTTGTGATTGCCTACACCGGAGCAGCCGGCAACACAGAGTCCGAGGACTGCAACAAGAGACAGCGGGGGCACGATTGATCCAGCGTTATGCATTGCGCGTCGTTCCGTACTCATCATAAGATTCTCCTCATATTCTCGCGTTAGAGGCGAGCTCCTTGGGATTTGTCTTCTCCCAGCGACGCTGATTGCGCCACTCGGTTCTCCATCGGTCCGGCCCTGAGCAACTGGCCGTCATCGCTGTATTCATAGCGCACGGCGTAGAGTTCCCCCGGCGCGCCCTGCTTGGACAGCCGGGCCTTGGCCACCAGGGGCGAGCCAAAACGACCCATTGTATATCCGAAATTGACCGTGTACGGCCCGACGCCGATGCTCTTGACCACCAACGCATCCGCGGACAGGCTCATGCCCTTGAACTTGCCATCGGGACCGAAGGCGACCTCATTGCCGCTTTTGTCCACAAGGCGGAACGAGAGATCCGACAACACGGCCAGAATCTGGAACCTGGTTTTGGCCTGGTTGCGAGGGACGTAACCAACGACCGAGCCCGTCGGATCGAAGACCAGTGCCTCCCTTGTGCCGTGGAGACTGTCCACAACGGCCATGATCTTTGACAGAGAGACTCCCTGGAACTCCACCCGCTCTTCGCTGGCTCGTTCCACTCGGTACGGCGGCTGATCGAACTGGTCGGTGAAGTTGTCGGCATACTCGAAGTGCATGCGATGCTGCTCCGAGAAAGCCATGTCGGTCAGACGGCCCGCAGGATCGAACCAGAACTCATTACCAAGTTTGTCGGCCAGGCGAAAGGACGCGTCGGTCATGAGGAACAGCCCGACAACCTGGCTCGTGCCGACCTTCTCCGGGACATAGCCAACCACGCTGTAGCGGTCCTTGCTGAAGGTCAACGTCTCGCAATCACCGGTGACAAGGTTCTGCACGGTCACTTGTTCCGGCACAAGCACACCGTTCCATTCCTTCGTCGCGTGGCTGGCCGGGCGAATTCTGTAAGGTATCATCAAGTGCCAGCCCTCGCCGAAGTCACCGTAGCCGCTCTGCTTAGGATTGAAGTAGCGCACCAGCTCAAGGAGGGTGTTGTAGTACCCTTCTTTGATGACCATCGGCTTGATCCAGTCCGCGCCCTCGTGCCCCGTCAGAGTCTTGTCGATGGCTTGGGCGAACTCCTGTTCCGTCGGGTACTTGCGATCCTTCAATGCGATGAGTCGCTCCCGGACCGGCTTGGCCTGCTCCGTTGCTCGCTCCTGAAGGGTCCGGTACCAGCGGAGTGTTTCCTCCTCGGATGCCTTGTCCGAGGGCTGGGTGGACTGACTCACGGCTTGGGCCATGAGCGTGCGCGTGATACGAACATCCAGTTCGCTCAGAGCCTGCTCCGTCAGACAGAATCCTGCATCTCGGAAGGCGATGTCCGTCTGATAGCGGATCCCGCGCCGGTCCTTGCCGCACGTGAGGGAGTGCTGCGGCAGAACCGAGTACGCCTGCCCACCAAGGTCGAAGGAGAACCGGTTTGAGATAGACCGGGATACATCCGGAGTGCCCAGCGTTGTTCCCGCGGTGGAACTCGGCCGGGATTTGGAGAGTGCCTCGGTGACGGCCTTCATGGCCTCGGCGTCATATACGTATTGGCCTTGAGTAGCCAGGTCCACGCCGCCCTCAATGGACACGTTCCTGAAGTAGTCGGAGCCTTTGGCCAAGGCATCGACCGTGCCGGGGGAGTCCTCGGTGAGCACGAGATCTTTGTTGGCCATGAGGAACCAGAACAGAGGCACGCCGCTTTCCTTGAGGTACTTGGCCAGGCTGACCATCTTGGCATACTCGAACAGTTCCTGGTACACGGGATACTTTTGCGCGATGTCGGTGTAGCGGTCGGTGAAGAACTGGGCGAAGCGCTCGTTGGCCGGGTCCGCCCGCATCGAGTCGTTGTTGAACATGAACTCGGTTTTTACGGTCATGCGGCCCTTGTCGAACAGGAGCAGGTCGCCGGCCCGTTTGAACCTCATGTCTTCCGGCACGAACCAGAAACGGCTCATGGCTCCTACGTATATCACACGCCGCTGGGCGGCAATGTCGTCGGGATTCTGAAAGCCGGTCACATCAGGCCGACCGGTGCCCACGGCCCACTGCTTCATCAAGTAATCGGCCTCGCGCATTACTCGGCCAAGGTCCGAATTGATGACCTTGCCGATGTACCGTACCATGTGCTTATTGACGCCCGGTGCGATCGGGTCAATAGAAATCCCGGGGTCCCGATCCCCGTAATACACCGCCCACAACGCCGTGATGAACTTGCGAAACGCCTCCGGAGACAGACGCGCATTCTGCCCATCGACCACCAGGGAGAAGCCCCCACCCGCCAAGTTGACACGGGCGCTTCCCGCCCCCTCCACCTGCGCCGCACCTTGGAGCATCACGCCGCCGACCCGGTCCGAGACGGTCTGAATCGGCAGATCTCTGTTGATTCGGTGCTCTGGGATCGCGGCATTGAGTGGTGGAAGAGGCGTGTTCAAAAACGATGTGGATGCCGGGAGCCGTCGCCCTGTTTTGGAGAGTACGCTGTCCAGAGAAAAACCGCTCCGTGCCTTGGCAGAGGAATAAGCGTCGTTACTCGATTCCAGGTTCTCCGTCCCGGGGATTCGCCACCCGTCCAAGGGAGGATTCCAGGTCAAGACGTTGGCCGCCGGCCGGGAATTCAGAACAGCATCCCGAAGAGCAGTAACATAGCCCTTTTGGAGTTTCACGACGATAGGGTTGAGTTGGATTCCACCGGTCACCGTGAGCGTCATGTCTTGGCCGCCCACGGTCTTTGTGACTTTAATGCGGTCATGTTCCTTCGGCGTCTCTACGAAAAGAACGGGGTAGTCCCGCAGCCAGAAACCCAAGCTGGGCGGCGTGTCAAGCTGCTTGATCCCCTCCGCCAACGATACCAAGGCCAGGATGGGCCTCGCCCGCGCCAAAATAGTATATCGGGTGCTCAAATCGGATAGATTCATTTGCACCCGTTTGGCAAAAGCCTCGCCGACCTCGTCCCTGATGCCGGACAAATCCTTCACCGGTTTGCCATTCACCTCGGCGGACATAACCTCCGTCTCGATCCCGACGTCGAGTTCCATGATCGCGCAGACTCCGTCACGAACGGCAAGAGACGGACGATAGTTCTTGTAGGAGAAACGGCTGGCAATATGCCCTTCTTCGCTGTTCTTCTGAGCATGCTCGACCTTCATCGAGACATAGGACGGGACGCCCCATATCTCCGCCGGCACCTGGGCCAATGCTATGTTCTTGAGAAGAATATCCGCTTCGACCATGTCCTTGCCCAGTTGGCTGTTCTCAATGCCGCCCTCCCAACGGACCACCAGCTTGTTGGTCACGGGAGTGTCGAGCGACCGTTCAATACTCACCTGCGGGGCCTTGCCGTGGACATGGACGGCCCGCAGCGCCACCACGAAATCCGACAGACTGAGCTCAGGCCGGCCCTGGTTGGCCTGCCCCACAATAATCAGATCGCCCTGCTTCTGGTCATAGACCATGCCGGCGAGATCGGTAATCCCACCGAGGTGCACCACATCGGCCTCCGGCGTCCCGGCAGCGCAGCGCCGCTGCGCTTCGCTCAGGGAGTAGGCTACGAACACACCGGCATGGGCCGGAGGCTGCGGGATGCCCGCGAGCAAGACCACACTAAGGAGGAACGTGAGCCGTTTCATTTCTGCACCTCCCGGATAGACACAGAGGACACTGCGCCAGACTCTGCGGCGGTGTAGTAGAGGCCGTACGCGGGATCGAGCGACCACTGCCCGCGATCCCATGCCGCTTCCTCGGGGGCCGTCTTGAACCCTTCAGGCTTGCTCAGCGCATTGACGCCCACCTGTTTCTGGTATTGATTGAATTGTTCCGCGATATTGATTTTGGATATGCTATTGTCCATCCACTGTCGAGGAAGCGAGGTGCCAGGGAGTCCTTCCTGGATGCGCGTGCGTGTCCGCTCGAAGCCCTGGCTTCCTTGTGCGCCGACCCCTATGCCGTCAATACCGACATCGATCTTGCCTGTCTGCCCAAGGCTGTACTTGGACGTGTCGATGTTGGTCTCCCGCTGAGGTGTGAAAAGGCTCTTGGTCAGGCTCTGGAGTGGACTATTGGTGCCCTTTATGTTGTCCCATTGCTTCATGATCGGGGCTTGCTTCGATAAGTCGTTCTTCATCACGTCGGTCAGACCGCTGAAGGCTCGTTCCTTCAGTTGCGTGTACGTGGGACTATCTTTGCTGGCGGCGAGGGTATTCGCCATGTCATTCAGCGGCCCGCCGATTCCGCCGGGACCGGATTCTCTGATCCTGCGCAGATCGGTGTCAATTCGCATCTGCGGATCTTCACCCTTGGCGATCGCCCGCCTAATCTTCTCCAACTCCGCCTCATTTCGCGCGACTGTCTTGAGGACCTGGTCCCGGATGGCATCTCGGAGGCAGCCGAACCGGCCTGCCGCGGCCATATGCTCACTGGATTTCTCATAGCGGCCGAGCACAGATTCCACACAACCGAGGCTGTAGAGAGCTAGGGCAAAATTGACTCCGTCTTTGGATACGGCGAGAGCCTGATCCAGGTCCGTCACCGCTCCGGTGGCTCCTTCTCGCTGCGCAATCGCCAACGCGCCGAGATTCGCGTAGGCGTCGGCCAAGCGCGGTTCCGCAGCAGCGGCCCGGCAGAGATCCTCCAAGGCCTCATCGTATCGTTGAGTAATCGCACAGACCACACCATGCGCATTCCGCAGCAGCGCCTGGTTCGGATCCGATCGGAAACCTTGCTGGAAGCAGGCGCGGGCCTCCTCCCAGCGGCGCAGACGCGCCCAGGAATCGCCTCTAAGGTAGAGCGCAATGGCATGCCCAGGATGTCTTCGCAGGAAAGCCTCTGTCCATTCCCGCCACTCCTGCAACTCCCGCTCCGAGCGGACGCGCAGGAATAGGCAATGCGATTCATTGTTGCGGTTGGTGGCCAGATCAGCGTGGCCCTTGATTAGCCGCAGCGATACGGGCAGGTTGGGCTCCGCTTCCTTGGGGAGCAGGCGAATAACCTTCTCCCAATCCTGTGCCAGGATAGCCTTTTCCAGTTGCGGATCCAGCGCCGCCATAGACGGCTTGGCGATGGCCGGACCGGCCATGAGCAACAGCCCGACCAAAATGACTGAGCCAAGAAGGGTCTCTCTGTAGTTCACTCCGTGTCTGCGTTGGGTTTCATCTACATTTCGGTTCATATCCAGCTCCTTTCCAGGTATTTGCGTGCCGTCCTTACAGAACGGTCTTGACGATCTCATCTGCTGTCCTCACCATATCCGCCACCGCCGGCACCTGCTCCCCCGAAGATGAAGTCCTTGTCCTCCTCCGGCTCCCAGGTGTACGTGATCTTGCGGCTGCGGACGTGCTCGACCAGCATGCGAAACGCGGCGATCGAATCGCCACACACCTGGAAGCTGATGCACTCGTTGGGACCCAGAGCCGACAGAATCTGGGCGAGGCAGCCGCCGGGACTGATCGCCTGGCTGACCGGCTCTCCATCCTTGACCCGCTTGACCTTTCGGGCAGGGATGCCCCCGACCGTACCTCGGCTGACCGTGATGTAGTACGGCTCTTCCATCGGCACGACGCGGTCACGATAGATCAACACGTACTTGGGCTTCTTCGTGATCTTCTGCTGCACCCCCATGTTGCTCTGGGCAGTATTCCGGCGAGCTTCAAGCTCCTTAAGCTTCTTTGCGAGGGCCTGCTGCTCCTCGACGGCCTTCTGGATGCTCCGCTCCAACTCGGCACGCGACTGGGCCGGCGTCTCCTTCTGCCGTGACTCCAGCGCTTGCTTCAGCTCAGCCACCTGCCGGCCCAGTTGCTCATATTGCTTTTGCAGAGCCTCTTGTTCCTCCGTCAGCTTCGCCAGCGTCTGGCGGACCGCGGGGTCCGCCCACTTCTGGATCTGATTGAGGAGAGAACGAACCATCTCTTGGGCAGCACTGACGGCCGGCTCCATCCGAGTGAGGGTCCTGTCAATGTGCTCAAACCGCGAACTGACGTTGTTCTGGTCCTGCGCGTGCGTCGCCAGCACGTCGGAAGGCTGCCCGGCATCTGCTCGGCTCACGCCCAGAGCACAGACCAGCGCCACTACAGCGATGAGACTACTCGACACAGGCACAGCCATTGGGGATCTGGGGTCTTGATGGTTCATATCAGGATCTCTCCGGTAAGTATTCTTGGATGGATTCACTCGCCTCGATGGGCCAGAAGTTCAGAATGATCTTCTTGTCTGGCGATGCCTCTTTGTCGGCCAATTCAGTGAGCAACTCATAGAACGTCGCATACGACTTTTTGAAGCCATTGGGCCGAACGAGCAACTGGGCCGCCCGCGTGCGCCGCACCTGGTCCTTGAGCCAGTCCATCTCGACGGCCGAGGCGCCCACCACAATCCGTTTGCTCCCGGGGTACACCACGACTCCCTTGTCATCGCACTCCAGCAGAAGGAAAGAACCGCGGTGGTAATTTCCAAACAGACCCAGCGGCCCGCCCGAGGAGGTCGCATCCCCCAGCTTCCGCTCGAGTTCTTCGATCAGGGCTTTCAGTCTCCGGATCTCGCTTTGGATGGCGTCCAGCTTGCGCTGAAGCTCCTGCATCTCGGCCCGCTGGCGGTCTTCCTGGGTGATCTCGTACTCGAGATCACGTTTCCTCCGTTCAAGCTGCTCACTCTGCGCTTTGAGGGCCCTGATCGTATTCTCCAGCGCCACAGAGTTGTATCTATCCTGGACGACCGCTTTGGCGCCGTCGAGGCTGCCGCGACCTTCTACGAGGGCCTGTTGCATCTCAGTGATTCTGTTCTGCGTACCACTGGCAGCTTGCAGCAGGGTCTTGAGTGCGTCAAGACCAGTATTGCCAGGTGCCGCCAGTCCGTTGAGATTCTTTGCCAGCTCGTTCGCTTCCGCCTTCTTCGATTCCAGTTCAGCCACGAGGCGGTCTCGCTCGCCCGATAGCTCCTTCTGCACGCGGCCGTCGCCTGGCGGCTCCATGGATCGCAGAAGCCCGGCGGTGCCGAAGAGAGCCGTCACCAGGAGCAGGAGCGTGTCGAATACTGGAAGGATTCTGCCGACATTGACGTTTCCCATGTTTGTGTCCTCCTTAGATCTGCCGGCCCGAACGGATGGCGGTCGTCAGCAACGGAATTGCAGGTAGTGTTGGGCCGGAATTCCGTTCGGGCCCCTTGGGCGGTTGGGCGTCGCCCAGCCCCTCCGCGCCACTCTGGGACGAGTTGATCTCCTGCAGGACCATCTCAATCGCCGCGATCTCTTTGGCAAGGCCGGAGAGTCCTTCTGCCGCACCCGTGGTGTCCGATTCGAGCTTGTCGATCAACTCCTTGACTTTCTGTGCCAACGCCGCACGTTCCTCCTCCTTCCCGAGTCGTGCATGGAGGGAGGCTATTCCTTCGTTGAGTCGGGCCAACTGTGCTCGCAGCTCTTCAATGCTCACTTGTGGCGTCTGGGGCTGGTTGGGATCGATCGGGGTGGGGTCGGAGACCGGGGTGGTCGCAAGCACAAAGGCGCCTATGCCGATGAGGCAGCAGAGCACCGGGAGCAGGAAGGCCCCCATCACTATCATGTTTCTGCTAGTCAGCATCGCTCAATTCTCCATTTCCGTGGCCATTGCGGTTGTAGCTGATGACCAGTTCCCGAGGGATGCGATCGCCGACTTCAGCAGTGAATCGCTCCAAGGTTGCAGCAACGGTATCGGCTGTCTCGCGGTTGCAGCCCAGGACCAGAGTGCCAAGGCGATCCACAGCGGACTCCAAACAAGCAGACATCATCTTGGCCAAATCCGTACGGCTGAATCCGCGGCCATCTTCGGACTTGACCTGGGCATAGCGCTCCGCACTGGTGCGAGCGATGTTCTCGAGCGTTCCCAGACACCCGTCAAACCTTGAGAGGGTCTGCATCATGTTCTCAGCCATCGCGGCTCGCACCTCCGCCCGTACGGTAGTGACAACATTCGACGCCTCCATCGCATCAGCGAACCGGTTGAGTGCCGAGGCGATGGTCTGGACGACCTCCGCATGCTGAGCCCCGATCTGGTCTCCGATGCGCCCCGCGGCTGTGTCTATGTAAGAGGTCACAGTTCCCACCAAGTCCTTTCCAGAGAGCACCTGGGCGTCGTGGGAGGCCGACTGAGCTGAACCCGCCGCACCGGCACGGGCGAGTTCTTCGAGTCTCCCCAGGCACTCGTCGAACATCGAGGCGACCTGGGTCATGCTCTCAGCCACTGAGGCGTGCACCTCGGCTCTCACAACCTTCGCAACATCCGGGTTCTGCCCATTTCCGGCGGATGGCGGATTGGGGGTCGCACAGCGATGAAGCCGGTCAAGGCCCGAGAGTCTGCGAACCAGATCCGCCCGTTGTTCCTGCAGCGGCTTCTCTATCCTGGTGAGAAGCCACATGATCGCGCCGGCGACCATCGCACAAACCATGGCCAGCACCGTCGTGTCGAGGGCCGTTCCCAGGGAACTGACGAATATCCCGATCGATTCCTTGCTCATGCTACCCTTGGCAAACGCCGCCGACATGGCGCCGCTGAGGCCGAACATCGTTCCAAACAGGCCCAGGGCTGGCAGCAGGCACATAAGGAAGTTGATCGTTTCGTACGCCTGCTGGGTGGTCTCTTTTTGTTGATCTGCGAACTGTTCGGCTTGGGTCAGAGCTGCGTCAGGTCCGTGCCGGGCGAGCGCATCTGTTGTTTTGCTGATGATGTCGCCCAGTAGCGAGTCAAGGATGGCGTTCGGGTTCCGATCATCGTGCAGCTTGTGGATTTCCCTCTTCGAACAGATGCATCTGATAACGCGGCCACCCAGAAGCGTCAGGATCAAGGCGAAAGCAAAGAGGGTAAGGTACTGGACGAAGCTGCGGTGGAAGATCATTTCGTAGAGGTAATCCCCCGGCCCGGACAGCCAAGACGCCGCCACGCACGTCGTTACGACCATATCCACGGCGATTGCCAATACCAGTAACAAGGATTTCACAGTACCCATTTTGTCTTTTTCCTCCAATAACCAGGTCACGTTCCGTTGTTTTGGAAAGAACGCTGCTTTCACGGTCATATACACGGAACACGACGCGATTTTGCGCGGGGCAGCAGGTTTTTCTTCTTAAGGCCGACTTCTTGTCTCGTGTGCATAAGACGTATTCCAACAGGCATTGGGGGGCAGATCGCAAATCGCAGGCCGGCGTATCAACGCGCAAGATCACGCTCCCTATCGTGTATATTCCTCCCGAGAGCGTCGTTCGCCCCTGACATCGGACGCAGACCTTCTGAGGGTGATGGGGGGGCGGGGGTGCGCTCCGAGCACAGAACGTGCGTGCGGCAGGCCCAAGAAATTGGGCCTGGTTCAATTTCACCCAAACTGGGGTAACACTCTTACGCGACACGATGGGTGGCATCGTCAAGCGCAGCTTGGCGATGGTCTTGTCCGAATGCGGTGAACCCATCGCCAAGGCCTGCGGTCTTGACGATGCCACCCGCCGGCAAGCAGGCAGGCAAGGAGTGTTACCCGGTCTTGAACCAGGCCAGAAATTGTGGCCGTGTGTTTACATAATATGTGGCATAACAAGGACTTATAGCAGAAGCAGCCATTCCGCGCGCTGACTCGCGAGGGGAATCGGAAAAATATTGCGGATGGTATTCAGCAGAAGTACAATTATGCTTATGTGGGACATGGTTGGGACAAGACTCGGAGATTACCGTATCCTCGATGAGATCGGGACGGGGGCCATGGCAAGGTGTTCCTTGCCGAGAATATCCACCACAAGAAGACCTATGCGTTGAAGATCCTGTCCGGCGAGCTTGGCAAGGACGCTGATTTCCGCAAGAGGTTCTTCGATGAAGCCCGTGTCATGTCGGATCTGAATCACCCGAGCATCGTCCGGGTACACCACATGGGCGAGGATGAAGGCCTCCATTACTTGGTCATGGACTACGTGGTCTCACCCAACGGTCGGCCCCGATCCCTTCACGAGGAACTGCTTGGAAGCCCCACGGGCCGGATTGCTCCCCACAAAGCGTACCGTTGGGCCGTTCAACTGGCCCAAGGATTGGCTTATGCCCACAAGCGAGGCGTGATCCACCGTGACATCAAGCCGGCCAATGTACTCATTGGCGCCGACGGTGGTGTGAGGCTCGCGGATTTCGGACTTGTGAAGTTGATTGGCAGAGAGTCCATCGGCGGGCGGACCCAAACCTTCACGCGGAGTGCAGACCCCGCGCGACTGCAAAGCACCGTCACCGCCGTGGATGGTTGTCACAGCAGCGCGGCTACGCCGCTGGATGTCAGCCGCACGGTCTCGGATGATGCGCAAACCCCCCCCTTCGAGCGATCCATGTGGAACCCCCGACTACATGTCGCCCGAAGTGCTCGAGGGCCAGGAAGCAACCCGACAAAGCGATCTGTATTCCACCGGCGTGACCATCTACCGCATGCTCACGGGAAAACGCCCCGTTGGAATGCCCAAGCTTCCCTCCAAAGTCGTGGCGGGACTTTCCAGGCGATGGGACACGGTGACGCGACGCTGTCTGGCGAATACGTTGGAGGACCGGTATGCCAGTGCGGAGGAACTCCTGAAGGATCTTCGCAAGATGGTGAAACCCCGCCGGGCGTGGATGGCGGCGGCCGTCAGTGTACTCACGATTGTTGGGCTGGTGGGTGCAGCGAGCTTATCCGGCATGAACGTGCGGCGAACCTGCACGGCCGCGTGGACACATCTCTTTGGAGGAGGAATAGACCGTGGTAGCGAGCCGAACCCTCTAACGGTGGAAGACCAGCAGAGACTTCTGGAAGAGCTTCGCCAAACCCTGAAAGACCAGCAGAGGCTTTTGGGGGACCTTCGCCGAACGCTGAAAGATCATCCGGAATTCGCAGATCCCCTGCGAAAAGCCGACGAACAGACCCAGAAGGCGAATAGTCTCTGGGCGGAAGGCAAGAAGGCGGATGCATGCGTAGCGTACGGAGAGGCGGTCACAGGTCTTGCGGATGCGGTTGACCGTTAGACCCAGCGGAATCTGGAGATGCTTGACAGTTTCTCCGGCGCACACGGATATGCCTCGAAGGTGGAACCGCTCAAAACGAGGAAGGCCCAGGCGGATACACTTCGAAGAAAGGCCCAGTACACGGCTGCCGTCAAAGCATATCTCGCCGTGATTGCAGAGGTACAGCCCGTGCTCGGAGCGCTCGGTGGGGAACAGGAACCGGCGGTCCAGGACCAGCAGAGGCTTTTGGGGGACCTTCGCCGAACGCTGAAAGATCATCCGGAATTCGCAGATCCCCTGCGAAGGGCCGATGAACGGACCCAGAAGGCGGATACAGTCGTGGCGTACGGAGAGGCCATCACAGGTCTTACCGATGCGGTTGACCGTGAGACCCAGCGGAATCTGGAAATGCTTGGCGGCTTTTCCGGTGAGGATGGGTACGCCGCGAAGGTGGAACTGCTCAAAACGAAGAAGGCGCAGGCCGATGCACGTCGAAGAAAGGCTGAATACGCCGCGGCCGTCGGCGACTATCTCGCTGTGATTGCCGGGGCACAGCCTCTGCTCGCCGCACAGAAGCGGGTGCAGGAGGTGCTGGCCCTCAAGGAGGAGGCGGAACGGGAGCGGGCGGAAGCGGAAGAGAAGGAGGCCAGCGTGTGTGTCTGTCCGCCAGGGACCGCACAGTGCGTATGCTTCCAAAAGATCTACGGCTAGGGCCAAGTTTTCCTGAGAGATGGCGAAACCGGCTTTCAGCAGCGGCAGTTCGATGCGGCCTCCCACAGTTGGACCGCGGCCAAGACCCGCTTCCAGAATGCCGTTGCGTCGGCTCTGCGCGAGGTCGAGAAGTCGCGTGGTGAGTGGCGCAGTGCTCAGGCCACGCCCATGCCGGATAGACTCAGGCAATTTGCGGGCGAAGTGGAGCGGGAAGCAGCCAACGCACAGGCAGCCGAGAATCAGGGAAAACTCCGAACCGCCATCACGGGATACCGGCGAGCGACCATGCTGCTGGGACTCAATGAGGAGTTGTCCCTGCCGATGGCCGATGGCGTCCGGCTCTTGCTCGTGTTCGTTCCCGCTGGCGAGTTCGACATGGGATCGTCACCGGACGATGGCGGGCGCCGCAAAGAGGAACATCTGCCGCAAACGGTAGTCATGAAGAAGGCGTTCTATATCGGTAAGTATGAGGTGACCCAAGAGCAATACAAGACCGTAGTTGACCGGAATCCAAGCGCCTTTCAAGGTCTGCATCTCCCGGCCGACAGTGTCTCCTGGCACGAGGCGGAGCAGTTCTGTGCCGACCTGACCAAACGGTTGAATTCCCTTGGATATGGGCAGTTGCGTCTTCCCACAGAACGGGAATGGGAATATGCGTGCCGAGCCGGCACCAGAAGCGAGTATTCGGCGGGCGACGGAAAAAGGGCCATGGAGAAAGTTGGCTGGTGTCGCCAGGATGGCTCCAGGCAAACCAAGCCGGTGGGGCAGAAGGAGGCCAACATATGGGGCTTGTGCGATATGCATGGAAACGTTTGGGAATGGTGTCACGACACCTTCGTTTTGTCCCGCGTCCCGGCGATCCCGGAACCGGACTCACAGGATGGCGCTGCACGGCGTGTATTGCGGGGCGGGTCATGGAATACGGACCTGTCGTACTGTCGGTCGGCGTCGCGGTATGGGGAGGCGCCGCAGACGAAGCGGGACGACATAGGCTTTCGGGTCGTGATGGAGATAGAGTGAACCGGCGTCTCCCGCCCGGGATATGTGAGGCGGGGCGGGTCGATGCAGGGGGAATCGAGGCAACAGCATGATTCATCCGGTCGCCCATTGACGGGGACTGGCAAAGGAGTGACCCAATGATTATGAGGCGCGTGTTGCGTCTGGCCGTCATGGCGTGCGCTGCAGTCACCATTTGTGGCTGTCAAGGCGGACTGTGCCCCCGAGGCCAAGCAAATGGCGGATCAAGCCCGGCTGCCGGGACTGGAATCGCAGATTCAACTGGAGCGACTGAAGGCCGCAATCGATAGCTATCGAGAGTGCCGTCAGACGAAGGAGAAGTCAAGAGAGGTCTGTCAGCAAATCGATGCGGAGTTGGCAAATCTGACCCGCGCCTATGCCAAGCTGACGCTCACCCAGATTGACCGAACAGCGCCCCGCACAGTCCCTGAGCACAGCCAGGTGGTGGCTGAATTGGAGCGGGCTGTGAACTACGATGATCCCAACCGCATCCTCCGCAAGGCGCTGGACGAGCACCGCAACAGAAAAGAGAAGCTGACGGCGCAGGTTCAGGATCTCCTGGGTAAAGCGGCGGAGAAGCGGTCCGCGAGAAACTGGCAGGAGGCCATATCGGCCTTGGACGAGGCGATTGCCATAGATCCGCCGAACAAAGAGGCCGGTCGGCTGCGTCAGCAGGTCCTCTCGGAGCGTGATGACCACTATGCCCGGGCAATTCGGGAGCTTTGCCGGGATGCCACCTTTGAGAGATGCTTGGAGGCGGATACGCTTTTTCGCCGCTTTGACGCCGAGAAGCCGCATCCGGACAACAGCCTGGTCGGCGAGCTCCGGGGCCTTATCGATCGTATAAGACGACAGGTGGCGGAACAGCTCATTGGGCAAAAGAAGTACTTTTCCGCCTACGTGCTCGTGAAGGACACGAGTACCCCGGAGTGTGCCAGTCTGCTCACGACCACCATTAGCCAGGGCGGCGCGTTTTACATGGCCGTCGCCGCCCAAGAGTACAGGAATGTCCGGGAGTTTCACGCGTACGCCGCGGCGGTCAAGGCGATGGAGTTGCTCGGCCCAGATAACGAGCATGCCTCCAAGCTGCATCGCGACTGCGCCGACCGCGTCGACGACTCCATCCAGATCAAGATCGGCACGGCTCCCTTCAAGTCGTCCGGCGATGAGCCGGATATCGGGAAAAGAATCACCAACGACTTGATGAGCCAACTGCACCCCTTGCTGCCGTATGGAGTGCAGATCGAGGAGCGTGAGAAGATCGCGTTCACCATTGAACAAAAGGGATCCACGGACGCGGTGCAAATCCTGGAGCTCAAGCTGGCGGCGTTTGGCGATGCAGAGTGCAAGATCCAGCGGGAACACAATGCACGGCAGATGAGCGTATGGACCCCCGTTCTTAAGACGATTGCCAATCCGCAGTACGAAATAGAATTGAAGAGGATGGCAGAGGCAGGGAAGAACCGGGACAAACTGCCGCCGCCCCAGCCGACGATCACGGTCAAAGTCAGCGAGAAAGTCGAGTACACGGTGGGAGAGGACCTGCTCCACGGCCAACTGGCCTGTTCCGTGCGCATCTATTCGACGGGTGCAGGTTACGTGACCAACCCCAGGAGTTTCACGATCTCTCGCGAAGCCAAGGACACCTTCTGCGACGGCGTCCCTGAGGCCAACATCCCCCGAGATCCCCTGGAATTGCCCTCGCAAATGACGTTCCTGCAAGGGATGCGAGAGGAGATGGTAAAGCAGATCAGCGATTGGCTGGTCGGCCAGTTCAACAATCGGCAGCGTCAATTCTGCGAGCAGACGGAGTATCGCATCCAACGAAGAGAATGGGATCTGGCCACAAAGGAAGCCATACAGGGCTATTTCTACTGTCTTCGCGCCAAGGTGCCCAAGGACGATACATGGTTCGTTCGACTTCACAAGCTGGCGCTCTTAGATTTGACCGAGGGCTCCCCCCGCACAGAGTCGACAGAGCCAAGTCCGCGTCCGAGCCAACGATAGAGGATGATCTCTCCGCCGGGGGAGACGAAACGGGTCGAGGGTATTTTTATCCCCCAGAGGCTCCGCTACGGCGACCTTGCGGCGATTCGCAGACTCGACACGCTTCACGGAAAATCGCCTGGAATTTGGGAGGCATCCATGTTTTGTCGGCAAGGGCCGCAAAGGGCTGCTGCAGCTCCTGATAGGAGAGTCGGGTGATCCTGACATTGTGAAAGACCATCGCACTGGCGATAGCACCGTAGTAGATGGTGAGTCCAACGTCTCGTTGCGGCGCAGTTCTTCCCTCCGAAAAGAGCCTCCTGCCAAGCTCTTTCAGCCTCTCAAGTACGGATACCGTCGTGGTGCGGTTGCGGAGGACATTTCCAATGGTGCTTGTCGGTTCCGGCACCGTGAGTTGACGCGGCATCTTCGAGGACGTCGGCACGCCTCGGTTGGAGTCACGATCCAACGCAAGAGGCTGGGCCAATTGGTCATGTAGAAGTTCCCCTGTGTCTTCCGGTACGGGACACACATGCTCTGCCTGGTCCTTCTCCACACCTATCCGCATCAGACGTGCGATCTTCGCACGGCTCAGCCCAAAAGTCGTCTGTTCCCTGTCCATCTTGGTCCCTGTTGCCTACATCAAATTGCCTACGGAAAAAGCATCTAGGAGATCGTGGAACTCGGCTTCTGCTGTGGAGTCTGCCCCCACGAATTGACTCAACTTCAGTTGCAGCACCCTCTGGAACCGACGCTTTGCAGTTGCTATCATGTTTGAGGCTTTCGATTCGGCGTCGACCCCATACCTTCTACAGATCTCCGGCATGGAAGGCGGTGGGATATCCTCAAGAATCGGGGTCAAGACCCTTTCCTGAAAGACCGCCCAATAGACCGCTTTGCCTGTCTCGCAGAGGCCTTGCTTGACTTCTTTGAGAACTGCATCGAGGATCTCCGTCGCCCATGCGTAGTTAAAAACCTCATCGGGTGTGACCACCAACCCGTCGGCAGGTAGATCAGGAAGCTGATCCGGGTCGAATCTCTGCAGACAACGCGCCGGCATCCGCCTCTTGGTCGTTTCTCGACGGCGTTCGTTGCTCACATACCGGTTGAGGGCCGTCAGCAGGAAGGTGCGGAAACGTCCCCTGCTTGGATCGGCCTGGTGGATGAGTCCTCGACCGACGACGATATCTTGGAAGAAGCCTTGAGTCAAGTCTTTGGCCTCTTCATTGCGATACCCTCTCTGCCGTAGATAGCAGTAGACGGGCTTCCAATACGTACAAATGAGATCATTGATGACCGACCTTTGCAGGTCTGCATCAGAGTTCTGGGCCAAGCCGATCTGGGACCAGCGCGTCGTCTCGAACACCCGTTTCTGCCCACCAATCGCAGTTCGTAGCCATTCACGAGGTGCGGCAAAAAAACATTTTTGAACGGTGATTTTGGAGTAGCGCGAAGCTGGGTAAGCTGGTATATCCTCGTCTATGGTAGACAAGGATGTCACGATATCGCAGTTGAGC
>Ga0315275_10001854_pt1 | contig 18880 bp, 21 predicted proteins | sample YL17G03_0_MG_FD_205557 | JGI IMG/M metagenome (GOLD analysis project Ga0315275, IMG submission 205557) | Sediment microbial communities from Yellowstone Lake, YNP, Wyoming, USA - YL17G03_0 | ecosystem: Environmental > Aquatic > Freshwater > Lake > Sediment | place: USA: Wyoming | collected...
ACCGATTACTCGATACCGCGCTCGATTGGCTACCTGCTGAACGGGTAATTAACAGGATGAACACCTCTCAGTTCACAAGATCAGCCAGACTTGGCCTGGCGCACCAAAGGCGCAAAGAGCGCAAAGGAACGCAAAGAAAGCCACAAACAAATTAATATTGTGATTCCGCGGCAATATTATTGACGGCGGCAGAAATGACTACTTCCACATTTCGATCTCTCATGTGTTCTCTGCGTTTTCCTTTGCGTCCCTTCGCGTACCCCTCAAGGGGGTATTGAAATGAATCCTTTGCGCCTTTGCGTTGAGGTGTTGCTCTAAGCCGCTTCGATCACGATCAGGTCCTGTCCCGCGCTTACCTGGACGGCCTATCCATCTTGCATCTGATCGCGGGAGCCGTGTCCCTGGCCGTCAGAAGTATCTCGGTTTTCCAGCCGTATCCGGTTCCTTCTTCGTCTAATTTTGCACCGGGCTGGCCGGCCTTGACGAAACTCAGCAGATAGACGGGGACCATCATCTGGTGATCTTCGGGACGTATCCAGGAGTCTCCGCTGGGGCCTGCGTAATGCAGGCCCTCCAGTGTCGTCGCAATCTCGAGCGCGTTGAGCGAGCCAACGGTGTTGATCGCCGTGGCGAGCATGTCAACCAGACGGAACGAGGGAAGGTAGTCAAGATTCGACAGGGACTGGTATTTTAATTTTCCCGCCAGAAGGGTTTTTTCCCAGCCGCCGTCTGCCGCGTTGATATGCCATGGAGCGACGGTCTTGACGCGATTGGCGCCCATGCTGCCGATGGCCACCGGCGTACCCGGAATGCCTGCGAGCAAGGTGTAAAAAGTCGCCTTCAACCCGGTCTCATTGCTCGCCTTGATGAGCAACGTCAGGTCGGTACCCCAATTGCCGGTGACCACGGCGTCTGCGCCCGACGCCTTGATCTTGGCGACGTAGGGGGCGAAATCCCTGACCTTGCCGAGCGGCACCAATTCGTCGGCGATGATCTCGATGTCCGGGCGCTTCGCAGCGAGCATGGCACGGGCCGCGCGGCTCACCGCCTGGCCGTAGGCGTAGTCCTGGTTGAGCAGGTACACCTTGTGAACGGAAGCCTGTTTCGCCATGTACTCAGTCAGGACATGCACCTGCATGTCGGAATGCGCTTCGAAGCGGAAATGCCAGAAATTGCAGTTGCCCTCGGTCAGCGCCGGATCCAGTCCTGACAGATCAAGAAAAATGACCGGGCGATCGGGGTTGCGCGCGTTGTATTTCACCACTGCGTCGCTCACCGCGTGGGCGATGTTCGAGACTGACGCTGTAACAAAGAGAATGTCCTGATCGATGGCATGTTTCAGGACAATCAGGGCCTCCTGGGGATTGCCCTTGTTGTCGAGCGCAACGATTTCCAATTTTCTGCCGCCCAGCACGCCTCCGCGTGCGTTGACCCGATCGGCAGCCAATTGAAGTGTCTTGACCCGCTCCTCACCGATGAGTGCGTAGGGACCGCTGAGGCCTACGATGTACGCAAGCTTGATGCTGTCGGCAGCAGGAGCACCAATGGCGTGAATGACGAGCACTGACGCGATCGCCGCGCGGAACATGAGGCTGAACATGATGGCTTGCGCTTCCGCGGAGTTGCAGTGAAACGAGTGTAACGGGCAGTCTGAACTGGAACAATCCCGGAGGGCCGTATTTCCAGGAGTTGGGTCAGGCCATGCGTCGGCTCGGCGCGGTTGATTGCGTCACGATTTGGACGCTTGCGCGAGCGCAGGCAGACGCGGATCGTCGGCTCGGTTGCCGAACCGGTCTTGGTTCGCTGAACAAACTGCCTGGAATAGATCGAGTCGGCCTGCGCGTGCGGGTGGACAAGCCCAGAACCGAAGACGCGTTTGCGTAAGCGCGCCCAATGCCCTTGCTACCACCAGTCAGGAGAGCTTTCAGTTTCCTAATTCCGAGACATACATTCTTCCTCCTGGCGGTTTGCGAAGCGTTGTGCAAAAGTCCAGCACGTGCTCTGCATTCACACGGGCGAGCCCCCTTCTCGCGCGCTTCAACTTTTTTTCGCCAGGTATTTCTTGCTGATCGCGGCGCCCACGGTGTATTTGGGATCGACAAAATTGCCCAGCCGGACTTTGCCGCATTGACTGAGCATCATGTACGCGTCCCATTTGTCAAAACCGTAGTCCTTCGCCATCCAGAGCACGAGTTCGCGATACGCGATGCGCGTGGCATCCTCGAGCGGACGCGTGCTCCCGATCGCCATGATCACTTCTTCATTCTCCAAGCGCGGCCATTCGATGGTCCAGCCCTTGATCAACTCCACATGTATGGTGGTGGTCGTCGGATACTCGACCGCAACCCCGCACACTTCGCCGTCGCCCTGACAAGCATGCGCGTCGCCAATGAACAGGCGCGCGCCGGGCGAACGCACCGGCAGATAAGTGATGGAGTTCGGGCCCATATCCGGCAAATCCATGTTGCCGCCATGATTGTCCGGCGTAAGCGAATTGATCGAGTCGATTTCAGGGGAGCACGAGAGCGTGCCGATGTGCGGCTTGTAAGGCAACGTCACCCGGTCGCTCCAGTACACCCACTGTTCATCGACGTTGATCTTGCGCACGATCTCGGGCAACGGATCGTTCAGCGTTGCCGTGTAGTACGTGCCGGTCAAGGCGCCGAACTCCGGAATCATGCAACAGGTGCCGAGCGGATTGACGCCACGTGGTTTCATCGATTCTATGTGAACCGCGATTGCGTCGCCTTTTTCCGCGCCTTCGATCATGATCGGCCCGTTCTGCGGATTGAGAAACGGCATCATGAGATTTTTTGTCGGCAGGTCTTTGTCAGTCCTGATCTTGCCATCGAATGCGTCGCGCGTTTCCACGATCACCCGGTCTCCCGGTTTGATGTGCATGGCCGGCTCCGAATACGGACCCATCGTGTAGTGGTACCTGCCCTGTTTGGCTTCCGTGAGCGAATGCGTGGTACCGACCTTGCCTTTGGCAACGCCCTTGGTGAACATGATCGAATTCGCGAGCCAATTCATGGTATGCCTCCCGTGTGAGTAAGTAGTTAAACGGCCAGGTAGCGCCGCACGACGCTTGCATCCGCAAGTTTTTGCGGCGGCACTTCGTCCACGATGCGCCCTTTATCCATCACATAGCAACGCTGCGCCATGTGCATGATCATGTCGACGTTCTGCTCGACGAATAACACCGTGAGCCCAATATCGACGTTCAGCTTCTTCATGTTCTGGCCGATCTCGCGCACGATGGAGGGCTGGATGCCCTCCGAGGGCTCGTCGAGGAGCACCAGATTCGGATTGCCCACCAACGCGCGTCCAATGGCGAGTTGCGACTGTTCGCCCCCGCTCATGGTGCCCGCCTTCTGGTCACGCCGCTCCGCCAGAATCGGGAAATAACTTTGCACGAGGACGTCCAGCTTCTTGTGTCCGCCTTCGTTGATAAGTCCTCCCATGAAGAGATTCTCCGCCACCGTCAGTCCGGGGAAAATTTGTCTCCCCTGGGGTATGTAACCGATGCCACGTCGCGCGCGCAGATGCGCTGGCTGCTCGCTAATATCTTCTCCGTCGTAGAGAATTTTCCCTTCTTTGGCGGCCAGCAAGCCAATCAGGCATTTCATCAATGTCGTCTTGCCGACGCCGTTGCGGCCGATGATGGCGACGATCTCACCGCGGTTTACTTTGAATTCGATGCCCTGCAAGATTGGCGTCCCGCCGTATCCGGCGCGCAGCCCGTGTACTTCGAGCAATGGTTGCGTATTCATCAATCTTTGCCCAGATAGATGCGTACGACTTCCTCGTTGTTGACAACCTCTTCGAGGAATCCTTCCACGAACACTTTGCCGAAGTGCAACACCGTTACTTTGCGCGCGATTTGCCGCACAAACGTCATGTCGTGCTCGATGACAACGACGGTCATGCCCTGGTCGTTGAGGCGCTTGACCAACTCGCCGGTCTTGAAGGTTTCTTCGGGGGACATTCCGGCAGTCGGCTCGTCGAGCAACAGAAGCGACGGCGCAATGGCGGTCGCCATTCCGATCTCGAGCCATTGCTGCTGACCGTGTGACAACTGGCCTGCCCGCTGACGGCGCGCATCCTGCAAATTCAACAATTCCAGCAAGCGCTCGACTTCCGCCGCCCGTTGCTCGCCCGTGACGCGCTGTTGCAAGGCGATCAGCAGATTCTGCTCGACAGGCAAATCAAGAAATACTCCGGGCACCTGAAATTTGATGCTGATGCCCTGGGCCACGCGCCGAAAAGGCAGCGTCCCGGTGATATCCGCGCCTTTGAAATAAATTTTCCCGCTCGAAGGCGGGTAGGTACCCAGGATGAGCTTGAACAGCGTGCTTTTGCCGGCACCGTTCGGGCCGATCAGGCAGCGCAATTCGCCTTCGTCAACGACAAAGTCGACACCGTCGATGGCATTCAAGCCGCCGAAGTGCTTGTTCAATCCGCGGGTTTCGAGTATAGCCGGCATGCGCTCAGAACTTCGGGGCCTCCCGGTCGCGTGCCGCGCTGTCGGCGCGCCGGGTTGATGAAGGGGAATCGCGAGCACTGCCCGTGACCCGCTTGACGAGCGTGACCACAAATCCCTCCGGCGCCGCCATCACGGCGAGCAACATGATCGCGCCCATCAAAATGAGGGCGTACTGGGATCCGTACACCGCCAGCATCTGCGACACCCAGACCAGCGCGATGGTCGAGACAATTGTCGCGGTGATATCTTTGCGTCCGCCGGCGGCAACCCACACGATGGGCAGTGCGGCCGCCGTCAGTCCCATGCTGGAAGGCGTGATGTACGTACCCCAGGTGGTATAAAGCACACCGCTCAATCCCGCGAGCACGCCACCGAGAACAAAGGCGATCAATTGGTAACGGCGGATATCGTAACCGAGCATCTCTGCACGATTGGGGTTTTCCCGGATGGCCACCAGGGTGTTGCCGAATCGGGAGTTCACCAAAATGCGCAAGCCCAGATACACAAACACCAACAACCCGAGCAGGAACCAATAAAGCCGGGTTGCCTCGAGAATGATATCGCCCCCCGGCCAGGGAATGGTGAGCGGCGGCATGCCCGACATGCCGTTGAACCCGTTCAACCGCGCCTCCCCGATCGCCCATTCCGGTCCGGCGGTCTGCGCCATGAAGGTCTCGCATACCAGCGTGATGGAAAGCGTGACGATGCCAACGAACACATCGCGAATGCCGCCGTAGAACATGAAGTAGCCCAGCAATGCGGCCAGCAACGCCGCCAGTACCAGTGCGGCCAACAGGGCGGCAAAGGTCAGTCCATTGTCGCCCCCATAATTAAGCGTGATCACGCCATACGCGTAACCAGAGAGTCCGAAAAAAGCCGTCTGGCCGAAGCTCAAGATCCCGGTGTAGCCCCAAAGCAGCGACAGGCCGAGCGCCATGAACACCCAAATGAAGAAATATGCGACGTTATTGACCGTGAAATCTTCCACGTACGCCGGCATCAGCGCAGCCGCCATCACGACGATCAGAAAGCCGCTCCAGAAACCCTTGCCGCGGCCGAGCGTCTGGGGACCCTGCAGCAATCGCAGCCCGCTAAGCACCGCCGCCCTTCGAAAAGAATCCGCTGATCCCTTTGGGCAGCAAACGCACGACCAGAATGACCGCTATCAGCAATCCGATCTGTCCGATGGTCTGACCGTGCGCCGCCGCGAGATAACTTTGAATTCCGCCCAGCACGGCAGCCGCCGGCGCGGTGCCGATCAGTGCGTTGGCGCCGCCCACAACCACGGTAACGAAGGACTGCACGATGAACGCTCCACCCATGGTCGGCACTGTCGTCGTGGTCGGCGCGTACAACGCTCCGCACAATCCGGCGAGTGCGGCGCCGAGGCCGAAGGTGATGCTGTAAACGGTGCCGGTGTTCACTCCCAGCGCGCGTGCCATTTCGGCATTCTGGATCGTGGCCCGGGCATGCACTCCATATTTGGTTTTCATGAACAGCAGGTACAACCCCAGGAGCAGCAACACTGCAATTATCATTAATACCACGCGGTAACTGGAAAAAGAGTATTCGCCCAGCGTAAAGCTGCCGAACGGGGTCTTGATCCCTTCAATCGAAGGCCCGGCCACGATCAGCATGCCTTGCGTGGCGATCAGGCTGATGGCCCAGGTTGCCACGATGGAATCGAACAGCCGGTGATAAAGATGGCGAATGAGCAGGCGCTCGAGAATGATGCCCACCATGCCAGCGGTAAGCGATCCGCAGAACATGGCAAGCGGCAACGGAAATCCGGCGCGACTGCTGAGCACCGTCACGTAGGCGCCGCACATGATGAACTCGCCATGGGCGAGATTGATGACCCCCATCATCCCGAAAATGATGGCGAGCCCGATCGCCGAGAGCACAAGAAAAGTGGTTGCGTCCCCAAACTGATAGAGCGCTGCAAATAGTTCGTTCATTGTCGTATCAAGACGTTCGATCGCGCGCGCCCGACGTGCCGGAACTCGCTCCTGACTTCGCCGGCACGGCGCAAGCCAGGCCCGACGAAGGCGAGGAGCGCTACTTTCGCGCTCCTCGCCATTTACGTCAGTCGTACGTTACTTCTTGGGCGGCTTGCTCGGGGTGTACTGGCTGTAGTCGTCTTTCTTCGACAGGTCGCAACCGACATCGCCCAGCCAATAGGGCTTGATATCGTTCCACACCTTCGGCACCTTCACGGAATGGTCGGCCTGCACGTGCACGAGATATATCGTGTGGCTCTGATGATGGCTCTTCGGATCGATACACACCTTCCCGGAGGGTCCGTCATGGCAGATGCCGGTTTCCAGCGCCCTGCGCACCTTGGTTTTGTCCGTGGATCCTGCTTTTTCCACGGCCTTCTTGTACAAGTACACCGCAGTGTAGGAATTCGCCGCTTCCTGATTGACGTACGGCTCGTTCGGAAACTTGGCCTTGAAGCGCTTCATGAAATCCTTGCTCTCCGGCGAGTCGATCTCTTCGATGTAGTTCGCCGTGACGAACATGTCTTTCAGGGCCGGCGCCTTGAAGCGCTTGTGCTCGTAGGCCTGGCCCACGTTCACCGAACTGCCCATCGGAATATTGAGATTGGCAGCGACCTGCTGTTCGTAAAAGGATGCCTGATTCGCGCCCACGAGCAGCGTCATTAACACGTCCGGCTTGGCTTTCTGGATGTTTTGTATGGTCTGGCTGAACTGCGACACGCTGAGCGGAATGAACTCCTCGCCGACCATCGTGCCGCCGTTTTCCTTCACGATGTTGCGCACCCATTCCGCGGAGATCTGGCCGAAATTGTAGTCAGCTGCGATCGTGTAGACCTTTTTCCCGTACTTTTGCATCATCCATGGCACCAGCGTGGAGAACTGCTGTTCCGGCACGGCACCAGTGACAAAGACATTGGAATCGCAAACGCCGCCCTCGTACTGATTGTTATAGAAGTACAGCATCTTGGCGCGATCCATGATTGGACGGATCGCCTCGCGCGAGGCGCTGGAGAACGCGCCGAAGACCACGTCGACCTTGTCCTGCTGGGTAATGCGGCGCGCCATTTCTTGAAAGCGCGTGTTGTCGGACTGCGTGTCGTAGTGAATGATTTGAATTTGGCGCCCGAGTACGCCTCCGGCCTTGTTAATCTCCTCGACCGCAAGCTGTACAGCGTGAATTTTAGGGATTACGGCGATCGCGAAGTTACCAGACTCGTCCTCCAATAACCCGAGTTTGATCGGATCGGCAGCCTGTACACCCAGGGCCGCCGCCGCGAGTGCACCGGCAACCAGCCCGCATATTCCTCTTTTCCTGAACAAAACATTATCCGAGGACGGCGTCATGACTTTGTTTCCTCCATGATGTTGGTTATTGAATTGATGGGAACTTTCGAGAACCTGCCCGAGAACGTTAACATACGGCGTTGGGCAAGCGCAAACGTCCAATTTCCCGGTGATAATGTTGAGTCCTTAGCGGCGAATGAGAGAACGAACGTTGCGCTCGGCCTCCCGCGCTTTTATCCCTCCGTGGAGTCCCGCCGCGTTCAGGCGGGACCGTCGGCTCTCGGACCAGTCAGCCCGCGCCAGCCCGGAACCCTGGCCGGCAACGACAAGAAGCGTTGCGCAGATCGCGCCTCTCGGTTTACTGCTTTGCAATCCATGTGCCGCCCTTGGAAAGGGGCGTCGTTCGGAGCGAAATAAGAGGGCGAAATCCGGGTAGGACCACGTAAAGATTCAGAATACTCCGTGCTTTTCGTTCCAGGGAGTGTGTTTTCAGGCCTTGGCGAATTGTTTTCACTACCGGAATGTCAGGCGAAAGCAACGCCGGAGCGAGACATCCAGCGATGGTTCCCATCGCTGCGATCCGACGACGAAAATATTCTCCCGAAACTGCACCCGGTAATCCCCTGACCTTCTTCTCATTGCCTGTTCATATTTTTCGCGCCAACAGCCACACCATCGTAGCGCCCGCTGCGTCACGGCGCTTCGAGCCGATGATCGAGAACCCCGTTGCATTGAGCAGCGCTTCAACCTGCGTCGTGGTGCGGAAGGTGTATACACTGTCCGGAAACTTCGCCGTGACTGTCGCATCCTCGGCCGGCCGGAATCCAAGAACGAAGTGTCCACCCGGCTTGAGTATGCGGGCGATCTCGCGCAAGTGCGGTTCGGCCGGATCCCAGAAGTAAAGCGTGTGCATCGCCATCGCCTTGTCGAACGAACGCTCGGCGAAAGGCAGCGAATCGCTGGAAGCGTTTTCCAGGCGTATCCGGCCCCCGTCGATGAACGCCTTGTTGCGTCCGGCGGCGATCTTCAGCATGACGTCGGAGGTATCGACGCCGACCACCAGACCGTTGTCCGCGTGCGCCGCCATCACGCCGGAGGAGCGACCATGACCGGTTCCAATGTCGATGATGTGGTCGCAGCTTTCGATCTGCAGCAGTGCGATTGCAAGCTCGTTGTCGACGGCGGTCTCTTTGGCCATGATGCGCCCGATTATTTCTCCGAGCCAGCCATGCGGATGGCGCCCCTGGCGCGCAATGAACACCGGACGACGCATCAGGTTTCCTTTCGGCCTCGCATGGCGATCGTCATGCCTGCGACGTAGGCCGGAATGAAACCCAGTACGGCACCGAGAAAGCCGAGCGAATAGGTGTTGACACCCTGGATCGGGCTGCCGGGGATCACGAAGCAGAAGCCGATGACGAGCGTCGGCACGACGTGTGCCGCCAATGGGACATAGAGCAACACGTTCGCGTAGCGTCGGCGAAGAATGGCATACCTATCGCGAATTCGACGCGACGCCCGTTCGATCCGGCCGGCGGGACGGCGCGGGACTCGGCACCGACAGAACGGCGCAAGCACTGTCTTCAGTGCAGCCGATGGGAGGGCAGCAAGCGTAGCGAGAATGGCGCCGGGCTTTAGCATCGCTGCCACCTTGACGCTTGTCGGGCGAGCGCCCCTGCCGAACCGATGAAGACGACCGTAAAGATGCGGCCCTTGAACTGCGTTTTGACAGACATGAGAACACTCCTGTTGTAATTCCACGCGCAGACTGGCCTGTCCGCACCGGAGTGTCTTGTCGATTCCGAAAAAGCGCAGATTTTCCGGAAATCGATCAGAGTTATTCGACTTTGCCGTGATCCGGGTCAGCCTGCGGGCATGTCATCGTTCTCGCCGGACCCCAATTTGAGTTTGCGGTAGGCCGATGGGGTCAGTCCGACCCGCTCCTTGAAGGCGCGATTGAACGGCGCCAGCGAGCCGTAACCCGCGTCCAACGCCAGGGTCAGGATTGGAATCCGGGCCCTGGCCGGATCGGCGAGCGCCGTCTTGACCTCGTCGATCCGGTAGTGATTGAGGAAGGCATTGAAATTCCGGTAGCCGAGTCCGGCATTGATGATCCGGCGCAGGTGGTGCTCGGGCGCGTTGACAGTCTCCGCCAGGGCCGAGATCGTCAGCCCGTCCTTCCGGTAGAGACGATCATCCTCGATTGCCTTGCGTACGAGACCCAGAGAATGCCGATCGCCGGCAGAAAGCGGTTCCGTTCGAGCCGGGGGCTGCCTCCCAGCCTCCGCTGGCGCAGCGAGGAACAGGCGGATCGGATCGATGCGGATTGCGAGCAAGGCAAGCGCGAAAGTCAGAACGAGGATAGCAGCGGCGGCGGTTGTCTCGAGACCAGCCGGCACGGCACGACCTGCAAAGGTGATCTCGACGCCGGCGATGATGCAGCCCAGCGCCGCCACCGAGCCGATGAACAGACGCCGGAACTCCCTCCGAGACTCGATCAGATCGTCGCCGTAGCTGCGCCACGCCACATAGAGCGCGTGAACGTAGAGAGCGATCATGACCGCGTGATGAAGAAATACAGCAAGCAGCGCCCGCAAGCTTGCTTCGCCTTGAAGCGCAATGGATGTGAAGCCGAATACCTCGATCGCCACGAGCGACGCGAACTGCGGGAACCGGGGCTTGAAGTCGTCGATGAAAATCGCCTGCGCTGCAAACCAAAGAAAGAACGGACCGCCAAGACAAAAGAAATAAAGTAAGGGGAGGAAGACGCCGGCACCTTCTCGCACCGGGGCGTGGGAGCACAGGAGATAGGCGGCGACGCTGGCCGTGAAGGCGGCCGTGGCGCGACCGGCCCACCCTTGTCGCGCATCCCGGAGGAGAAGCCCCGACAGCAGGACCAGGATGCCAAATGCGGCGAAGCGGATTGCGGAATCGGGGAATGCCGTTGGCAACGTCGTCACATCAAGTCGCGACTACTACACGAAGGTCTTCGAGTTGACCGATCGCAGTTCCGCGCCCGCCGATCTCAAGACGTACAGCGCCGATTTCAGGAACAGCGCGGCAAGTGCGAGGCCTATGACGACATCCGGCCATCCCGAGCCGGTGAGCCACACACCCAAAGCGGCGAACAGCACCGACACGTTGGCAATGATGTCGTTACGGGAACAAAGCCAGACCGAGCTCATGTTGATGTCGTCGGCCCGATGCCGCCACAGCAGCGCCAGGCACAGGCCGTTGGCGGCCAGCGCAAGCGCGCCGACGGCACCGATCATCTGGAAAACGGGAACGTGCGGAAAAAACATCCTGTGGACGGCCTGCCCGAGGACGAACAGGCCGAACGCCGCCATGATTCCGCCCTTGAGCAGCGCCGCCTGCGCTTTCATGCGCGCACCGCGTGCCACCACGTAAAGGCTGAAGCCATACACCAGCGCGTCGCCGAGCATATCGAGCGAATCGGCCAGCAGCGATACCGATCCCGCCATGATCCCTGCCGTAAGTTCGACCAGGAACATGACCGCATTGATGCTCAGAACGATTTTGAGCGTGGCGCTCTGGCGGCTCCGCAGCGCCTCAATTTCGCATGCCTTGTCGTTACAGCAATCGGCCATGGGCGATTCTCCCGAAGACCCCGACATTGTAAGTATCCCCCGGCAGAGTCGGGGGCTTTAGTTTGTGAGCCGCTCAAAGCGGCTACGCAGGGCCGCTCGCGCGGCCCCGATTCAATGCCAAAGAAACACGCACATGATCCGTTAATGAATCATCGCAATGAATATCAGGTCCGCCGCGAGTTCTTCGCCCTATTGACGATCGCATAAATGATCGACGCAATCCGCCTCGCCCGTTTTCCCTCACCCTCGATCCCTCTAAAAGGGTACTCCTGGCTGCGCCTGGGTATCCCGAAGGGAGAAGGAGGAAAAGCCCTTCTCCTCCCGGGAGAAGGGTGGGGATGAGGGAGACCATCCTCAGCTATTTCTACGAACCTCGATGGACTTCCGTATCTGTCAAACTTCTACTGCCTCCCCGGCAGAGCCGCGGGGTCTCCCGCTGACGCTAGCGCGCCAGCCCCTGTCAGGCTCCGGTTCGCGCAGGCTGGAAGGCTCTCGCGAGTGCCCGCGCCGCGTGGCGGATCTCTTCTTCGGTCGTGGAAACGCCGACCGAGAGGCGCAACGCGCCGAGGGCCTGATCATTGCCGATGCCCATGGCGGCCAATACCCCGCTCGCCGTCTCGCTCCCCGCATGGCAGGCGGAGCCGACCGAAGCAGCGATGTCACCTTCGATTGCATTCAGAAGTTTCTGCCCGCGAACGCCGGGGAACGATACGTTAAGGGTGTTGGGCAGTCGATATTCCGGGTGGCCGTTCAGGGCCAGTCCCGGTATCCCTTCCGCCAGCAGTCGGTGCAGCAGATCGCGCATCCGCCGCAGATGCTGCTCAATCAAGGGCAGGCGCTCGCGGGCAAGTCGCGCCGCTTCTCCGAGGCCGACAATGACCGGCACATTCTCGGTACCGGGCCGCAGTCCACCCTCGTGATCGGCACCGGCGATGACCGGTGAGACGAGTGTTCCGCGACGGACATAAAGCACGCCAATACCTTTGGTTGCATTGAATTTGTGACCCGCAATCGTGAGCAGATCCACGCCCAGCGCATCGACGTCGACCGGAATTTTCCCGATCGACTGCGCGGCATCGGTGTGCAACAGCGCCCCCCGCCCATGCGCCCGCTTCGCGATTGCTGAAATGTCCTGGAGAGTACCCACCTCGTTGTTCGCATGCATGATACTGAGGAGTGCCGTATCGTCGCGAAGCGCAGCGGACAACGCGTCCACATCGACTCTGGCATGCCGATCCACCGGTATGACCGAAAGATCCCAGCCGTCTTCCCTCAGTCGCTCGCACGGGTGAATCACGGCGGGATGCTCGATCGCCGAGGTGACGATGTGCCGCTTCCCATTGCGCAGCGCGCGCGCTACGCCGAGGATCGCCAGATTATTGGCTTCGGTCGCGGAGCCGGTGAACACGATCTCGTCTACCCGCGCTCCGATGAGCGCCGCGACCTGCGCGCGTGCGCGCTGGACGGCATCGTGAGCGCGCCGGCCGTAGACATGAGATGAGGAGGGATTGCCGAACTCGTCGTGCAGGAAGGGCTCAATGGCGTCGGCGACTTCCGCGGCGACCGGCGTGGTTGCATTGTGGTCGAGATAAACCGGAAGTTTCATGACCGGACTGATTTCCCGCGCGAGTGATGATCTAGAACACGATGACTTTGTCGGCCCACTGCGTCCAGGTGGTCAATTCGGCGAGTGTGCTCTTGTGGGTTCCCTCCATCAGCTCGGATTCGGCAATGCCGCGTGCATCCATGCAGGTTCCGCACACGCCGACCTGACCGCTGTTGCGTACCACCCGACCGAGCATCACCTGGACGTTGTAGAAACCCTCCGGCACCTTCTGACCGGCTTTGGCACAAGCAGCAGCGTCTCCGATCAGGAATACTTTCACTTGCTCGCCTTCGGATTTCGACAGCGATCCCGCGAGGCGCAGGCCGTTGTAGCTGCGTTCGCTGCCGTACGGCGCATCATTGAGCATGAACAGCGTCTTCATGATGTTGCGTTTCCTCCATGTCGGGAACCGGACCCATGCACTTCTTCATGCTCCCGGGCGATGGAATAAGCGCCGTCCTCGGATCGGAACGGCTGCAGCAGCATCCGATCCAACCACAATTCGCGTGGTGCGCGGAATCGATCGATGCCGATCGTCATGGCCTCGTGTCCGGCCTGGGGCTCGGCGCGGTAGGTGCCGAACAGCCGGTCCCACCACGGCAAACTGAATCCAAAGTTACTGTTCGTCTCGCGCGGATCGATCGAGTGGTGCACGCGGTGCATGTCCGGTGTGACGACGACCCGACGCAAGACCCGGTCAATGGCTGCAGGAAACCGCACGTTGCCGTGGTTGAACATCGATGAGGCATTGAGCAGCATCTCGAACACCAGCACGGCCACTGCCGGCGGACCCAGCGCGAGGATGACGGCAAACTTGATCAGCATCGACAAACCGATTTCGATGGGATGAAAGCGTGCACCCGTGGTGACATCGAAATCGAGGTCCGCATGATGCACGCGGTGCAGGCGCCAGAACAGCGGAACGGCATGGAACATCAGGTGCTGCAGGTAGATCGCCAAATCCAGCGCCAGCACCGAGAGCAGGATCGCCAGAGGATGCGGGACGTGAAACAGGCTGAGCAGACCCATGCCCCGCTCGGCAGCCAATGCGGCCACACCTATGGCGACGACGGGAAGCGCGACTCGCACCAGCACGATGTTCAGCATTGTCAGGGCGAGGTTGTGGGTCCAGCGCAGCGATTTGCTCTCCCGCAAGACGCGGCGCGGTGCCGCGAGTTCCCACGCTGCTATGATGGCGAAGATGCCAAGGAAAACCGCCAGTCTCACCGTTGGCTCGTGACTCAAGAGGAAAGTTTCCATATTCAACGTCCGGGTGTTCGTCGTTCGGGCTGGCGTGGAGAAGGTAATGTATTGTAGTATTCAACTGACTAATTGAATAGTACGGACGATACTCGGATTCCGTGGGATGTCAAACAAGACCGTCAAGACTGATTTGTTCGAGCAGTTCGCCCGCATCGGCAGGGCGCTGGCGAGCGGGAAACGGCTGCAGATCCTGGAGTTTCTGGCCCAGGGCGAGCGCAATGTCGAGACATTGGCGCAACTGACCGGGCTGCCCATCGCCAGCACCTCCCAGCATTTGCAGCAGTTGCGCCAGGCCGGATTGGTATGCGCCAGCAAGGAAGGTTTGTACGTGTTCTACCGCCTCGCCGGTGACAGCATCGTGCGGCTATTGGCGGCGCTGCACACGGTCGGCCAGGAACACCTGGCCGAGGTCGACAAGCTGGTCAGGCTTTACTACGACAGCAAGGACAACCTGGAGCCCGTGCCCGCCAGAGAACTGATGCAACGGGTGAAGAAAGGTCTGGTGACGGTCCTCGATGTGCGTCCACCCGAGGAATACGCTGCGGGCCACATTCCCGGCGCCATCAACATGCCCGTGTCCGAAATCAGGAAACGCCTGAAGGAGATTCCGAAAGACCAGGAAATCGTAGCGTACTGCCGGGGGCCGTACTGTTTGATGGCGTTCGAGGCCGTCGCGGAATTACGCAAGAAAGGACGCAGCGCACGCCGTCTGGAAGAGGGCTTCCCGGAGTGGCGCAGCGCCGGCTTGCCGGTGGAAGTCGCCGACGCGGCCCACTGACTAGGTCCTGGTTTGTCTGCCCGCGAGCTTTCGAAGTCGGCGCAGGATCTCCTTAGCCGACGGCGTGAAGTCGATTCGATGCACGGCATTGAGCTCACGCGCCCGCCTGAGAAACTCCTGCTCCAACGGCGGAAATCCCGATCCCTTGCAGGCAAATACGATCCTGTTTTCGGGATCCTCGGTGGAGACCGACACCACCTGATCGTCGAAACTGCGCCGCAGCCGAGAAATGTAAGAACCGTACTCCACGTCGGCCGCCCAGAAGTTGGTGACCAGAACGCCGGTATCCGAGAGCCGTGCATGGCACCGGTCGTAGAAATCCTGGCTGCATAGCTGTCGGGGCTGGCCGCCGGCCTCGAAACCATCGACGATCAGCGCATCCACGTGGTTCGATTCCTCGCGCACCCAGTCGGCACCGTCGCCGCAAATGACGCGAAACCGCTTGCTGTCGTCGGGAATGGCGAACTCCGATCGGAAACCTATCACCTCGGGACTGATCTCGATGGCCGTGAAATCCACCGACGGCAGGGTTCGCAGGCAGTACTTCGCCATCGAGCCGCCGCCCAGGCCAATCATCGCGATGCGCGCCGGCGCGGGCAGGAACAGCAGGAACGACATCATCGCCCTGGTGTAGCCGAGCACCAGCTCGTCCGGCGCATGGCGCTGCATCCGGCTCTGGATAGTCTGCGGTTCAAAATGCAGCGACAACTCCCCGCGGTACTCGTGCAGGAACGGTTTGCCGTCGGGCATTGCAGGCGACCCGGCCTGCAAGCCGGCGAGATATTCGACGAGGTCGTTCATGGCTTTCGGTGGAGAACAATGCGCTGGAGCCCACATGATGGCATAACGCGCACTGCCTGATACCTCGTCCCCAGCGGGTTCAACCCGTATAGTGCGCCGCGGCCCGACAGACCTTGTTCTGCGCATCGAACCAGAACACTTCCGCGCTCGGCCCGCGCGGGCCGCGGTACTGGATGACCAGGCTCGATGCACCGATCAGAACTTCCGTCAGATCGAAATGCAGATCGGGCAGACGGGCGAGCGCCTTGGCCCAGTAGTCGCGCACCGCTGTCTTGCCCTTGAGCGTTCCGCTCGGCTCGCCCATGATCTGGATGATCATCGGCGAAGACATCTCGAAGTCCTCGGTGTAGTGCGACAGGATGCGCGCCAGGTCGTGCGAGTTCCACGAGGCGACCCAGTCTTCGGCGAAACGGCGGGCGAATTCCGTTGTGAGTGGCATGGGCAATACGATCGCTGGAACTCGACTCCGGCTTATTCCTGAATGCAGGGCCGAATATGCGCGCGCCCGGCGGTATCATCTTGCAGTATACTTTCGGCGTCCGCTGAAGAAGTCAAGCGGTCCACCGTCCCACCGATGGCCGGCAAGTAAGGGAGGCTTCATGCGACGCATCGTTGCGCTACTTTTCATGCTCCTGTCCACGGCTGCATGGGCGGGTATGCCAACGGTGACGCTGTCCGATGTAGCCGAGATGCGGCTTTCCGGCATTTCATTTTTCCTCGCGCTCATTTTGCTGGTAGCCCTGGGGTTCAGGTTCCTGTGGAATTTCCTGCGACGCGACTTTCCGCGGCTGCCGCATCTGGAGTACAAGCGCGCCCTCGCGCTGGTGGTGCTGCTCGGACTTTGCTTCAATCTGATACTACTGATGATCGCGGGTACGCGTGAGCTGATGACGCCAGGGGCCTGGGAAAAAGGCAAAACGATCTACCAGCTCAAGCAGCGCGAAGGCGGCAAACCATGACCGGGACGAAAACGAATTCCGGCACGCGGACGATGTAACCCATGAGTTGGGTGCGCACCTTTTTCAAATGGCTGCTGATCTGCTTCCTGACATTGGTCGTGCTGATGCAGGTGGCTCAATCGGGTTTTCCACTCTTCGAGATTCTCTGGTACTGGATTTTCGGATGGGTCCATTTCATACGCGACAACGCAGCGCGCATCGAGCTGAATCCCGCGCTCGCGGCCGAGGCCATCGTGTGTCTCGTAATACTTTCCATCGGCACGCATTACTTCGCCCGCGGGCTCCATGCGCAAATGTCGGCCGCTTCGAAACCGGTTTGGCCATGGCGCTGGACGCTGGGCGGTCTGGCGATCATGCTGCTCCTGTTTGTCGCCGGGATCGGCACTATCGGCGTGACGCATCAGGTCGCGTGGCTCGTCAACGCAACGGATCCGCTTTTGAATAGTTATAGCCCACGCGCCCAGATGTCAGAAGCCATCCTTTCGGCGTCGGCGTGCCGCACTTCCATCACGGAAACCGTGACGACCGTCGCCAAGCTGCCCGAGGCCGGCACGTGGGGTTGCGAATCGAACGCCTCGACACCGGCATTCTCAAAGTACGTGACGGTGCTCAGTACGAATGGTTCCGGGGAAATCCAGGTTGCGGTCCAGAACATCGCAAAGGCCGTCAATGGTCAGGCGATCGTTCTCAAACCCTGGGCGGATGCCCAAGGAACAAAACCGCCCATTGCGGGAACTGCGATTATTCGATGGGATTGCGGCCCCGATCCTGCCAATACGGCGGACATCAGGAAATACCTGCCGGCTTCCTGCCGTGCAGACATTCAGTCTGCCGGCGGCTTCAGTAGCGCAAAATTGCGTTGAGGCCGGGCCACGCTCCAGCCGAACCGAACCCGGATAGCGATCCGGTTATGCATTCGATCCGAATGCCGGCTTATTTGAAAAAAACAAGGATTTTCCTTACCATAAGGAACCTCCTTACTACCCATGAATGCAAGCATGATCACCAGCAAACTGACGACCAAAGCGCAAACCACCATTCCACAGCCGGTACGCGCTGCGCTGCGCCTCCAGGCCGGCGACGAGTTGATTTACGAAATCGTCGATGAGCGAGTGATTCTCACCAAGGCCAGCCGCGGCGGCAAAACGGACGATCCGTTCCGAACCTTCTCCGAGTGGAGTTCCGAGGCGGACACCAAAGCCTATGGCAAGCTTTAAGCAAGGCGATGTCGTCAAGGTTCCCTTTCCCTACACCGATCGCTCGACGCGGCAATCACGGCCCGCCTTGGTCGTATCGACCGGCGGCATCGAGGACGCGCACGGATTGCTTTGGGTCGCAATGATCACCAGCGCGGAGAACCGCGGGTGGCCCGGTGACGTGCCGGTAATCCATTTTGCACAGAGCGGCCTCCCTGTCGCTTCGCTAATCCGGACTGCAAAAATCGCTACCATCGAGGCACGCGATGCAACGAAACTCGGAAAAATACCGGCCGCGCTGCTCAGACGAGTAACGAAGCGGCTGGCGCAGGAACTGGGCGTGAACGGCAAGGAGGGCTGAGAGTGCGTGAAAAAATCGATAATCGAGAGTTCTGGCGGAATGGGCCTCGATTGGCCGTAAGTTCGCATTCGCGACCTCTCAGAATGGCCCAGGATCGATTTGCTTGCTCGCGGTAAGGGGTGACCCCTCCCTGAAATAGACCAAAGATCTCACGATCAATTTTTTCACAGCCTCTGAGTCCCCGCTAACCGGATTCAGTCTCGAATGGCACTTACTTAACCCCTTTGCCCCCACCCCACCCCTCCCCCGCGCATTTCATGCGCAGAGGAGGGAGCCGAGTGTGGAGCTTTTTCCCATGGTCCCTTCCCCTGCGCCAGTGGGGGAGGACAGGTTGGGGGAAAGAATGCGCAGGCGGAGTTCGCGCGCAACCCTTAAGTAAGTGCCACTCGATTCAGCTCCCTCTGAACTGCGCCTTGCGCTTGGCGTGGAAAGCGCTCACGCCTTCGCGGAAGTCGTCCGACGAGCGCAGCCGGCTGTAGCAATGGCCCTCCAGCTCGATTGCGATCGACAGGGTGGAATCCTCGGTGTCGTTCAGAAG
>Ga0315275_10001856_pt1 | contig 18871 bp, 12 predicted proteins | sample YL17G03_0_MG_FD_205557 | JGI IMG/M metagenome (GOLD analysis project Ga0315275, IMG submission 205557) | Sediment microbial communities from Yellowstone Lake, YNP, Wyoming, USA - YL17G03_0 | ecosystem: Environmental > Aquatic > Freshwater > Lake > Sediment | place: USA: Wyoming | collected...
TCCTTCTTATCAAAGGAGCAGTGGTCTATCAGGCCAATACCCGAAACCCATAATGATCTACCGCTGTTCTCGAAGCAGCAATGGTCGATACGCCACCCGGTGTATCCGGTGGTCGAGATGAGAGCATCGTCGCCCCTGCCTTTGAATGTAAATCCGGTGATGCGAAAGGCCTTGTCTTTAACTTCGCTATATATTCCGGCTTCGCTCGTTTTGATGACAGCCTGGAAGCACTGTGAACCGGTGGCATCTGTTATAATAGTCTTGCCAATGCCGGCGCCTTGCAGCGTGATCTGCTTTTCCCGCCCCTTTGCGGAAATAACCACAGCCGGACGGTTCTCTTGTGACGTCGTCCAGACTGCGCTGCCGGCCGGAACCAGCACAATATCGCCGTCCATGGCCGCATCGATTGCCTTTTGAACCTTCTGCTGTGAGCAATCGGCTGCTTCAACGGTCCGTGCGTTGGCGGGCATAGCGAAGAGCACGGCAACGACCATAGGTATCAGCACCACCAATCTTGTGAAGATCACCATGATTTGCTGCCAAGTCCTTTCTTGCATTCGTCGCCCTCGGATTCTCGCGAAGTAATGAGAAGTCATCCCAAAACCTCTCGCATTCGCGTTCTCAGCACTGAAAACGCGGTTTACGGGGGTTTTGGGATAGGTTCGAGTATATTCAAGTTTTTTCGTTTTGACGTGCACTGCTTCACAGTGGTCTATTCTTGCTGCGGCATTGATGACTTTCAATAGAAAAAGCTCTATCTGTCGCCGACAATTATGCAAGTCGAAGGTAGTCAAGGTGGTCATATCAAATGTAAAGGAATCTGCCCTCCGAAACCACCTCGTCAATTCACATACGAAAACCATTCTGGTCAGGCAGTCTTCCTGCTCAACCCACCTTGGTGCGTGCTGATTTCACCAAATAGCCCAGAATTTGGTGCGAAACCGGAAAGTATAAATAGGAGCACTACTTCTTTAACACAGCTTTGACCATCACGTTTCGCTGCGAAGGCTATGTTTTGCACGAACAGGCTGGGGTGAAGTTTGCAGATGCCAGAATACACCAAAATCAGCTTCAATTGCCGCAAGGAGATATCCGACTATTCCGACTTAGTTGAAATGCTTTTCCCCGGCAACCACAACCAGCAGCATGCGGCGGTTTGTATCCTGTTCGAACTCAAGTGGGCTGGTGGTTTGGTCTCTAATCTCAGCTACTTGGAGAAGCGGCACAAAATCTCGCGTCGCATCTTGCAGAGAGCTCGAGCCAAACTCTCAAAGCTTGGCCTCATTGAACATGTCAGCAGCTTCAACATGCGATATGGCGGTCAGGCTGGTTGGAAGCTGTCAACGCGTTTCGAACGGAGTCTGAATCAATTTGCCCAAAAATGCGCTGGACTCAGGGACACCAAAATAGGCTCCAAAGAAAAAGATTCAATGTTGATTGATTTTGCGGACGCCAATCGCAGCATTTCCGGTTCATACAATCGAAACCTCCCTATTCATAAGGCAGACGGAGGTGAAAGTTCATGTCGAGAAAAAGCCTAAAAGGGCTAGCGATCATGATGTCTTGTGTTCTTGTGCTTTGACAGTTGATTTATTCATGACAACGATGCTGTTTCTAAACACCAAGAAGTCGCCGTTGGCGATTCGCGCACCTGATCCGCTACCTTGCGGTGCTGTCCCAACGCGCTTTGTAATGGATGAGCCTGAATGTGCCGATAAGCTGCTTCGGTCGATGAATGTGACCGATGTCCATATCCTGCCCCTAAAGACTCTCCAGGCGGTGCGGACGTAGCCGAGGATAAAGGACTTCTACAACCTGTCTCAATAGCCCGCATGAGGGCGGCATGTGTGGAGGATGCCTACGAGACACACGTCCGTGTTGTCCGGAGCCAACTGGCAAGGCCAGCAAATACGATCTGGGCACTCACAAGGGGGGTCTTCTTGGCTCGCTGTGGGACGGCAGGATGCCGCTGTCATACGAGCATCGCACAGAGATACTAACCCGTCCTCGATGGTGGATACGTCACTTTGGCTCAAGCACAACTCGAAAGCCGAAAGAATACGTTTTCTCATAAGGAGTGCTGTAAATGCGCCATGCTGAACGACACTCGGTCGAACTGCAGTTGTAACTGCCGCCGCGAAGGACACGGAACGAACCTGTCGTTGGGCCTTGGGGTCAATCTGGTCGTCAGTTGTGGGGTAATGGTCATCATACCAGTCACTACACCACTCATTAACATTGCCGTGCATATCGTAGAGGCCAAAGGCGTTCGGTTTTTTCTTGCCTGTCGCATGTGTCTCCGCGTCTGAATTACGTTTGAACCAGGCGTATTCAGAGATCATGCTCCCGTTGCCAAACGAAAAAAGAGTACCACTTCGTCCGGCGCGACAGGCGTATTCCCATTCGGCCTCTGTTGGCAAGCGGTAGGTCCTGTTTTCCCTCCGCCCCAGCTCGTTGCAAAATGTGGTGGCCTCATCCCATGAAACACACTCGACCGGCAGTCCACCACCCCTAAGCCACTTTTTGTGACCGCTCGGGTTGGAGCCCATAATGGCTTTATACTGAGATTGCGTCACTTCACATACCCCCATGTAGAAACCTTTGGATATTGTGACTTTGTGTTGCGGGGCTTCATCTTTTTTTTCGGAGCTTCCCATGATGAATTCCCCTTGAGGGATGTAGGCCAGTTCCATGTCAATGGAGTTGGTAATAGTGTCGCCAATCTTCGGCATTCGATTCTGTTCAGCGATTGCTGATTGGAGTAGTTGGCGAGTTGACAATGTTACCTTATTGCTGAGCGCTTCCTCCAACATTTTGATTCTCTTTGCGAGCAGAACTTCCGCTTGAGCTTTCGCAACTAAGGCATCGTGCTTTCTCTGCGCCACTGCATCGCTGATTTTCTGCTGTAGGATGTTGATTTGCCGATTCTCCCCACCCGTGACTGCGAGCTCGAGCGCCTTGTTGGTAACTGACTCTGCCTGTTCAATCTGACCCTTGGAGAATAGATTTTCAGCCTGGCTCATGACCGAGGCAAACTGCTCTTTCCGTCTGCGATCGGCGGCTTCCATCGGTTCTCTTACATTCTCGGGAAGCAAGGGTAATGACACCAGCAGCGGTATAGTATGGCACTTGTAGTACTCACGAATAGCAGTGACATAGTCTCCCTTGTTGGCGTGCCGTATAGCGGCGTTCGCATACTGGCGGTTTGCAAGAATAAGCACGAGCTTTGCGAACAAGTACACCGATACCAGCACGACTGCCGTCATGATACCCCATTTTATCTTCCTTCGGCGCAGCGTTTTTCTCGCCGCCAGCAAGTTCGCCATGGCCTCACGAAGTCCGGGGACTGCTGGCCATATCTCTTCTGCTCGGCTCAGTTCATTTAGGGCCTTCTCGAATTCCGCGGCTTTGCACGCGTCCTCTGCCATTCGAAGATGGTCCGTAGCGGCCAACTGGTCCTTCTCAATAGACTTGACCAGGGCAAGTGCCTTCTTCGACTCCGGGCAGATGGATGTGGCTGTCTCTGTCGCATGCAGCGCCTTGGCCATGTCCTTTTGCGCCAGTGCCTCTCGGGCGGTCACCATAGCCTTAGGATACTGTTCTCGTGCCCTCACCAGTTCCTCTTGTGCCCCAGCCACCCCACTCGCGTCTATCCACAGATCCTCGACCTGAAGGAGCCTCGTATTGGCCTCATCGAACCTGGCCGCATTCGTATATGAGACCGCCTCCTTGAGCCATTTGTGTACCCGGGTTCGACCCTCCTGGACCGCCTCCAACAGCGTCTTAGCCTCAGTTGACTGCGGGCACACACCACATGCCAATTCTGCCTCTCTTAGGGCGTCGTCTAATACCTTGCTCGCCTTAGCTTGGTGGCAGCGTTGCATATACTCCTCATAATCAAGGCGGGTCTTGGCCAAGAGTTCTTTAGTCTCATCCAGGTCTTCTACCATTGGCCAGAGTCCCTGCACCTGTTCAAGCAGGATCTCTGCATCCGAGAACTTAGCAGCCGGCATCAATGATTTTGCTTCTTCCAGCAGGTCGAGTGCCTTGCCTCGGTCTTTACTGAGTTGTTTCAGCAGGGATTTGGCCTCGGACGATTCTGGACACAGCTCTAACGCCCTTTCAACCGCATCAGAAGCCTTGCCTAAATCATGATCACTTGCAGCCAATCGGGTATTCCTCATTGAAGCAACGTAGGAATCCTGGATCTCGTTCAGGTGCCCTTTCAATTCCGATACGCTTTTGTTGTCTGCCTGCTGTAGTTCAATCTCGCGGATACTCTCATATACTTTGCCGAACTCTGCGCGAGATAGTCGATTGCGTGCCTGATCAGCTAATCCTTTCGTCTTCTCCAGCGTACCCGCAAGCTCATCGGCCAAAGCCATAGATTCTGAGCTCTTCTCTGCCTGGGCCAGCGCCGCTTCTACATACTGGTTCGCTTTCAGAATCAGCTTCTGTCTTGCACATTCTCTAGCCTGACTCAGGGCCTCGGTATACTCCTGCCCGCGTCGTCGGCACGAATTGAGCATGCTTCTTGCTCTCTCACGTTTGGGTATAAGTTCCAAACACTTCTGAAGATGGCCATCAGCACTCTCGAATTGCCCCTCGTCCATCAGCGTATTCGCAGCTCCCAGATGATCTGCGAACTGTTGCAGGGTGGACTGGAGGGTCTCGATCTGTTCCTGTGCCTTCCGATGCCGGGGGATCACCTTCAGTACCGCACGCCAGGCTTTTACGGCATTCTCCAATTCACCTTCTTCAACTGCTTTTTCGGCCTCGGCGATCACACCGCTGATCTGTGACTGCTTCTTTCGAAGCTCCCTAACCAATTTGAGTGCGGCATCCTCGTGCTCTCCGGCACCATCGTGGAGCAAAACCTCCAGAAGCTCCATTGCTCCCACTGGATCTTCATCCTTGAGCTTTTGTACCCGTCCCCAGCGATCCTGGAGAACATGGTAAGCCATAACATGGAAGCCGCATCCGGGACAGACCTCTGTATCCAGTCTGAGCTTTTTGAGACAACGACAGCATTCTTGGAAGATAGTGTCGGGAAGATTCAGACCGCATTTCTCGCAGATGTCATGTGAAGTATCGACATTGATGTGCCCACATTTTGGGCAGGACACGTCGACGCTGAGGGAGAGTCCTTGAACCGCCCGATCTACATCGCCGATCAGATGTTCGACATCCTGGTATCTATTCTCAGGCTTCTTTGCGAGACAACATTGGACAATCCGCGACCATTTCTCCAGGCCGCCTTTCAGTGCAGGCGGTTCCATGTTCAAATGCTTGTGGCGCAGTTCGGTGACAGTACCGTCAAACGGAAGATGACCATCAAGGATCTCAAACAATACGACACCCAGACTATAGATGTCGCTTACAGGCCCAATATCTTTTTGTCTTGCTGTGAGCACCTGTTCGGGGCTCATATAGTGGGGTGTACCGATCCCCTGACGCAGCAGCTGGTCCGGATTGTCCGACAAGCGACTTGCCCCGAATCTTCCAATGCCAAAGTCGGCTATCTTCGCCTTTCCACCGACCATAAGGATATTCTCGGGCTTGATATCGAGATGCGCCAATCCTGCACTGTGAATCGCTTTGACTCCTCTGCAGGCTTGCTTGAAGAACTCTATCCCAATAGTCCGTCTCTTCTCGACATCCTTGTTCTGCGTGAGCCATTGGCGCAGACTCCCACCGTCGGCCAGTTCCATCGGCAAGATGACCAGGGCAAGGTTCTTGAACGGGCAGGGGCGAGGATCGTATGCCTTGACGATGTGCTCCGTGTTGTCGATTTTCTCTCGTAGGCTGAACTCATGTAACAGCTGCTCCGTGGCGCGCTCGGCCTTACCATGCCCCATCTTCACTATCTTTAGAGCCATCTGCTCGCTGAGGACCGTGTCAAAGACATGGTATACTGCCCCATAGCCACCTTGTCCCAACCGCTTTATTGCACGATAACGATCAGCCAAGATTTCTCCTTCGGCCAACGGCAGCGGAAGGTCGTCGCCTACGATCCCGCCAGGTTCCCCGTCCTCCTGGGATACATAGACTCTGCTTTCATCCGAGTAATGCGAGGAGGCACGTGGGTGAACAACACCTGAAGATGGGGTATCTTGTCCTGACAACGGGATTCGGCAGTGTGGGCACTCGTTCCAGTTCGGCTTAATGGGGGCCTGGCAACTCGGACACATCAGGCCGGAAGATGAGGTAGGTGTGCGACAGACTGGACAACGCGGCCAACCAGCCTCCAGGGGTTCATTACAATTGGGGCATGTGAGAATAGCACCTTCTTCGCTCATCTGTTCACTCCCTCAGAAATGATATCTCCTTGTCAGTACTCATCATCTGTTTTCGCCATTATCCTGCTCTCAAGTTGCGCGAGGCTCTTCATAGCCAGGTTGTTGGCTTCTGCGAGCCAACCTCTCGATGCAGGCGAACTGTGGGACTGCCCCCAGGCGCCTCGTATCCGGTCATTGTGTTCTCCAACAGGCACGTCCGGTGGAATGCCCAGAAGCGTCGCGTCGAAAACGGCACACGGGACAAACTCAAAGCCCGATGCCGTTGTTCGGACTTCGATGGCGAAGGCAGAACCGCATGGCTCGATATTGGACGGCAGGTAGACCCACGTTATCTGGCGCGGTTCGCTCGCCCCGAGAAGCACCACCTGTTGCACGCCGGTAAGTTGCCCATTCACGCCGATATCTTGTAGAGACTTTAATGCGGTTTCGTTGATCTCTTCAATGCTGACTGCTGCGGGAAATTGCACGGGGTTGCCCGCTTTGATGAGGATTCGCGAGCGAAACTTCCTCTCTAAGATTGTGTCCTTCTTCAGCTCCTGAACGAGCAGGTCGTCGTTGCTCAGATCGCCTCTAACACAGTTTTCCGGTGAGAGCTCCAGAAGCGGACTTGCCTTCAGTCGATCGATGTGGTGCTCTACGTCAGGGTAGTCCTTGTCTATCCGGCGGATTTGCTCGAAGTGTCGGAGTGCAAGCTCGTGTTCCTTCATTTCCTCGAGCAAGGCACCTAGGGCAAAAAGACAAGGTATTAAAGCCGGATTGTCCCCCAGGCCCTTGACCAAGGCCAACAGCGACTCAAGCTCCCAAAGCGGCTGCTGCTGGCTTCTGGCAGCGTCTGCCAGAATCAGGACCGCTTCGGCTGAGAAGCCTCGGTCATGCAGGTCTCGGACAATATCGGCCAGTCGTCCTCTCTGCTCGGGTATCGCAAGAGGCTCTGTGGCTTCGGCGATTCTGGCATCTCGCCATTGCTGCTCGGTCTTGACCTGGAACTTGGTAACCTGTTCGACCGGCAATCCCGTCACAAAACGCAGGTCCAGCCCCTCGTGCCGAAATCCGGCAGACAGGTTGTCTCCGACCTGCCAACTCTGCGCACTACCATCGCGGTAGACCGCCAGCAGGGTTTCCGGTCCGGCCCAGCCCAGGGCCATTATTCCCGCACTGGTCGACGCCTGCATAAGGCATTTGTCAAGCGCTAAAGACCAGACCTTCAGCAAGGCATCGTGCGTTCCGCCCGTTGCCGCGTACCGTGTTCCATATGACAAAGCGGTGAAATCTCCCTGGTGGGCATCAATCGCTCTTCTTGTGAAGTCGTTCTTGACGTCATAGACGTACAGCGTGCCGGTATGGGACGGATGAGCCAGCAGCCCCGTCGCGGGATTGTAATCGACCGTAATAAGGGCCCGCGTCCTGGATAGATCAAATGGTTCACTTTCGAATTTGACCTTGAGCGTGTCCAAGTCCCAGACCCGAAGCACAGCATCCGCGCCAATACTCGCCAGGACAAGGGAGCCTATTCGACAAAGGGCGAAGACACCGCCCAGGTGGGCGGTTATCTCATTTAGTTGCTTTCCTCCAGATATGGACCAGAGCCTGATCTTGCCATCCAGTCCGCCGGAGGCCAAGATGTCATCGGTGCAGAAGGCAAGGCCAAGGACAGCGGGCTGATGGAAGAGTTCGAACAGAGCCGGCGAACCAACCGCCGCTTTGAAGTCGGTCAGACCAAGAACACGTATAAGCCCCCCTTTAGTACCGGCAGCGAGCCTCGTCCCGTTTGGAGAGACCGTCAAGCTATATACTGAGTATCCGGGAAGAAATCGAGACACCGCCTGTGCTTCGGCGGTTCTGCCCGGATTCAGCCACATCAGCAGCGACGCCTGCCTGCCTCCGGTTCCACCGAATATGACTTCTGAAGATGTCATTGCATAGTCTCACGGTCACACTGACACGTGCCTTGGTCTACCGTCCTGAACGTCAGGGACGGGTCTACTATTTGCTTCATGGGGTATAGCTTCCAGGCGCCATCTGGTAGTAATAGGTGGGAAGCTCCACTTGATATGTGTGCAGGTTCTCTCTGTCGAAGTAACCCAATCCCCGTGTAATCTTGTCCCATAGTGTTTCTTGCCCATCGGATGAATCCTGGCGGAGCCTCGGGCTGGGATATTGGGTCACCGGTTGAAGCACAAGCTTCCCATAGCGCATCCTATCGAGCGCAGGGACCACGTATTGCGTGATGGGCGGCCTGTAGTTGACGGCGGGCCCTATCTTGTACAAATCGCTGCCATGTCCTGCAATATCGTCGATACTGCGGCCAACTCGACGACTGGTGAATCCTGCGTGGGGGGGGATACTCCGCTGAACCCGGCCGATGGCGGCGCTGATTACATTCATAAGTTTTGCGATCTGTGTCTTATCCCGATGAGCTGCGTCTTGCGCCTTGCGATACGAAGCTGATAAGCCTGATACCTTCCGTATCCTCTGTTCACCCTGGCGAAGAGCATCGCTATCGCTGTTCCAATCGCCGAGCCGGGTTCGCAGTTCGTTTTGCAGGCCGAGTAATTCTTGCGTGATGCTGTGGATCTTGGCTGCACCAGCGGAGATTGCTTGATATGCTTGAGACAGTTGGGGGCTATTGTAACCAGAAGCACCGCCGGCATACTGGTCGGCCGCATGCTGATACGGATATGCAGGGGTGTTGCTTGCCGCACCGGGTATGTTCTGTTCAGCCGCGGCGAGCGCAGCGGATTCCCGGTTCAGCTCTGCTACAAGGGCGTCAATCCTATGTTGTGTCTTCAGAAGATCGAGAGGTTTTCTCAGCATATCGATCGGTCTGCTTGTTCACCTGTGACGCCACTGCATGTCCTTGGTGTTCTAATCATGCCGGCCGTGCACGGGCTGTCTAGAATTTCAATTTGGCGTTCTGGAGTTGGCTTCTCTGTTTGTCTCGGCGCTCTTCACTCTTTTTGCGGTCGCGTTCCTGCTTGTGGCGCTGGTCTTTGACAAAAACGCCGTCCTTGGTGGCGGCATGTTCGGCCTTAAGCGCCTGGGCTTTGGCAGCCTTGGTTTCCTTGACGTGACCTGCCGCCTTCTTGGCATCTTGGGCGTCTTTCTTTGCGCTCTCGGTTCGCTGCTTCAGGTCCTTCTCGGCCTTCTTGCATTCCTGCATCTTCTTCTCGAGGTCTTTGTTCTGTTTCTCGAACTCGATCTTGGTTTCCTGGGCGGCTTTCTTGATCGCGCTCTTTACCTCACGCGCACCCTCACTGGTAGTGGATAGCCGCAGCTTTTGGGACGTGTCGGCAACGGTCTTCTTATCGTCGACGACCAATCCCATATGTTTGGCCCGCTTGTCGCTTTCGAGCTTGCGGCGATTGATCCCTTCCTTGATCTTGCCGCGGCTTTCTGCTTTCTCTATCATTGGTCAAGCCTCCTGATAATTGTGGTCAACTCTGAACCTCAATCGCATCCCGGACAGTAGTCTCAAGCCCTTCCAGACTTGTGTATAGAGACTCCAACTGCGGCTTTTCAACTTCGTTCCATCGCTCGGCAACTGTGCCCATCAGGTCTTTGAGGTCTTGGCCCTCCGGCCCCAGGGCACTGTTCGCACGCATGCATCTGTCGGCTGAGTCCGTAAAACGGCGGCGATTCTCATCGACCATGTTCTGGAAAGCGACGCAGTCAGCGATGATACCCTCACATTGTTGCAGAAACGAAGGTGATTCGGTAGAGGACGCCTCAGAACATGCGGCGCTCCATCTATCGTATAGATCGATCAGGGCCGGGGAGGCGTTTTGTTTGCACCACGCACTGATTTCTTCCAACAATTCATGCGTCTCCTCCAGCACGCTGCTCGCTTCCGCGACGAGACGGGCGGTCTTATTTTGAACAAACCAATCTTCCTTCGATATAATGGCTGCAGTAGAAGGGGCATCTAAGTGGTCCGCCAGGCGAAGGTACGAATTGGCATTTAGGCATCGCACCCGCCGCGGAGAGTGCAGCCCTTCCGTATAGAAGTAGGCCTCACCTGGTTCAAGCCGAGCGATCTCTTCGATCTGAAGACCATCTAACAACATCGCTCCGCCCAAGTCTTCACGGTCTTCGTTGCTGACGAGGCGGTGGGCAAGCTTTGTGCCCGTGTTCTTCACGACTTCCGGTGCGACGGCAGAGGGCAATTGGTCGGCGATTATTATTCCCTCACCCAGAGCACGCAGTTCGGCAAGCATTCGGGAGACGTATTGAGCTGCAAATGCCTTTGGGTCCGCAATCTCCTCCGAGGCTTTGGCGGTTCCGGTCCTGCCGACGATATTGTGGGCCTCTTCTATAACAGTAACGTGATGAAGTGCACTTGTGCGGCGCTCTTTGTCAACCTTGATCTGTTCCCTGATAGCGGATAGCAGAAACAGAGATAGCAGACAGGCGTGGTCCTGCGAGAGGTAGTCCATCTCGATGACCGTCGGATATTTGAGCAGGTCGCTTACGGCTGGTATGCTTCGCTGACACTGGAACGTCCGTCCCATACTGCGTCGGGTAAGCATGCCCAGCCTGACTTCTATGGCGGCTTGAAGGTTGGAGTGTACTTCTCCCTCATATTTCTTGCTGTCCATGATCCGGCCGGCGGCTGCCAGCAGGTCCACCATCTGAGGAAATACCCCTGGCTGCCTGTCTTCGTAGACCTCCTCGACGGCCTCGGCGATAAGGGCCTGCAGGGGCCCGCCCATAGGCATGGCGGCCTCGAAGCAAGAGAGCACCTGGCCAATATGTTCGTCCAGGCCTATGCCGTTGGGGAAGTAAAGCGGATTGAATCGCAGCGGCGAAATCGCATCGTTGCCGGGACTATAGACCCGCAGCTGCTTGGCCAGTTCTCTGATGGACGGGTCGGGATGATTCTGCAGGATCTTTAGAACCCGGTATTCCGTCTTCACCGGCTCGATGACCAGGAATGGGATTCCAGACCGGAACAGTTGCACCAGCAGGTTGAACACGGCGGTCGTCTTACCGCTGCCGGGCACACCTGCGACGAACATGTGCTTGGTCAAGGTGGATAGATGCAGCTTCAATTCCAGGGTGGACGGCGTCTGGTTGTCGAACACGGCTGACATGTCCGAGAGCGCATCGTCGAAGTTGCGAGTCGCCGGGATCCCAGATTCAAGGTCATCGCCGATTAAAAGGTGCTGTTTCCCGAGAACTGGCCGGGGATCGGTAGCCTTGCGAATGCACCGGGGCGACCCGTACCCCGCCACGGGAAGCCGGACAATCCCTTTCAGTTCATCTACGGTCGCCAAGCGGGACAACCGGGCCATTCCACGATAGCCGCGTGGCAAGTCAGCATTCCAAATCGACGAGGGCATGGCGTGAAGGGATACATTTAGGGCCATACTGTCTTGACGTGAGGTCCTTGGCCAGGTATTGGTAGGGCCGGGGTCCTGCTCGCTGTAAGAGATAAGCTGGTATTTTCCCCCCGACAACCCTGATTCGGCCATCGCCGACGCGAGCATCAGGGCGTTCTCCGCGTTCATGGCATACGCCTTGATATTGAAAAGCAGTTGCGGTTGCCTGAGCTTGCGGTAAAGCTCTTGGTGCTCGCGCGCAATCTCGTCCGCCATCGGGTCCCTTTTTCGTTCCACCGACAATGTAGCCTGTCGCTGCGAGAGTCCGTCCCCGAGAAACCCGTCGGATGGGGAAGCGAACTGGCTGTCATCGCCGTATTCGTTCACGCTCATCAGCCGCGTAATGTATTTGTACTGGGACTCGAGGTCCTCGGTCTGGTCGACCGGGGCGACAAGCAACTCGACGACACACGGATGAGTCATCTTCGACAGCAGTGTATCCATCGCCAGGTGGTCGTTCTCAGCACAGGCCTCGAACGCCTGCAGTGAGTAGTAGAGGCTTGGAATTCTGCCGGGATTTTGTTCCTTGGACACGAGCGGTTTGACCTTCTCCTCCTGGCGTGTCACTTCGCAGACAGCCGGGAAGTCGACTGGAAGCGGATAGTCCGGCCGTGGCCCTTGCGGTCCCCGGATTTCATAGAACTCTGCAAGCGGCCCGCAATTGACAAGCTGCTTGACCGTCTCTTCAGAGACTTGGTCGTCTATCCTTACTACAAGCTGGATGCGGAGTCGCTCCTGGGTGCCGGATGTGGTCTGCGGATTGAAGATAAATCGCATCGCCAAGGCGAGCCGGCGATCTTTGAAGTTTGCTACCATCCTGAGGAGGTGCTCGTTGGCTCGAAATACATGCTCTTTGGCATTTCCGCCGCAGAGCGTAACCAAGCGGTGGTGGGTACAGTCTGGGATCGACGGGATATCGTATACGTATATGTGCCGCTGTTCACTCATTCTTTCGTCCCTGAAAGGTGGCCGAAAGTACATCTGCAATCTGAGGCATCCGCTGCCAAAACGTCAAACCGCTGAATTCTAATGAGGTAACACCTCTATTGCAAGGTTGTTTTTTGGGGATCCGGTGCCGCATATACCTAAGGAACGATTCTGAGGGCTATATGTCGAGATGGCCTCTACTACTCACAGACGAATTACAGCCGGCAGTAGCGTCCAACGGCAACCGCCTCAATCTTGCGTTTCGGTTTAGTTCAGGCTTTTGACGGTCGTTGCCCCCAGGAGCTGAATGTGCTATCATATAGGGGTAAGCGATTGGTATTGGGCTCGTTTGAGAGCCACAGACTTCAAAGGAATGAGGTTTTGCAGTGTACGAACACCTGCCACTGCTGGAACTGGCGGAGTTGATCGCCGACAAGGCCGATCGTACGGCATTGCACGAACTGCACGACCAGCGGAGGCTCTTTTACTATCAGGGCGAACGAGCTCTGCGCCTTGCCGAGTTCGTAGACCGCTTGCGGCTGGAAGACCGCAGCCGATTATGGTGCGGAGGAGACCCTGAAATAGTCGAGAAGGCGTACGACCTGACGATAGGCAAATTCAGCAATCTTCCATTACGGCAGAGCGAAAGATCGGCCTGCTCCGGGAAAGGCGAAGGACCCGACTGCCGCTACTACTTCAGAGCTTTCTTGGAACACGTGTCCAAAAAACTCGACCCCAAGCAGATGGAAAGTGAACTGCAGAGGGAACGATTTGTCGCCGGGCTCCTTCAGAATCTCGTGATGCGGCACTTCTATTTGTCGTGTCTTGAGTGCTGGCGGTCGTTTCAAAAGCTGGCAAGGAGATACGTATGGAAGGTCGATGGTTATCCGTTGGTGGTATGGCTGCCGCTGGACATACCATCCGGATCCAGCCGGGCGTGGCTTGAGGCCAATGTCGGCGAAGCGCATCCCCAACGGACCGGAGAGCGCGATCGAGTGCAGGCGGCCATAGACCGAATCACTACACGGCGAAAGATGTTGTCATTGGACACGGGAAATGGCGTGGAAGCAGTGGCCGCGCCTGATCGTTTTACTTTGTCCAGCGAGGAGGATGAGGTTGTCACAGACCTATCTCAAACGGTGGCTGAAGAGAAAGTGCGCACTATCCGCTGCCAGCGCCCGGCAATCCAGGAGCTGGGAGCCAATAAGCTGAGGGGGTTGATCCTGCGTGTATTTGACGACCTGGCTAAGGGGAGTTATGAACCCGGCAGGGTTGCCGATGAGGTGGGTTTGAGCAGAGCCACAATGAGTCGGTTCGCCGGCAGCCGCTGGTCTGGCCGGTTGAGGGGTGCTGTGCAGGGGCCTCTGCCCGACCTGTGGTTGAATACAGCCAAGATGCTGGCGGCCGATGAGCGGTTCATGCGGTTTGTACGCTCAGCTGGCTTGTCGGGACGAATCGAGCAGGTGTTGGGGACGGCATATAGCGGACAAAGGTCGGCATATGAGTAAGGACTTGTATTTCATAACGATCATTGCTGATGCACTGAAGGCTCCGAACGTCGATGAGGCGCTCGAACGGGCCTTCGATAAGATAAGGTCGTTGGGCCGCAAGCCGCAGTACAGACAAGGCCTGCTCCAGTTTGAGCAGTTCATGCATCGGGTGAACCAGTATGACGAAAAGAAGTCCGGGTCACGGCAGGAGACGGTGATAAGAACGTTGATGGTCGAGCTTGCTACCGACACGTTTGAGGGCACGGACCAGGAGCGGCAGGCAATCATGGGGGCGATCTCATCGCGCAGCGACTGGGAAGATGAATACAGGCGCCTTGCCGAGGACGTTGAACAACTGCACAGGGCTCCTACTGCAACCAAGCTCTTCCTGCTGCGGGATGGCAAACCATTTGGGTCTGTAGAGGTCGGCGAGGACTCTCTTGGCGGCGTGATCGACGGTGTTACCCCAGGCGCGTACTGTCTCAAATTGGACACAGGCCGTGCCATCTGGCAGGAAAACCTAACCGACCGGGACCTGCTCTGGACAAAGGCCTTTCCCGGCAAGCCGTTGATGGCGGCCGCAGACGCCGGCGGGGCCCAGGCGCCAGCTACGCGTCGGCTCAGCGTCCTTGGAGGCGAGATTACGCTGCTGGTGTTTGCCGGTCTTGAATGTGGAAGTATTGAGATAAGACTGAATCCTTCTGTGAGTTCCAGATGAAGAACAATGCTTCAGGAGCGACTGGCAGGGCTAGAGCCACCTTAGTGTTCGGTGAGGGTGAGCACGCGAAGGCCGTCATCGTGACGGTCGTTGCCCGTGCAACCGGAAGAATACGTTCAAGTGAACTGCATTTCAGTGGCCCTGTCACATTTGAGACCCGAATTGCTAAGCACATAAGCGATGTCATTCTTCCAATTGTGAATATGATAGCGGCATCTCTCGGCCTCGGCGGACGCCGCATTGACCTTTGTGTTGTGAACCCGGGAGCAGCCTCTGTTTTTGATATAGGAGTTCAGATCGATGGCTTCTCCGCCGATGTGCCTGTGTTCCTGGCATTGCTGTCGGCGTGTATTCAGTTGCCCCTGCCAGTGGAAATGGTTTCGACGGGTCACATCGCTTCAGGCTCAGGCGATATATCAGCTGTAGGCGGTCTGCAGACAAAACTTTCAGTTGCATCTGGTGACGAATCCATCAAATGCTTCCTCTGCCCGGCTTTGGGAGAGGACCATTCCCTGCGGGACCTATGCCCGGGAGCGGCTGCCGAGGCCTACGGAGCCATAAGCAATGCCAGACGAAAGCTGCGGGTTGTGACTGTCAGTAATATCGCCGACTTGGCGCATGCGGTGTTCACCGACGAGGCGATATTGTCGGCGGCACTGAAAGGAGGTTTCTTATCAGCGCCGTCTGCACCTGTCTCAGCCCCGGGCCCTGTGGAGGAAGTGGTACGTTTCCTCGCCGAGGGGAATGAAAAGCGCTTCTGGGATGTCCTGGAAAGGCATCTCTTGCGAGGAAATAGCGCTGAAGCGAAAGATTTGTTGTACAGCTATACTCAGGCCTATATTCGAGAGAAGGTATATCCAGCCGGATTCGGACGCCGCCTGGCGCAGCTTGTGGGCTCGTTACCGCCCGCTACACGGAGGCTGAGACTGCAATTCCCACTGCTGGATACCTCTGTGTGCGTCAAGGTCGGTCAATTCGCGGTTGGGGGTCAAGTCGAGGACATTCGGCTGCTGCTCGATGCGACGGCCGGGAAGGTAGGCTCCGAAGCCGCCCCTCTATCCAGGACAGGCCAAACCTGCGGCGATGGTGAGGGTGCTGATGCCGAAGCGACACTGGACATTTTGATGTCCGAGATCGACGAAGTGTCACTCGCCGAGACCGTAGGGTTGCCCATCGATACCGCACGGGCAACATACGTTCTGGACTCGGCCACCGTAGATTCCCACGATGAATTCCTGGATACCATTTCGGCCTTCTATCTGCGTGTTTGTCGACATGTGCATCCTGGGGCATGTCCAGCGGACATCGAGGCGGCCAGAGACGAGGCGGTGGCACTGATAGAGGGGGCCTTCGCAGGCAGAGGGGGCCTTGAAGCGGCCTTGGCCGAGGCAAGGACGCCTGTCCATGGGGGGATGCGGTACGTCCTCGACGTTATGGCCGACAGACTCAAGGCTGAGCGGCAGATCAAGCACGTCAACCGTGTGTTCAAAGAGGCATTGGACCCGCTTGACAGCCTGTCACGCACGTCCTTGATGGCCGCCTTCTTGAGGCGCATCGGACCGGCTCTGCCGGAAGAGATAAGGGCTGCTCCGCCCGAACGTTTTGCCAAGCATTACGAAGTCATTGTGAAGACTTACGTAGAATCGTTAAATAGAGTTAAGGAAGTGCTTCGCACACTGTAACAAGTCAGGAGGATTTCAGAATGGCACATGTTGGAACTATACTAAGCGCCCTTGATGAACGTACTATCGCCCAGGAGGTGGCGATCCCTCACGATGAGGCTCGGATGCAATATCCGCTCCGGTCGAACACCGTGAGGGATTTCGATGAATTCACAAATCTGATCGGCGACTACTACAACTACCATTTCACAAAGTGTGTCTCGAGCGGCGGCTCACTGTCCAAAGTCGAGGCATCAGGCCGGGCCAAGGAGATATTGGAGGGCGAGTACCGTCGCCGCGGGGGCAACATCACCACCGCGTTCAACGATGCACACGAAGGCACTAATGGCGGGATGAGAGCTATCCTGGACCTGTTGTCCGAGCGGCTGAAGGCCGAGTCGGTGCAGCGGTATGTCCGGGACGTCTTCGACCGCGAAGTGGCCCCCAATTCGTGGGAAGACAAGGTTGAGATCATCCGCCAGTTCATTTCCCAGTGCGGCATGCAGCTGTCTTCCTCCGTTCGAGCTAACCAGCCTGAACGGTATGCCCACGACTTCGAGGCGCTTATCCGTTCTTACGTTCAGGCGTTGCAGCAGACTTCTGCGATGTTCAGACGTCTGTAAGGGTGGACCGTTGGAGTCCGGGCTGGAACAGCTTCTTGCTAGCATACATCCGCAGGTCACTACCGAACAGACCAACCGGCGGGCCGATGATGCGCTCAACTCGTTTGAGGTCCGCACGGCTGTGATCAGTGACTGGGAAGAATTTACGGTCTGCATGGGTAGCTTCTTCGCTCACGTTGAGGCCAAGGTGCTGAGAAGACCCGTGTGCACTAATCCTTCCCTTCACTGGCCGCGCTGTATGCAGATGCTCCATCGGATCTACGGCCCCAGCGGTGAGAAAGTCGCGTTCGAGAAGGCCAGAACCGGCAACGAAGGGGGGCTCTACAACGTACTGAAGGCCTTGGCCCTGACAATGGGAGAGCAATATGCGGACAATGAGATTCGCGCCCGGGTCAGCCACTATTGGGAACAACTCACTGTGGATGAGCAACTTGCCGCAGCCACAGAGTACCTCGGCAAGTACGGGCACTTGCTGCCCACCGAGATGACGGAAAGAACGGCGGCCCGTATAAGGGCCAATTTCCCCAAGGTGCTCCAAATGCACCCATACCTGCTTCAGAAGATCCGCCGCGTCGGGCGGTAGAAACACACCTGTTTCCGCAAGACTCACGCTGAAACAAGACTCCTATTGTTCCCGCTATGTCAGTGTATTGATAGCGACAGTGGGCACCCAATCGGCATTGAGGGCGGCAGTATGACCCTGGAGCGGGCATTGATTACACAAGCTGGGCCGTATATGGTGGCGGCCAAGGCCCAGGCCCTTACCTACGCCGAGGTCGGTAAGGGCTGCGACGGTCGGATTCTGCCTTTCCCCGTAGCCCTTGAGCCTGCTTTCAATCCCATAACCGTTACCAAGGACCTCATGGCCCTTCAGGACCGGTCCTACTGGATTGTCGAATCCCCGCCGGAGCAACAGGAGCTCATCAGGTACCGTGTGTGGCTGTCGCCCGACCAGCCATTCAGCTGGAATGGTCTGGAGCTGTTCGTAAAGCAGCTTTCGCTGGTCTCTCACAGGGTAGGCCTGGAGATTGCCGGCAATCAGGAGAGACTCTCTATCACCCTGCTGTGCCATCGCGACGATGTTCCGCTTGTTACTACGGCCTTCTCGAGCAAGCTGAAGTTCTGTCGGCTTTCAGTGGCGGCGGAAAGGTTGATTTTCGATGCCGAGCCGGAAGTCTTGGAGAATATCGGTTTCTACGAATACTTTCCTCCGCCACCGTATTACCATCTCCTGACCAGGCCTGATGAACTCCATACATCCCCATACGAGGCCTTAGTAACGGCAATGGCGAACATACCGCCGCCGGCCATGGGCCTTTACCAGGTACTGTTTCAGCCGGTCTCCGCCGCCAATAACTGGCACCGTAATATCGAAGTGCTCACGGATCTTGAATACATGGTCAAGCTCCTGAGCAACGCCGGCCATACGCAGCGGTATGCCCAGCAGGCGCCGTCCGGGGCGCTTGGTCAGATGGCGGGCGATGTAGAGACCAAGGCCCACAACGACAAACCATTTTATACAGCGGTATTTCGCGTCGCCGTCGTAGGGGCGGATGATAACAGGCAGAGTCACCTGCAATCACTCAGGGTGTTCAGCAGCCTGTTCCAGCATGGAGGACGACCTCTCAACTTCATTACGGAGGCCCAATTGTCTGGCGTCAAGTATAAATTCCCTTTGGCGACAACTGTTTCTACCGTTTACTGGTAACATCCTTCGTATAGTATAAGCTCCCCTGGGATGCCCCCTATAGGGGGCAGGATTCTGGACACTACGT
>Ga0315275_10001857_pt1 | contig 18870 bp, 15 predicted proteins | sample YL17G03_0_MG_FD_205557 | JGI IMG/M metagenome (GOLD analysis project Ga0315275, IMG submission 205557) | Sediment microbial communities from Yellowstone Lake, YNP, Wyoming, USA - YL17G03_0 | ecosystem: Environmental > Aquatic > Freshwater > Lake > Sediment | place: USA: Wyoming | collected...
GCTCTCAGAACGGGCCTACTCGGATTGTCGCGAGTTATACGAGCGACCGCCGAACGGAGTGAGAGCGCTTCGAATCCGTAAAAGAAATTCTTGAACGGGGGGTATAATAGTAGCGGGATTTTCCCTACGCTCTTGTCTTTATAAATGGCCTTGTTTATAAGGTAGAATTTTGTTCCTTGTCAGTGGTTTTTGTCGCGGTTGCTGCTTTGAGGATTTTTCTTCGTTCTTGTGTGTTGTAGGTGAGTGGTTCTTTTTGTTGTGCCCATCTTTTGAGGTCTTGTAGGTTGCTGCGGTATTTTATGCCGATGTCTCGTGCTGTTTGTGGTGTGAGTTGTAAGACGAAAGCCCTGATGAGTTGTTCGTCGGCGTATTCGTTGATTGGCCATCCGTCGATCATGTGTGTTTCGACGGTGTTTGCTTCTTTGCCGATGTAGGTAATGCCGATTGGTTTGAGGTGTCGCCGGTGCAAGACGCTATGTTCGTCTTCGGTTTCGAACTTCGCTTCTTCGTGATTGATGTATTCTCGGAAGACGGCGCTGAGTCGTTTCCAATAGTGCGCCCCTTGCAAAACATCACCGGTGTGGTAGTCGATGAAGGGCTCATGAATGGCCTCCTGTGGATTGTCACGATAGGGTGCGAGTGGTTTGACGAGGATTTTTGCTCGTCCAATTTGTCGTGCCACAGTTGAGTAGCCGACGAGAAAGAAGTTGAATGCTTTGATGCGTTTGTCGAGTGCTCGTTTTGTCCCGTCGGGGTTCTCGTTGAGTTTTCGAAATTTTGAGTGCTGCATTTTCGTAGTGATTGCGAGCTTGGTGATTGCGGCGCGTTCTTCATATCCCTCAAGAATCTTCTCACGCTCGCCAGGGTGATAGTGATATCGGAGGATATCCATCCATATTTGCTTATGCCACGCATCATGTTCTTTCAGTTTCGTTTTGAAAGGGTTGGTGAGGTACCCGAGCCCATGCGTTTTGTAAAACGGCTTTTTCCCGTCGGGAATAGTAATCTCATCGCCGTCTTTGTGAAAAAGACAATAGCGCTTGCTGCTAATACCATAGAACAAAACATCTTCCATGCAATCTTCGATTTCGAAGATGGTTTTGTTCTCGCCGTAAGGATTGAGACTCTTGAATTCGTCACTGAGAGCGACGGCAAGGTGTGGCGGGACAAAGATGCTGTCCGTGTCCATGTAAGCATACTGCTCGCCGTGCGCGGCGACATACGTTTCTGCGATAGCGAGGAGGAGTCGTGCTCCGGCGGTGATGCTCGCGCCAATAATAGGATTAAAATACGTGCCCGGCTGTTCATAGCGGCCTCGGGTATGAAAGACTTTGTTACTATACACGATCAAGTCTTCCGGCTGCTCGTCGGATTCCTTCTGTTTCTTTTTTCTCGGCGCGTCTTCGGGGTGTAGCTCGATGTAGATGCCATACGTTGTAGCATTGTTGAGAATCTTGAGCGCCTTCTGCTGCGCATTAAGGAGCGGATACTCTGGATCGTTTTCGGCGAGTCGTTTGCTTCTCGCCTTGATGTTGCGTCGCTTCTCGGCAAGGACGCGGATCAAGTCTTGCTTTTTGGGATCGAGCGTAATGCCGCAGAGCGTGGTGGTTCGGAGTTGTGGCTGCAATCCTTCGGCTGCGAAACGAATTGCGTTGGTGATCTGGGGTGCTTTGCCTGTGAGGAGTTTGGAGGCGAGCACGTCGGGCAGGAAATAGTAGACAGTATCGTTGTAGGTGATCTTGTTAAGACCGATGTTGAATGTTTCCTCGTCTTCGTCGTATTGTGTGCGCACGGGAAGCACATCCTCATTTGGTTGCAATGCAACGAGCACAAGCAACGATGGCCATAGCGACTTATCCAGTGCTTGCTCGTAGGTGAACTCGTCAATGAATCGCTGCACGTTCTCCGTGTCATCGTGATACGTGATTTTCTCTGCCGTGACATACTTCCACAAATCTAAGAGCAAGTTAATGGTGGGATACGTGCTGTTCACATCGAGCACGGCAACGTCCGTCGGCTTTTTTCTGATGCGCACTTCGCATCGACCACCGTAGTAGGCGCTCATGCACTGCCCGATGATCTCCGGCGGGAAGTGGGGGTTTTGCTTAAGGAATGGTTGCACGTTGCACTGTCGGAGTGCTTGTTTGCCGAGCGATGCAGCACTGTAGACTTTTGTTATTTGCACATCAAGCTCGTATTTTCGGAACTCGGCGCGGACGTGTTGAAAGACTTCGTAGGTGTATTTCACATCGTCAAGATTGTATTTGATGTAATCGGGTGTGATGATGCCGTGCTGCTTGGCTTTCTGTTTTCCCTTTCTGCCGAGGTAAATCTCGCACGCTTTTTCGAGACTGAGCGATTTCTCATCGGCGAGAGTGCACGCTAGCTGTTGCACGTCGAGAAAATGGCCTTGAAACGTATGATTCTCCCCGTAGTGCTGCTTTGCTCGTGTGAAGTGCACGTTGAAGCATCGGCTATGCAAGTGTTTGATGCGCACATGCGGATACGACGTCTCGTTGGAAAGCGTGAGACTGAATCCACCACGCCCCGCGTAACGACCATAGCCATCATCAAGGATGACGCGGGAGAGATCGAAATTCAGGTTGTAGCCGATGCAGAGCGTGCCCTGCTCGAAGACCTCCATGTAAAATATCTTGATAAACTCTGGCAAGAGGAAGAGACGCAGTCCATGTTGTTTGGCATACCGTTGTAGCGTTGCAATATCGTGTGCTGTGACGTGTCGTTCGTCAACAATCAAGCCGCCATACTGATACACGTCGTTCTGACGGACTTCGAAGGAACCGAACATGCAGTTTAGGAACGCGTCAGCGGATGTTTCCGTGTCGAAGACGAGAACGCGCTCGAAAGTGCTCAGTGGTTGCTCGAACCCATCGCCGCGTCGTTGTCGCTCTGTTTCTCGTCGGGTGTAGACTCTGAGGGCAAGCTTGTCCATGATGGTAATGCCTCGTAGTATTGTCGAATGAGCCGCTCTTCCACTTCTTCCATGCGCTGGCGCAGAGCTGTGTGCGTGAGCAGAATATATAAAATTCTTTGTGGTAACGGAAGTTTTCGGGAGCGCAAGTGCGGCGAGATCATATTCTGCTTGTGCGTCACGACCATATGACAATTCCAACACAGCGAGCGTGTGGTTAGAGGATCATGCGCTTTCGTCGAGATGTGATGCTCGTCGAAGGGCTTGAGGGCAAGTGGATTTGTCTCGCCGCACGCCTCGCAAATATCAAAGCCTATCTTGGCGCGGCCTTGCAATTCGGCCTTGATTGCTGCGAGTATGTCTTCATTGCCCATCGATAACACCATGTTTTTTATCGTCGAAAAAAATAATCGAAAAAAGAGGAAAAAATGGTTAGTTGAAAGTGAGGAAGTCCTGTCCGTCCTTGTTCGTCAGACTTTGCACAACGACTTCCTTGCCGACAAGCTCGCGATAGTGCGCGACGTGCATCTTCTTGAGGAACTGGCCGAGCTTGCTCTCCTTCGACCACCCGATGGTTCCTTGCGCGTCAGGGTAGAGGCCGAAAATCCTGCTCGCCCGCAGCTCAATCGGCTCTTGTCCACGTTGGAGCGTGTCGAGGACGACGGTCTCTACTTTCGCATAGAACCCGTATTTGCCTTCGAACTCGTCGACGCGCTCGATCTTGGCTTTGTTGCCGATGTATTGGCTTATGTCGATGCGCGGCAATTCGATCTCTTTTGTGCCGCTCAGGGTTACGCGCTTTGCTTCTGTTGCTTCCATGTTGTTCATCTCCTGCCCATTCTGCTCGTTGGCCTTTTGGGATCGTGAGTTAGTCGTATATGCCATCGAAATGATCCTCGTCGCGCTGCTCTTCTAGCTCGTAGAGCACGTTGAGGCGCGTCTCGAACCGATGTTTTTTACCGTCAGCGTCCTTGATCGTGAGACGCTTGAACGGCTTGAGCAAAGACTCGTCGCCTGTCTCTAGCGCGTGTCGCACTGTTGCGAGGTATTTGCTCACGAGGCTTGCGTCTCGGCTGTTCGTGAGGATCACGCTGATGCGCTCGCCGTTGCTGAAGAACCAGCGCGAACGCTCAATGGTGTCCGTCTGTCGGGCGCGCCATTGGCCATTGTGCTTGAAGAGATAGCGTCCGATTTGTCTGATAACCTCAGTGGGCTTGAGTTGCTCTTGTCGGGCAGCTTCGCCTAAGCTCATGCCATTACGCATGTTGGCTTTGACGATGAGTGCTCGCGAGCGCAGGACTTTGTCTGCCGGTGAGAGAGCACGAAAGGGGACGGTGGAGAGTTCTAGGCCGCTCTTTGCGAGGTTGCGGAGCTGGCTTGGCGTTGCTGCTTTGCCGTATTTTGCCCATAGGGTGCTCAGGCGCTTTGCGTAGGCCGTTTGTTTCATGGGTGCTCCTCCTGTTGTAGAAAGTCGCGTAGGGCGATTCTGACGGTGTTGCTGACGCTGCGATCGTTCTTCTCGCAATAGGCGAGGAGTCGCGTCTTGAGTGATTTGTCGAGGCGAATGGTTACGATTTCCATAACCAGTAGTAGTAATCGTAACACTTATAAACTGTTAAGACATACTCACTTGAAAGCTTACACAATACGATGAGATACACCTGTCAGAAATGCGAAAAAAAGTGGGATGCGCGACAGCGCAAACGTCCCAAAGTCTGCCCGAGCTGCCGCACGACACACTGGCAAGACTACACTTCATGGAAAGCACTTCCCGACCTTGAGCCAAACGAACTCTTCGAAAGCTCACAGCTAGGACGCATGATCCTCCTTGTCAACGCCATACCAGGAAAACCCAAAACCTACGCGCACTACGCGCACATCACCGAACAAGCAATCTACCCTACGCTCGCACGTCTGCGAGCGCTTGGCGTAGCCGAAGATATCAGCTCCAAAGGACTCAATAAGAACGGAGAGCAAATAACGCTCCCGAAAGAGTGGGCAATCAAGCTCGAACCACTCTGCGAGAAAGCAAAAGCATGGACGCTACAGCGCATCGCGGCGAGAGCGAATCGAGAAATCACGCGTCTGCAAGCAACCGAACAACTATGCATTTTTGATGAGATGGACGAACAAGCACAGCGAGCAGCATACCGCCCGCGCAAAGACGATGATGACGCAACAAAAACCGCACGAGCACTCGATCGCCACCTCTGGCAATTAGCAAATGAAAATCTTGAGAAAAACAGGCTTCGCGCAACGACATCCTCCCCTGGTGATAAGGCACAAGAAGAGATAACCATACCTATCACCAGTGCTGCATACGTCGAACTGCGTCAGCAGCTCATCGCGCAAATCACGCAGCGCCGCGACGAACAGCTGCGCACCGTCGAGGAGGCGTTTCGCATCGATCGCTTTGGCGGTTATCTCAAGACCTATTTCTACGCGTTCTATCCTGATATTGCGGTTCCACTCTCAGAAATGATCGAGTATTATGTGCAATGGGGTGATCTAACATGACGCGAGGTGACACCAAATGAACTTTCTGCTTCTGACCGGACACGGGATCAATTTACGAGTCAATAATGCGCGTCTCGTTATCAAAGACGGGCGTAGCAGCGTCGAAGACAAGCCGCTGGAATACACGTTCTTGCCCAAGCGCATTGACGTGCAGCACATCGTGATCTACGGACGCACCGGTAGCTTCACGCTTGAAGCTGTCCGATGGCTCATCAAGCACAACGTGCAGGTCACGATCCTTGATTGGAACGGCAAGCTCCTCACGACCATGCTACCGCCGGAGAGCGTCCAGGTCAAGACCAAATTCGCACAGTATCAAGCGTATGGTGACCCTGAGAAACGCCTAGAAATCGCCAAGAAGGTCATTCAGGCGAAGTTCGCTCGCACCCGCGCAGTCCTGGCAGCCCTGCATGAGCGATATCCGCAGATAAGGGAGGATTTAGGCACTTGGCCGTCGCAATTGGCTAAAGCTAAGACTTTAGCCGAGATCATGACCATAGAAGGGAGAGTGGCGGGCTTGTATTGGCAAGAGTTCGGCAAAGCCGTCCCGAAAGAATACGAGTTCCAGAATCGTCAATATCAGAAGCGGCCACGAGGAGCGGGCGACACGACCAACTGCCTCCTGAACTATGGCTATGCGATCCTCGAAGCGGAGGTCTTACGAGGGATTAACGGGGCAGGGCTCGACGCACACATAGGGTTCCTGCATGAGATGCGGATCGGGGCGAACAGTCTGGCGTATGATTTGCAAGAGCCGTTCCGCTTCCTCGTTGATCTCGCCGTGCTCGATTTGCTTGAAAGCGGTAGTTTGGAGCGGTCGGATTTCGTCAGAAGCGAGACCTACACGCTCCGATTACGAGCCAGCGGAGCTAAGAAATTAGTGAAGGCTATCGAGGAGAAACTGGTTAAGAAAGTGAATTTTAACAGTCAGATGTGGAGTGTGCGCTACGTGATCCAAGAGAAGATCAGGGAACTCGCACATTATTTGGTCGACAAACGATCAAATCTCGACCTCTGCAAGCCGCATATCCCTATCGACCGGCAAGACACGGACGCCGTGCGGCAACAAATAGTCGCACTCAGTTACGTCGAATGGGAAAAGATGGGTTTCAGTCGCGGAACATTGCATTATCTCAAGCACAATGCCCGCTCCGGCAAGCCGTTCACGATGAACGAGCACGTGCGGGATCGACTCACAGTATTACAGGATCGACAGTGAGCGGTTCGACAAGCGGCTCACCAACGGGATTAACGGATTAAAGCCGCCAGACGGGTAGTGAAGAAGCCGCTGAGACCCTGCGAAAAACCGCTTTCCGAGTGAAGGTTTTTCGTCGATAAGCGGCTAAAGATAGTGAAGAATAGCTTAAGAAAATTAGTGGATAAGGATAGATAAAAACCGTGGATTAAAGGATTAATGGGATTAACAGGTCTTACTCGCAGGAGCCCCGCCCTTGCGCATCCTGATAGCCTGTCTGTCCTTGTGGGCATCGGAACTCTTGGCCTGATCTGCTCGTGTAGGTCGTCGCGTATTTCCATTTGCCCATGTCGTATTGGTATTCGCACCCTTCCAGGCATAATTGGCTGCCTGTCCCGCGTCCACAGCTGCGCTGACATGTCTCGAACCGCTCAAGCTTTTCTTCTTCAGCTGCGAGTCGGTAACGACATTGTGAGAAGCTCTCGTCTTGGTAGCATTTGCCTGCCATTGGCAAGAAGAACTTCGGCAGGATCACGTAGTAGATGAACAACCCGAGGAGCAAGAGTGCGAGGACGATGAGGCCGCCTTTGATGCCGCCCCAGAAGGTTTTTGCGAAGATGCTGCCGATCTCTGCCCATGAGGGTTGTGGTTTTTCTGGCTTGTCTGGCCTTGGCACGACTGTATCCCCCAAAATAGTATTTTGCGTATGATTTGCTATTCTGCTTATTTATATACTTTTGCGTATGAAGTGCGTATGAACTCGTCGGTAGACCTCACAATGCTGGCGTTCGTCAAACGCGGACGCCAACGACGCCTCGCGCTCAAACACCTCAGCGAGAAGCCAACGATGGTCTCAGAACTACAACACAAGATCAACAACGAGATCAAGATCACGGGCGACGGCAAAGAGATACGTCTAAGCGATACCAGTCGCACCCTCAAATCTCTCGTTGACGCAGGGTTAGTAGAATGCTTGAATCCACGGCAGCGAATCGGCGAGAAAGGAATTCTCTATCGGCTCACGCCTAGCGGCGTCAACATGCAAGCCAGCCTCTAAATCGGCTACGGTCACCCTTGGAATTGACTGTAGACCACGTTATCGATGGCGATGACGTGTGCGTTGCCCGGATCAACCTCGAAGTTGTCTCCGCGCGTTAAGGTGCTGGTTTCGCACCAGCACTTTTGTTTAATGCGATCTTCGCGACTTTAGCCGCTAGCATAAGTTCACCAAGATAGAATTGCGATCTCAATTTGCCATAATAACTCCGCCACGATATCTTGGTTTCATTCACCATAGCAGTGCTATCACTTCTATATACTGCGTCTTATGCAAGAAATAAATTGCGCAAATTTTGCCTAGAAATGAGTAATGAGCGGCGAACGTTAACAGTTATTCATTATAACTCGAAGTATTGATTGTCAACGAGTTCAGATACTTTCTTCAACTTATCGTCATCAGCATGAATTACAAAATTAATAAATGCTGTATGCGCTTTCTGCCCTTCATCAATAATTAGGTAATCTATGATGTAGTATTTATCTATGATTCTAGCGGACCCGAAGGTCGTTGTGTTAAATTTGAAGACGTCGTGAAAGTCTTCGTTTATTACAGAAATACTTTTCGCTTCCAAGAGTAATTTTTTACAGAAGTGCACCAAGTTTGTGATCTGTTTATCTGTATCAACACGCACCAGCAAATGGACCGCACCACTAACAACTTTTTCCTCAAGCACTTTTGGCTTCGTGCTAGTTTTCATAGTTTTTCTCACCATTTTATCTTGTATGTGGGTGCGTGTGCAGTTGAAACGCTCCACACCACACCATTTGTTACCCCTGATTTTGCTACTGTAATGGTAATCCCCCGAGACACGTAGGATGAACCGGGAGCCGGTGGCGTAAGCGTAGATTTAGAGCCGGAATTGCTAGTTGAGCCTGACTTTGAAGATGTTGCGCTAGGGATTACGACCGCGGCAGCACCCAACAGCTTACCCTCGGGCGTAATCCGTTGATGGCTTCCATCAGGTAGCTGTTTGTCCCAATGTCGTTCTCTGTAGTCGGGTTGCCAAGGGTTCCCGTCAGCATCTACTGGGCGTCCCTCCTTATCTATTTTATATCTTCGACCTCCTCGATCCTTGGGCTTCGGATCCACAAATGGAGCTTCGCCACCACGCGGAAGTTCTGCATCCCACATATTTTCCTTAGAAGGATATTCCTTACCTGTTAAACCGCGACCTTTTGCCTCAATATGACCAGGTGCGGCCTCATTTGTCTTCACATACCCCCATATCAACCCTCCAATAATCCCTATGCCTGCCCCAATAAGAATGGGGACTGTAATTTCTGGTGCAAAAAGTAGGCCAAATCCGACAACGAGCCCGCCTTCTTCTTCACCTATATGTCCGGTCGGGTCCGTATATCTATGTGGGTTATTCCTCTCGAAGCTGTACCTGTTCAGGTTTTGCGGGTCGTATACAGTTGGAATTACAGAATCAGGTTGAGTGAATATTCCCCAATCTGGTTTGTATTTTCTGAATCGGAAGTCCGTGTCTCCCGCTGTCGGATCGTTCTCGCGAGCTTCGTAATTAAAGCGAGATGCTGAGCCCCCGTCAAGAACTCCGCCAAAGGGAGTGTAGCTTGTTCTTTCGACGACTGCGCCAGAGTTGTTCGTTGTGGCACGGGTGCTTCCTTCCATGTCTCCGAGCAGGAATTGCTTCGAGTTGTCGGGAAGAACTTGTGCAATCTGTTGGCCATTCGCGTGTAAGTAAGTGTAGTTGTAAGTGCCGGAGATGTTGGTGATTTGGACGAACTCTTCATTCACATACACAACAGTCTCAATGAGAGAACCGGTCGCATTGTAGGTCTTCTTCCAGAGGATGCGCTCTTCGCTCGGATGGTATGAGTATTCTTGCAGGAGCGTGCCACTTGCGTTGCTGCCGTTGTAGAGCCTGACAATCTGGTTCTGATCGTTGTAAGTTCGGTATTTGCCGTCGCCCGTGACGAGATTACCGTTTGTATCATAGGTCAGACTGATGCTGGCAGCATGTGTGATAGGGAGGAGCACTACGAGCAGGCAGATGAAGAGTGCGACCATTGTTGTCGCGTGATTCCTGCTCGTGCGTTGTCGTTTCATCCGGTCCTCCAGACTTCGATTGCGGTGATGTTGAGACTGTTACTGCTCATCACTCCGGGCGTGATGGCGATGTAGTCTCCTCTGGTGAATGAGCCGACACTTTCACTGCCGGCGCACGTTCCTCCGGCGCGGCAAGCCTTTGTGGTATTGCTTGTGAAGTTCGCGCTAATCCGAATAGTCTGTTGTGTTCCGTCGTTGTAGTCGTCGGTGCTACTGTAACTGTCGCCGTCGTGTTTGAAGTGTTGCGTCATGTCCGTGACTCGTTCGAAGTGATATTTGTCGCCGTTGATGCTGGTGCCGTAGCTCGCGTAGGCGAGCTTGGTGTAGGTGATGTTGCCGCTCGTGAAGACGATTGTGATGTTGTAGGCGTTAAAGGTGGAAAGGCTGAGGTTCGGGCTGTAAAGATTGCCGCCCCAAGCACTACCAGTATAACGAAGCCATCCGTTCGTGCTGTCCCAACTCCAATCAGACCCGAGGTTGAATCCTTCGTTACTGCTCGTGAACGTGTAGTTCGCGATGAGCTGCGGGAAGCTTGCAGTGCCGCTCGTGATCGTGATGTTGACAGTCGGACTGGTGGCGCTGTTGCTCATGTTGTTCGTTTGGTTCGCGTAAGCGAAGAACGTGTAGGTCGTCGTATTGCCTGTCGCGTTGACCGTCCATGTCGTGTCGGTGCATTGCCCGACACTTAGATTAATCGTTCGCGGATTGTTGCTCGTCGTGTAAAACGGCGTCGCGCCGACAGTGGTGCTGACGAGCCCCTTCGTTGAGCCATTCGAACCGCCACCGCCACCTGTTGTGGTTGTGATAGTGAGTGCGGTGTCGTAGAAGTTGCTGTAAGCATACGTGCTCCCGGCTTTGGATGCGTTGTAATGCAGGAGGGTATAGATATAGTTGTTGCCGCCGCTTGACTCCACGAAATCGGCGATGCTGCTCGAGACGCTACCGGTATGATTAACAGCTCCCCACGCGGCAGTATCATTTTGCAGGAGAACCCACTTCTGCCCCGTTGTATTGCCGATATAGAGAGCTTTAGTGATACTATCAGCCCCTCCGCTCAGGCTGCCCGTCCAATAAGCCCACGTGCTCAAAGCCGTGATGCTTGACGCATTATAGGGTATCTGCCATTGCATGCGGTGACAGTAGGAGTAATCAGTGCCACTTCCGCCTCCGCTTCCGTAGATGCTCGTGCCGGTGCTGCCATCGCTAATCGCGTTCTTGTCACCTGTGCTGTAGGCATTCGCATCGCATCCAGTCCAGTTATAGAGTGCCAGTGTTCCGGTGGTGGCTTTCCACCAGCCGTTGAAGCTTGTCGCGTTGTTCGGGACAAGTGTGACGTTCGTGCTCGACTCACCCACATGAATCTCGTCGTGAAGATTCGCAGCGACCCATTCCTCGCGCACATCATTGACATTATCAAGGGCGATCTCTTGGCGTGCATCCGGGTCTTCAACATAGGTCACAACAGGCAAGTCTGAGAGAGCTACAGTTTCGACGCTTGTTGTGTCAAATGGAACCAGCAAGTCATTCCCAGGAGTTCCTTCAATAGTGGTGTTTGTCGTGTTATCAGTGGCCGTGATGTCGCTGATCGCACTCGCGTCGAGAGTGGCAGTATCAACATTAATCTTCGGCTTTGCTACTGGTTCTGTGATTGTTGGTTTGAGGATGCGGATCGGGAAGGGCTTGCCCGCTATCGTCGCATCGTTGGTGGTGATGCGGAGTTTGCGGTGCGTCGCGTTGTAATCGACACACTCAACAAGGTGTTTGCCATCACTCTTGACAACGCAATCGATTGGGACGTTGCCTTTGAAGCTGTGGAGCTGTTCGAGTGGTTTCCATGTGGTGCCTTCGTAGCCGTAGTGCGGGCTGGAGTAGAACGTTGTCGTGCACTCGTTATCGATGCACGTGCGCTTGCTGTAGTAGTTATAATCGGTGTGTTCTGGGTCGAGGCTGACGTTGATGCTCCCGCAGTCTGCTCCGGAGCAGCACGTGTGCGCGGTGATGTTGAAGAGTGTGTTCTGTGTGGCGTTCACATTGCCTGTAGTGATTGTGACGCTGAGTGCGGGCGTGCCGCCTGTCGTGTTGATTCCTGATGGTGCGTGAACTGGTGTCGCGCCGTAAGTGAATGTGAGCGTCTCCAACAATCCGACGATCTGTCGTATCCTGTTGAGCGCGTCAATGCTGTAATTATACGCATAGATCGTTGTCCCGTTCGTGTTGATCTTCGTAGCTGTTTGTAGTCTGTGCAAGTCGTCGTAGGTGAACGTCTCGTTCGTTCCTTCGACAGTATCACTAATGCCAATGATGTTGCCCGCGCCATCGTAGGTGTAGGTCATTGCTTGGATACTGCCGGTCGTGATCGTCTTGAGGCGCAACGTGTTTGAGTAATACTCGAGGTTGGTGGTGAGCGTGTTGTTGTAGGCTCGGGCTATTGGGTTCCCGAGGGCGTTGTAGTCGATGTTTGTCACGTAGCCTGGGATGGTGTCGAGGAGTCCTTGCACGTTATACGTGTAGGTCAAGACGCGACCATCCGGGAACGTTTTCGAGGCGATATTGTCCGCACTATCGTAGGTGTATGCTGTCGGGTAAGTTTGGCCGTTCGTGGTGAGGTTCTCTTGCGTGACGCGCAAGCGCTGATCATAGGTATATGAGATGTTCGCGTCATTAGCCACTTGTCGTGCGAGTGTTCCCTTCGTGACCGTATCGTAGGTGTAGGTGCTTGTTTGGTCGGTCGTGTTCTTGGTAAAAACGCGGTTGATCGCATCATAAGTAAGGGTTGTGTTTGCTCCTCTGTTGTCGCGTTGCGTAAGTAGGTTGTTGTTCACGTCGTAAGTGTAGTTCCAGGTTCCCATGTCCGGGTCAATCATGCTTGTCTTTCGGCCGAGCGTATCGTATGCGAATCTGATGGTGTTGCCGCTGCTGTCGTTGATGAGGAGGAGCTGGTTCGTGCCATCGTAGGAGTAGCGGGTTGTATATTGTTGGCTGCCGTTGTATTCGACGACCGTGAGGATGTTACCGTTCGGGTCATTCGTGTAGTCCTTGCGGTGGTTGTTCTCATCATAGCGCGTCGTGAGGTCCTTGTTGTAGACGATGCTGATGTAAGTGTTGTCGGGCTTGGTGATTTTGGTGACGCGATCAAGACCATCGTATTGATACGTTGTGAAGTAGTTCGTCGTGTTTAGATCGCTATAGCTGCCTGAACTCGTGAATGCCGGATTGCCGGTCTTGTTGAGTTGGTATTCTGCGTCGTATTGATAGTCTTGGGTCGCATATTGTCCGCCTTCGGCGCTCGTCTTTGCCTGGATGAGTTTTTCGCGTCCATCGAAGAAGTAGGTTGTTGTGACGCTTTTTCCAGCGTCAATCTTTTTGCTGATCGTGATGTTTTCTGGTGCGCTCCCGTCAAGTCCGTATGTGTAGGTGATGGTGGGTGCGCCGGTGGAGTCATATGGTTGGATGGTGGCGCTCGGGCGGCTGTATTTGTCGTATTGGTAGGTGGTGGTGAAGCCGTTCGGATCGCTCCTGCTGCGCAGATTGCCAGTCCCGAGATCATAGTCATATGTGGTGACTTGCGCGAGCGGGTTCGTCTCAGTTGCTACATACGTGCCGGTCGTGTCGTAAGTATAGTTGGTAGTATATGCTCGCGGGTCTTTGCGAGCGATGACGTTGCCGAAAGAATCATATGTGATTGTTGACAATATCATGGTGCCGGAGAGATATTGGGAGATGTTGACGGGGTCGCCCTTGTCGTTGTTCGTGTAGTTTGTCTGACGCAAGGTGGTGCTATTGTCTTTGTCGCGCAGGACGGTGCTTGTGACAGGATTGACGATGTAGTTGGTCGTGTCATAACTGTGGGTGTTCGTCTGGAATGACTCGTCTCCGGTCGTGCTCACGTCGCCATAGTTGCTGATAGAGAGCGTGTTTCCGTATTGGTCGTAGGTGTAGTTGATCGCGCTTGTCCTGGGGCTCGCCATGCCATCATATTCGTCGACTTTGACGCCGGTAAGCGTGATGATGTTCACGCCGTTAGCTGCGGTGGTGGCATAGATCCTGCTTGTATTTCGGAGGAGGACGGTGCTGCCGTTGAATTGCTCTGTCGCGTATTCTCGTCCTTGAAGCGCATCAGATTGATGATAACGGTGGACGATGTTGTTGTTTCCTGGCGTGATTTCTCGACTTTCCGCGAATCCTCTGAATTCGCTACTTGTCCGGTCGAACTTGTAGCTTCCACCTTTGTAGGTATATTGATTCCATCCAGCGACGCTGCGATTATCGCTGAAACCATTGAGTGTTTGGAGGCTGCGCACGACGGGAATATTGACTGGGAGATCGTAAATCCCGTCGCCACCCGTATTGTCGAATTCAGGGAGGGATGACGGTGCGTAGTCGATTGTGACGGTGCCGCCGAATGGATAGTGCAGTTTCCACAAGAGGTAGTTTCTGAATGCGTTGTTGCGCCAATTCCCACTACAATTCGTGTTTGTGCATGATTCGCGCTTGATCACGTCGGCGACACCATCGCCATTGATGTCAGTAAGACGAACTGCTTTGTTTGTCGTGCTATTTACGAACGCCATGTCGGCAGTAATATTCCATATGCCGGTGCTGTTCGCCCATCCGCTGCCATTGTTGAGCAGCACTCCAGAGCAAGCGGTCGCGTTGCAGTTGCGACGTTTGATCACGTCTGCGAGTCCATCGCCGTTAAGGTCGATGAGGCGCACACCGGTATCATTACCACCATCTGTGAGCGCATAATCGATTGGGAGCGTCCAGAGCGTGGTGTTCGTCCATCCGCTACCATTATTGAGTAAGACACCCGAGCAGTTGGCGCCGGTGCAGTTCTGTTGTTTAATAGCATCGATGAGACCATCGCCATTCAGATCGACGAGACGGACGCCTTGATCGATGCCTTTGCTGACGAATGCGAACGTGATCGGTAGATTCCATACTCCACTACTGTTTACCCATCCGCTTCCTGTGTTTAGCACCACGGCATCGCATGTTGTGCCGGTGCAATTCTGCCGCTTGATTACGTCGGTGAGGCCGTCACCGTTAAGATCGGCGAACTCGACGCCGTTCGAGTAATTCGTTGCGTTGAGGAATGCAAAGTTTTGTGAGAGGTTCCATGCTGTGCTGACAGTCCATCCACTCCCGTTATTGAGAAGTGCGCCGACGCACGTTGCGCTCGCACAGTCCTGGCGTTTGATGATGTCAATGCGACCGTCGCCGTTCAGATCAACGAAGTGAACGTTATTATCGACACCGTTGACGGTGAAGGCGTAGTCGGTGCTGAGGTTCCATGTGCTAGTGCTGTTGTTCCAGCCACCTCCATTATTGAAGAGAACTGCGGAGGCTGTATTTGATCGTTGAATGAGATCGACGAGGCCATCGCCGTTGAGATCGATGAGCCGTGTGCCAGTATCTTGGCCGGTTGCGTTCTGGAATGCGTAGGCGGTGCTGAGGTTCCACGCGTCGTTCTGGCTCGTCCATCCGCTGTTGTTGTAATATTCGAATGTCGTTGCAGGTAATGGGTTGCTGGTGTCGTTTCCGTATTGGAGGACGCTGCTGAGGACGCCGACACCGTCGTAGTTCGCGTATAAGAGGTCGTAGTGTCGCACATCAGTCCACGTGCCTGTGGTGTTGACTTTGACTGCGATGCTGCTGAGACGGTAAGTGTAGGATTCTTTGTTGCCATTCTTGTATGATGTTCGAATGTCAGTTCTCGGTTGGTAGCTAAACTCCACTCGTCGACGGTTATCTTTGTTGTATTCGATAGTGTTGGGATATACTGCTCCCGCATCGCCTGCGTGCGGATTCTTATCATAATAGTAGGTGAGACGGTTGTAATAGACATCTGTGACCTGATTGAGATACCACCGGACCGTAAAACTATAGAGGTTCGAAACAAGTTCTGACTCGCTTGAGTCGCCAAACGCATAGGTTGTGCCATCGGTGGTTCGGACACGGAAGTATTGTCGTCCCGTCACATTGCTCGTCTGATTTATTATCTCAAGGTAGGACTCGATCTTCGTGTGCCACTGATTCTGTGAGGCATTATAGATGAGTTCATAACGTCGACCGTTAAGCGTAAGGAAGAATTTATCGTCACTCGTATTGGTGGCGGTGCCGTTCACGTCTCGCTGCACATAGTTTTCCGTGAGCAACCAGCCAGACCCAACGACTGAGGGCTGACCTTGCAATGATTGACTATTATAGAGAAGCTCTACAGTGGGTGTGAGATCGTTCGTTCCTTTTGGCACAGCGATACCGAAGGTGTAGTAGAATGCTCCAGTGAATGTGTCGGTTCCATAGTTTGCTTTCGGCTCCAAAGCGCCGAGATTCGGCACGGTCGGAGCGTTGACGGCGCTGGAGAACGAATCAGCAAAGACGGAACTTGAGAGTAAGATCGCACAGAGCAAGGTGAGCAAGAGTGCTCGCTCGACTGTGATATAGTATCTAATGTTAGTTATTGGACCCCACCAAAGAGGTGGTTTGATATCACAACTATTTAAAGTTTTTCGTCACCTTGTGGTTACATGTCACCAGTCGGTGAGCGTCGTTTTTACCGACGAGATAATGCGGCTGATCAAGAATCGCTATCTTTCTCGATGTATTCCGATATTCATGTTCCTTATTGGAGCAGGAAATCGACGATGTGCTTGAGTTGCAGCACGTCCTCTTTGTTGTAGGCGGCGATCGCGTTCCAATCGGGCTCTTGTCCGCTAAGGAGATATTCTGTGTATTGTTGTCCTACTTGGAGCCCATCGAGCGTTGATTGTCGCGAGAACCCAAGGTCTTCCCCGAGGGTTTTTACAGAGTAACCTCGATAATCTCCGATAAGTAGGCTTGAGATGGGGATTCCCAAGTCGATTTCTGATGTGAACCGCGTTGTTCGTATCGATTCTCGTTCGCACACACCCGTCAATACTCGACGTTCGAAATAGCAGTTGCTAAAGCTGACAAGCGAGTGATTGGGAAACCCGTCGACATATTTTATGAATTCTTTGAGCAGTTTTTTCTGACTCTTCTTCTCGAAAAACTGCTTGAATTCTCTTGTGGACGACACGTAGCAGCCGATCATGAACACGTTCTTGTTCTCCAAGTCAGTCTCTATATCATAGAGGATGTAGTCTTTGCCGATCAAGTCCAACGCTTTTTCCTTTTCACGAATTGGCACTTTCGCGCGTATCGCCGCAATTTGTCGTATCCACAAATCAACGTGATAATCGCCCACTCCAGGGAGTGTCTTGAGTAGCGCTCGGTTCTGTTCGTTGATCTGGTCGAAGCCGGTGATGCCCGCCGCGTGAAATTGTTGCAGCCTATTCCTTCCGAGCTGTTGGAGCTTCAAAAGTGGGCTGTCATCGATCAAGTAATCCGTTGTGAAGAAACAGTCGTCCGTTATTGGCTGTCCGAGTTCGAACACACAGAAGTTCCCCTCGGCGTTTTTGTCATCGTGCGAGGCCACATTCACAATCGTGCAGGATTGATTGGTGTGCCATCGTCCACCATTCAGGTGACTGTGACCGCAAATCACCATCTTGAAGTGTCCTTCATCAACCAGTTTTCTGATTGCAGTCGATCCGATGCGATCGGTTCCAAAACGAACACTGATATCCAGAATCCCATGCGGAGGAGTGTGCGACACTAAAACGGTTGCAGATTTCGTCACCCTCGATCGTAGGTGTTTCTCGACAGTCTCTTCTTCATAATGAATGATGCCCGGACCCCGCGTTGATCCCTCTTGACCGATGAACACATACTTGCCGAGTTTGAAACTCTTCTCGTGCAAATCGATCACACTCGGCGCGGCAAGTATCTTCTTGAACTTAGGAGATTCGTCATTACCCATCACGGCGAGCAACTTTTTCTGTGTCGTTAGCGCTGCCAGCTCAGAAAAATAGTTCTTGCTGCCATCTTGAAACCGATCAACATCATCACCTGCATAGATGATAAGATCAATATCATGACCAGTTCGCTGCTTGAATTTCTCGATAAACGCGAACACATCAGACATTTTCTGCGATCGCCAGTCAGAAAAACACAAGATGCGGAACGAGTGGGCGGGGTTTTCTCGTTTTGTTCGTTTCATAGCTGCACGCTGTTGGACTGAAAGTGAGCCATAAGTTCGTAAGAGCGCTTACAGTATGGCACAAAGAGCCGCAGGTTGTTGAACGCCAGCGATCGATCAATCTTACGTCCGCTCGGATGCCCAACATCGTTTCGGCAGGTTCTGATAAAATTGAAGATACCGTCCAGCTGGATGCTCAAATCATCAGAAAGATTCTTTGGAAGTGTTTTACGAATTTGCTCAATATATTCTCGGAACAAATCAAATTGATGCTTCACGCCTCTTGCTGCGTTGAATTTCTTCTCAACTTCCTCCCGTCGTTTTTGATCCGCAATTGCCGCGATGAATGATTCCTTGAGCAAGAGGAAGGTTTTCTCCGAAGCACCGCCCAACATCACCGTTGATGAAAGCATGAGTCCGCGTAGGTATGCATGCAGACTTTCTGCCATATACATGAAGATCGTTTCGTCGATGGTGGGAATTTCCTGTTTCAAATAGCGCAAGTATCCGTCGGGATCATACGGTTGCGGTTCGCCGTGCTGAAGAACCATCTTTCCATGACGGGTGACTTTGAAAAATGGCGGGCCAGGTTGACTTGAACTGATACCCCACATGAGGATTCCCTCCATGAGCAAGTCACTGACGATCTCTCTGACTTTCTCCATATCCTCGCGCGGCATCGTATGCGTTTGAGATGAGCCGAGCGACCCCCAAGTTGGATTGCCTTCATACAATTTTTTCTGATTAGCGAGATTCTCTACACCTGCAAGCACATTCACGATCTGCGTCTCGTGATTGCCGCGCAGAATATCCAAAACCAACGGTCGAAGTTCTTCGTAATCCATGCAAAACAGAAAAGCGATCCAGCTTTATAAAGCAAATCCATTTATAAACAAAAGTGCGTAGGGAATTTTCCGCTACTATTATACCCGCTATCTGAAACTCGTTGCGATATAATCTTTAAATACACCCGTGGCTCTCCCGTGGTGATGAAAGGCGTGCTCCTGTTCCTTCTCGCTCTCCTGCTCCTTCCA